>Ga0070741_10000099_pt1 | contig 324295 bp, 231 predicted proteins | sample Coa_R1_4_FD_66440 | JGI IMG/M metagenome (GOLD analysis project Ga0070741, IMG submission 66440) | Surface soil microbial communities from Centralia Pennsylvania, which are recovering from an underground coalmine fire - Coalmine... | ecosystem: Environmental > Terrestrial > Soil >...
CGCTGGCCAGCGTGCGTACAACTGCAACCGCTGTCGCCCAATCGCCCTGGATGCAACTGGCCTGCTTCAGCCAGGTGAGGCCTGTCACCGTGTCGGTGAAGGTGCCATTGTTGTTTTGAATGAAGCGCGGAAAGACGAGCGGCATGCCCATCTGCAAGCTGCCGTCATCGCCGGTCTGGAAGTTGGCGAAGAGTCCCGTGGCCTGCAGCTTGCCCGTGCCGCCTCCGGGCCCGCGCACGGCCCACACGCCATTTTGTGAGGTGGCCTTCACGTTCTGCGCGCCATCATTGATGTAGCGGCCGTCATTCATGCGGATCGCCCATGCCAGCGGCGATCCTTCCTGGCCTCCAAAGTAGCTCGTTGAGGTCCAGTAGTTGAGGTTTGCCACATTTGTGAACGGACTGCCCGGCGCAATCGCGGGGTTGCTGGCAGCGACATCGATCAGGCTCTCGAACTCCACCACGTTCGGCAGCCGCCACTGGCCTGCCTTCGAGCCATCGCTCAGCCCGCATTGCCCATTTGCGAGTTGATTGGCCGCAGTGAGTGCAGCGGCCCATATCGAAGGCGTGATGCAACTGGCATTCTTCAGCCAGATCAGCCCGGTGAGGTGATCGGTGACCGTTCCATCCTGGTTGTCAGTGAAGCGCGCAGTGGACCACGCGATGCCCTTCTGCAGGGCGCCATCATCGCCACTTGCGTAGCTCGCCGTCTGCCCGGTCGCGGCCACGCTCACGGCGGGATTTGTCCCGTCATAGGCGGCAAAGTTTGCGCCGCTCAGCGAGGCGTTGGGCAGGGCCACAAAATCGATCACCGTAAAGTACATGGGAACGCCGACGACTTCCGTCTGGACGAATTGCCCGGTGTGATCGGCGCGCTCTACCTTGGCGTTTGCGTTGGCGCCGCTCACCGAGGGATAGAAGCCATAGCCGGTCTTCGTGGCCCAGATGTGCAGATCAAGCGGCACATTGCCCTGCGTTTGAATGCCGGAGAAGCTGTAGTTGCCGTTCGCGTCAGTGGTCGTGGTTGCCAGCACGGCATTGGTGTTGGTGGACCACTCTGTTACAGTCACTCCGGCGAGCGGTGCACCTTTATAGGTGACGACTCCAGAGATCGTGTCGGTCGGCGCCGGCGTGGGAGGGTCCGTCATGCCGGGATCATTCCGGCTGCCTCCGCATCCGCTGATGATTCCCATTCCCAAGGCCGCAACCAAGCAAATCAAGCCACGCATATGTCTTCCTCTTTATCTATGCCCCTCTGCAAATCGGCCTTCGTTTCGACACTGCGAGGATGGCGAGCGCACGAAAGGCTAAATACAATTCATCGGTAATGCGCGGGTGTCTACTCAGCGATCAGGGCAGGGAATCCAACTCGAAGGTAACGGAGCGCGAGCAGGCATGGTTAGCAGCCCGGCAGGAGCCGCTCTGCTAAAATCACCTTGAAAATCAAGGATTTCGAGGCATCTCGACGTGGTTCTGGAATTACAAAAGCAGCTCGGTGAAGCGATTCGCGCGGTTTTGAAAGAAAAGTACGACTTGCAGCTCGAAAACATTCCCCTCGAGACGCCGCCCGACCTGCGCTTTGGCGAGATGGCCACCCCTATCGCCCTGCAACTCGCGCGCACACTGCGTAAGGCGCCGAAGGTGATTGCGCAGGAGATCGTTGCTGCTTTGGGTGCTGTTGAAGGATTCGCCGGCTTTGAAGTGGCTGGTGCTGGATACATCAATGCGCGGCTCGACCGGGCGGCGGCTGTTCGCGCAATCTCCGGTGTTGCTTCCCACTTCAGGCGCGATGAAACCGGGCCGAAGGTGGGGCACCCACAGATCGCTCACGTGCTGGTGGAGCATACGTCGATCAATCCCAACAAGGCCGCGCACATCGGCCATCTGCGCAATGCGATCCTCGGCGACACCTTCGTGCGCCTGCTGCGCGCCGCCGGCCACAAGGTCGATGTGCAGAACTACATCGACAACACCGGCGTGCAGGTTGCGGACGTCGTCGTCGGCTTTCTGCATCTTGAAAACAAATCCGTCGCCGACGTGCGCCAGCTAGTCGCCGATTGCGAACGTCGCGCCGAAGCCGCGGACGGCCATGCCGCAGCCATCGATTACTACTGCTGGGACCTCTACGCGCGCACATCGCAATGGTACGAGCAGGGCAGCGAGGAAGAAAAAGCCTCGCGCAAGAAATTGCGCTACGAGACGCTGCACTTGATCGAGCATGGCGGGAATGAGACCGCTGAAGTTGCCGAGCTCGTTTCTACGGCCGTCCTGCGCCGCCATCTCGAAACGATGCTGCGCCTCGGTATCGAATACGACTTTCTGCCGCGCGAGAGCGAGATCCTGCACCTCAAGTTCTGGGAAGCAGCTTTCGAACAGCTCAAGCGGACAGGCGTGCTCTACTTCGAGACCGAAGGCAAGAACAAGGGCTGCTGGGTGATGGCGCGCCCTGGCTCAACCTCGGAGCCAGTCCGAGGCGAGAACGATACAAAGTACGTGGATGAAGACGCGAAAGTGATCGTCCGCTCGAATGGCACCGTCACCTATGTGGGCAAAGACATCGCCTATCACCTCTGGAAGTTTCGCCTGCTCGGCCGCGACTTTGGCTACAAACCATTCTTCGAGTATCCCGATCACGAATGCTGGATTTCGACGGAACACGGCGAAGCAAAACATCCGCATTTTGGCGGCGCGCAGGCCATCTACAACGTGATCGACTCGCGTCAGTCCGATCCGCAGGCCAACGTGATCCAGGCCCTGCGCGGCATGGGCCACAACGCCGAGGCTGACCGCTACACGCACTTCAGTTACGAGATGGTTGCGCTCACGCCGCGCTGCGCCGTTGAGCTTGGTTATCAGGTGCCTGAAGAAGACCTGAGCCGCCCGTACATCGAGGTCAGCGGCCGTAAAGGCTTCGGCGTGAAAGCCGACGACCTCATCGACAAACTCATCGCCGCCGTTCAACCGCTTGTTGACGAAAAGCAGGCAGCGAGCCCTGAGCCTGTCCGCCGCAAGATCGCCGAGCAGATCGCCATTGGCGCGTTGCGCTACTTCATGCTCAAGTACACGCGTAATTCAGTGATCGCGTTCGATTTCAAGGATGCGCTCAGCTTCGAGGGCGAGACTGGCCCCTACATTCAGTACGCCGCTGTCCGCATCCGCAACATTTTCCGCAAAGGCGGAACGGCGCCGGAAGCGGTGCTGGCGGAATTTGGCGCTGCGCGCGGCGACATTTCGGAATATCTTGCGGGCAACGAGAATGAAGACATCTGGTCGCTCTGGCTGCGTGCCGGCCGTTTTTCCCTAGTTCTGGACCAATGCATTGCGGCGTCCGAGCCCGCGTATCTCGCCAAGCATGCTTTTCAACTCGCGCAGGAGTTCGCCACCTTCTACCACAACCACCACATCCTCACCGAAGAAGATGCAAGCAAGAAGACATTTCTCCTTGCGACCGCAGCCATTGCCCTGCGCGAGTTAATTCGTGCGCTGGCACTGCTGGGCATTGAAAGCCCTGAAGCGATGTAGAAACAGCTATCAGCTTTCAGCCGTCAGCTATCAGTTTCCCATTCTTCGTTCGACAAAACTGTATATCGGGTGCCCCACCTTCTCCGCGCTCTTGTTTTTGTGGCTAAGGTGGGAAGCACGACTCTCACGAACAAACTCTATATCTGTATCTGCACCTTGAATGACCGTGCCTTGTCTGCTGCGAACTCGAATGCTTTGACGGCCTCCGCCAGAGGATAGACGGCATTGATCAGCGGCCGCAGGTTCACGCGTCCCGCAGCCACCAGCCGGATCGCCTCGTCAAAGACATTCCCATAGCGCATCGAGCCAATCAGATGAATCTCCTTGTTCATCAACTTGTTTGCGGGCAGGGGAATGTCAGCCGTGCCGAGCGTGCCGATCTGCACAATTGTTCCGCCGGGACGCACCAGGTCAAACGCGCTGCGCAGCGCGGGCGGCGCGCCGGAAGCCTCCAATACAAAGTCGAATCCATCGCCGCTCAACACGCGGGCGCGCTGCGCAAAATCCGAGGCTGAGGGATCGAGTACTGCATCGATGCCCAGTTCCTCCGCTTTGGCCCGGCGCTCCGGCACAAGATCGCTCATCGTCACAGGCGCTGCTCCGAAAGCCCGGGCCGTCATTGCAGCCAGCAACCCGATTGCCCCCGCGCCGGTCACCAGCACGCGCCGGCCCGATACAGAGCCAGCACGCTTTACAGCGTGCAGCGCCACGGCAAAGGGTTCGATCATGGCTCCCAGGCTTTCGTCGACCGAATCGGGAAGAACATGGCACTGATCGGCGCGAACGACAATATACTCTGCGAGTCCACCGTTCGTGGGCGGCGTGGTGCTTGCACTGCCCAGCATGACGGTTCTGGTGCAGAGATTGATACGCCCTGCCTTGCAGTAATCGCAGAAACCACAGGCTCGCGCCGGATTCACGGCGACGCGCTGCCCAACACGTATTGTGTCCACATCATCGGCGACGGCCTCTACGACGGCCATGACCTCATGCCCAAGCACAAACGGCCGATCGGGAACAAACGCCGCGCAATAACCGTGCTCGTAGTAGTGCTGGTCTGAGCCGCAGATGCCTACCAGACGGCTTCTCAGCAGCACCATTCCGGGCGTTAGTTCAGGATTGCGCAACGGCTCGACGCGGATATCGCGCGGACCATAGAGCACAGCAGCCTGCATGGGAAGACCTCCCGATCAGCATACTGCTTTGACCCGTTCACTTCGGCTCTCTATTGCTGGATTGTTCCCATGCGCGCATGACCTGTAGGACCATCGCACCATCTCTTGAGACGCATGACAAAAGGTAATTTGCCAAAGGCGCGAGCGTCCGTTGACAATGCCGTGTGGTGGTCTGACCAGTTCATATCCATTTCGAACGCAACCAGAGCAGGCTGCGTTTCCGGCAACAAAGGGGTCCTTCATGTGTACTTCGCGCATCCGCGTGTTGCTTTGTGTTCTTACCGGTCTCATTCTGATTCCTTGTGCGCCGTCGCAGGTTCCGCTTGAATACACTCCCGCCGATCCCACCTTGGTTTTGCCTGCAAATCCGCATGCCTCGGAGCCTGGCCTGCTCTTCTATCTCTCGGGCGATCACGGCCTCACGGCCGACTACGCCGGCGGCGGCAATCCAGTTCCTAACTACGTACACGATGTGAAGACTCTCCCCAACGGCGCGCACGGCTCCTACATTCAGTGCGGCAACACGCAACTGCTTTCTTATTGGGCCCCCGGCAACATCTACTCGCAACGCGGCACGCTCAGCTTCTTCTGGCGCTCGCGCGAGCCGGTCGACGAGACCGCCTTTCCGGTCTTCCGTGTGGGCTTTGCCGACCACTCCAGCTGGGACATGGTGTGGCTGCGCATCGACTGGAACGGCCACGGCTTTGATGCCTTTGTAACCGACGTGAACCTTGGCCGCACGCGCGTCTCAGTGCAATTGCCTGAGAGCCCGAAGTCTGACGAATGGATTCACCTTGCGCTCGCGTGGGATGAAACGAGCGGCATTCGTTTCTACATCAATGGCAAACTGATGGCCACGAAAGAAGCCACTGGCCTGTTTGATACAGCTCTCGATCAGTTCGGTCCGCATTCGCGAATCATCGGCCCCACAGGCGTCGAAAGCTCCTACAGCTATGATCGCGGCGGCGACATCGACGAGCTGCGTATCTACGACCGTGCACTTTCAGACGACAACATCGCTGGGCTCGCCAAAAACGAAATTCCACAGAGCATTCCCCCGATCGAGCGCAGGGTGGCCGCTGGCCCGTCGGTGGCAGAGAGCGCCGCGCCGGTTGTGCCGAGCGAGGACGGCAAAGACTCAGGTTCGGGTCACGCAACAGACTGGCAGCAGGAGTGGAATCTCAAATACGGCTGGAACCGTCCTGGCGATGAGCCTGTTGTGATCGATTCCTCCTATACAACGGTGCGCAAAGTCGAGATCCACGACGTCTACGATCTTGATCGCTGGTGGTGGAAGGCTACGGACGGCATCCGCGAAACTACATGGCCCGGTGTCTACAACCGTTCGCGCCTGATTGGACGCGATGACTACTTCGAGCTGCCCGACTGGGACTGCTATTCGCTTTCCGGCAAGACCGTCACGTTCAACATGCCGGACGAGCCGTGGAATCATCTGGAGATTGAAGGTGGCGCCTGGGGCAACTGGACGCTGCTCGTACACGACAACGAGAAGGCTGCCGACTTCGAACGCACACTCTTCGATCGGCCCAAAGGGCAGGAGGTCACGTATCACGAGTTCGACGCACCAGTGACCGGCGGAAAACTTCGCTTCACCAATGCCGAGCAGGAGCAGCCAATTGGCGAGCTCTCCGCATACTACGTGCATCCTGGCATGGAGCCGGCGGGCGTGGCCACCTTGCGCTATAAACTCACGGCCAAAATCTCGCCGGATGACAATCCCTCGACACTGCCGTTGGTGAAGTACATCGACGGCCGCTTTCCAGCGGATGAGCGCATGACCATGATGGCCATGCCCGCGGGCGCGCCGGGCACCAGGCGCAAAGATACGCAATCCGGCCTGCCCATTGTGCACATCCTTATTCCCGCCGACTTCCGCTCGCAGATGGTCGATTCGGGCCACGGCTATACATACGACTGGGAGAACATGGACGGCGGCCTCGATGGTATCGCTATCGATGTGCCTGCGCTGAACATCAAGCCCAATGCCGACGGCGTGATTCCCTTGAACATTCAGGTCAAAGATCCGCTCTGGCCCATGCGCAACATGCTCTACTTCACCTTTGCGGTGAAACCGGGCGCGCCGCACACGCTATGGCTCGACACGCGCGACCGCATCCTGCCCAACAGCAAAAGCCTGTACCTTACCATCGCTGCGCAAAGCGCGGACTTCAACACCTCCGCACTGGAAGGCGCTGAGCTGCAGCTCATCTTCAAGCCGTATAAAGATGCGCTGCACGAGCACGTTGCCGATCGGCTCACGCAGGTGCGCGACGAATACGCCAACCTCACGGAAGAGTCGGTCAGCTCGCGCCGCCTGAATCTCTTCAACCGCATCGACGGCGATATGAGCGATTTGCTTCGCGTCGATCCGCAAAATAAGCTGGCCCGCGACTACTGGCATGAGATGAATCATGAGCAGCCGCGGCCTCCATACATTCAGCCGCAGACGCCGGAGGGCGTGCCGCAATGGGCCTTCCTGCAGGTGAAAGACCTGGGCGAGCTCAAGAGCCTTATCAACTGGTACATCGATAACCGGCAGATCTCGAATGGCGAGTTTGGCGGCGGCCTCTCAGATGATTCGGATTTCACCGAGTGGTGGCCGGGCCTTGCGCTGATGGGCTCGACGCCGGACAAGATCAAGGCGTCCTTGTGGAAGGAAATGGACGCGATGTACGCGCAGCACATGTTCACCAATGGCCTCGCGACCATCCAGACCGATGAGCTGCACAGCTACGAGGACGGACTCAACGTGCTCGGCGAGTCGATGCTGCTCGACTTCGGCAGTCCCAAACAGATTGAGCGCGCCATGGTCACGGCCAAGCGGCTCGAATGGCTAAGCGGCATCAATGCGGCCGGCCACCGGCACGTGCGCTCGTCATACTTCAGTGGCGCCAAGATGGCCGAAGGCGGCGTGTGGGGCTGGTCCAAGGAGCCTTCGTACATGGTTTTTCATCCCGCACTCTCGCTGGTGCTCTTTAACGGCTCGCCGGAGGCGCGCAAGATGATTCTCGAACTCGCGGACGGATTCCTCGTGCACTACAAGCCCGGCCCCAATGGCAAATACACGCTGCACACCGAAGTGAACTTCAAGACGGACGAAGACAAACCAACAGGCATGCGGCCGTGGTTCATTCTCTGGGCTGCGTATCGTTGGACGGGCGATCCGAAGTACGTAAAGCCTTTTGTTGACGCGCCCATCGAGGCGCTGCAGCTTGTCAACTCTGACATGCTCGACATGCTCAACCTGCGCAAAGCGGAAACGGAACCGCTTGTCGCCGCGGCCAGCAAGCCGGTGATGCAAACGCAGCAAACCAATGAGACGCTCTGGCAACTCGCCTGGCAGGCCACGGGCGACACCGCGTATCTCAACAAGGTCTACGCTTCGCAGCTTCAAACTGCGCACGAGCGTGAGTTCATCAATCGCGAAGGCAGCTTATGGATCGATCGCATCTACTTCAACAACGGTGAACTGCAGCGCTCGCGTCTTGGCGGAGTAGCGCTGATGCGCAATTACTGCTATCCCGGTAACGCGGTGAGCTGGCGATTCGATGAGCCCGCCAACGATCAGAGTGTCGCGATCCTCGTACCGGAAGCGACGCCTGACCACGTGAAGATCATCGCCTACAATCTCGATCCAGTGCCGGTGAAGGCGCAGATGACCGGTTGGGAAGTTGATCCTGGCCAGTGGACGATGACGCAGGGCACGCAGAAGAGCGTTGGCGATGGCGCGCCGGCGCCCGACGCTGCCATCGAAAATGCCACCACGCGCACCGTTGCTTTTGAGCGCAGTAAGAGCCTCGACATTACCTTTCCGCCGCGCACCACAACGGTAATCGAGCTCAAGCTGGCGAGCAAAGGCACACCGTACTGGTCGCGCCCCGATCTCGGCATCGATCCTGAAGATGTGAAAGTTGACAACCAGACGATGACCGTCACAGTGCACAGCGTGGGTGCGATCGATGCGCCGGCCTCGAAGGTCGTGCTCCGCGATCGCGATGGTAAAACGATTGCGACTGCCGACGTGCCTGCGCTCAAAGCACCTGTCAATCTTATTCCGAAGACGGCAGAAGTCACGCTCACCGCTCCTTCAGGCGTTGACCTCAAAGGCGCGACTGTGACGATCGAAATTGGCGGTAAGGTGCCGGAGATAACGCAAATGAACAATAGCGTGACCTTGTGAACAAAAGCCGTTCAGTCGCTGACCCTCCGCTACTGGAAGCTGGGCGCCAATTACCTCCGCACGTTCTTTAACGTGCTCATCATCTCACCGCAACAAACGCCTGCTACAAATCTCCATGCGTCGGGTGGGCCATCTTCTTCCCCACGCCAGATCCCCAACAACTGGAGGTTCCCCATGTCTCGTTTCCATGTCCGTGCGCTTGCCGGGCTTGCGCTGGTGGCCACACTCACCTGCTCGATCGCAAAGGCCTATGACGGCGACGATGATCGTGACGACCGTGACCATCGCGAAATCAAGCACGTTTTCGTGATCGCCCTTGAAAACCACAACTGGACCCAGCCGACCACCGTCACCGGCGGCATTCAGCCCATCTTTCAGAACGCGAGTGCGCCCTTCATCAACAGCCTTGTGAGCGGAACGGCGACGGCCTACATCAACGGCCAACTCGTCAACATCAGCAAGCAGACCTCGTACGCCAAGGCCTACTACAACGTGCTGGCGGGGACGGGCAAGCACATTCATCCTTCCGAGCCGAATTACATATGGGCCGAAGCCGGCACCAACTTCGGCATCGCCAACGATGACGATCCCTTCAAGGACAGCACGCCCAACTCGCAGAACACCACGCAGCACCTGAGCGGCCTGTTGCAGAAGGCCGGCATCAGCTGGAAGTCATATCAGGAAGATATCGATCTGCAGACGGTGAATGGCCAGCTCACCAACCTGCCGCTCTCGCCGAGCCAGTGGACTTCACCGATCGTGAGCCTCTCCGGCAAGTTCGCCGCCAACAGCAACCTCAATGAGTACAACTCCTCGCTGCAATACAACTATGCGGTGAAGCACAATCCGCAGGCTTTCTTCAACGATACCAACGGCGGCAACAACACCACCACGTCGAACACGGAGCGTTTCCACTACGCGCCTCTGCAGCAACTCGCGTTCGATCTCCAGAACGACCGTGTGGCTGCCTACAACTGGATCACGCCGAACCAGTACAACGACATGCATAGCGCGCTATCTGGCGGCTTTGCCGGCCTGACAGGCGACTCCTCTCAGATCAAGGCGGGCGACAATGCGGTGAGCCGTCTGGTGCCGATGATCATGGCATCGCGGGCCTACAAGGATGGTGGCGTCATCATCGTCTGGTGGGATGAAAGCGAAGAAGACGGCGAGGCGAACGACAACGCCGACGACTTCAATCACACCATCGGCGAGATCATCATCTCTCCGCTGGCTCACGAAAACGAAGGCGGCCTGCCCTACGCAAGCGCCATTCCTTTCTCTCACTCCTCTGACCTGCGCACCATGCAGGAGATCTTCCACGTGCGCGCAACCGGTGGTTCGAGCCCGTGGCTCGGCGACGCGGTCAACGCCAACGACCTCTCCGATCTCTTCCAGCCCGGCGTGATTCCCACGCGCCCGTAAAAGCAGCTTCAGCTCCATGCTCGATCATTCTCCGGTCTCCGAGTCGAGACCGGAGAATGATCGGCTCTCTCGGCGCAAAGCTCGCATATCTTCGATAGATTTCATTATCGGCCTCCGGCCTGCATCCTGCGGATGGTAGGATGTTTGGCGGAATCGGAGGTTTCTCGATGCAACGCCGCCAATTTCTGCAGTCTGTTGCCGCCACCGCCGCGGTGGCCCTTGCCCGCCCGCGCCTCGCGTTTGCCGCGCTGCCCAAGATGAAGGTCACGCGCATCCGCGCTTATGCGCCACCCAAGTCCTTTTTTTCGGCTAATCAGATCTTCAACCAGAGCTACGTGGTGGTTACTGTGGAGACCGATGCGGGCATCACCGGCATCGGCGAGGGTGGATCGAAGGATCTGCTCGCTCCCTGCGCCAGCCGCGTGATCGGGCGCGATCCGCAGTACGTCGAGCATCTGTGGCAGGACATGAACCGCGGCTTTTTCTATCCGGCGGGACGCGAACGCACCGACGCGATCGGCGCCATCGACCTGGCGCTCTGGGACATCAAGGGCAAGGCGCTGAAGGTTCCTGTGCATGAGCTGCTCGGCGGAACGGTGCGTAACTACTGCGAGTGCTACAACACGGCCGGCATCCTTCCCGGCGTCACGCGTGACACGCCTCTTAAGGATCGGGCCCGGATCACGCTGGAGCAGGGGTACAGGCTCTTCCGTTTTGATGCTCTCTCTGTACCGATCAACACCACCTATGACACGCGCGAGCGCGTCACCAGCCTGCACGATGTATGCGCTCAGGTTCGCGAAGGTGTAGGAAAGGATGGCAACTGGGCCATCGACTTCCACCAGCGCTTTGATCTGAGCGATGCGATTCGCGCCTGCAATGCCATCGAGGACCTTGCGCCGTTCTTCGTCGAGGACCCTGTGCGCACAGAAGCCTTTCAGCAGGACCTGCCCATCCTGCGCCAGAAGGTGAATGTGCCGCTGGCCGCGGGCGAGGAGTGGGGCAACCGCTGGGACTTCAATACGCTCATCGAAAGTCACAGCATCGACTTTTGCCGCGCCACGCTCCCCAATGTCGGCGGAATTACGGAGATGCTGAAGATTGCAGCGCTGTGCGAGACGCATTTTGTCGGTATGGTGCCGCACTTCACCGGACCCATCGCTACTGCGGCGCTGGTGAACACGTTGAGCACGTTCTCGGGACCCGTGGTGATGGAGTACAACTACCAGGGCCGCGAAATACCGCACCTGCCGGAGTGCCTCGACTTCAAGGAGGGCAAACTCTATCCAAATGACCGCCCCGGTCTGGGCGTGGAACTCGACCTGAAGCAACTGACACAGATTGCGGAGTTCACCGAGCCCGACTTCCAGAAAGGGCAGATCTACTACCGGCCGGACGGGTCGATTACGAACTGGTAGAAGAAGGCAGCTTCTAGCTAGCTATGAGGCTAGTGTTCTGTCCCCGAAGTTCGCTGCATAACTACTGCTGTCATTCTGAGCGACGTTTGGCCGCTTTGGGGCCAAACGGAGTCGAAGGATCTGCGGTTCGGGATTTAATTTACGCTATGAATTTCTGTGACACGTACTGGAACCGGTTGTATCAATCCTTTCAGGTCGGGTTCTAAGGCCTCTCAGGGGCTGAAGCCCGCAATTTTATTGGCCTTCTTCGGCACGACTGAAGTCGCGCCCTTTCACAAGACCATTATGCAACCAGATTCCAAAAGCTGGAGTATGAAGCTGCCCTTCAATCCCGCTTACGCCGCTGGTGCGTCGACGGAATATTCATGTCTTCGCGGTATTTGGCCACGGTGCGGCGGGTGAGCTGGATACCCTGCGATTGCAGCATCGCGGCAAGCTGATCATCGGTGAGCGGGCGACGCGGGTCTTCGTCTTCAATGAGCTTGCGGACTTTGCGCTTCAGCACCAGTAACGGTGTGTCGGCACCTTCGGGGCCGTTGGCGCCTTCTGAGAAGAAGAAACGCAGTTCGAGCACACCCTGTGGCGTGTGCGCATACTTGTTGGCAACAGCGCGGCTCACGGTGGAGGGGTGCACGCCGATCTCCTCGGCCACTTCCTTGATCATCATCGGCCGCAGCGACTCGACGCCGTGCTCGAGAAAGTCCTGCTGGCGGCGCACAATCACCTCGCAGGTGCGCAGGATGGTGCTCTTGCGCTGGGCGATGTTGCGCATCAGCTGCATCGCCGAGCGGAAGCGCTCCTTGACGTAATCCTTGACCTCTTTATCGGTATTCTGCGAGACCAGCATGCGGCGGTAGCGCTGGCTGAGGCGCAAACTGGGCAGGTCTTCCTCGTTCATCGAGACCGTCCACTCGCCTCCGCGCTTGACGAAGACTACGTCCGGCTCGATCAGACGCGTCTGCTCGCGGTTATAGAGCAGGCCGGGCCGCGGATCGAGGGTGCGGATGAACTCGACGCCCGCGTGGGCCTCTTCAGGGGTAATCTGTGCAGCGCGGGCCAAGTCTTTCAGGTCGCGTTTTTGCAGCAGGTGCAGGTGGCGGTCCACAATCAGGCCGGCAACTTCCATGCTGCGCCGGCGCTGGTCGAGCTCCGACTCGGCCTCGGGGCGAAGATCGCGATGCGGATCGGTTCCGTTGCCCGCCGAGTGTTTCGTGTACAGATGGTCGAACTCGCGCCGCTGGGCCGTGATCTGCAGCAGAAGACACTCGCGCAGATCGCGGGCCGCCACACCCGCCGGATCGAGACTCTGCACCAGCTCGATCGCGCGCCGTACAACCTCGAGTGCTGGGGTGACGTCCGGCCCATGGCCATTATCAGCAGCTACGGATACGGGAATCGGGGTGAGGGCAGCGGCTAGTTCCTCGTCGGTTGCCGCCAGGTAGCCTTCCTGATCGAGATTGCCGATGACCAGTTCGGCGGCGGCGTGGAGCTTCACATCCAGGCTCAGAGCCCCCAGTTGCCACGCCAGGTGATCGGTGAGGGTAGTAGGTTGAGAGAGAAAGTTCTCAAACGAGGGCTTCTCGCTCTCTTCGTACTCAGGCTGCGTGCGATAGCCGGGGTCGAGATACTCCTGAAAGTACGATCCAAAGTCGATTTCGGTGAATACGTCCTTGGCTGGGGTCGACGCTTCCTCAGCGCTGCGTTCCAGAAGCTCCTCACGGCCCGCGACTTCATCCAGCATCGGAACCGATTCGTCGATCTCTTCCAGGACGGGGTTTTCCACCATCTCGGCATCGATCATCTCCTTCAGTTCGAGCTTGTTCAGGGCCAGAACACTCACCATCTGCATCAGGCCCGGCGTCAGCACCTGACGTTGCGCGACTTTGAGGTTCAGTTTTGGTTGCAACAACGCCATAAATGGAATCGTTCCCCGTTTGGACCTAAAGCGAGTGTATCCGTGTGAAAAAAAGCTTAAAGCGTACTATGTGTCACTTCCAATCACTCGTTCCGGTCACTCGTTCCGGTTTGGGCAACGATCCATTTGGGAATCTCGCACTTGCGCCGGCCCTTTGCGCAGAGTGTAAGATGAGCGATTTCTATGCCGCCGCGCCTCATCCCAGTGAGAATCCCTCGCCCAGGTAGACGCGTCGCACTTCCATGTCGTTGCCCAGTTCGTGCGGCGTGCCGGAACGGAAGATCTTCCCCTCAGCAATAATGTACGCCCTATCGGTGACGCTGAGTGTTTCACGGACGTTATGGTCGGTGATCAGGATGCCGATTCCGCCCGCTTTCAAGTCAAAGATAATCTTTTGTAGCTCCAGCACGGCAATCGGATCTATGCCGCTGAAGGGCTCGTCGAGCAGGATGAATTTGGGCTGAATGCAGAGGGCGCGGGCAATCTCCACGCGCCGCCGCTCGCCGCCCGACAGCGCATAACCGCGCGTGGTGCGGATATGCCCGAGGTTGAGCTGGTTGATCAGCCTGTCGGCCCGTGTGCGCCGTTCCCGGTTGCCCAGCGGCTGCGCCTCGAGCACCGCGAGAATGTTCTCCTCGACGGTAAGCTTGCGAAAGACCGAAGGTTCTTGGGGCAGATAGCTGATGCCGAAGTTGCGCGCCCGTAGATACATGGGCACGCGCGTGATATCCGTCGTATCCACCAGTACGCGGCCGGTCTCTGGCGGAACGAGGCCGACGATCATGTAGAAGCTGGTTGTTTTGCCAGCGCCGTTCGGACCCAGCAGCCCCACCACTTCACCGCGGGAGATCTTCAGGTTGACGCCTCGGACAACCTGTCGTCCCTTATAGCTCTTGCCGATTCCCTCGGCAACCAGTGTCTCCATTCAAGTCCTAAATTCGCCTTGCCTTACCGGGGCGCTGTCGTCTCGGTTCGGGTCTGCTGCGCGCCGCCTTCGATACTGACGCTATCATCGCGGCTATTGAAAATCAAAGCCTCCCCGGTGACGGTGCCGCGCGCCGGATCGGTCAATTTGGGCGGCGCCGCCGCGCTTCCAGTCAGCCGGTACCGGCCGTCCGCGCCGGTATAAACCAATTGCTCGCCCGAGCCGCGCCGGCCCTGCGAACTCACCGTCACATGCCCCGTAGCGGTCATCTTTTCTACTTGGGCCTGTCCGGTAGCATGATTAGCGGCCGGAGCCAGTTGCAGCTCGACTGTGTCGGATACAGACGTCATCGTTTCCGCCTGGGCCGTAACCGAGCCCAGAACGCCTGCCTGCATGACGGCCTTGCGGTCCACATCCGAGTACGCAAGCTCGCCACCACGGATGCGCGTGACTGACGACGAGGTGGATTTCGTTTCGGTGCTGCCGGAGTTCTCCGGTTTGGCGCCCACGCCGACCAGCACCGCCACAACCGGATTGGCGGCGCTTGTAGTGCGGGCGAGTAGCGTTTGCTTCTGGCGGTCAAGGACGATCACTGGCGCCGCGACGGAGTTCGCCTGCTGCCAGAGGCGGGCGTTTCCTCGGAATGTGGCCTCGCCAGTCGCCTGGTGCAGTTGCGCTTCGCTGGCGATGACGTGAGCCGGGCCTTGGCCGCCGAAGTTCATGCCGACACCCGTATTGCGGTTTGCCGTAGCCGTACTGATCCATGTGCCCTTGACGTTACCGTGCGCGAAGGCATCGCCAGAGGCCCTTGAGACGTCAATTTTGTCGGCCGAGAGCTGCAGGCCGCCATCGTCGACGCGTGGGCTCCCAGTGAGGTGCAGCCACTCGCCTGCGCCTTCATACGCGGCATGGCCGGCGTTGGCGCGCATCTCGGGTGGCGCTGCTGCGCCGGGTTTTGCGGCCGGCTGCTGGATAAGAACCACGTTGCCGTCCAGTGCGGCGGATTGGATCTCGGTGGCGCCGGAGCCGGAGGCAAGAGAGTTTTGTGCGGGCCGCTTCGCATCCATTTGTGTGCCCGGAGTTGAGGATGCAAAGTGCGCCTCCAGCCGGTCGCCGGTGGCGAAATCGTGGGTTCCGGTCGCTGAAGTCTCGTCCAGACTGGCGTGGCCGTTGCCGGTCATTGTCAGCAGTGAGGAGTTCGGTCCGAACTGAGCCGTGACCTCGTCCGCCGAGAGCTTTGAAGGAGAGGGAACGGCATTACCACGCTGCGTCGAGCCGGTGAGGATGACGCCGCCGGTGCCGTGGATGGTTGCCGGTTCAACCTTGCTCTGGCCCACAGCGCGGAAGTCAACATCAACCACAGGCGAGCGCCAGGTGCGGCTCAGGTGCACGGGCAGGGATTGCCCATTCACTCCAGATTGTGAGCTCGTTGGGGATTGGCTCGTCTCCTCGCTGTGCATCTCCACGCCGCGCTCCAGGTGCGCGTGGCGCAGCTCACCGCGGGATGCGAAGGCGAGCTCCATTGTGGGCGAGGTTCCGCGCACAGTTCGTCCGTTGCTCGCGGAATCCATCGTGACGCCGCCATCAAGATGTCCATGGGTCGGCTGATTATCCTCATCGAAATCCATGGAAGCCGTCGGTGCGGCGAGATGGCTGCCTGTCGCGGAGGCCAGCGTGAATCCACCTGCGGCTTCGAGGCGGACGGCCGATCCATCGTCGCGGAAGAGTATCTGTGCGTTAGCGGCAGTCGCGCGATCGCCGCGATACTCCGTGGAAGCTGTACGCAACACGCAGAGATTGGTGTCGCGGTAGAACTCCGCGCGGGCGGCGCGAATCTCGACTGGACCAGCGCCGCGACGGCCGGCAGTGGGACGAGCTGTGAGCTGCACATCGTGGTCGAGCACCAGAAAACCCTGCTGCGAATCATAGCTTGCTCCGATCGAGCTGCCGCTGCCCTGCGCCATGGAAAAATCGACGCGCTGCGCGGTGGTGACCATGCCGCTTTTCTGGTCGAAGGAGATGCCACTGGTTTTCACGTGAATCTCGCCGGCTGTCGCAGCTTGCACGACAGGAGTTGCATTGCTACTCGCCGGAGGTGCCGTGAGCGCCTGCTGCGGCTTTGCTTTTTCTGCAACAGCCGGCGTTACGCCAGGACGCATCAGCGTAATCTCGACTGGTCCGGCGGCCGTGGCGGTGCCCACCTTTTGGTCGTACTCGAACTCATCGCCGGCGATGCGGTCGACGCGCCGGCCGTCTGTGCCGTAGAGTTCGATCTGCACGTCGTGCAGCAGGGCATGGTCATTTTTTAACTGCACCACCCGGGAGGCGTGAATCTTGAAGAGCGTATGACCGCCGTGCGCCTGCGTGTAGGTGACGCCGTTGGCTTCCTGCTGGATGTCGATGCCCAGACGCTTGGGAACGTCGCGCCGGCTGAAGGGGCTTTTGAAGTGGCCGATAGTGAGAAAAGCGCCTAGCGCCACGACAAGCAACACGCCGCACACGAGGATCAGCGTCCGGATTCGTTCGATCGTGAACCGCACGCGCTAGTTCCTCATGCCGAGCCGCGCCGCCAGTCGTTGCGCGAGGCTCTCACCCAACTCGCTCCAGAGGACACGTGCCGTCGCGCCCGAAGCTTTTTCAACCGCAGCGGTCAGTTCGACAAGCTGGCGCACGTTCTCTTCCACGTACCTGGCGCCCACTGCGTCTAGATCGGCTTCTTCTTCAAGAAACGGCGCGTCATTGCCGAAGTCGATGCGGATGTGGCCATCCTGCTCGTAGGTGCCGTCGTCAAAGAGCGGGCCAAAGCCGGTAACGCGCACGAGGCGCGGTTCGCGCACCCAGCGGTCGTCAAGACCTCCACCCGATTCGAGCTCCCAGAGCTTCCAGCCGATCTGGAACTCGTAGGCATAGTCTTCGTGGAGCAGTTCGAGCGCCTCTTCAACGGCCTGTCGAAGTTCCGCGCCGCGCTCGCCGTGACCATAGACGCGCTGAAAAGCAGGCGCCTCGCTCCAGTTCATCGGCCACACCGTCGCGGCATAAACGCGCGCCTCGCCGTCGTGTGCAGCAAAGGTGCCCAGGACCGCCGTGAGCTTATCGGCAAGCGCCACAAGGCGCAGATTCGGATACCAGAGGCTGAGGTAGAGCGCGTCTGCCATCTTTCAATTTTAGACGGGCCGGCTCAATGGTGGTGTTCAGGCCCGGCGCGGTTTTCCAGTGCAAAACAGGCCGGGATGTACACTCGTCTGCATGCAGAAATCTGGCCTTCGATTCAGTGCTTTGTTGTTTTTTACATTTGTTGCCGCGGGTGGGCTTGCAGCCCGCGCGAAAGCCGCCGATGGAGAACAAAAGTTTGCCGAGCTGGGAACGTGCAAACTGGTGAGCGGTCAGCAGATTGAACACTGCCGCCTGGGCTACCGCACCTGGGGTGCGCTGAATGCCGACCGCTCAAATGCAGTGCTGTTTCCAACGTGGTTTTCTGGCACGACTGCGAATCTTACCGACGCCATCCAGCCGGGGGCGCTCGTCGACCCGACAAAGTATTTTGTGATCGGAGTCGATGCGCTCGGGGACGGTGTCTCTTCGTCGCCTTCCAACTCGGCCACGCAACACGGGCCCGACTTTCCTGCCATTACGATCCAGGACATGGTCAACAGCGAATACCGGCTCGCGACCGAGACGCTGGGACTCAAGCATCTGCATGCGGTGATGGGCATCTCGATGGGCGGCATCCAGACCTTCGAATGGATGGTGGACTATCCGGAGTTCATGGATGTAGCGATTCCGCTGGTGGGCTCGCCGCGGCCCAACAGCCGCGACCTTCTGCTCTACCGCACGAGTACCGACGCGGTGAAGGATGATCCTGTGTGGCAGAAGGGCCGCTACACGCAGCCGATCGCGGCTTCTGTGGCCGATCTGATCTGGCAGATGAACCTGTCGACTCCGATGTACTACGTGCGCACGCATTCGACTGACGGGTTCAGCGCAGAGTATGCAGGGATGTATTCCCACGGCCTCCTGCCCTTCGACGCAAATGACTGGCTCGCGCAGCTCGACGCCATGGTGCATCACGATGTGGCGCATGGCGGCCGCCTGGAAGATGCGGCGAAGCGTGTGACGGCCAGAGTGTTCGTGGTGAACGCAGCGCAGGATCACATGGTGAATCCCCAGCCCGGGCTCGACTTTGCCAGGCTGCTCGGCGCCAAGACCATGGTGCTCGAAAGCGACTGCGGTCATCTCGCCGTCAGCTGCGAAGCGGCGACGCTGGACCCCGCGGTGCGTGCATTTCTGGATGGTAAGTGAAGGCGAGCTGAATCGCCTTTCTCAGAGCGGCCAGCAGCAACGGCTGTCATCCTGAGCGAGCGCAGCGAGTCGAAGGATCTGCGGTTGTCTTTTGGACACGCTCGTGAACTTCAAAAAATGGCTATCCCACCTTCGCATGCGAAGGTGGGATAGCCGTATCTACGGGTCCCTCTAAGCCGTCACGATCTCGCTGAAGTCGGCGATGCCGGAGAAGCTGCGCAGCACCTCGTCGATGAGGCCGAGATGCGCACCGCGCACGTTGGCATCCGGATCAAGCACCATCACCTTGTCGAAGAATGCATCGACGGCAGGCCGCAGCGTGGCGATCAGCGCGAGTGCCTCAGCGTAATTGCGCTGCTCGCGCAAGGTCGCAACGCGCGGTGCAAGAGCCGACGCAGCATCGGCGAGCTGCTGCGCTTCAGAGGCCAATTTCACGCCCTTTGGCGAGCCGAGCGCGAAGCCTTTTTCTTCCGCCTGGCGCAGGATGTTCTTGATGCGCTTGAACGCGGTGGAGATGGCGATGAAATCGTCCGAGCCACGCACGCCGGTGAGCGCCTCGGCACGTGCGATGGCGTCGCGGACATCATCGGCGCCAGCCGCGAGCACGGCATTCACCACGTCGTAGACAAAGCCGCGCACGTCTTTCAGATAAAACTCCAGGCGTTCACAGAAGAAATCATTCAGTTGCCGTCTATTTGCATCCTTTGTCGCTGCCGCGTTCAACACGCTCGCCAGTGACAGCGGAACATCCGATTCAGCGAGAATCTTGATGATGCCATTTGCTGCACGACGCAAAGCAAAGGGATCTTTCGAGCCGGTTGGGGCCATATTGATTCCGAACATGGCAGTGACTGTTTGTGTGCGGTCCGCCAATCCGAGGAGCCTGCCCTCAATGGTTTCTGGGATTTTGTCGTCAGTTGAGGCCGGTCTGTATTGGTCGTAGATCGCATCGCGAACTTTGTCGCCGAGACCTTGAGTTTTGGCGTAGAGACCACCAATGACGCCTTGCAGCTCGGTGAATTCCTTGACGAGCTCAGCTGTCAGGTCTGCCTTTGCTAGCTTCGTCGCAGTGTCAAGTGCATTCCAGTCGAGTGGTTGCAAGCTGACACCTGGCATGGCACTAACAAGATTTTTAACCACTCTCCGATTCTCTTCTGTCTTCCAGTAATAGTTCCCTAGCTCCTTCTGGAACGTCACGTTCTTCAGGCTCTCGACGCGATCGACGAGTGGCGTCTTCTGGTCGAAATCCCAGAAGAAGCGGGCATCTTTGAAGCGCGCGCGGAGAACCTTCTGGTTGCCGTGGCGGATGATAGCAGCGCCTTCGGCGTCGACCTCAGTGTTGAGCACGGCGAGGAAATGCGGCGCGAGCTTGCCGTCTGCGCCTTCGACAGCGAAGTATTTCTGGTGATCGCGCATCACAGTCACGAGCACTTCTTCGGGCAGTTCGAGATATTCCGGCTCGAAGGTGCCGAGGATGACCGTAGGCCACTCGGTGAGATGGGTGACGGTTTCGGCCAGCGGCTCATCTTCGCGCCAGCGTGCGCCGGGGATGGTGCGCGTAGCCGCATCGAGAGCCTTGCGAATGATCTGCCGCCGCTCGGCGACATCGACCACTACGTGAGCGCCGCGGAGCGTGTGAGCATAACTCTTGGCCGAAGATAGAACCACGGAGTGGTCGCCATGCAGAACCCGATGGCCCCGGCTGGCGTTGCCTGCTGCAATGCCAGCGATTTCAAGAGGCACGATGGCCGAATCCAGCAGGGCGACCAGCCAGCGCACGGGGCGCACGAAGCGCTCCGGCTTACCGGAGCGCCAGTACATGTTCTTGGCCCAATAGATTGCGAGCACTTCTTTGGGCAGTTCCGCAGCAAGCAACTCCGTTGCGGCTCGTCCCTCTCGCTTGACTATCGCTCCAACGTACTCGCCCTTGGGAGTCGTCACCTTTTCGAGAGTGGCAACCGTCACGCCGGCCTTTTTCGCGAAGGCTTCGGCGGCCGCTGTGGGCGCACCGTCTTTGAAGGCGACCTTCCAGGAAGGACCGGTGAGCTTTTCTTCCGTATCGGCCTGCGCGCCGAGCACGCCTTCAACCAGCACGGCCAAGCGCCGCGGCGTGGAGTAGGTGGCGACCTTGGCGCCTTCGCCAAGCAGACGTTCGCGCGTGAGTAAGTCATTGACGCGACGGCCCAGCTCCGCTTCAGCTGCGGCGATCATGCGGGCGGGGACTTCTTCAAGGCCGATTTCGAGTAAAAAGTCAGACATGATTCTTGATTCTTTCTGCTACCGATCCCGCGTGGCGGAAGCAACCGCAGATCCTTCGACCCGTCGCCACGGCGACTCGCTCAGGATGACATTGCGTTGGATGTAGCTTCGGCGGCTTGTTGCAACGCGTAGGCTTTGGCCACGCCGACAGTAAGGTTCCGAATGCGCCCGATAACGCCCACGCGCTCAGTCACGCTGATGGCGCCGCGCGCGTCGAGAAGATTGAAGAGATTCGAGCACTTGAGCCCGAGTTCATACGTGGCCAGCAACGGAAATCGTTTCTTCTCTGTTGAGCTGGCGTTCTCATCGGCGAGCAACGTGTTTGCCTGTGCCAGCAGCGATTGCGCCTCAGCTTCGTAACTGTTGAAGTGCTCCCAGAGCCGCGGCACATCAGCGTACTCGAAGTTATAGACCGAGAACTGCAGCTCCTCGGCGAGGCGCACATCACCGTAGGTCACCGGCGCCCCGGTTTGCGGATCGCGTGCCCAGACGATGTCGTAGATCGAGTCGACATCCTGCAGGAAGGCCGCGATGCGCTCCATGCCGTAAGTGAGCTCCGCGCACATCGGGTCGAGATCGAGGCCGCCGCACTGCTGAAAATAGGTGAACTGCGTGATCTCCAAGCCGTCGAGCATCACCTGCCAGCCCACGCCCCACGCACCACCGGCGGGCCATTCCCAGTTGTCTTCTTCAAACTTGAGGTCGTGCTTCTTCAGGTCGATGCCCATCGCTTCGAGCGACTCGAGGTAGAGTTCCTGCACATTCACCGGCGGCGGCTTCAGGATCAGCTGGAACTGCGTGTGCTTGAAAAGCCGGTTAGGATTCTCGCCATAGCGTCCATCGGCTGGCCGGCGCGAGGGCTGCGCATAGCCCACCCTGTAGGGCTTGGGGCCGAGCACGCGCAGAAAGGTTTCGGGCGCCATGGTGCCCGCGCCCACTTCCACGTCATAGGGCTGCTGCAGAACGCATCCGCGCTCGGCCCAGAAGGCCTGGAGGCGAAAGAGCAAATCCTGAAATGTAAGCGCGGAAGGCTTCAACGGCGGTGCGGGCTGGGCTGCAGACACAGGCAAATCTCTCTCATCGGAACTGAAGGTTCATTTTATCAGCAGGGGTATGAGGCGACGGGCAGGTCCGCCATGCTCATGACGCGGGTCCACGCTGAATCCAGTCTCAGCCGTTTGACCGGATGTTGTACCCTGCCAATGAGCGCTCCTTTCCCTGAGCGTATGGATTGCATGCAAAAGATTCCGGCCCCTTGGCAACTAGGTCCCGCCAATTTGTCTATCGGTAGCGCCCATCGCGCGCAAAGTGCTCAACCCCGCCTTTCCAATTGCCCTGCGCGGCCTGCTCCTCTGAGGATCGATGCCTTTGACCAGCAGGCGTGACTTTCTCAAGTTGTGCGCCGCGGCAGTTCCAGGCTCCACGTGCCTTGGCGTCCGGGCTGCCCAGTTGCCATCGCGCGTACCCACTAGAATCGATCACTACATCGATCCGCTGCCGATTCCGCAGAAGCTCGTGCCGGTCGAGCGGCACAAGGGCCAGGACGTCTATCGCGTGCGCATGATCGAAGCTACCCACCACTTTCATTCGCAACTGCCTGCTGCGCGTGTTTGGACCTATGAGGGCCAATATCCTGGGCCGACGTTCGATGTGTTGCGTGGAAGGCAGATCGTCGTTCATTGGGAAAATCATCTGCCGGCCCAGCACCTCTTCGGCGTGGATACCACGATTCACGGAGCCATGCCGCCTGCTCCGGAAGTGCGCACCGTTCCGCATCTGCATGGAGCGCAGACGCGCTCAGAGAGCGATGGTCTTCCTGAGCAGTGGTTCGTGCCTGGCGGCAAGGCTCAATATCACTATCCCAACCAGCAGCAGGCAGCCACGTTGTGGTACCACGATCACGCCCTGGGCATCACGCGCCTCAATGTTTACGCGGGGTTATCGGGACTTTATCTACTGCGCGATGAGAGGGAACGCAATTTGCAGTTGCCCGCCGGCGACTATGAGATCCCGCTCCTTATCCAGGACCGCAGCTTCGATGAGCGCGGACAGCTCGCCTACCTTCCGACCTTTGACGATCAGTATTCTCCGCCACCCGGACATTGGGCTCCGGAGTTCTTTGGCGATCAGCCGGTCGTGAATGGAACGCTCTATCCTTATCTCGAAGTCGAGCCGCGTCCCTACCGGTTGCGCATTCTGAACAATGCAAATTCGCGGTTCTTCAATCTATATTTCAATCTTTCGCCGCGACCTACCGACGTTCCGCAGCTCGTACCACTGCAGCAGATCGGGACCGATGGAGGTTTTCTTCCCAACGCAGCCACGCTCAACAAGCTACTGCTCGGTCCGGCGGAACGCGCCGATGTGATTGTGGACTTTTCCGATTTGAGCGGTAAGATCGTGACACTTTCCAACGATGCACACGCGCCCTATCCTGGATGGGAGTTTGCTGTCGTCGAGCCATCGCGCCTTTACGAGCTGATGCAGTTTCGAGTCACTCGACGGCTTACCGCTCCCGCACCAGCCGTTTCGTTTTCCGGCAGTTCGACGTTTCGCAAACTGACGATAGACGCCTCCACCGTGACGAGAGATTTCGTGCTCACGGAGAAGATGGACGCAAAGGGACATTCACTCGGCGTCCGTATCAACAGCAAGAGCTACGACGATCCGGTCACGGAAAAGGTGAAGCTGGGCTCAGTGGAGTGCTGGCGGTTTATCAACATGACCATGGATGCCCATCCGATGCACCTGCATCTGGTGCAGTTCCAGATCCTGCACCGGCAGGGCTTCGATACAGGAGCTTTTGCGCTGGGCCATTTGCAGTTGGCCGGCAACCCGCGGCCTCCGGCTGCAAACGAGGCGGGATGGAAAGACACGGCGGTGGTCAGGCCCGGCGAGATTCTTTCGATTCTCATTCGTTTTGACGGGTTTGTGGGGCGTTACGTCTATCACTGCCACATGCTCGAACATGAAGACAACGACATGATGCGTCCCTACGAGGTCGTTGCCTGAATAAGGCTTTTTGCCCCACTTCGTTTCATAAATTCCTGGACCTACATACAAATCGCGCCGGTTTCCTCGCATCCAATTCTTTTTGACGTGTGAGGAGATCATGCTGGTTCTATCTCGTTGCCGGCTTGCGTCTTTTTGTCGGCTCTCGATCAGTGTTTTGACTCTTTGCATCGCGCTCACCGGATGCCAGACTTTTACTACCCGCAACCCGGGCCAATCGGGCTCGGGAAGTCTCTCATCGATTCAACACATTGTTTTCATGGCGCAGGAGAACCGCTCGCTGGACAGCTATCTGGGTGCGCTACGCCAATACTGGGCCCAGAATGGTTACCCTGATCAGTCGTTCGACGGCCTACCACAATTCAACCCCAAGTCGGGTGCAGCACCGTTGCAGGGTCCGGCTCCGACGAATCCTGGCTGTGATCCCACTGCGCCGGCGCCGAAGGATTGCGCTTTCGACGCCAACAATCCGGTGACCTCATTCCACCTCAAGACCATGTGTATTGAAAATCCGAGTCCCTCGTGGAATGAGTCACACGTGGACTGGAATTTCAACGACCAGGTCGGGCTTTACCCGGCGACGAACAACGGATTTGTGTGGACTGCGGCGCAGGATGGGCGCGGCTTGGGTTACTACGACACCAATGGCCTGCGCGCCATGGGCTACTACGATGGCGGCGATCTGAATTACCTCTATTTCATGGCGTCCAATTTTGGCACTTCAGACCGTTTCTTCAATCCGGTCATGTCGCGAACCAATGTGAACCGGGAATACCTGCTGGCCGCTACCTCGGGCGGATATGCATATCCGAACGGCACTACCGCTTCTGATACTCCGCTGCTCAGTTCAAAGACGATCTTTGAGGCGCTGCAGGACGCAGGCATTACCTGGAAGATTTACGTGGACACCGAAGGCAGCCCATGCAGCGGTCCGCCGTATGACCCAACGTGCCTGATGACGCTGAGCTATCTGCAGAACTTTACCTATGCGCAGACGGTGATCAGCAAATACCCGCAGAACATCGCGCCGATGTCGCAGTATTTCGCGGATTTGAATAACGGAACGCTGCCTCAGGTGAGCGAGATCGAGCCGGCCTCCGACGCTGGCCAGGATGAACATCCTTCGGATGACGACAACTCCCCGGAAAATATACAGACCGGCGAGGTGCACGCCGCGCAGATTATCAATGCCCTCATGAGCAGCTCGGCGTGGACCAGCTCGGCGCTGTTCATGACCTACGACGAATTTGGCGGTACCTACGACCATGTGCCGCCGCAGCCGGCGGTCAGTCCTGACGGCATCAAGCCGGTGGATTTGCAGCCCGGCGACGTCTGCACCAAGGTGACCGGACCAACCTGTGACTTTACCTACACGGGCTATCGGGTTCCCTTGATCGTGGTTTCGCCCTACGCGAAAAAGAACTTCGTGTCGCATACCGTCGCCGATTACACGGCGATTCTGAAGTTCATTGAGACGCGCTTCAAGCTGTCGGCTCTCACCAAGCGCGATGCGGCGCAGACGGATATGACGGAGTACTTCAATTTCAGCAGCCCGCCCTGGATCGTTCCGCCAAATCCCCCGGCGCAGAGCACGACCGGCGCCTGCTATCTGGATCACCTGCCCTAGCGGCAGCTTCTTTCTTCATCCCCCCAACCGGCCCAGCGCCTCGGCTGTGCGGAGCCTCCGCTCCAGGTGCCGTTCGAGAGCCTGCAGCGTGAAGCGGCGCAGGTCCTGGGCCCGGCGGCGGGGCCAGGGTTCGCCTGCAAAGGCCGCCACAGGCGCGCGCAACATGCGCTGGGCGAGCTGCCAGGAATCGGCTGAGAGTGCGGTCGCGCTCCCATTGCGGTGCAGCGCGCAGAAAAGCCCGTCGACATAACCACTGAACCAAGTTTCTGACGCATGCAAAGCCTCGCCACAGACGATGCAATGAGCGATGTCGGGCAGCAGGCCCATGAGTCGAGTCATCCAGAGGGAAAAATAGGTGAGCGGCATCCAGGGCTGGACGGCCTCCGATTGGACGGCCGTGGTCTGCTCCAGCACCGAGATCAGCAGCCGGAAGGCGGCATCCTGGGGATCGTGCTCGGGGAGGGATTCATCGAGCACCTCGGCATAGAAGCTCAAAACTGCTAAGCGCACCGCATCCACAGGACGCGAGAGGGGAGAACCGAGAATCTCGAGCTGATCGAGACGCACCAACTCCTGGCGGGGCTTTTCGGCAAACCAGGCGCGGGCTACGGTCATCGGTTCAAGCGCGCCGCCAAAGCGTTTGCGGCTCCTGAGTGCCGACTTGGCGACACCCTTGATGCGTCCGTAGTCCCGCGTGAAGAAGCTCACGATCAGGTCGGCCTCGTGCACCGGCCAGGTGCGCAACACCACAGCATCTGAGGTCAATACGGCCATCTAGTTCATCATCGCATCGCAAACAGGGCTTTTTCAGCGCATATTTCAGCCATTTTGCAAAAAGTAAGGAAGTTTAAAGAATTGTAAGGTAAAATAAGAGAAATTAAGGAGAAGTGTTATGCATACAGCAAAGGTGACGGCAAAAGGTCAAATTACGCTTCCCGCTGAGATCAGGAAAGTGATGGGCCTGAAGTCTGGCTCTAGGGTTATGTTCTTCCAGGATGCGGATGGCGACTTTGTTATGCGCCCTCGTATTGGATCGATTGCGGACCTGCGTGGGTGCTTTGCTGGACTCACTGACGTGCCAAAAACAGACGAAGAAACGAACGAGCTGCTTCATCGCCATGCGCGGGAATTGGATGAAGCAACTAAGAGCAAAGCGCGCAAGCTCTCCGACGGAGAAGCAGCGTGATCGGTCTGGATACGAATGTATTGATTCGGTACGTTGCTCAAGACGATGTGGTGCAGAGTCCAATTGCTGACGCGACAATCAACTCGCTGTCCGCGGATAATCCTGGCTGGGTGGGAATCGCCACGGTTCTCGAATTTGTTTGGGTGATGATCAGTACGAAACGAGTAGGACGGACTGCAGTTGCGGCTACTCTCGATAAGTTGCTTATGCTGGATACCATCGTCGTCGAGCAACCCGAAGTAGTGGCATCGGCAGTGCGGCAATTCCGAACCGGCAAAGCCGACTTTGCCGATTGCCTTATCGCCGCCTCAGCCCGTGCCGCGGGGTGCAGCCGGACCGTTACCTTCGACCGCGTTGCGGCTCGCGATGCCAGCATGGAGTTGCTCGCATAAGTTAATCCACGGCACACTTGCGGAACGGCTCACGGCGCCTTTCAAAGTTTCTTGCATAAACACAAACGCGCATTCCGCTATTGCGGGATGCGCGCTGAATAGGCCCCACGGAACGCGAGTGCGTTATCGTCCGAAGTGCGTCGCGTTCTTCTCGGCGAAGTGCGCCCACTTCTCCGGCAGGTCATCGAGAGCGAAGATGGCCGACACAGGGCAGGCAGGAACACAGGCGCCGCAGTCAATGCATTCAACCGGATCGATGAACAACTGATCGGCGTCGCCGTGGCCGTCTTCGTCTTTCTTGGGGTGGATGCAATCGACGGGACAGGCGTCCACACAGGCGGTGTCCTTAGTGCCGATACAGGGTTCTGCAATGACGTATGCCATCTTTGAAATTCTCCGGAAATGTCTTACTTCTCGACGCTGATAGTAGCATACGACCCCTTGAGGGATTGAGCGAAATCCAGAGAACAGGTTTTGCCATGCGGGAAAAAAATCAGCGTCATCGTCCCCGGGCTGCGCGGGCCTGCGCGAACTCCTGCGGCGTGGGAATCGGCGCAAGATCGCGGCCGGCAAACATGTTTTCGAAGAGCTCGATCAGCTCGTTCTGGATCAGTCCGTTCGAGGCAAGAATCTCGCGGCTTTCCAGGCGATAGGGTTCGGCGGAGAAGCTGGTTACGTGGCCTCCCGCTTCAGTCACGAGCAGAATGCCGGCAGCGGTGTCCCAGGGATTCAGGTTGAACTCCCAGAAAGCGTCGAGGCGGCCGACAGCGACATACGCCAGATCGAGTGCGGCCGAGCCGGCACGGCGCACGCCGTGCGAGCGCAATGTGAACTCCTGGTAAAAGTGGATATTTGGGCTGGAGTGGCGCTTGCGGCTGGGAAAGCCGGTGGCCAACAGAGCCTCGGCAAGTTCCTTCGTGCGCGAAACGTGAACCGGCTTGCCATTCAGCCAGGCTCCGCGACCCCTCTCCGCGGTGAAAAGCTCGTCCCGCGTGGGATCGTAAACCACGGCCGCGGTTAACACGCCATCCTCTTCAGGCTTCGTGCCGGCGGGCCGGTGCTCCAGGCCCATGGAGACGCAGAACTGCGGGAATCCATGCGCGAAGTTGGTGGTGCCGTCGAGCGGGTCGACATACCAGCGGAATTCCGCGTGGAGGCGCTCGCGCGTTCCTTCTTCGCCGTAAACACCATGGCCCGGAAATGCCTCGGCCAGGCTCGCGCGGATGAGCTTTTCCACCGTGCGGTCGGCGACGGTCACGAGGTCTACATCACCCTTGTACTCGGTCTCGACGCCCACGGCGAGAAACTCGCGCAACCGCGCGCCTGCTTCGCGGGCGATGGCCGCCGCTTTAGGAACGTAAACAAGATCAGGCTGGAAGGCGGGCTGCTCCGCGCCGCTCACGAGACCGCCTCGTGCGTTGACTGCACGTCGCGGCGTTCATAGCGTGGGGTCGTACGCCTGCGGCCAGCCTCGCTAATAGTACGGATCTGGTTTTTGTAAATGAAGAGGTTCGGCTGGCCGTCGCGCGTGAGGCGAAGCATGGTGTCGTCGAAGTACTCGATCCAGCCGCGCACGGTTTCGCCATCCCGCAACTTGACGGAGACGATGACCTGGCGGTCGCTGAGGGAGCGCAGATAAAGAAATTCCTGGCCAGTTTCACCGGGCGGAGGCGTCTTGGAACGTCGGCGGTTCGGCGCGGGAGGAGTCATGATGCCATTTTAGATGCAGGCCGCAATGCGGACGCAACGTTACGAGAGAAACCTGCGATAAAACGGCAGAAACAACCACGTCTGCCCACAATTGCTCGCGGCAGGCGCGGATTCAAACGCTCGGCGCGTGCGCACCGCATGCCCCAACGCACCGAAGCTGCGCACCGAGACGGTCCTCGGAGGACGGTTCTCGGAAGACGGTCCTCGGCGCAGGCAATCGGCGTAGGAGAATGCTACGCGGTGCGCCGGCGGCCTGTGGCGGCATCCCGCACCGCGCCATAGAACAGCGTGCGGTGAAGGGAATCGAGATGGGGCAGCAGCGCTGCGACCTCGGCCAGAAACGGATCGTTGAAGATCGCGGCCACCTCTTCATCGCGGCAGCTGCGGGCATCGCGCACCAGTTGGCAGACATCCACTTCGAGAGCGGCGGCGAGGCGCTCAAGCGATCCGAGCGTGGGAATCGCCTTGCCATTCTCGATCTTGGAGATGTAGGTGCGGGGCACCTGCATGCGGCTGGCGAGCTGGCGCTGGCTCAGGTGCCGGGCGCGGCGAATGTCGCGCACCTGGGCGGCAACGCGCAGACCTGCTTCAGCCTCGGCCGGCATTGGTTGGCTGGTGACCAACTGCGGCGCAAGGCGCGTCGGCTCCTCGGCATCGAGGGGTCTGTGGCATTTTCTGCAAAGGGAATTGTTCGTCCGGTACTGCATGAGCCTGCAGTACTCACACCGTACTACTTCGCGTGTTTCCACGCTCACTAAGGTAGTTGCCATCGGCTGTTGCGGAGTGCCAGAGCAAGGTACTCCAGGTGCCGTTTTTGCACCGATAGGTGTTACTCTCGGGTATGGAACCATAATTGTCAAGTAGAAACTTGGGGTCAAACCGAAGATTCACCTAAGAAACCCGAGCAAACCCAGAAATTCACGAACCAATGTGTGCAACAGGTACCGAAATTAAAAATGAGTCCTTCTGATTTATCCCACTCACGCGAAGAGGCCTGGAAGCTGCTCACCGAGTGGACAGCGAGCGAAAGTCTGCGCAAGCATGCCCTAGCCGTGGAAGCCTGCGTGCGGGCTTATGGCGAAGTGGAGGCCGACAGGCTCGGCCTTGCGGGTGAGGAACGCGCCGCGGTCGTCGAGCTGTATTCGACGACGGCGCTGCTCCACGATTTCGACTACGAGCGGCATCCGTCGCTCGAGGAACACCCGTTCGTGGGCGTGCGCGAGCTGGAGCGGCTGGGCTGGCCGGAGGCGCTGCGCACGGCGATCCTGGGCCACGCACAGTATTCGGGCGTGCCGCGCGCGACGCATCTGGCAAAGGTATTGTTCGCCTGCGACGAGCTGGCGGGTTTTCTCACCGCCTGTGCGCTGGTGAAGCCGAGCAAGGCGATTGCAGACGTCGAAGTGGCGAGCGTGCGCAAGAAGATGAAGGACAAGGCCTTCGCCAAGGGCGTGAACCGGCAGGATGTGATTCAGGGCGCGGAGGAATTAGCCGTCGATCTCGATACGCATATTGGGTTCTGCATCCAAGCGATGAAGAAACGGGCGGAGGAACTGGGGCTGTGAAGAACTTTTACCGGCCGCAGCCGAGCATTTCGCGAAGCCAGATGTCACCGATGCAGAAGGCTGCGACCGCCAGGATGGTAAGCGAAGTCGTGACGTAGTAGCGGGTCTTCATTCCAGAAAGCTTCCGGCAGTAGAACTCATCGGGGTTGCTGGGTTGTAGCGGATAACCTCAATCTCCCCGTCTTTGACCTGATATTGCGGATCGTCGAGCTTCTTGACCGGAGCGGAATGGGGCTGACCTCGCGCGTCGATCCAGACCAGGCGTTGGCCGGTGACGTGGGTGTAGTGGAGTTCCTCGCCGTCCTTGTCGTGGTAGACGTGCTCCTCCTTGAGAAACTCAATCCGCCCCTCGGTCGGTGTCCACCGGCGATAGCCGCGCAGCCATTCCCAGATTTCGATCAGCATAATGGCTCCCATTCTGGCATGCCTGTGGGTTGCAGCGGTCTGCAATTTGCGGGCAGCCTTCCCGAGTCGATGAGGCGTTTCTCAATTTGGCGCGGCGGCTTGCGCCCGACAGAAAAACCGCATGGTGGGCGGGTTTTGCTGAGGCGCGGCTGGAAAACCGCGGCAAAGATGAGAAAGTGCAAAGATATTCACAGTTGCCAAACCTGCGGAACTCAGTGACGATGTGAGTAAATCCTTGTCGGTTCGTGCTTTGAACCGAGATCAGCGCTGTGCACGAATCCCTATCTTCTTCTTCCGTCTCCGCTCGGCGTCCGCTGCGCTTCCGCGCGACCTTTCGCACGTTCCCGACACATATCCGGCAGCTTGAGGCAGAGCAGGAAGCGTTTTATCTTTGGCAACGCAGCGAACGGCGGAAGATCGCTCGGCAAAAGATGAAAAAACTCTGGCCCTTGGCCGTGGGGGTACTGCTTGGCGCCGTGGCGCCACAGATGCACGCGCTGATGGCCCGGTTCGAGCCGTGGGGTCTGTGGCTGGTGTTTCCGTTTGCGGTACTGGCGTGCCGTCCTGAATTGCATGCTCTCGTGCAGCTGATGCGGAATCTACCGCAGATCGTTATTTATCTGCAGTTCCCGTTGGAGGGATTATTGGCGCGGCTGATTCTGAAGCGCCGCATCACGGTTCCGTCCGTAGCGGGGCACGTGTGCTATTTCCACTACCTGGCCGGTCTGCAATTGCTGATGCTCAGCGGAGCCGTAGCGCGGGCGCTGGGCCTATAAGACAATCTCCAGAATCGCGCGAGCAGCCGCTTATTGAGATGAACAAGCGACGGTTAGTGCTTTACGGCTACGAGATCCTGCGTAGGCCAGAGGCCGCGGCGTTGAATGGCATCGGTTGAGGATGTCTGGTTGATGGCGCGCAGCCGCGCGGAAAATTCAGCAGCAGGCAACGGCTGGCTGAAGAGGAATCCTTGAATCTCGGCGCACATGCTCTTCTTCAGATACTCGCGCTGCGAGCGAGTCTCGACGCCTTCGGCGATGCACGAGATGCCGAGGTTGCGCGCCAGACCGAGAATGCTTCTAACGACTGCTTCAGCGGCGGGCTGCGCGGGAAGATCGCGCACAAACGAGCGGTCGATCTTGATGCGATCAAGCGGGAAGCGCCGGAGATAAGAGAGCGACGACATTCCGGTGCCGAAGTCATCGAGCGAGAGAGTAACGCCGATGCGCTTCAGGTCTTCCATGATCTTGATTGTGGCCGCCGAGTCGTCGAGGGTACGGTTTTCGGTCAACTCTAGCTCAAGTAATTTGGGGTCCATTCCCGTTTCGCGAATGACGGCCCTTACCGTATCGACGATATTGCCATGATAGAACTGCTGCGGCGACACATTGACGGCGACGCGCATCGGCGGGAAGCCTTCCTGCCGCCACATAACGTTCTGGCGGCACGCCGTGCGCAAAACCCAGTTGCCGACACCCACCATCAGCCCAAGTTCTTCGAGCTGTGGAATGAACTGGTTCGGCGAGATCATGCCAAGCTCGGGATGCCGCCAGCGGAGCAGCGCTTCGACGCCGGTCATGCTGCCGGATTCCGTGGCTACGATGGGCATGTAGTGGAGGACAAATTCATCGCGGGCGCATGCCTGCTGCAGATCGTTTTCGATGCGTTGCTGGCGGCGCGCGACCTGGGTAAGCGCACGCGAGAAGAAGCAGAAGTTGCCGCGGCCGCGTCTTTTGGCCTCATACATCGCGCTTTCAGCACATTCCAGCAAGGTCTCGGAATTTTCGCCGGCTTCAGGAAAGTGGCTGATGCCGATACTGCCGGTGATCTGCACCTCTTGCCCATCGATCTCGAAGGGATCAAAGAGCCTGCCCAGAAGTTTTTGCGCGAATCGTCCGACCTCTTCGATCTCGCCGGCGACTGGCATCACGATTGCGAATTCGTTGCCGCCGACCCGAGCCACCATGTCCTTTTCCCGAAGGCAGGATTTCAGGCGTTCCGCGACCGCCTCGAGCAGATGGTCGCCGCTACGGTGACCGAGAGTGTCATTGACATTCTTGAAGTGATTCAGGTTGAGCATGAGCACAGCCAGGCGCTGGTGCATGCGTTCAGCGCGCGTAATGGCCTGTGCAAGCTGCTCTTCGAGATGGGCCCGATTCGGAAGTCCGGTGAGCAGGTCGTGCCGGGTCATATAGCGGACACGCATCTCAGCCTGCTTGCGGTCCGTGATGTTGTGCGAGATGCCCATGGTGCCGACGATTTCACCGCTGCGATTTTTGATCGGCACCTTGGTGGTCATCACCCAGGTTTCGTGACCGTCGGGCCAGGTTTCCTTCTCCTCCTTTTCAAGGAGGGGCTTGCCGGTGCGGACGATCTCCTGCTCGTCAGCAAAGGCCTCCCCGGCATGTTCTGAGCTGAAGATGTCGGAATCTGTTTTGCCGATCGCGTCTGAAGTCTTGGCCAGTCCGCAGTAGCGGGCCATCGCCTGGCTGATGCGGATAAACCGGCTCTCGCGATCCTTGAAAAAGATGTTGTCGGGGATGTGCTCGAGAAAGGCATCGAGCAGTTCGGTGTCGACCTGATAACGCTGGCTTGCCGTTGATCGAATCGCCTTCGCGCCAGTGAAGAGGAGGACCAGAATGCCAGCCCCTGCGCTAAGGAGAATTAACAGAACAACCGTTTGCGAGTGGACTTGTTCGGCCGAGATGAACGGGATGAGGCCGGCAAGGCTCATCATGCCCGCCAGCGCGATGGCCAGCACGCCCAGAGCACAGAAAACCGCCGGAATGTAACTGCGTGACCTCATCTTGGTGGACCTTCACTTGCGGCGTCTGAGGCTTCTACGGGGCGTCCAGATTTCGGACATGCCTCGGACCGGATGCCTAAGGATCATCCAATTATCGGCAGGATACGGTGATAAGCATCACATCGATGTGTACAACTTAGGGGCAGTCCCGATGAATGTTTTAATTACGGCCAAAGAGAGAAGCGACAACTGCATTTCTTGCATTTCTCAGCTGAAAGGACGGGTTTTATCGGCCGCGTCGACCAGAAGGGCTGACGCTTCAAAGGTCCTAAACCTTTGGTGATTCAGCAGCTTTAACAAATTACTTGCATCCGCGTAATCCCTGGCCCATGATGGATGTGACTTCCCGGAATCTGGTACTCTTCGGGTTCGTAGAGCTATGTCCGACCTACCTGACGCGATTTCTACGGAAAAACGGCGTTCCCGCACCGGACGGGACAACGTGCTGCATCCGTTTGATCACGCCCAGGATGTGCTGGAAAAACGTGGCGCCCCTCCCAAATACTCCTCGGTGATCTGGCCGCTGCTCATGGGGTTGGCGCTGGCGCTGATCGCGCCCAAGCTGGTGGAGATGACCGGAGAGATCGATCCCTGGCTGCAGCGAGCGGCGTTTCCTTATGTGCTGCTTGCCCAACGGCCGGAATTTGGATTGAACTGGGAGTTCTCGGGCTACCTGCCGCGTGTGATCCTTTTTGCGCAGTTCCCGCTCGAAGGGCTGCTAACCGTATTCAATTTGCGGCGACGCTTCCCCCTGTGGGTCGCCATTGGGCAGCTCATCGTCATCCACTTGCTCGGCCTGTTTGTGCTTTTCCTTTTGATCGTGCCTCACGGCCGATAGAACTAACGGAAAAACGTTCAGAGCACCCGCAGTTCTCACCACAACCTAGTTTCGAGCCTTGCGCACAAGATGGGTGTTTATTTGCGTGGACTCTCTCCTACTCATGTGTGTGGGATAAATAACACCAGCTGCTGGCGACGAATTCGCGCTACGATAGGTCAGTTCCGGCCTAGGCAGATTGAGATCGCCGGCAAAAATCGCGACTCAGATTCGAACCGGATCATGAGTCGGACCACGAATTGATTGCAGATCTTGAGCGTTCCGGAGGAGACCCCGATGAGCCGCTTCCAGTATCTCGTTGCCGATTCGAAAAATGGCGTACGCACCATTACCCTCCGCCGTCCGGAAAAGCTGAATGCACTGACGCCGGAGATGATTGAAGAACTCATTATTGCCCTGCGCGACGCGGAGACCTGCGAGTGCGGAGTGGTGATTCTCACCGGGGCAGGCCAGGCTTTTTGCGCCGGTCTCGACATTGAGCATCTGGAGATGCTCAACGCCGATTCACCCGAGGCGAACCGCAACGACTCCGAAAATATAGCGCGCCTGCTGCGCACGCTCTATGAATTTCCCAAGCCGGTGATCGCAGCCGTGAACGGGCCCGCCATCGCAGTGGGGATGAGCCTGGCCACCATTCCGGATTTCACGCTGGCCACGCCTGAGTCGAAATTCGGCTTCAACGAGGTGCGCGTGGGTTTTGTGCCCGCTATCGAGGCATCTTTTCTATTGCGTCAGATCGGCGAAAAGCGCACGCGCGAGCTGCTCATCTGCGGGCGGATGGTGAAGGCGCATGAGGCGCTGCAGCTCGGATTGGTGACTCGTCTTGTGGCGGCCGATGAATTGATGCAGTCGGCCCATGCGCTGGCCCAGGGACTGCTCCTCAACAGCCCGCAAGCCATGCACAGCTTGAAACATCTGCTTGCCCAGCACGCCAGCAAGCGACTGGATGAGGAGATCGAAGAAGCGATCTCGATCAATGCATTGCAGCGGTCGATGGAGGACTTCAAAGAAGGCGTCGAGGCATTCAAGCGGCGCCGCCGTCCGGAATGGCCGAGCCGGCACGCCAAGGTGTAGGCGAACCATTTCACGAAGCGCCGTCGAGCCGATGGTGCTCTGCAATCAAGAGTAAAACTCAGGCCAGAGGATCTTTGGCACGTAGTTCGGCCACAATCTCAGCGGCCGCGGCGCGCGCCTGTTCTTCTTTGTCGGGCGGAAAGCTAATCGCTCCCACACGGGCGTGGCCGCCTCCGCCATAGCGTTCGCAGATTTGCGCCAGATTCACCATCTTCGCCGGATCAGCCTTCGTCCATGGATTGGAACCTACGGCCACCTTGGTGCGGAAGCTCGATTTCGACAGGCCGATCGAGTACGTCGCATTGGGATGCAGATAGTACGGGATGAACTTGTTGAAGCCTTCGAGCGGATGGTCCGTGATGTCGAAGAAGATGGTGCCGTTGCGCTCTTCAGAGCGGCTGCGAATGAGCTCGATCGCTTGACGATGCCGCTCAAGAAGCGGCGGCAACAGTTGCGCGACAAAGGGCTGGCTCAGTACTTCGCCCAGAGACATCTCGGTGAGCAGGGGGATGAGCCTCGGAATAAACTCGGGGTCCTGTGTGGACTCGATGATCAGCGTGAGCTTCATCGCGGGCGCGGCCATCTCGACCGCAGCCTCGGGGCTCTCGTACTTGGCGCCATCGACAATATCGGCCCAATGAATCAGGTCGGCCACCGGGGCTGTCGAAAAGCCGTAGCGCGTTGAGGCGATGTGCGCGAGAAAGCTAGTGCATGAGGTGTAACTGGGATCAAAAAACTTCCGCGCGGCGCAAGCAGGGTCGCGCTGGCAGGCCTGAAAGTGTTCGTGATCCTGCGGGGTGAGGAAGGCCGACAGGTGGTGATCGAACCACCAGGTAATGCGCGGCGAGGCCGAGTACTTGAAATCCACGATGGCGTTTTCGTCGCCCCTGAACTCGCTCTCATCAAAGAGCGCACCGGCGCGATGTACGAGGCCATGGTACTCGTAGCTCGCGCCCTGCTCGATCCGCTCGCGGTGAAATCGCGTAAAGAGAGAGGCAGAGCAAGCTCCGTCGAAGCATTTGTCGTGATAAAAGACGCGAACGCGCAAGACCTGAGGCCCTCCCCGGGGGAGAAAATTCAAGGGAACCGGAACTGAATAGCATCTCGGGCGCGGCTCCTTGTGTCAAGGCGGCGACCGGCGAAGCGCGGCTGCGCGCACCGGAGAGCGGGACGAATGAGCTGCGTGGCGGCGGATTGCATGGTCACTGGCAAGCGGGAGTTCAATCGTTTACCCTCAAGAGTTCTCCGCAAAATGAGCCAGGATTCCGCACAGGCACGCTACCCGCTGACCCAGGGTGTGAACCCATGGCTGGTCACCGCTTCGGTGATGCTGCCGACCTTTATGGAGGTGCTGGACACAGCCATCGCCTCCGTAGCTCTGCCCTACATTGCGGGATCGCTTTCGGCCTCGAATTCTGAGGCGACATGGGTGCTCACCAGCTATCTGGTTGCGAATGCGGTGATTCTGCCGGCTTCGAACTGGTTTGCGCGGCGGTTCGGACGCAAGCGGTTCCTGCTCACCTGCGTCGTCATTTTTACGATTGCCTCGTTCTTCTGTGGTGCGGCGCCCTCAATGGGCGTGATCCTGCTGGCGCGTGTCGTGCAGGGCGCAGGCGGAGGAGCATTGCAGCCGATCTCGCAGTCGATCCTGCTCGAAAGCTTCCCGCCCGCGAAGCGGGCTGCCGCCATGGCGGCTTACGCATTGGGCATTGTGGTGGCTCCGGTGCTTGGTCCCACGCTGGGCGGCTGGCTGACCGATACCTATAGCTGGCGCTATGCCTTTTACATCAACGTGCCGGTAGGGATTTTAGCGGTGATCATGATCAGCCGCTTTGTGCATGATCCGCCGTACATCAAGGACGCGAAAGTGAGCCCCTTCGACAACATCGGATTCGGCCTGCTGGTGGTGTGGACGGGATGCCTGCAGGTGGTTCTCGACAAAGGGCAGGAGGACGATTGGTTTGGCGCCGTCTGGGTGCGGTGGGCGGTGGCTGCGCTGGTCGTCTCGCTCGTGCTCTGGATATGGCATTCATGGACGAAGCCTGAGGGGCTGGTCGACCTTCATGTGCTGAAAGACCGCAACTTTCGCACCGGCTGCTTCATGATCGCGATGCTGGGCATGGCGATCTACATTACGATCTCGATGCTGCCGCTCTTCTACCAGGAGGTGCTGGGCTATACGGCATTCAACGCCGGAATGGTCGTAGGGCCGCGAGGGATAGGTTCGTTTATCGGATCGCCGGTGGTGGGATTTCTCGGCTCGCGCATCGATCCACGCAAGCTGCTGTGTGGAGGATTTATCGGCTTTGGCATCTGCTCCTACATCTTTAGCACCGTGAATCTAGGCATCGGTCCATACACGCTGCTGGTGCCGATTGTTTTTACTGGATTCACGCTGAGCTTCGTCTTTGTTCCGCTGGCGACCATCACAGTAGCGACCATTCCCAATCGCGAGATGGGCAATGCGACCGGGCTCTTTAACATGCTGCGCAATATCGGCGGGTCGGTGGGAATCTCGATTGCGACCACTGCGCTGGTGCGCCGAGCTGCGCTGCACCAGAACGACCTGGGGGCGCATCTTGCGCCGTCGGCCGCCGTGCTGCAGCAGCGATCAGGCGCGCTGGCCGGTTATCTTGGCCACCAGATAGGCATGGCGGGCGCACGCCGCAGCTCTTTCAATCTGCTCTACGGTTTTCTGCAACAGCAATCGGTGCTGCTCTCGTATGTCGACATCTTTCGCTGGACAGCGGTGCTGGCTTTCTTCTGCGCCGGCGCAGTGTGGCTCTTCAGGAAGCAGCCGAAGCACGCGGCTCCGCCGCCGGGCGCGCATTGAGAGGGAAATCGGCACTGTCTGCGTGTGGGAGCGCAGGCAACCGCACGCGCCGATTCCACCTCATACCTAGGGAACGTACTAGGTCGACCGCGAGTACGTTCAGTGATCGGGCGGGGCGCGAGGTTTTCGCGATTTCCCTCTGCTTGCCGGCGGCGAAGGAGAATCGCTAGGTCAACCGCCGGACCCCGCCCGCTTGAAAGCGGCGGCAGCACCCTATACCTATCGAGAAAAAACGAGCGCACGAAAACGACAACACGTTAACCGGAAGGACGGCAGCCAGGGGGCTGGTGGTCAAACGGCGAGGGCCAGAACGATGATTCGCCGGGGCCAGCTCCTGGCTGCACCCGTTTTTAGTGCGGCCGTTTGCTACGCTGTTGGTCGCGTTTACTCTCCCGTTGAGGAAAGCAAAGGCAGGAAGCGGCGTTGCTTTTCGTCGTACTGCTCGATGCGGCCCGTGAGGATGTCGTAATACCAGCCGTGCACGGCGAGGCGCCTGTCGATCAGCGCACGCGCGACCGAAGGCTGCTCCTGCAAGTTGCGGAGCTGCGCGACCACATTGCCACGAATGAGCGAGGCAAGCTCGGCTCCTTCGCCATCTTCCCGATTGAGGGGCTGGCGATGGGCAAAGGCTGCTTCCACGTGCTGCAGCCAGCGTTTCGCCTTAGGCAGGTTGACGAGGTTCTTGCGATCGATGGCGGCTTTGAGCGCGCCGCAGTCGGAGTGCCCGCAGAGGATGACGTGCCTGACCTTAAGCACATCAACCGCGTACTCGATGGTCGCGGTGACGCCATCCATCTCGTTGTTATTTTCGACAGGCACCACATTGCCGATGCAGCGGGAGATGAACAGGTCGCCGGGACCCGTGCCGAGGATGAGATCAGGCACAATGCGTGAGTCCGAACAGGTGATGAAGAGATATTCAGGAGCCTGTGACTCGGCCAGCAAGTGATATTGCTGGCGCTTGTGGGGAAAGATTTCAGCGTGAAACCGTTGATAGCCTGCGAGCAGCCGATCCATATTTTCAGACTACCGCACGCGAGTTCGAAGCCGTCGCACGGAATGGTTCGCCGGAGACCATGCTGCGTTAAGCCGAGCGGCACGCGCGGTTGCTCAAACGGCGGACGCCAATTCCGCTACACTGATAGATGAACTATGTTTGATAACCTTACCGACAAACTCCAGCGCGTCTTCAAGAATCTTCGCGGCCAAGGCACGCTGACCGAAGAGAACATCACCGAGGCCTTGAAGGAGATCCGCACGGCTCTGCTTGAAGCCGACGTGAACCTCAATGTCGTCCGCGACCTGGTGGAGCACATCCGTGCCAAAGCCGTGGGCACAGAGGTGCTGACGGCGCTTTCGCCCTCCGAGCAGGTGATCAAGATCGTGCGCGACGAGTTGGTCGATCTGCTGGGCCGCGACACGGCGCGGTTCAAGTTTGCCTCGCAGCCGCCTACGGTGATCTTGATGGCCGGGTTGCAGGGTTCCGGAAAAACCACGACCAGCGGCAAGTTGGCGGCGTGGCTCAAAAAAGGCGGCCACCGGCCGATGTTGGTCTCGGTGGACGTGTACCGTCCCGCTGCGCGCGAGCAGCTCAAGGTCGTCGCCAAGTCGATCGAAGCGCGGCTTTACGAGGGCGACCAAAAGGGCGAACCGGCGGGCTCGGCGCTGGTGGAGCGGCTAGCCAAGGAGGCGCGGCGCGAAGCGGTCATCATGGGCTGCGATACGCTGATCGTCGATACCGCAGGCCGCCTGCACGTGGACGAAGAGCTGATGGGTGAGATGGAGCGGCTCAAGAAGCTGCTCAATCCCCAGGAAATTCTCTTTGTGGCCGACGCCATGACCGGCCAGGATGCGGTGAACTCCGCGCAGGACTTTCACAAACGACTCAGCCTGACCGGTGTAGTGCTCACCAAGATGGACGGCGATGCCCGCGGTGGCGCGGCGCTGTCGATTCGCCACGTCACCGGCCAGCCCATCAAGTTTATTGGCGTGGGCGAAAAGCCGGACGCCTTCGAGCCCTTCCATCCCGACCGCATTGTTGGGCGCATCCTGGGTATGGGCGACATGCTCTCGCTGATCGAGAAAGCCGAGGCCAATCTCGATCGCAAGAAGAGCGAAGAGCTGGCCAAGAAGGCGTTGCTCGGCGACGGCTTTACGCTGGAGGATTTCCGCGACCAACTGAAGCAGATCAAAAAGCTCGGCTCGATGGAGTCGATCTTGAAGATGCTGCCCAGCGTGGGGCCGTTTGCGGGGCTCAAGCAGGCATCGAGCCAGGTGGACGAGAAGCAGTTCGTGCGGCTGGAGGCGATCATCAACTCGATGACGCCCGTGGAACGGCGCAACCACGAGATCATCTCCGGCTCGCGACGCAAGCGCATCGCGGCGGGCTCCGGCACCAGCGTGCAGGACGTGAACCAGCTTCTGCGCCAGTACGCGCAGATGAGCAAGATGTTCAAGCAGATGGGCCGCGGCGGCCTGGCGAAGAACATGATGCGCGGCGGCCTGAGCGGGATGGGATTAGGCGCGAAACAGAAGTTCGGGCGGTGACCACAATATCCGTACCTTTCATCACCTTGGCTGAATCCACTGGTCAGATCGCTTAAACAGATCGATGTCCGCTAACCTCCAGGATCAACTCGACGAAATTACTGCCAACACACGCCGCCTGGTGCAGGCCGAGCGATTGGCTGTCGGCGAGCGGGCGGTGGAGGAGCTGTTCGCCTCGGGCATCGAGGAACGGATTCTGCCTGTAGGCGCGACGGCGCCCGAGTTCGCACTCAAGGACGCAGCGGGCCGTTGGGTACGCAGCGCCGACCTGCTTGCGTTGGGACCGTTGGTGATCAAGTTCTTTCGTGGCCGCTGGTGTCCGTATTGCATGACTGAGCTGGAGGCGTGGCGCGATCTCTATGGGCAACTGCGCGAGCGAGGCGGACTGATGGTCGCCATCTCTCCGCAGATCGAGCGGCAGAGCGATTTTATGGTCGGCCAGCATGGGCTTCCGTTCCCTGTGCTGAGCGATCCCGGTTGCTCGGTGGCAGAGCGGTTTGGCTTGGTCTATTCTGTGCCGGCTTATCAGCGCGAATATTACCGGTCAATCCTGGTGAACATCCCTTTCATGAATGGCGACCAGAGCTGGCGGCTACCCCTACCCGCCACCTACGTGATTGGACGCGACGGGCGAATCGCCTACGCCCAGGCCTACGCGGATTTCCGGGTGCGGCCGGAGCCGGACGAAGCTTTGCGCGCCGCATCCTGAGGTGGGTTACGGTTGCTGCGTCGCAGGATTCGCCGATTCTTGGGATGCGTTTGTGCTGCGAGCCAGCGTAGCCCTGCCGCCTTCGGGGGCGGCTTTCATTTGATATTGCAGATGAAGGATGCCGAGCTGATACCCGCCTAGTTCGGGATACTTCAGTGAGTCGAGTTTCGCGGGCACCTTCTTCGCTGCTGCCAGCCGCCACGCCTCAGGCGCCTGCCACGGGTTGTATCCTGCATCGGCCATGAGCGCGAGGGCGACGCGACCGCGATCTTCCTGCATTGCAGTCTGCGCTTTGGAGACACTGATCTCATCTCCTATCAATATGGGCAGTCCCAAGCCTGGAACCATGCTTCCTGCAGTAAGGGCGGCTGCTTCTACACCTAGATACTCCCGAGAATTGACAATCAATCGCGATGCCTGGCGCTGGAGATTGAAGGCGATACCATCGGCAAGGATGGCCGCAATTCGGTCGTCGCTTTTGAGGCGATTGACTAATTGCAGCGGAATGAGGATGAGACCTTCGGTCGAGCAGAGCTCAGAGTGCGCCTTGTCGTCGTCGACGGCGTAAAACTGGAAGGGAATCTTTGCCGGATCGTGGGGCGGCAACTGCTTTTGGTAGGCAGGAACCAGGCTCATGCCGATGCGGCGGATGCGCGATTGCAGTTTCTGGTCGGCAGGAATCTTGTGAGTTTTCCCGACCGGGCCGAAGCGCACGCTGCCGTCCTGAGTCAGCACGGCCTCCTGATCAGAGACGTCGTAGGGCGGCTGATCGCCAGTGTTCGATGCGGCGTTGGCTTGCAGTGTCGAACGGGGCGGCTCGAAATGGAAGGGCATCACCTCCAGATATTTGGCCGCCTTCACGCCAGCCGGTTCAGGCGGAAGAAAACTGACTTTGATGGCCACCAGATCGCCGGATGAGTCGCGTGTTCCTTCGTAGTTTACCCAGATGCCGGCGGCAACGGAATCTAAAGACTTGAGATCGCCGTGGAAGCTTGTCTGGGTCGCTGGCGTGATGCGGATCCGGTAGCCGTCGGCCTCAAAGACCGGCTGCGGCCCCGAGGCCATCACCCGCTCGACGACACCGAGTCCGGTCAGCTTCCGCGTCGCGTCATCCCGAAAGAGGACAGTTTTGGCGGTAATGGTATGGGCATGTTCGGGACCGAAGACCTGCGCATAAGCGCCGACCTGTACGGCCTTCTGGCGCAGCGGATCGCCGGCAACCGTCTCTTTGGCTCCGATCAAACCAAATGAGGTCTGGTCGGAGATAACCACTCGCGTCCGGTTGATCTCGAAGGAGTCAGGTGGGGTGACGGCGGTGATGTAGCCCAATTCGGCCGGTTCGGTGTCTTGGGCGGTCACCGGCAGCGCAGTTCCTAAAGAGGTTAGAGCTAACAGGGCAGAAGGCGTACACAGGTAGGGAAAAAGGTGACTACGCCTGGATGGGCAGGGACGCATCTTGGGAAACTCCTGAAGCCGTTGGACCGAGGAAGGCTACTGCAGATATCAAGTTAGATGCCGCCTAGAAGACAAAAAGGATGCATCCTCTTTAGGTAAATTGCATCAAAAAAGTTGACAGTATTTGACTCAATCTGAAATTCTATCCCGGCTGGATTTCATCCAAAGGCAGGAAAAAATATGGCAAAAATTATCGGAATTGACCTCGGCACCACCAACTCGTGCGTCGCCGTGCTGGAGGGCGGAGAGCCCAAAGTGATTCCAAATGAAGAGGGTGCGCGCACCACGCCCTCGATCGTCGGTTTTTCGAAGAGCGGCGAACGGCTGGTGGGGCAGGTGGCCAAACGGCAGGCCATCACCAACCCGGAGAACACGATCTTTTCGATCAAGCGGTTCATGGGCCGCCGCTATAACGAAGTGGATAGCGAGATGAAGATGGTGCCCTATAAGGTCGTTCAGCAGGGCGATCACGTGGCAGTTGTGGCGCAGGGCAAAGAATATACGCCGCCCGAGATTTCGGCCATGATCCTGCAGAAGCTGAAGAAGAGCGCCGAGGCCTATCTGGGCGAGACGGTAAGCGAGGCCGTGATCACGGTTCCGGCCTACTTTAACGACGCGCAGCGCCAGGCCACCAAGGATGCGGGCAAGATTGCCGGGCTCGAAGTAAAGCGCATTGTGAACGAGCCTACGGCGGCCGCGCTGGCCTATGGGCTCGATAAGAAGAAGGACGAGACGATTGCGGTCTACGACTTCGGCGGCGGCACCTTTGATATCTCGATTCTTGAGGTGGGTGAAGGCGTCATCGAGGTGAAGTCGACCAATGGCGACACGCACCTGGGCGGCGACAATCTCGACCAGCGCATCGTCGACTGGCTGATTGCCGAGTTCAAGCAGGAGGAAGGCCTCGACCTGAGTTCGAAGGGCAATGAGATGGCGCTGCAGCGTTTGAAAGACGCCGCGGAGAAAGCCAAGATCGAGCTCTCGACTACAGTAGAGACCGAGATCAACCTGCCCTTTATCACTGCCGATGCGACCGGTCCGAAGCACCTGGTGCGTAAGCTGACCCGCGCCAAACTCGAGCAGATGGTGAACGACCTTCTCGAGCGGTCGCTTGAGCCGTGCCGCAAGGCCATGACCGATGCAGGCGTGAAGGCCAGCGACATCGACGAGGTGGTGCTGGTTGGCGGCCAGACGCGTATGCCCAAGATCCAGGAGCTGGTGAAGCAGCTCTTCGGCAAAGAGCCGCACCGGGGCGTGAATCCCGATGAGGTGGTTGCGGTAGGCGCTGCGGTGCAGGCGGGCGTGCTGGCGGGCGAAGTGAAGGACCTGCTGCTGCTCGACGTGACGCCGCTGACGCTGGCCATCGAAACGCTGGGCGGCGTGGCGACGCCGATGATTCCGCGCAACACGACCATCCCGACGAAGAAGACCGAGACCTTCTCGACGGCGGCCGATTCGCAGACCGAGGTCGAAGTGCACGTGCTGCAGGGCGAGCGGCCCATGGCGGCGCAGAATCGCACGCTGGGCAAGTTCAAACTGGCTGGCATTCCTCCGGCGCCGCGCGGCGTGCCGCAGATCGAGGTAACGTTCGATATCGACGCGAACGGCATCTTGAACGTGACGGCAAAGGACAACGCCACGGGCAAGGATACGCGCATTCAGATCACATCGAGCTCGGGCTTGAGCAAGGACGAGGTCGAGAAGATGGCGAAGGAAGCTGAAGCGCATGCGGCCGAGGACAAGGAGAAGCGCGAGGAGATCGAGGCGCGCAACCAGCTCGACGGCATGGTCTACAACATCGAGAAGATGCTGAAGGAGTCCGGCGAGAAGGTGCAGGCTGCCGACAAGGGCGAGGTGGAGGCTGCACTGGCCGATGCCAAGAAGACGCTCGAAGGCACGCCTTCCGCAGCAGACCTGCGCGCTGCCAACGAGAAGCTCACGCAGGCAAGCCACAAGCTGGCCGAGGTGCTCTACAAGGCGAACGCTGCTGCGGCTGCGCCGGGCGGAACTTCGGATGGGAGTAGTGGCGCATCGACAAGCGGCGAAGCCAAGAAAGAAGGCGAAGTGATCGACGCCGAGTACGTGGACGTGGATGACAAGAAGTAGAGCGGAGTTAGTCCGCCGCGGCGGATCAGCGGAGTTAGCGAGTCAGCGGGGTGGGCGGCGGTGCTGTTCACCCCGTGTTGATTGCGGAAAGCGTTAGATTGATAGACTCGATGAAAATTGGGCGAATAGTTTTTTCCGAAAACCGAGAGCCGCGCCTAGAATGAGCTCAATTCCGGAAATGATGGAGAGAATTGTGGACTATTCGAAAATCATCACAATCGAACCCGATAAGCGAAGCGGGAAGGCTTGCATTCGCGGTCTGCGTATCGCAGTTTCCGACGTTCTGGACTACCTGGCTGGCGGAATGACCCCGCAGGAGATTCTGGCCGATTTTCCGGACCTGACCGAGACCGATATTCGCGCCTGCTTGGCTTACGCGGCGGATGCCGAACGCAGATTTGAGATCGTACAACCGTGAAGCTCTTGTTTGATGAGAATCTGGCGCCTCGGTTGGCCGCAGCACTTTCCGATCTGTATCCCGGTTCGATCCACGTGAGAGACTGCGGGCTGCGGGGAGCGACGGACGGCTTGGTTTGGCAATACGCGCAGGAAAATGGATTCGTCATAGTCTCTAAGGACTCCGATTATTTCCAAAGGAGTGCGTTACGCGGAGGCCCGCCGAAAGTGATTTGGCTTCGAATCGGAAATGGCAATACCGCTCGCGCCGAGTTTGTTTTACGCAATACTGTGGAGCGGGTTTTGGCGTTTGAGCGCCGGGAAGAAAGCTGCCTGGTGCTTATGCATCCACGCAGCGGCTGAGCGAGATGAAAGGCCGGGCTCCAGGCCGGTGGAATGCGGAATTTCGATCTCCTCTGCCAATAGTAGGGAAAGAGTCAATAACAGATGCCAACAACGACCAACAAAGATTATTACGCCACTCTTGGCGTGAAGAAGACGGCCACGCAGGACGAGATCCGCAAGGCGTTCAGGAAGGCTGCGCGCAAATACCATCCCGACGTGAATCCCGGCGATAAGAAGGCCGAAGAGAAGTTCAAGGAGATCTCCGAGGCCAACGACATTCTGAGTGACGAGAAGAAGCGGAAGGTTTACGACCAGCTCGGCTTCTATTCCGACCAGATCGATCCGGCGCAGGCGGAGGCGTATGCGCGGCAGCAGGCGGCAGGCGGTGGACGGCGCTCGCCAGTGGACTTCGAGGGCTTCGATTTTTCGGGATTTTCGGGCGGGCCCGGCGCGCAGGCGGGCGCCGGTTCCTCGACATGGGGCAGCTTCAAAGATATTTTTTCCGGCATCTTTTCGGGAGCGCATCAGCCGGAGCAGCCGCGCGGACCGCAGGCGGGCACCGATCTTGAGTATCAGGCGACGGTGGACTTTTGGACGGCGATTCGCGGCGGCCAGACGAAGATTCAGATTCATCGCCAGGAGATCTGCCCCACCTGCCACGGCCAGGCCGTCACGGGTGGCGTGATCACGTGTCCCGAGTGCAATGGCACGGGCCAGGTGACGCAGATGGGCGGTCGGATGAAATTCAACATTACCTGCCCGCGCTGCAATGGCACCGGGCGCATTGCGAATGCCTGCCCCACCTGCCACGGCGAAGGCACGGTAAGCAGGACCGAGACTGTGGAGTTTCGCATCAAGCCGGGAACGCGCGATGGGCAGCGAATCCGGCTGCAGGGCAAGGGCAACGCGGGCGTGAACGGCGGACCTGCCGGAGACCTGTTCCTGATTGTGCGCACCGGCACGCATCCGGTGTTTACGCGCGTGGGCGACGATATTCAGATCACCGTGCCGGTGACGGTGCCGGAGGCTTCGCTGGGTGCGAAGGTCGAGGTGCCGACGATCGATGGCCGCGCACAATTGAAGATTCCGCCGGGCACGCAGAGCGGGCAGAAGCTGCGCATGCGCGAGCGCGGCGTGGAAAGCGCGCAGCAAGCGGGCCAGCGTGGCGACCAGATTGTCACGGTGGAAGTGGCGGTGCCGCACCTGAATGACGAGCGCAGCCGCGAGATTATGCGCGAGTTGGCGAAGCTCAATCCACAGGACCCGCGGGCGGCGCTGTTTGAGAAGCTGTGAGAGAAGCAGGGACTGAGGGACTAGGGACGTAGGGACTGGTTGCGCTGCGGAAAGTTCATCTGGAGCGGGATGACGAACGATGAGTGCGAAACGCAAATCCAAGGGCGCGTATATGATCTCGGCGGTGGCCGAGATGTACGAGATCCATCCGCAGACGCTGCGGCTTTACGAGCGCGAGGGGTTGCTGAAGCCATCGCGCACCGAAGGCAACACGCGGCTCTATACGGATGAGGATCTGGAGCGGCTGGAGTTCATTCTCAACCTGGCGCGCGACCTGGGCGTGAACATCGCCGGCATCGCCATCATTCTGCAGATGCGCGAGCGCATGGAAGAGATGAACCGGCAGATGCAGAGCTTTGTGGAGTACGTGCGTTCGGAGATGCTGACGCGATTCAACCAGGCTGCGCCCAACTCTACAGGTGCGATTGTGCCCATTCGCCGGCCAATGGTGCGCGATGCAGCCCGCAAGCCGGCAGAGCGGAGTTAGGTTTGTGCTTACCCACCCTTTCGCAAAGAACGCGAGAGGATGGGGCGCGGATCGATGTGCTTGTCTATGGTTGACAAATTCGGTTTGTAGCTTCCCAGCTTAGCCGCAAAAGCAAGAGCGCGGCGAAGCTGGGCACTCAGTTTCGAGCTAGCTCTCGATGCTAGATTCTGTTCTGCTCTCTAAAATCTCCGATGCCGCGCTCATTCCATCCGGGTATTCTTAAACCTGCATGTCCTACGCAATTCTAGGGCTGGCTCTGCTGGGGCTGGTGACTTCCACGGTGTTTGCCGGCATGGTGCTGGCGGCCGTACCGGGCTATCTGCGCGAACGGCGCACAGCATTGGCCGAGATGCTGAAGCGGCCGGGGTTTACGCCTCCGCTTACGGTGTTCAAGCCTGTGCACGGCGCGGAGCCTGGGCTTGAGGCGAATTTAGAGACATTCTTTCAGCAGGATTATCCCCGTTACGAAATTCTCTTTTGTGCACGCCAGCTAGACGATGCGGGTCTGGAGACCGCACAGCGTGTGGCTGCGCGTTATCCGCAGATTCCGGTGAAATTCCTCACCACCGGCGAACCGAAATACATCAATGCGAAGACAGCGTCGATGGAGTTGATGGAGGCTGAAGCTGCGCACGGAATTCTGGTGATCAGCGACAGCGATGTGCGCGTGACGCCCGATTATCTGCGCGCGGTGGCACTGCCGTTTGCCGATGAAAAGGTAGGCGCGATGTGCTGCCCGTATCGAGGCGTCGCGGCTGAAGGAGGGCTATGGGCACGGCTTGAGGCTGTGGGCATGAGTGTGGAGATGACAGCCGGCGTGCTCGTGGCCCGCAAACTGGAGGGGATGCAATTTGTTCTTGGGCCGACGATGGCCTTTCGGCGCGAGGCGATCCGCCGCATCGGTGGCTTTCGCGTCACGGCTGATTACTGCGCCGACGATTTTGTTCTTGGGAATGAGGTCTTCAAGCTCGGCCAGGAGGTGGTGCTGAGCCATCACGCGATCGACCACGTGGTGCTGCACTCGGATTTTCTGGATTCGATGAAGCATCAGGTGCGCTGGATGAAGTCGACACGTTTCTCGCGGCCAAAGGGGCATTTCGGCACGGCGCTAACGTTCAGCATGCCGTTCGGGATTCTTGGATGGATTGCGGCTGCATGGATGGGGCATCCCTGGTTGGGTCTTGCGCTGTTTGCCTGGGCGGTGATGACGCGGTGGGCGCTGGCTATTGCAGTGGGCGGCTTGGTGGTGTGCGATGCAAGCTGGTTCGGACTGCTGGCGCTGTATCCCGTACGCGATCTGATGGGATTTGGATTCTGGGCAGCAAGTTACTGCGGCCGGCGCGTGTTGTGGCGCGGGCATGTATACGAGTTGTTGGCGGGCGGCAAGATGCGGGCGGCGCGGTAGACTTGCTTTACACTGCCGATCATCGAGAGCGTTTTGGGGAGTACCTGGAGAGCGTTTTGGGGAGTACCTGCCAATGTTCGAGAGATACACAGAAAAGTCCCGTCGTGTGATCTTCTTCGCGCGCTATGAGGCCAGCCAGTTTGGTCAGCCCTTTATCGAAACGGAGCATCTGCTTCTGGGATTGTTGCGTGAGGACAAGGCGCTCACCAACCGCATTCTGCGCTCGCATGCTTCGGTGGAATCGATCCGGAAGCAGATTGCGGAGCATACCGAGATCCGCGAAAAGGTCTCGACCAGTGTAGACCTGCCGCTTTCGAATGAAGGGAAGCGGGTTTTGGCTTACGCGGCAGAAGAGGCAGAGCGGTTAGGGCACAAACATATCGGCACGGAACATTTGCTGCTGGGCTTGCTGCGCGAGGAGAAATGTTTTGCCGCCGAGCTGTTAAAGGAACGCGGGGTGAAGCTGGAGAGCGTGCGCGAAGAGCTGGCGCGGGTGATGGCTGAAGGCCGGGGGCCGGAGCTTGGTGACGCTTCGCCCGTTGAGTTCAGCCGCGATCTGACGCAGGCCGCAATGGACGGCGAGCTGACCGCAGCCGTTGGCCGGGGCGAAGAGCTCGAGGGAATCATTGAGGTGCTAGGTTATCGACGCCGAGCGAACCCTCTACTGATAGGAGAACGTGGCGCCGGAAAAGCGGCGATTGTGGAGGCGCTGGCACAACGCATCGCCGATGGAGCCGTCCCGCCCTTTCTCGCCGAAAAGCGGATCTTTGTCTTCGATGTGCAGCGCGCTCGCAGGTTGGCAAAAGAACAGTCACGGGAACAACTGAATCTCGCGATGAAAGCAATTGGAGAGAGCGCCGGTTCCGCCATCTTCTTTATTGGCGAATTGCGCTCGCTGCTATCGCCGACTTCAGAGTTCTTCGGGCTGACGAACGCAACGGGAATCCTCAAGTCTTCGCCCTTACAGGGGAAGGTGCAGTGCATTGCGACGAGCACGCCGAGCGACTATGAGGAGTGCATACGCATGACTCCCTGGCTCGATGACAGCTTTCATCCTGTTTACGTCCGGCCTCTCGGCGAGGAGGATACGCTGAAGGTCCTGGAGGCGCACAAGGTTCGCTACGAGAAGCTGCACGAGGTGAGTTACTCCGAAGAGGCGCTTCAGGCGGCGGTGCAGTTGGAAGGCCGATACTTCCCACAGCGCGTGCTTCCCGGCAAGGCGCTCGACTTGCTGGATGCGGCGGCTGCGCGGGTCAAGCTGCGGCAGGGTATTCAACCAGAGGAGATCACCGAAGTGCAAAAGCGGATTCATTTCATCGCGCACCGTGCAGAATCAGCAATCCTTAATCATGAATTCGAGAAAGCCAGGTTTTATTCGGAAGAAGAAAAGAAGGAAAGAGAAAACCTGCGCGTTCTGCGCGAGAAATATCCCGAGAGCACTCCACCAAGCGTCGTAGGCCGCCAAGATGTAGAAGCGGTAATCGCGCGCTGGGCGGCCTACCCGTTTCGACCGTGAGAGGCGGCTATTTTGTAATAGGCCGGTCGGTCCAGAGTTCTTTGTCGGCGAGGGTTTGAGCAGGATAGAGGCGACCCGCTAACAGTTGCTCAACTTTCGAGCGGTCTTTGTCCTCTGCAAAGAGCCATTTGCGCTCGCCTGTTCCCCACATGGCGGCAAGCTGATCCTGGTTGAGAAAGATGTTGGGCGCGTCAGGATAGCAGGAGCCCCACAGCAGTGTGGTGCCTTCGCCATGCTGGCCGCAGCGCGGCACTACCAGTAGTGCCGGCCGGCTGTGAAAGAAGCTGCGTGTGTAGAAGATGATGGAAGAGGCAGAAGACTGCTCTCCGTAGATGACTACGGTGTCGGCAGGCGTGCCGTCCTTCATGATTGTGTCGGCCATTGGCTTCGAGCTAAGCATCGGTTCAAAGCGATCAAAGGCGATATGCGCGCCAATAAAGAAGACAGTCAGCGTGAGGGCGACACTGACGGTCGCAGCCATGTGCTTGCCTTTGATGCGCAGAAGCCAGCCAGTCGCAGGACCGATGAGCAGAGCGATGGCGGCCAGTGCCGCAGGCAGGCGTAGAGCGGCAAAAGAAGGGCCGGTGAGATCAAAGAGGTGCGACATTGAGAGCGTATAGTCGCCGACGCCCCGATGAGCAAGCAGCGTACCGATGTCGGCCACATACGGCAGATTGCGCGCCTGCCATAGGCCCCAGCCGAGAGCCGCCGCAGAGAGTAGGCCGATGAGGGCGAAGATTGCTTGCGCGCTGGTGAGCCACGTGGTTGAAAGCAGAGGCTTGTCGCCGTTGAAGCCACGCTTCTCTTCAATGCCGGCCATCACGCCCGCGATGAGAATGAACAGCGGAGGCCACGCAGGAAAGGTGTAGTACTCCTGATTGGTCGAGAGAGAGAAGAAGAGCAGCGTGAACGCCGTGAACAGGCTCAACAGCCAGATGGTGCGCACGCGAAACTTGAGCCGGAGAACATAAGTGGCTACATCTTCGCGCAGGGCATTGTCGAGATAGAAATCGACTGTCTGGCCCGCGTCCTGACGCAGATGCTGCAGCCAGCTATGGCGAGTCTTCCATGCGGCGACAACCACGGCTGGCAGAAAGAGGCTCCAGGGAAAGAGCCACACCAGATGCAGCACCCAGTACCAGAGGGCGGGCAGCTTGTTGTAGTCGTGCGGGTAGCGCATGTTGAAGAAGCGCAGCACGTGTTCATTGATGAAGTAGAAATAGAAGAAGCCGTGGACATTGCCGATCGTCGGGTGGTTGCCGACGGGATGGCCCTGATCCGGATTGTGCAGGCCGCAAAGAATGTGCCAGGGGGCGGCAATCGCGAAAAAGAGCAGAAAGCCGGTCAGAGGCTTGAGAGCGCGCCAGCGGCGCCACTGGCCGGTGAGTAGCAGATACGGAATGGCCGCGCCAAAAAAGAAGACCGGCGCGATGAGTCCTTTGGTGAGGAGCGCGAGCGCAATGGAGGCCCACATCCAATAGATACGCGCAGGCCGGCTCGATTCGAGGCCGGTGAGCAGGCAATAGAGCGCGAGCAACAGAAAGAAGGCAAGCGTCGATTCTGGGATGATGAAGCGAGTAAAGAGAAACGGACCGATCGACGTGAGTACACCAAGACCTGCATAGAGGCCGGCACGCGCTCCCCACGCGCGGCTCGCCCACAACCACGAGAGCCAAGCCAAGCCCAGCATCGACAGCGCATTGGGCAGGTGCGTGGTGAAGGCATTCTCGGTTCCAGTCACGCGATAGAGCGCAGCGATGATCCAATAGGGTAGCGGCGGCTTTTCAATGTAACGGATATCGTTGATGCGCGGCGAAACCCAGTCGCCCGTCTCGGCAATGTATTGTGCGGCCTGCGCATGCGCCGCGTCCACATCGTCGAGCAGCGGCGGCGTGAAGAGAGAGGCAACATAGATGGCAAGCAGGACAGCCGCCATCAACAGCCACGAAGCCAGCGCAGAAGGCGCTTGCTGCGGGCGATAGAGTGCGTTCGCGTCATTGGTCATCGTGGAAGTGGCCATTACTTTAAGGATACCAGCCGAATTGTTGCTACAGCCGGCATACGGAGACGCTGTGGAGATCGATGTGCCCGTAAACCAGCGCAGTCGTGTATCTTGGCGAGGGACCTTTCTTTTTCCTATCGGAGCCTTCATTCGAGTTTTATGCCCACATTTGCTGCGATTGATATCGGTTCGAACTCCTGCAGATTGAAGATTGCCAAGGTCGCCGCGTATCGTCTGAAGACGCTGGCCGAGGACCGTGAAGTGACACGGCTGGGCGCAAGTGTTTTTGAATCAGGACTGGTTTCGCCGGACGCGATGGCCGCCACGCTGCGGGCTCTCAAGCGGTTTCAGCGTGTGGTGCAGGCGCATGGCGTGGATCAGATCCGCGTAGTGGCTACGGCAGCCATGCGGGATGCACGCAATGCGCAGGCCTTCCAGGCGTGGGTGAAGGCGGAGACAGGCTGGAATATGGAGATCATCTCCGGCCTGGAAGAAGGACGCCTGATTCACATGGGCGTGATCAGCGGAGAGCCGGGCGCGGGCGGAAAAGTGCTGCTGCTCGATCTGGGCGGTGGCAGCTGCGAGATCACGCTCTCTGAGCACAAGCGAATCAAGGAGACAATCAGCCTGCCGTTGGGCGCTGTGCGCTTGACCGAGCAGTTCCTTACCGCCGACCCAGCGCCAGTGGAGGGGTTGACGCGCATGCGGCAGTTGGTTGCGCGAGAGCTGCGCCGCGCGCACCGCAGAATTCAGCCCGGCCGCGTGCCGCTGGTGATTGCCACTTCAGGAACGGCGGCGGCGCTGGCCGAAGCTTGCAAGAATGGCAAGCCCGCGAGTCAGCGATCCGGCAAGTCGGCTAAATCCCTGGCAGGAGAACTCGTTCCAGCCAAAGCAGTGCGCAAACTGGCGGGCAAGCTGGCCAAGATGACGCTGCCTGAGCGCGAGGCAGTGCCCGGCATCGGCCCGCGCCGCGCAGAGATCATTGTTGCCGGAGCGCAGGTGTACGCCGAGCTGTTCGAGAGCTTCGGCCTCGCCGGCTTTCGCTATTCACCGCTCGGTTTACGCGATGGCATTTTGGCGCAGATGCTGGCCGCGCAGGATGCGCGCACCCAGGCGCATCGCGAGTTCGAACATGAGCGGTGGGAGAGCGTTCTGGCGACGGCACGGCGCTATGGCGTGGACCCGCGACAGGCCGAACCGGTACGCACCCACGCGCTGCAGCTCTTTCGCGAACTTAAAACGCTGCATCAGCTGACACCGGAATATGAGAGCTGGATAGCGGCTGCGGCGATTCTGCGCGAGACGGGCAAGTTCATCAACCACCAGGGGCATCACCGGCACACGCAGTACATTATTTCGAGCTCAGAGATCTACGGCTACACGCAACTGCAACGGACGATTGTCTCGGCCATTGCGCGTTACCTCGGCAAGAGCCGTCCGCAGCCGGGCGATCGTGCGCTGCGCAACATCCCCGCCGACGAGCACAAGAATGTACACCGGGCAGTGGTGTTGCTGCGGCTGGCGGAGGCGCTCAATCAGGACCGCGCTTCGGACGTGCTGCGGTTTGCCGTGAAGGTGTATCCGAAGCGGGTTTACCTGGAACTGGAGCCGGGCCGGACGGGAGCAGAGCTGGAGTTGTGGTCGTTACGCAAAGAGGCCGGCTACTTCCGCGAGGTCTTCGGGCGGGAGCTCTTTGTGACACTGGCGTAGATCAGCCGCGCCGTGCGCGTATCGATGAGCCACTGCAGCCGGGGTGGATGGCGGTCCATATCGACGCGGGCGATCGAGCCCTTCCGCATGCGAATGGCGGCTCCGCCATTGCCGGTAATCATGCGCCCGAGAAACTGAAAGACATTGGGATTGTGGCCGACGGCCAGCACGCCTTCATGCCCGGCATAGTTGGCCATCAGCGCCTGAAAGTCGGCGTAAGTGGCATTCGGCGCCAGCGCCGGGCTGATTTCGACCTTGGCGTCGTAGCCTAGCTCGGTGCCGATCAGTTGCGCAGTCTGCAAGGCCCGCTTGAGCGGGCTGGAGACGATGACGTCAATCTGCACCTTCAAGGAGCCCAGCACCCGTGCCATTAGCATGCACTGCTCTTTTCCTTCTTTCACGAGGCCGCGCTTGGCATCGAGGGCAGGATTGCCGCGATAAACTCCGGCATTCGCATGACGCATGAGGTAGAGGATCATGTGGATTGGATGGTAGGCGTTTTCGGCGAAATCCTGACCTGAAATTCGATTTTAACATGTTTGTAACATTGGGCCGGGCGGCGGCAAAACCTGGCGAACCCCGTTGCATCAGGATTGACGAGGGATTTTTCAGGTCATGATCTGCACAGATTGCCCCTGAAAACAGAAATCCGGCGCATTGGAGCGCCGGACTGGGAAGGCCAAGAAGCGGATTTCGTCGATCAAAACGCAGTCGGTCAGAATTTATAGGAGATACCGACCAGGGGAGTAGGACGGCTGCGCAATCCATTGTCATTGATCTGGAAGAGGACGTTGCCGGAGAGAACCAGGTCGCGGTATGCCGCGATCTTCAATCCGGCGCTTGCATTGTTGAGAGAGTAAGTGGAGTTGCCTGCGATGCTGGTGGCTAGCGGCGTGGGTAATCCGGTGATGGTCGTTTTCGTACTGATCAAGCGCGGCGTGTTCAGAAACTGGTTGCCCAGAAGATCGGCTGCAACGGTGAGGCGCTTTGCCACAGCCCAATCGGCGCCCACGTCATATTGCATGCCGCCAGGCAGGCTCAGGTTTCCACCGGAGGTGAAGGTGGGATTGTTGAGCTCCGTTGAGGTGTTCCACTGGTAACCGAGCTTCGCGTGCGGCGATACCTTGCCCAGGTAGGAATAGATGATGTACGGGTTAAAGCCCCACGCGCCCGAACCTAAATAGTTCAGGTCATCGCCGCTGGGAACACGGACGTTCATGGCCGCCGAGACCGTCGCGTGCTCGCCGGTCCACAGCTCGCCCTTGCCATTGACGGTAATGTCGCCCAGGCCGCTGGCGGTTCCGGAGGTGTAGGTCTGCGGGTTGGAGTAGGGGCCGAAGACGAGGACGTTGTTGGCGTTCACGATATAGGACTGCGAATTGTAGGTGGTAGCGCCGAGAGAGACGTACTCCGTGGGGACGACAACCGACACGTCGATACGATTGCTGACACCGTACGTGGCCACACCAATGAACTGATCGATCTTGAACTGGAGCTTTGTGGATTCGGTAGTGTAAGTGGTGCTGAGCACCGCCCCCGTGCTCGGGTTGAGGGCCGTGGCCGCATAAGAGAAGGGCAGGGTGTCGAGTGAAGTTCCATCAATATCGGTAAAGACGAACTGGCTGGCGGTGAAGCCGAGAAACAATCTGTGCCGGCCTACGGTCTGAGCACGGTCCGTGAGGATGGGGCCGAGATTGTTGAAGGTCTCAGGGACGCCGGCCTTGTAGACCTCCACTGTGCCTGCCGAAGCGCTGGCCAGAGGCAACTGGCTAACCTGCGTGGCAATACCGATGTTAATGCTGCTCGCCAGCTGCTGTGCGTTGAGAGTAGCGCCCGATGTTCCGCTCCCCACGCCGAGTGCGGAATCGTTCCGGAACAGACCTGTCGCGAACGGGAACTCGCAGACTAGCTTTTGCGCAGCGGCGCCAGAGACGCAATTGATTTGCCCCATTGCTGTCACGCTAGAGAGGCTGGCGAGCAGCAACAGCTGCAGAATGTGTCGTTTCATCGTTCTACCTCGACAAGAAAAGCTGAAGTTTCCGGGGCACTCGGGGTCGCTGGCCCCGGGGGCCTGTTTTATCCAATTAAAGAGTGACGTTCAAGCTGAGCACTGCCTGGTACGTATTGCCGTCGCTGCCTGTGCCGGTGATGAGCACGTCATAGGCGCCCGGAGGCGTTTGCCCGCCGCCTGTCACCGTGGAGCGATGGAAGGAGCCTCCGCAGCCCATTGTCTGGAAGGCGGCAAAGCCGATGGCGGCGATGGCGATGAGCCGCAGCAGAACAGCCCCGATCGACCTGCGGCCACGTAGTAGTCCGAACAGACCGAAGAACGGAATGCCGAGCAAGCCCGCGAAGAGGAGGTCGATGTGCCGCGCCAGTCCGGAAGTTGTGGTGCCCGTGCTGATGGTCACAGATGTGTTCCCGCTCTGTTGTGACGCCGCAGCAGCGATGGTAGTCGGGTTGAAGCTGCAGCCAATGGAGAGGGCAGACGGAGCAACCATGGAGCTGAGATTTGGCCCGGCAACATTCACACAGGCGATCTGCGAGAGACTCACGCTCGCGGGCAGCAGGAACGAGACAGTCGCCGTATTGCCGGTGGTGGCGCCGGAGACCAGCGTCAGCGGGCCCGCCACGCTGCGCACGATGATGCTGAACGGCGTCGATGCGCGGGCCAGACCGGTGGTTGGATCCGTAGCATTGAGGGTGGCGCTGTAGGTGCCAGCCGTTGCCTTGGTGGCGTCGATGACGATGCCGACGGTGGGTTCAGGAGTGCCGCTCGCCGCCACAGTCACCGTGGAGGCGCCCAGCGTGCACAGAGGTGCGGTGGCTCCGGTTGCGGGCGCAACCGCGGCTACGGTGCACTTCAGACTCAGAGGCTGGCCGCTGGCCGTGGTGAAGCCGGAGATGGAGGTCGGCGAGACGCTGATGGTTTGCGAGGAGAACAGATCGTTGCTGGTGGTGAATCCCTGTGTGACTGCAACCGGGGGCGCGCTGGAAACGACGAGCGAGTAGTCCTCGACCAGTTGGCTGACTGCAGCGCTCGGCGCGGGTGTCAGATTGGAGTCGCCCGTGTAGGAAGCGGTGATAGTGTTTTGCCCGGAGGGCAGCGTGCACGAAGCCGAGGGGCACGAGCAAACGGCGACGCCGGCTGCACTGGGCGCCACCCTGCAGATCGCCGCGCTGCTGGTGGTGCCGTTGCTGGTGATGGTGTCGTTGAAGACCATTGTGCCGCTGAGCGCCACCGTGCCCGAGTAGGCGGGGAAGATGGAGGCGGTAAAGGTGACCGAATCGTTCGTGCCGTTCGGATTGACGGCGAGAATGGGCGCCGGCGTTGCCGGTGTGAGGATGATCGTCGCGGAAGCCGCGGTGACTTGCTCGGTAAGCGAAGCCGCGCTGTTGCCAAAGTTGCTGTCGCCGCTGTAGGTGGCGATGATCGTGTCGGCGCCGGCAGGCAGAGTGGATGTGACGCATGTGGCGACTCCGGTAGTTCCGTTCACCGGGACCGACGCGCAGGTAGGGATCGCAGTGCCATTGTCCGTGAAGGCCATGCTTCCGGAGAAGGCGGTACTCCCCTTGGCAGTCACGGGTACGGTGGCCACGGTGGCCGTGAAGGTGACCGGAGTATTGAAGGTTGCGCTGGTGGGATTGGCGGTGAGCGTAGTCGCGGTCGTGGCTGCGGCGACGATTTGCGTGAGGGGGGCGCTGCCGTTCGAACTCGAACTGAAGTTCGGATCCCCGCTGTAGGCCACCGTAATGGTGTGGGAACCGATGGCGAGTCCGGAGTACGAGCACGTGACCACGCCGTTCGCCGGGGGAGTGGTTGCGGGGCAACCGTTAATCGCTGTTGCGAGGCCACCCTGGGGTGTATCCGTGATGCTGACCTTGCCCGCAAGGGCAACGCCGCCGGAAGGAGCGGAAAGCGTACTCGTGAAGGTGACCGACTGATTGAACGAAGACGGGTTCGGCGCCGCTGTGACCGCGATGCTGGTTGTCGCCGGCGCGATCGTTATCGCGCTTCCTAGTGTGGCGCTGGTGTTGCCGAAGTTCGTATCGCCGGTATAGCTGGCGGCGATGGTATGCGGCGAACCAGCCGCGGTGAGCGCTGAATCAGAGCATGCAGCCAGCCAAAGCGAGTTGCTGCCCGATGTGCCGTCGGCCGAGGGCGCTACTGCGGAGCAGGCTGCGATGGTTGTTCCGTTGTCGGTAAAGGCTACTTTCCCGGTGAGGCTCGTCGTTCCGGAGGGCGCGCTGATGACAGCGTCGAAGGTGATCGGCGTCGCCTGGTTGACGGTGCCGGAGGTGGGGGAAGTGGGGGAAGTTGAGAGGTTCATGGAGATTGTCGCGGACGAGATGGTCTGCGTAAGAGTGTTGGAGCTGCCCGAGAAATTGCCCGAGCTATCCGAATATGTTGCCGTGATGGTGTGGGTACCCACGGCCAGCGTCGATGTGGTGCAGGTGGACATGCCCGTGGCGGCATCGATGGCCTGCGCAGTGCAACCGGGAATGGCGGAGTTCGTAACGCTATCAGTGAACGCGACCGAGCCAGTGAGCGGTGTGCTTCCTGAGGTGAATCCGATGGTCGCAGTGAAGGTGACGGGCTGATTGACTGTGGGCGAACTGGGCAATGCGCTGAGGGTGAGCGTCGTAGTCTCAGCGCTCACGGTTTGCTGCAGTACGGGCGTACCCGTGCTGCTTGAGTTGTAATTCGCATCTCCGGAGTAACTGGCCGTAATGGAGTGTGTACCCTTGCCCAGAGTGGAACTCGTAACCGTGCAAGTCGCGAGTCCGGTACCCGAATCCCATGTTGGCGCGCACCGGCCGAGATCAATCGTGCCGTCTGCAATGACAATCGCCGTTCCGGTCAACTGGACTGTCGTGCTGCCTTGAACATTTACGGTGAAGGTGACTGCCTGGTTTACCGTGGATGGATTTGGAGCGGCGCTGATGGTGGTTGTGGTCGAGAGTCCGTTCAGCGATATACCCAGGTTACCGAAGCTGGTCAGGTAGTTCGAGTCGCCGGAATAGGTTGCGACGATCGTGTGACCTGTGGCGGTGAGTGAAGCAACGGTGCAGGTTGCGGTTGAGGCGGCGACGGTCACGACGCCATTGGTGCCGCAGGCTGCAATGGGCGTGTTGTCGTCTGTGAATGTGACTGTTCCTGTGGGCGCGGTTGTGGCTCCGGAGGGAATCATCACCGTCGCGGTGAAGACTACCTGCTGGTTCAGCGTCGGGTTCGTTGGATTCGCCGCGAGCAGGACCGAGGTCGCGGACTGATTCACAGTCTGGCCCACGCTTAAGCTGGTGCTGGTGGCGTAATTCGGATCTCCTGAGTAGACCGCAGCGATCGTGTTCGCGCCCGCGCTGCCGACAGCCGTGAACGAGGTAGTGCATGTCGCTGTATAGGGCGATGTCGCGGAGATAGTCGCTGTGCCGCAGCCGGAAATCGTGGTGCCGTTGTTGGTGAAATTAACCGTGCCGCCGGGCGCGACAGTGGCGCCCGAGGGCAGAGCAATGGTGGCCGTAAAGACGACCTGCTGGCCGACGTTGGAGGGGTTCGGCGATGAGGCCAGTGTTGTAGTGGTAGAACCCGCGTTTACCACCTGATTTACGCTGCCGTTGCTGGGGTTGTAATTCGAATCTCCAGAGTACGTAGCTTTGATGGTGGCTGAGGCAGTGGCAGCTGTGAACGGAATGGTGCAGGTAGCGGTGGCCGAAGAGAGACCCACAGTACTGCAGGCTGTGATTGTGACCCCGTTGTTCTGGAAGCTGACCGTGCCGGTGGGTGCAAAGGTGCCGACCGTCGGACTGACGGTGGCCGTGAAGGTCACCTGTTGGCCGACATTGGAAGGATTCGCGGACGGAGTCACCACGGTGGTGGTGCTGCCTGGAATCACTGTCAGGCTCACGCTCCCGCCGCTGGCGGTATAGTTCGCGTCGCCGCTGTAAGTAGCCACGATCGAGTGGCTACCGCCTGCGAGGGTTGAAGTGGAGCAGGCGGCAGTGTAGGGTGCAGATGAGGACAGGGCTCCGCAGCTCGAAAGCGCGTTTCCATTGTCTGTGAAAGTAACGCTGCCCGTGGGGGCTGCGGTAGCGCCCGAAGGCAAATTGATGGTGGCTGTGAAGGTCACATTCGTGTTGAGTGCCACGAATGCACTGCTGGGCGCTGCGGCCAGCGTTGTCGTCGTGCTAGCCTGATTGACCGTCTGCGTAACCGCAGCGCTGGTGCTGGTGTTGTAGTTGGGATCGCCCGTGTTGTACTGCGCGGTGATCGAATTAGCACCGACTGTCAGAGAAGACGTGGTGCAGGTGGCCGTCGCATTTTCAGCGGCAGCATTATTTGTGACTGCCACGTTGCTGCAACCGGCGATGAAAGTAGGCCCGCCGCCATTGTCGTAGAAGAACGCCATGGTTCCGGTGAATGCAACAATATCGTTCGATGTGACGGTGATGGTCGATGTGGGTGCAACCGTGGCGGTCAAGGTCACGGCTTGACCGTAGGTGGAAGCCGTCGTCGGCGAAACGGTTGTGGTTGTACCTGCCGCAGTGATGGTCTGCGCCTGGTCTGCAGAGGCACTTGTTGCGAAGGTCGCATCGCCGAAGTATTGGGCCTGGATATTGTCGATGCCTGCGGGCAGTAACTGAGTGTTACACGTCACGCTTCCGCCGCTCAGAGGCAGACCAGCTGCTCCGCCGCAGTCAGCGAGATAGGTGAATGGGCCAGCCCCGGTTCCGCTGGCATCAATCGCAAACACCACGCTCCCTGTCGGAGGCCCCCCAGTACCAGACACGCTTGCAGCGATCGCAACTTGGGTGTCTACAATCGACGTATTTGCCGTTGATGTAATTGTTGTTGTCGAGGGTGTTGTGCCGCCTGTCCCGCCCAACGCCGTGATGCCGTTGCCCATGGGCGTGGAGCCGGTGTCACCGTTGGCGGTGACGAGAGAGGACATGGTGCCGCTGAGCGGCGTGACGGCGACGAGGGCGTCGGGGCCGGCGCTCACGGGATAGGTTGTTGTCGAGCGCAGTGTGCCGGCGCCGGTTCCGTAGAGAACACTGACGGTCGAAGATTGGAAGTTGGCGACCGCGACATCCTGCAGGCCGTCACCATTGAGATCGGCGATGGTGAGCGCGGAGGGTGCGCTGCCCACGGAATACGTTGTGGGCGCGCCAAAGGTGCCATTGCCGTTGGAGTGCAAGACGGCGATCTGATTGTTGCTGCGCTGCGCGACGGCGAGATCGAGGCCCGTTCCGCTCAGATTGCCGAGGGCGATCGACGAAGGCGCAAGGCCGAGATCGATCTCGCTCATCTGCGTGAACCTGCCAGCGCCATCGTTCGCGAGCAGTGTGCCGGTGCCATCACCGGTGCAGGCGCCGGAATCACCGCAGCTGTTGGCGACGACAAGATCAAGATGGCCGGTGCCGCGCAGGTCGGCGGCGGCGATGGAGACTGGGGCATAGCCGACGGTGTAGCTGGCCGAATCGGCGAGGCTGCCGTCGCCGTGGCCGAGCCAGATATCGAGATTGCCGGGCTGCGAGCAGGTGCTCTGGCCGCAGTCAGCGGCGATGGCGAGATCGGCTTTGCCGTCGCCGTTGAAGTCGCCGACGTAGAGCGCGCGCGGGCTCGCGGAGAGCGAGTAGAGCTGCGGCGCGCCGAAGGTGCCATCGCCGTTGCCCAGCATCACCATCATGGACTTGTCGATCTGATTGAGTGCCAGCAGATCGAGTTTTTTGTCGCCGTTCAGATCGGCGAGCGCCACAGCGATGGGACCGTTGCCGAGCGTGAGCGAGGACGCGGCCTCATACGCGCCGCTGCTGGTGGCGAGAAACACCGTCGCGCTGCCGTTGCTGGCGCAGGAGGCATCGCTGCCGCAGAAGTTTGTGACCACCAAATCGGGATGACCATCGCCGTTCAGGTCCCCGCTGGCAATGGCCTTGCGCTCGAGATCGGCGCGATAGACGCGCGAGGCGGCAAAACTGCCATCGCCGCGACCAAGCGGCACGGCGACAGTGGCATCGACGTTGTTCACAATTGCGACGTCCGCATGACCGTCGTTGTTGAAGTCGCCTGCGGCAAGGCCGATCGGCGTGTTGCCGGAGACAAATTCACTGGACGAATGGAAGGTACCGTCGCCATTGCCGAGCAGCACGCTGAAGGTGTTGGCCGTCTGGTTCACGCTGACCAGATCGGTGACGCCATTGCTGCGCAAATCGGCGGTGACCAGAGCGGCCGGGCTGTTGCCTACCGCATACGAAACTGCGGGCGCAAAGCTGCCGTCTCCATGGCCAAGCAGGACGGCAATTGCATTGGAACCTGTGACAGCGACAGCGAGATCGCGCTTGCCGTCTGCGTTGAAATCTCCCGAGACGATGGCGGAGAGCGAGCCTGCAGCGACGCTCAAAGCGGACTGCGCGCGGAAGTTGCCCGAGCCGTCGCCGAGCAGAACAGTGATGCTGCCGTCCTGGTTGGCGAGCACGAGATCATCATGACCGGTAGCTCTGAGGTCAGCCGCGGTGAGCGCATGCGGCTGAACGGCGAGCGGAAGTGAACCGGCAGCGGTGAAGTGGCCCGTTCCGTCGTTGACCAGCACAGAGAGGCCATTCGCACCGGCGACGGCGAGATCGATTTTGCCTTTGCCGGCGAAGTTACCCACCGCGAAAGCGGCGGGTGTGGTCTGTGCTGCATAGGAAGCCGCTGTGCCGAGCGTGCCATCGCCATTGCCGAAAAGCACATCAACGGCGCCAGCCGCGTCAGTAACGGCGACATCGAGCTTGCCGTCTCCATTGAGATCGGCAACGAGCGCGTTGCCAGCCTGTGTAGCGGCGGGATAATCGACGCCTGTGCTGACGCCGCCTTTGCCATCGCCAAGTAGAACGGTCACCTTGCCCGAGTTCTTTTTGGTGAGCACCAGGTCGAGATGGCCATCGCCGTTCAAGTCGCCAGCAGCAACGCTGGTGGGCGCCGCCGACAAGGAAAACGAAGGTGCCACGAGGAAGGGAGATCGCGCGATCGGCCCCAGACGGAGGGAGGCATTGGATTGCGCGCTGAGCGATGTGCCCGTGAACACGACGCAAAACGCAGTCCAAAGGAGCCGAGTCGACGGAAGAAGATTCACTCGTCGCACCATGAGAGTTCTCCGGAACAGCAAAATTTTTCAGGCTCCGAAGGGAGACGGACAGGAAGATCAGCCATTGACGGACCCTTCGGAATATGACCGCCGTCAATCGGCCGTAACGAGACGGTGTGCGATGCGCTCACCGCGGAGAAGAGAAACAGATCAAACTGTCAGGAACCCCGTTGAGTGTCGGTGATGCGATCCTGCCGACGGCGCGAAAAGAATCAAGACGAAATCGTGTTTCAGGTAAATCTGCAACCTTTACCCCAAAGAGGCAGCAGGGCCTGTCAAACGGAGTGCATTCAACTTAGCTGTAATTACGGCATTTTTCGAGACACTGCAGGGCGGTCTCGTATGCACAGAGCCGCCGCGTTCATTCCCAATGCGAAGATTGACGCTGGGGAAGATAGGCGCGTCGGCGCAAGGGCAACGGGCTCACCTTACACCATTTCAAAAATGCTATAGCGAAACCTGAATCATCTTAGGGCGAACCAAGAGAAAGGTCAAGCAACAAATTAAGGACCCATTAGACAGAAAAGGGCCGCTCATCAAGCGCATACAAAACGCCCCAAAGCCGCGGAAACAGGGCCTGTTCGCGGTTTTTGCCGGATCAAAATTCGGTACGATGACGAGGCTTTGCGAGACGTGTTTAGCGGCGGTCGACGATGGTCCAGGCGCTGCCGTGTTTCGCGAAGGTGAAGCGAATACTCTGCGAGTGAGACTGCGTTCTGCCGCCGGACTCAAAGGTCGAGGTCTCGTTGCAGGTCCAGCTTGCTGTATCGCCCGAGACACTCAGATCAGAAGGCGAGCAGGCGTCGGAGACCTTGCTGGTCGGTTGATCCTTGAAGAAGCTCTGGAAGGCTTTGGCCTGCGCGGGCTTCAGGCCCGTCCATGCTGCCTGCATGCGCGCAACATCATGCGCATTGTAGGCGGCGTCGAAGCCATTGATCGCCTGTTGAATGAGGGTGGATGGATCGACGGGCTGCGGTGCGGCTGGAGCCGGAGCGGCAGGCTGCGCTGCGACGACCTTCGGCGTGACGTTGATGGTGATCGACCGCTGCTGCGTGCCACCGTTTCCGTGAGCGGTGAGCTGATACGTCGTGCTGCTCGCGGGGCTCACTTCCTTTTGGCCGTTCGCGCTCACCTCGCCGACACCGTTATCGATCGAGACGTCGGATGCATTGGCCGTCTGCCAGCTTAAAGTGGCGGACTGGCCCTGCTGAATCGTGGTAACGGAGGCAGAGAAGAGTGCCTGGACTGGCTGCACAGGCGCGGGCGTGGGAGCCGCAGGCCGCGGAATCTGATTCAACATCGCAACTATGTTGTTGTGCTCACCGTTCTTCAGATTGAAGGTCTGCGCGTACGGCTGATAACCGCTCAGCGTGATGCCAAGCGCACGTGAACCCGGCTTTACCTGCACTACGAGATTGCCGCGCGCATCCGTTGTGCCCTGCGGCGCGTTATCGATGGTGATGGTGGCGCCGGGTGTGGATTGGATGCTCATGAAGGCGACTGGCTCCGGCGGCGGCGCAGTGGCCGATGCCGTGAGCTTGAAGGGCATCGTCGCCTGATTGTTCGCTGTGATGGTGACGGAGGAGTTGGGAATCTCGGCGTATCCACCCTTCACGAGCCGGATCGAATGCTTGCCAGGATCGAGCGGGAGCTTCAGCGTACCATCGCCGAGAGTGAATCCCTTGAGCACGCCATCCACGAAAACCTCGACGTTATCGGCGCTACCCTTGTCTGCGCTGCCCTGGATGAGCAGCGTGCCCGTGGGAGCCGCAGCCGGACCTGGCGTTGGGACATGCTGAACGACGATCTGCGGAGCAGCCTGCTTGGCCTCTTGCCCGTGATGCCAGACTTCGAATCCAACGACGCCGAGCACGACAACCGCAGCCGCGATGAGTGGGACGACAAGTTTGTTACGTCGCGGCGCCACCTCTTCGGTTTTGCCGGGAGCGCTGACCTGCGGAACGAAGCCAGCGGCACGTTTGGCCGTAGGCTTGGCCGCTTCGGCATTGAGCCGCTTCCAGTCTGTCTGCTGCGAAGCGCCCGCGAACTCGAACCATTCCGCCGATGATTTGAGTGCTTCGATCGCGGCAGTTGCGTTGTTTTCGAGCAATGCGGTACGGGCCGCTTCGACTGACTTGGCGACGGTTTCATTCGCCACCTTGGCGCGGCGGGACTCGATCCCGGTCACCGCTTTCGAAATCTCAGACGTATCGCCCCAGGCTCGCTGGATCTTCTGCAGGGATTCGATGGCCGACTGGAAGCTGGCGAGGTTTGATGCCTGCGTGGCGGCGGCGAGTGCGCTGGCGGTGGCCTCTTTGCGGGCCTTTTCGCCGCGAATCTCCGCCAGCAGCGTGTGCTCGGGAGAACCGGCAGAACTGACAGCGGGTAGCGCCTGGAGCAGGCTGATGGCCTCGTCGAGCTGGCCGCGCTCGCGATGGCGCATGATCTGGCCCATCAGCGCTTCCGACTTGCGCAGGATAGCTTCGCGCTTGGAGCGGGCTTCTTCAAGAAGACGGGTAAGCGTTGGGTCCTGCGTTTCGGCGATTGCCGGTTCAAGCAGTTGAATGGCTTGCTCGAACTGCTCCGACAGAAGCAGCTCTCGAGCCTGCGTTACCGTGCCTGCGATGCGTGTGCGCCGCTGCTGCTGCGAAAGCTCACGCTTGGCGTAGTCGAGCAGCTCGCCTACGCCGGCGGCGTCGGCAAACTCAAGCTGGTAAGACTCGAGGATCTCGATGGCTTTGTCGAACTCGGCGCGATCAATGGCGGCCTGCGCCTCGCGCAGATAGCGGCCGCGGACCTCTTCGATCTCCGCAGCCTTGAGCCGCTGACGGAGCGACTCTTCAAGAGCCAGAAGGCGTTCTTCGCCGGGCAATTCCTGCAGAGCCTTCTGCACGATCAGAAGCGCCTCGCCGGGCGACTGCAGGAAGACTTCCTGGGCCTTGGCGACGGTGGTGTCGATCAGCTGCCGCGTGCGGAAGGCGCGCGTTTGCAGCGCGACACGCGTCTTGAGATGCAGCAGAGAAGACTCGGTGGGAAGCTGCTCGACGGCGCGCTCCACGAGCTCCGTGGCGCGGTCATAGTTCTCGGCCGTCAGGCAGTTTTCGATCTCGGCCTGAATCTGCTCGATCAGCTTACGGCGGCGTTCCTGTTCCTGGCCGGCGACGGCGGTTTGCAGCAGGGTCTCTGCTTCCGCTACCGAAGGATCGATCTTGCTGACCTCACGCAGAATCTCGATGGCGCCGGTGAAACGGCGTGAGCCAAGCTCCTGCTTGGCTTTGCCGAGCATCTCGCGAATCTGCTCTTTTTGCGCTGCGAGCTTGGCCTGCCGCGAGATTTCGGCGTAGAGGGCGCGAATCTTGGTGTCCTGCTGGTCGAGCTGCAGCGCCTTTTCGACCGCACGCAGAGCGCCGGTCCAGTCGCTGCGTTCGCGCAGCGTGTCGGCCTGCGAGACGAGCGTAGAGATCTCTTCGTAACGGCGCTTCTTCTCTTTGGCGTCTTCGAGACGCGCCTTGAGCTCGGGATTCTCGGGATCGAGCTGAACTGCATGATCGAGCGATCCAATTGCCTCGGCGAAGCGCGAAGAGGCCAGGGCCTGGTCTGCTTCAGCCACAAGCTGGCGCACCTGTTCAGCACGCTGCAACCGGGCCAGGTTTTGCTGCACGATACCGATGAGCTGGCGTGCGCCGGTGTGCTGCGGATCGATGCGGACGAGTTGGAGAAGCACCTCGCGGGCGCGGCCGAACTGCTGCTCGGCGGTGAGTCGCTCGGCATCGCTGAAGAGCTCGGCGATCTGACCCTTCTTGAGTTGTTCGGTAAGGGCATGCAGATCTGCCGCGAACTCTTCTGCAGTGGCGTAACGCTGCTCGGGATCTTTGGCCAGAGAACGGTCGATGATGGCGTCGAGCGCGGGCGGGTAGTTCGCGAGGTAGGTGCTGAGCGGCGGATGAGGATCGCTGACCAGCTTCTGCAACACAGCCATATCTTCGCCGGTGAACGGCAACTGGCCGGTGAGCAGGAAGTAGAGCATGACGCCAGTCGAGAAGATGTCAGACCGGCCATCGAACGGGCGGCCCTTGAGCCGCTCGGGAGCGATGTAGTGGATGGTGCCGATCACGTTGCCGGTGCGTGTGAGTCCGCCCTCGCCACTCGATCCCTGCACGCGGGCGATGCCGAAGTCGACGATCTTGGCCACACCGTCCTGCTGCACGATCACGTTGGCCGGCTTGATGTCGCGATGGACGACGCCGCGCTGATGGGCATAGCCGAGCGCCAGACAGACCTGCTCGATGATGCTGAGCTTATCGATGATGTGAATCTGCCGGCCCGAGGAGATGAGTTTGTCGAGCGGATCGCCGCTCACGTACTCCATCACGATGAACGGCACGCCGTCTTCGTCGCCGAGATCGTAGACGATGACGATGTTCGGATGCTGGAGGATGCCGGCCTGCGCTTCGCGATAGAAGCGCTCGAGCATCTCGGGCTGGCCAGAGAAATTTTCAGTGAGGGTTTTAATCGCGACCAGGCGGCCGATGCGCTTGTCCTCAGCGCGATAGACGACTCCCATGCCGCCGCGGCCCAGGACGCCCGTAATCTCGTACTTGCCGATCTTTTTCTTCTCTAAAGTTTCCACGTTTTTTGGGCCAAAGCAGCGATCGGACGAACGGCATTTTTAGCCGGTGAGGGGTGAGCTCGGGAAGCCGGCCGAGTGAATAAACCTAAACTGGATTCGCGATTACCAGCAGAATCACGGTAGCATGACTGCGCCGGGGGAGCCAATATAACTTTGGAGGCAGACGATCCGAAGTCGCACCATTGTGGGCACTTGAGGCAGGTCAGTTCAGGAGCGGCGGCACGGTACAATCGGAAGACGTTGCGCCTCTAGCGATTCCAGGATTGCGATACCCAGAGGCACTACATCTAAGTCGACCCGACGACAAGGAGGGGCGACCTGGCGCAGAAGCTGAAATAGGTTCATCTATCCTGGAATCGCTCTAAAAAATGGGAGCCGAGAGATCATGCCGAATCCATCTGCGGATTCACCCTCCCCTACGGTAAAAGCCACATTTTCTCTTCCCATTGGGGGAGTGTATCTGCAGGCCAGCGCCCAGTTACCCGCGGGGCAAACCACGCTCACCCAGCTTCTGCCGGTGATCCAGAATCTGGAGAACGTGATTCTCGGAAAAGTTGCGGAAGAGGCCGCGGAGGGAGGTTCGCCCATCTCCTGCCGCGCGGGATGCGGCGCATGCTGCCGGCAGATGGTGCCGGTGAGCCTTTTTGAAGCCGAAGCGCTGACCGATTGGATCAGGTCCTTGCCGGAGGAGCGGCAGAAGGAACTGGCAGAGCGTTTTCATCATGCGCTCTCAGGACTGCGGGATGCAGGGGTGATCGACAAGATTCTGCGGGACGAGTGGGTACTCGAAGAGGGGCGCACAACGCAACTGGCGGTGGACTATTTTCATGCCCATGTGGCCTGCCCATTCCTTGAAAACGAGAGTTGCAGCATTCATCCCATCCGGCCGCTTGCCTGCCGCGAATATCTGGTGGTTTCGCCTCCTGCACTGTGCGAGGACCCCTCTATCCACGACATCAACGGCGTGCAGCTTCCGCTGAAGCTCTCACGCGTGCTGCATTCGTTTGGGCAGGATCTGGAGCATGATCCGCGAGGCTGGATTCCGCTGGTCTTTCTGCTTGCGTGGGGCAGGAGCGGCGCGAGGCCGGGCGACTACGTGGCCGGGACCGGTGAAGAGGTGCTGAGAAAATTTCTGGAGCGGCTGCACAAGATGAACACCGAGCGCACGCAGGAGGAGACGGAAGCCGCCGCATCCGCGAACGATCAGAATGGGGGCGGCTAGGTGGGGAAGCCTGAGGTTGAGGCGGAAGTAGTCTCTGCAGCGTCTTTACATGCGAGTATCAGTTCTGGCAACCTTAAGGCATTTCTCCTTCGCGCAACCTGCAAAATAACTCTTTGGTCGAAGCCGTTGGACGGGCCGGCGCAGGCGCCGGGTGAAAGAAGACCTCTGCATGGACTCGAGCACCGAGCTGAAGATCGACGTAGTTGCACTGACCGACGTCGGCTGCGTGCGGACGAACAACGAAGACGGCTTCGGCTACGATCTCGCGGCCCGCATCTTCGTTGTTTGTGACGGCATGGGAGGCATGGCGGCGGGCGAAGTGGCCAGCGCCACCGCGGTGAGGGAGCTGGTCGAGCAGTTCTCTGCGGTCGATGGAGCCGGGGCCAGCACGGAAGATCGGCTGTATCGTGCGATTCTCAGCGCCAATCAGCGGGTCTATCAACTTGCCCAGGAGAGCGAAGAGCTGCGGGGCATGGGGACGACGCTCGTCTCCGCGTGTATCGATGGGCGGCGGTTGCTGATCGGCAACGTGGGCGATAGCCGCGCATATTTCTTGCGCGGCGGCGTGTGTGCGCAGATTACTCACGATCATTCGTTCCTGGCCGAACAGGTGCGCAGCGGCTCGATGAATCTTGAAGAGGCGCAGGCCTCGCCGCTGCAGTCGGTGATCACGCGCGCGATCGGGACCGCGGAGTCCGTCGAGCCGGATATCTTTACGGGCGATCTGGAGTCGGGCGACATTGTGCTGCTCACCAGCGACGGGCTGACCCGCTACGCCGATGCCAAATCGATTGCACAGACCATCTTTTCGTGCACCACGCTGGCTGATGCCTGCCAGGCCCTGATCGACCGGGCCAAGCAGCAGGGCGCGGTGGACAATGTGACCTGCATGCTGCTACAGGTTCTGCCGGCGGAGTAGTCTCGTACCGTCCCTACGCGACGGATGGATTCTAATCAATGCATCCATCGCCCCAGGGTTACGCTACGCTTCACCCGGGGCTATTTTTGTTGGCTCCTTACAGGAGCTCGGCTCGCGACACCGCCCATCCTTAGTGCGTTTTGTTATTGGCCAAGAATGGGAAACCACAAGATGGTATGCGCTCGAAAAAAGCTAGTGCGCGACCGTCGAGACGCAACGCATGCCACTTAAGCCTCCCGGCATGAGCAGGCCTGCATTGGGGCCGGAGACTTCGAGGTGCACGACGAGCGGCGTACCGGCGACCGAGATGGGCGTGCCTGCAATCTCAAGCGGGTAGGCGAGACGGTCCGAGGCTCCGCTCTGCTCGACCTTGCCCTTCCCGAGAAGATGGAAGAGAGCCCATGTCCCCGTGAACTGCAGCGGAAGGCTGTTGGAGCCGTAGTTCGCAGTGAGCTCGGCGCGCTGCGCGGTGGAAGGCGACCAGGCGAATTGCTTGGACACATCGGAGCCCGAGACACTCTGCGCGTCGACCTGGAACGAGACGCTCTGAATGCCTTTCGAAGGCAGAATGTGCGCGGTGAAAGCAAGGCCTTGCGTTCCGGGCGCGTAAAGCGCGTTTGAGAGTGCCGCGACGCGATTGAAGAAGCGCAGGAAGTCGGGAGTCACCTTCATCGGCGCGTTGGGCGCGGCAACGTAGGTGGTCCCCTGCTGCACGAGCAGCGGCTTCAGAGTGGCGTCGTAGAACTGCCAGAGTGAGCCGGAGCCAGGCTGGAGCAGTGTGGCCAGTTCAGTCGGGCTGGCTTCCGTAGTGGCATTTGGAGCGAAGGGATACTTCGTCGTCATCTGATTGAACGCGGAACAGAAGCCTGCGCCGCCGGCATTGGCCTGCGCTGGCGCGCGGCCCCGCACCACGTCATCCACAGAATTGATGGGAGCCTGCATCAGTGCGAGCACCGTCTGATCGACATGCGCCTGCGGATCGAGATTGAAGGCCTGCGCAGTCTGGCTGGCCGCAGTATGCGCGGATGTGGACGCGGTGATGATCGGCGTCACTGCCGCAGGATTGTTGGCGGCCGTCGGGTCCTGCGCGACCTGCTGCACCGAGGCCTGCAGCGCGATGAGGCCGTTCACATAATTTGTATTGCCCTGGCCGACGAACTTGTCCGGATTGCCGGGCGCAACGAGCGCCTGAGCCGGCTGAAATTCCTTCGCGATATCGGGATTGGCGACCGCGGTGTTGTCCGAGACGGTGAAGAAGAGGGCAAGCAGCGGCGAGTTGGGATTCGAGATCAACTGCAGCTTCGCGCCCGCGTCGGGAAGATTGCGGTATTTCACGACCTGCGCGGAATGCAGGAAGGTGCGCCACTCGGTTTGGAAGTCGGTTACGTAGCGCGCGGTGAGCTGCTGCGTAACGGTGGCGCGATCGAGCGAGGGCGGCGCCTGGTTGCCGAGAACCCAGACTTCGCCACTGAAGTAGCGATCGGGGTGGGCAATGGCGTCCTGCATGAAAGTGTAGCCCTGTTTCGAAAAGGCGCCGGCAACGACGTGTGATTCGACGACAGTCGCTGATGAACCGGGATAGTTCTTGTTGAAGTCGATCGAGGGCGCGACTTTGTTGGCGGCAGCGAGCATCGATTGATAGATGCGCTCGAAGCCGCCGAATCCGGCCAGATACGTGCGGGCTCGATTGACAGCGAGTGTGTCAGGCGCGATCTGTAATGGATCGCCTTTAGGCAGCTCGCTTGCGTAGAACTCAAACTGACGCGTGGCCAGGTCCTTCTGCTCGCCGGTGTCGGGCACACGGCCATTCTCCCAATACTGCAGTAGGACCGGCGGCAGAAACTCCACCGTGCTCTTTTCGGGGTTCGAGGTCGTGATGAGGTAAGCCTTGAGTGGATTGTAGGTGGCCGAGTAGTCGGCGCCCGGCGAAGGTGTCTGCGGCAGTGCGTTGAAGGACGACACAAGGTTGGCCTGGGTGTTGGCCAGCATCAACGTACGGAAGCGGTCAAAGTAGATGCGGCGTGCAGCGGCGAGCACGCTGTCGCCGTGATAGAGGCCAAAGCGATAGAAGAGGGGCGTACCGTTCTGGTGATAATTCTCAAGCTGCACAAGATTGGCACGCAGGCGATCGAGTTGAGTAAGCGAGTCGGTCGAGGCAAGAACGTTCGGCGGTGTCGGCGTGGTCGGCAGCGCATTTGCGGCAGTTACGATATCGTGCTCGATGCGGGAATTATTGATCCACGATACAGTCAGACCTATGAGAAAGAAGAGCAGCAGAAACGAAACCGTGCCGAAGACGATGCGGCGGAAGAGATGGGTGCGGCTGCTGTTGCTGGTGCCGGCGAGGGCCGAGCGGTCACCGAGGATGACTTCGGGAAAGAGCTTAGGCAGGAAGCACCATTGCGCCTGCTTGCGCGCCACTGTCTGCGGCGCCTGTTGCGCCTGCATGGCCTGCATTTCCTGCACAGAGAACATGCGCGTGGCGCCGGAACCGGCGGGCTGGCTCTGCGGGCGAGCTGCTGCAGCCGCAACCATCTCTTCCACAATGTGAGCGCGTACACCGGTCGCGTAAAAGCCGCGTAGATATGGATTCGCGTTGAGGTGGCTGGGCCGCGCGAGTTCCATGAGATACGTGGCGAGATTGTTGCGCAGCTTGCGCAGCTCGCGCGGAAACTCGTAGACGGGATCGATGTTTCTGGCGTCGTTTTCGCGCGTAAGCAGATTTGTCCGGAATTCGGAGAGAGAGAAGAGAACGCGGTCCAGGGCAGCGGCTACTTCGCCCATCGCCTTCTCGGCATAGAGACCACTCGATACGGCGTTGCGCGGGAAAGCTGCACCAAGTGGTTGCGTGACCTCATTGTTGTCGAGGTTGCGGACGTACTCCGAAAAATATGGAATGCGATCGAGCTTGGTGAGGATCACGTAGACCGGAACTTCTGTGCCGAGCTGATGCGCCAGGTCTCGCAGTTGCTGATTCGTTGCACGGGCGGCGGCCAGGGACGCATCTGCTGCGGTCGCGCCCAGGAAAAGCTCGCTGCTGACGCAGACCACCGCAGCGCGCACGGGCGCTTCCTTGCCCATGGCGGAGCGATAGGTCTTGGGACGGGTTTTGCGGACAAGCTTGCTCCACAGCAGAGGAGCATTGCGAACTGCTGCACCCGCTTCCACAAACGCAGTCGATTGCGCATACCAGAAGTTGGCGACTCCCGTTTGCACGATGTCCTGCTCGCGATAGACCTGACCGGCAAGAAGCTCCGGATCGAAGCCGGATTTGACGACGGCGGTTGTTTTCGCAGAGTTCGTTTCGCCGAGGATGTAGAGCAGGGGCAGGGAATCGAGCGATTTGGGGCCGGTGCGCTGCGCGTTGGCAAGCCGGCTCTCGGCCTCGCGCAGCAGCGTGTCGAGATCGTTGCCGCCCGGCATGCTTCGCGTGGCGGCGTCGCGGCGCTTATCGCGGAAATAGAAGAAGAGGATGATGCCGGCAGCAATGGCGCCGAGCGCGATAAGGAGAATGCGCAGAACAAGCAGAGACGTGCCGACCAGACCGAGCAGGGGGCCGACGAGCCAGGCGAGCAGGATGGAGACGATCAGAATGAAAACCGAAACCAGAATCGGCAGCACAGCAGGCTCCTATCGCGAAGTGATCCCGGCGTTTTCAACCTGCGTGACTCCGGAACCAAGAAGAATTTCGTATCCACCGAAGGCGACAATGGTGAGTCCGGCCAGCACGCAGGTGGTGATGAGCAGGGCGCGTGTCCAGGGATCTTGGGTGCGCGCGGGCGGCACAGCGGGCGCGGCGATGGGCGGCATCAGGCTTGCCGGGCCGCGTACGCGTTCAATTTTGGCGAGGGCCTGGCGCAATAATTGATGCAGCTCGCCGCTGTCACCCAGGGCATAGCGGCCGCGATAGCCCATCTCAAGGCAGAGACAATGCACTTCCAGCGCATCGGCCACTTCGGCCGAGTCCTGCTGGCTCAAAAGCGCGCGCAGATTGGTAAAGATCATCTCGCCGGCGAGATGGCCGCCGAAGAGCTCCTCTTGCAAAGGGCGGCGTGCCCAGTCTGAGAAGACCGGGCTCTGCAGGTTGAGCACGCTCTCATCGAGAAAGCCGACCACGGCGAAGACGCACATCTGCACGGTCTCACTGGAGTAGCCGAGCGCGCGCGCCTCCTGCATGGCCGACTGCAGCGAGCGGCGCATCTGGGCGCGAAAGCTTTCTGAATCCTGCACCTGCTGGCGCTGGAAGCGCACGCGCACGATGGCCGTGAGCGCCTCCTGAAAGCAGAGAGCAAGGCTGTTCACGCGAGGAGTGCTCATCTATGTTGTCTCCACGATGACGGTCAGTTCGAATTCAGGCTGGGAGATTTCGCCGGGAATGTAGACGCCGACCTGGCGCGTTTGCAGAATGTGCTCCCAGCAGGGCCCAGTGGTGTCGATGGCGAAGTATTGCATGTCAGCCTCGGCGCGCAGTGCGCTGGGCGGCACCGGCAGATGCGTCAGAGTCATACCGGGCAACGCGCGCTTGACGAGTTCGGGCACAAACTTCGCCGAGCAGACCTTGACCAGACGCGGCGCGAGCTTGAGCAGGTCCGACTCGCCGATCGAGGAGCGGATGCCGAAGATCCAGCGGGAATGACGAAGGCAGCGCTCATCGCGCACATCCGCTGCGTGCAGGTAGGGCTCAGTGGGATGAAACTCGAGCGTGACGCTGTTGGACGGCACAACAATTTCGAGATGCTTGCGAATATGCGCGTCGAGAGCGCGAAAAGCGGGGCCGGGATCGCGATGGTCGTATGCGGGAAGCGTGCGCGGATCAGAGTCGACAGCAAAGGTGCAGAGTGCGCCGGCAAGGCGCGAAAGCTCGATGAACACATCCTCAGGATGCGCGTGACGAGTAGTGGTGAGATGCTGCAGCGGCGGAATCGCACTTTGCAGCGCATGCAGAAACCAGTAGTTGGCCACATCGAGCGCGCTCGTGCCGGCCTCGAATCGTCCATGGCGGCGAGCGCCGCGCGAGACAGTGGCGCTTTTCTCGCCGATGGCATCGAGCAAGCGCCGTACGAGGAGCATCATCGTCTCGCTGGCGCTGAGGCGCAAGCACGGAGGAATGAACTCTTCATCGCAGACGAGGTGACCACGGCCGTCGCGCAGTACGCGCGCGATGGGAATGGAGAGCATCTCGGAAGTCAGTTCAGCTTCCGTGGTGAGCGAGATGTTTTTCTGGCCGAGATCGATTTCGCGTTCATCGATGCCATTGGTCTCATCGCGCAGCATACGTTGCATGCGCGAAAACCGGCTGCCATTCGGCGACGCACCGAGATCGCAATCGAAACCGTTGTCGCGCCGCGAGGGCACGGTGAGATAAAGCGGCAGCACTGCATCTGTTGAGGGGAAGACATCGAGCAGGTTGCGCGCGGGCGGAGCAGGATCAGAATTGGGAACCTCGAAGGCGAGGCCATCGGGAAAGATGCCGGAGGCGTGAAGCAGAACAGCGGTTCCGTTATGAATGGCCTTGGGATCGAGCTCGGCGTGAAGCAGTCCCCATGGTTCGCGCCACAAGCTGGCCGCGAGAAAGGCCATGGAGTCTTCGAAATATCGGCTTTGGGTCTGGAAGTGATGAGGGCTGAGGTACATTCCCTCGGACCATACGACCCGTGACAGGAATTTCATAGCGATTTCATAGCAACCAAACTGTTTGGCTACGGCATTTTCCGAGTTACGGTGTCCTTTTCAGCTCTTCGCAGGGCCGCCGCTCCCTGATGGTCGCGTCGACTCAAACTGTTCGGCTTCGGGATCGGACAACTCGGAAAATGCTATAACCGTAGCCTTTGAGCGGTTCGCAGCCAGGCGCACACGCAAAGGGGGATCATCATTGCTGCAACAACCTGCCCTGACCTCGCTGCCATCGAGTGTGCTTGAATCGTAGGATGCTCGCCCTTTACTGTCAAGCCAAGGCGATGTAGTCTTGGATTCCGGAACAACGCATTTTCTTCGAGGTATGGTGGCTCCACATGGACCCGTTCAGGGATCGCTCCGAGAACTCTCAAACTCCCCCCTCGGATCCTTCTAGAGATGGGGCTGCCGCCGGCGGCCAGTCAAGCGCGACTGGAATTTTCGGTACGGTTGCGGCTCCGCCTGCGCGCAGCGAAGATGACCTGTTGGCATTGCTTGCGAAGGTGCCGAACGAGCCGCCTGCCGCCGCTCCGCCACCATCCGCAACTCCATCTCCTGCGCCAGCCGCAATGAGCGCTGCGCCTGCACCGACACCTGCGCCCCCATCGCAAGGCGAATTTACGCGGATGCTGCAGGCACTGAAGACGACGGAACCCGCGAAAGCCGAGCCGGTCTCGCGCCCCTCCGAGGAACTGGCAAGAGTCTTCAGCCCGGTGCCGATGGAGAAGATCTCCGCTGCGGAAAAGACGCCACCGGCGTTTCCGGCTGTATCCGCCGCGAGACCCGCAGAACCAGCACCAGCGCCACCGGCCGCGGCGCAGGGATCGAGTGATTCCGGCAGTTTCACGCAGATGTTTCGTGCCATGAACTCGCCGCTTGCTGCGAGCGCACCTGCGGCATCGACACCGAGCGCGCCTCCTCTTGCCTCTGCCCCTCCAACTGCACCGAGCGCCGCTCCGATTTCTTCTGGACAAGGTCCGGGATCGCCATCAGGGTCGGGATCGGGACAAGGATCGGGGCCAGGCGAATTCACGCGTATATTCAGCTCGGCGAATGCAAAACCTGCGGCTGAACCGCCGGCATGGACGCCAACGCCGCAAGCTCCACCACCACAAGCACCACCTGCGCCCGCGTGGACTCCTGCACAGCAGGCTGCGTCACCGCCTCCGCCGCAGCAAGGTCCGGGCGAGTTCACGAAGATGTTTCAAGGGCTGCCGAAGGAGTCGGCTCCTCCACCGTTTACACCCACGCCCGCGCCTGTAACGCCTGCGCCCGCGATGCCTGCTCCAAGTGCTGGTTCAAATGCGAATCCGAGCAGCGGGCCGGGCTCGTTTACGCAGATGTTCTCGACTGCGAATGCACAGTCTGCGCCGCCAGCATTTGAGCCACTGCGGCCCCTCGCTCCCGAGCCTTCGAAAGAGAGCAGCTTTGCATTTCCGGCCGCTCCTGTACCTACGGCGAATCCCGCGCAGGGTGGGTTTACACAACTGCTCAAAGCTCTGAACCAGGAGCCCGAGACCAAAGCGCCGGAGCCGCTGCTGGCGCCGGTTCCTGCGCCGGCACAGCCTGCTGCTGCGGGCGGGTTTACACAATTATTGAAGACGTTGTCGGAGCAGCCTGCTCCGGCTGCGCCCGCGCCCTTGCCGCCGATGCAGCCTGCTGCGCCTCCCGCAGCTCCATCGTTCACTCCGACATTTGCCCCACAGGCTGCTGCAGCGCCGGGCATGCCCGCGATGCTTCCGCCGCAGCCTCCGCCTCCTGCCGCAAGCGGACCAGGCGAGTTTACGCGTGTGATCTCCGGTTCTGCGCTGCGCGACATGCAGGCTGCGCAGGCGGCACCGCTCGCTCCGCCCGCGGCTGCACCACCCGCAGCGGCACGCCCGGCATGGACGCCGCCTCCGCTACAAGCGCCGGCAATGCAACCTCCCGCGATGCCGCAGATGCCGCGGCCACCGGCGGCTGCCGCGCCTGCACCTGCTGCGCCGCAGTTCGCACCACCTGCGTTCGCCTTTCAGCCGCCGCCCGTGCCGGCGCCGGCTGCGCCTCCGCCGCCCGCGGGCATGCCGAAGTATATGGTTGCGATGCTCGCCGTAATGGGCTTTCTGGTGATCGCCCTTCTGATCATCCTGATCTTTGTTTTAATGCGGCATAAATAAGACTGCGTTCATTCAGGATTGGCAAAGAGGAAGATCAGCTCCATCTCAGGATTGGGGATTTCGCGCGGGGCGTAGACGGCAAAGTTGCGCGAGCGCACCACCGACTCCCACACCGGACCGGTACGATCCAAACTAAAGTACTGGTACCTCAGTTTCACCGGAATCGCTCTAGGTGGGACGGGAACATGCGTGAGCTTGACGCCGGGCAGCGCCTGGCGGATGAGCTGTTCGATGTGCGTAGCTGAGCACACCTTGGCCAACGTGGGAATGCGCGGGATGAGATCGGCTTCTTTCAGATCCGACGAGATTGCGAGATAGGCGCGCGAATTCTCGAAGTAGCTGTCCTTGTCGATCGCGGTCGCATACACGGAATCGCGTACCGGCTTGAGCGGCAACGCCACGAAGTTGCTGGGCACCACCGTGTCGAGCAGTTCCGTAATGATCGCGTCGAGGGCCAGGAAGCAGGGGCCGGGCCGCTCATGTTCATAACGCGGCAGATCGCGAGATTCAAATTTTGATGAAAATGTGGTGAGCGCGCCGGCGAGCGAGAGCATGTGCAGGAACATGGATTCAGGATGCACCTGCGTTGCGTCGAGCATGTGCCGTGCTACCGGCAGATGCACGTTGATGGTGTAGAGCAGCCAGAAGTTGGCGATATCGGAGGCGCTGAAGTCAGCCAGCGACTGGTTGCGCTGCCGGCGCGAGCCAGCAAGCTGGCTGCTGCGCGCCACGAGTGTCTCGATCTGGCCGCGCAGAATGCTGGTCAGCAGCTCATTGCCCTTCACATTGAGCAAGGGCGGCGCAAACTTTGGATCGTGGCGGTAGCCGCCGGCCTCGGTCTTTTCGATCTGTGCGAGAGGCAGTACGACGGCTCCTTCGAGGTTCTCATTTTCAGCGAGAATCTGAAGGTTCTTGCGCGCAAGGGAGACGGGCTTTTCTACGCCAGAGCTGTTTTCATCGCGCAGCATCTGCAACTCGGAGTAGAAACGCGTGCTTGCGCCGCCGCGCTGCAGCGCGATGTTGGTGCCGCCCGGCCTGTCCTGCGGAACGGCAAGGAAAAAAGCACACGAGGTACGGCCGTCGGAGAAGACCTCATCCAGAGTACGTGAGGCGGGCGGCGCATCGGAGTCGGGCAGGTCGAGCATCAGGCCGTCGGGAAAGATGCCCGAAGCTTCCGTGACGTTGAGACTTCCCTGACTCAAACCTGCGGCATCGATCTGGAGCTTGGCAAATCCCCAATTGCGAAACGCGAGCGCACCGGATAGGAAGCGGAGCGTGTCCTCAAAAAAGCGATCCTGGGCCTGCAGGTGCTGCGGAGAGAGAAACACTCCTTTCGACCACACCACCGGCTGCAACTGTCTCATGTTTTACGTCTCCGTCCGGGAAACGAGTATACACGGTCGGGTTCTTATGCACGTTGGCGAAACGATTCTCAGGTAATCAACACGAATGGGATGAGCCGCTTTTTAGCTTGACACCAATTCCGTCTCATTCAATAATCAACTCGCTCCCGATTCGGACGCATGGACCTCCCTGACACTATTACAGTTCTTGCGTTTACTCGAACCTAGGCAATCACGGAACTAGCCCCAGTCTGATCCGGCAACCGAACGGGAGAATGCCGTGCTGTTTCAGCGCGGAAAGTGCCCTGAGGGAATAAATTTATGGCCAAAGAAAGCACTCAGCACAAACTTGATCGCGTCCGCTCACCACGCGTGCATATCACCTATGACGTCGAGATCGGCGACGCAATCGAGATGAAGGAACTGCCTTTCGTCATGGGCGTTCTTGGGGATCTGACTGGGCAGCCCGAGCAACCTCTCGCGGCCCTCAAAGATCGGAAATTCGTGGAGATCAATCCCGACAACTTCGACACGGTGCTCAAGGGCATGCAGCCCCACCTTGCCTACTCGGTGGCGAACAAGTTGAGCGACGATCCGAATGCGGGACAGATCAGCGTCAATCTCAAATTTGAGAGCATGGATGATTTCTCGCCCGAGAATGTGGCCAAGCAAGTTGGCCCGCTCAAGGAACTGCTCGATCTGCGGACGCGGCTTTCCGATCTCCGCGGCAGCCTGCAGGGCAACGATAAACTCGACGAGGCTTTGTTCGAGGCGGTTTCCAATACAGAGACACGCGAGAAGCTGAAGGCGGAACTGGGCAAAGGCGGAGGTGCTGAATGAGCGCACAAGAAGCAGCAGCGGCGGCAGGCGCGGCAGCGACGACTCAGGAAGAGCAGGGTCTGCTTGATCAGATCGTAGCGCAGGGGCGGTTCAACCGCGATGCGGCTACGCTCGAGCGCGGCCGCGACATGGTGAAGGAGTTCGTCAGCCAGGTCCTTCAGGGCCACATGACCCTGACGCGCGACGCCGAGGCCTCGATTCAGGCCCGCATCGCGCAGATCGATCGGCTGATCTCCGTCCAGTTGAATGAGATTCTCCACTATCCGGCGTTTCAGAAGCTCGAAGGCACCTGGCGCGGCATCAAGTACTTGATCGATCAATCGGAAACCAATGAGATGCTGAAGATCAAGGTGCTGAACGCCAGCAAGCGTGAGCTGCTGAAGGATCTGCAGCGTGCGCCGGAGTTCGATCAGAGCGCGCTCTTCAAGAAGGTCTACGAAGAAGAGTTCGGCGTCTTCGGCGGCGCGCCGTTTGCGGCGCTGCTTGGCGACTACGAGTTCGGCCGTGGTCCTGAGGATATCGAGCTGTTGGAGCGCGTCTCGCAGGTGGCTTCGGCGGCGCATGCGCCGTTTATGTCGGCGGCCAGCTCTGAGCTGCTGAACCTGAGCAGCTACACGCAGCTGGGCGCACCTCGCGACATCGGCAAGATCTTCGACTCGACCGAGTATGCGAAGTGGAAGAGCTTCCGGCAGTCGGATGATTCGCGCTATGTGGCGCTGACGCTTCCGCACATCCTGATGCGCTTGCCTTACGGCAAAGACACCAAGCAGATCGAGGCCTTCGACTACGAAGAAGCGGTGGATGGCAGTGATCACTCCAAGTATCTGTGGGGCAACGCTGCTTACGGCCTAGCGGCTCGGCTGACCAATTCGTTTTCGAAGTATGGATGGTGTGCTGCGATCCGCGGCGTGGAGGGTGGCGGTCTGGTGGAAGGTCTGCCGGCACATACCTTCCGCACCGATGAAGGCGATGTTGCACTGAAGTGCCCGACTGAAGTGGCGATTACCGATCGCCGTGAGAAGGAACTGGCCGATCAGGGATTGGTGCCTCTTGTGCACTGCAAGGGGACCGATTATGCGGCCTTCTTCAGCGTGCAGACGGCGAATAAGGCCAAGCTGTATGACAAAGAGGCAGCGAATGCGAATGCCCGCCTTTCGTCGCAGCTTCCTTACATTCTGGCGATGTCGCGCTTTGCGCACTACCTCAAAGCGATGATGCGTGACAAAATTGGCAGCTTCATGACCCGTCAGGACTGCGAGAAGTTTCTGAACCAGTGGATCAGTAACTACGTCGTCTCCGATGACAATGCGTCGCAGGCGGCAAAGGCGAGCCATCCCCTGCGAGAGGCGGCCATCCAGGTTTCCGAAGTTCCGGGTAAGCCTGGCGCTTATCGCGCAGTTGCATTTCTGAAGCCCCATTTCCAACTCGACGAGCTCTCTGTTTCGCTCCGTCTGGTCGCCGATCTGCCCGCATCGGCGCGGAAATAACGGGAAAACTATTTAGCTGGCGCAAATCAAACCACGGCGAAGCGAGATACGCATTGGCCGGTTGAGAGGAGCAACGATGGCAACTGATTATTTTTTGAAACTTGAGGGAATCCAGGGAGAATCCCAGGACGATAAACACAAAGATGAGATTCAGATCTTGAGCTGGAGCTGGGGTGCGTCGAATGTCTCCTCGGTATCCGGCACAGGTGGATCAGGTGCGGGCAAGGTTAATCTTTCCGACCTGAGCGTGATGGTCAATTTCGATAAATCGACGCCAAAGTTCTTCAAAACAGTCTGTGCCGGCACGCACGTTCCAAGTGGCACTTTGACCGCGATCAAGGCCGGCGCCGATGGCAAGCCGTATCTGAAGGTCGATTTCAAGGAATTGTTTGTGACCAGTCTGCAGATCTCCGCGTCGAGCGAGGTTCCGACGGTCAGCGTTTCGTTTAGCTATAACGAGATCAAGATCGACTACTCCACGCAGAACGAACAGGGCAACGTCACCAGCACAGGTGCAGTAACCTATAACACGAAGGGAAATAAACTTTCATAAGGCGGCCGCGTATGGACGCGCTTTCTCTCTATAAGGCCGGCCAACTTCAGGCGGCTATCGAAGCGCTTGGCGACGAGTTGAAGAAACAACCGCTCGACGCCAAGCGCCGCATTTTTCTATTTGAGCTTTTGTGTTTTGCCGGAGAGTACGACCGGGCCGAGAAACATCTGAACGTCGTCTCTGACTCCAGTTCCCAGGCAGCAGCCGGCGCGATGCTGTACCGCTCTGCTTTGCATGCGGAGCGGGAACGGCAGGATATGTTTGCGCGCGGCACTCTTCCTCAGGGGGCGGCGCATCCGTCGCCTGCAGGCGAGCTGAACGGCGAGAAGTTTTCCGGACTGGCCGATGCCGATCCGCGCATTGGCGCGCACCTCGAGGCCTTCATTGCCGGCAGTTATACGTGGATTCCTTTTGCCTATATCGAAGCGATCGAGATGGAGCCTCCCAAGCGCCTGCGTGACCTGTTGTGGATTCCGGCCGTGCTGCGCACCACCTCGGATTTCCGGCTTCAGGACCTCGGCGAAGTATTGTTGCCCGTGCTCACGCCCCTCTCCTGGAAAAGTTCTGACGACGCAGTACGCCTGGGCCGCACGACTGAATGGCAAGATGACGCTGAGTACGGACAGCTTCCCGTCGGGCAGAAAATCCTGCTGTGCGGAGAAGAGGAGCAGCCGTTCCTGGAGATCCGGAAACTGACCTTCGATCACGCCGGCGAAAGGGCTGAAAGTGCCACTGCGTGATGATCTCCTGAATCCGATTTCTGGCGACAATCCATCCGGTGCAAATCTGCGCTACGAGAAGGTTTACGACCAGATCAAGGAAGCTAGAACCGAAGACGACGATACTCTTCCCACCGGGGCATGGGCACGCCAGATCAAGCGGGCCGATTACAACCAAGTCATCAAGCTCGCCGGCGAGGCGCTGGCCAACAAGAGTAAAGATTTGCAGCTGGCCGCCTGGCTGACTGAGGCCCACGTCAAAAAAGAGGGCATCGGTCTCGTTCAGCCGTGTTTCAAGTTGTTCTGGGATCTGCAAGAGCAGTTCTGGGATACGCTCTACCCTGAGATCGAAGACGGCGATGCAGGCATGCGCGCCGTTCCGATTGAGTGGGCTGCCAACCGGGTCGCGGCCATCCTGCGCGAAGCACCCATCACCCGCGACGGTCTGAACTATTACCAGTACAAGGAATCGCGCGCGATCGGCTACGAAGCTGACGCGCAATACAACGAGGCCAAGACCGCGCAGCGAGAGCAGGCCATCGCCGATGGCAAGCCGACCGCTGAGGAATTCGACAAGTCCTTCGTCGCGACGCCAAAATCGTGGTACGCGCAGCTGGATACCTCGATCCACTCTGCCCTGGAAACGATGGAAGGGCTGCAGGTCTACTGCGAAGAGAAATACAGGGACGATGGGCCAGGATTCGGCAAGCTGCGCGCAGCCCTCGAAGAAGTCGGGCAGGTGGTGACGAGCTTACTGAACGAGAAGCGGAAGACCGAGCCCGACGAACCAACTCCGGAAGAGGTTGTCGAAGAGGCCGAGCCTGAGCCGGAACCAGAAGCAGTTGCAGAGGCCGAGGCACAGGCAGAAGTGGCGCCAGCCCGATCGAGAGGCGGCAAGACACAGAGCTTAGAGCCGGCCGACAAAGACGATGCATTTGCGCGTGTCCAGGCGTGCGCGAAGTTTTTGCAACAGGATAATCCCGCGAGCCCAGTGGCTTATCTTCTCCAGACGGCGCTTCGTTTCGGTGAGACCCGCGAGGCAGGCAGCTATCCGGCGTGGGATTTTCTTGCGCCGCCGCCGACAGAAAAACGCCAGAACCTGAAGCGGCTCGCGTCGGAATCGAACTGGGGCGAACTGCTGGCAGAAGCGATCTCTGCGGCAGGTGAGCCGGCGGGCCGCGGTTGGCTCGATGTGCAGCGCTATATATGGAGGGCCAGCTACGAGTCCAGCTATCCGGCGATCTCAGCTGCCGTGATCGCGACTCTGCAGTCGCTGCTCAAGGATGTTCCGGAGATTCCTACGTGGACGTTGAGCGATGACACGCCGACGGCGAATCCTGAGACGCAGAAATGGCTTGAAGAGATGGTCATTCCCAAGCCGCCGGAACCAGTGGCAATGGAGACGCAAGCTGAGCCGGAGCCTCCGCCCATTTATGCCGCCCGGGAGCAGGATGTCGAAGGCGCGCCGCCCGATGTGCTGGACACGGCCAGGGAATTGATGGCACGTGGACATCTGCCGCAGGCGATTCAGTTGCTGATGCGTGACGCGGCACAGCAACCGAGCGGGCGGGCGCGCTTCCAGCGCAGACTGCAGATCGCGCAGCTTTGCGTCGGCGCCGGGCATGCCAAGGTCGCGGCTCCGGTGCTCGACGAACTTGTGAAGGAGATCGACCAGCGCCAGCTTGAGGAGTGGGAGGCGAGCGACATGATCGCACCTCCGCTGGCTCTGCTGCTCAAGTGCCTGGACGGCGCAGAAAACGATGGCGTGCGCGAGTCGATCTTCAACCGGCTGTGCCGCATCGATCCTATCGCGGCCATGGATGTTACGCATTAAGAAGAAAGGAGCATTGGGGATTGGCGCGCTCGACGACAGAGACGCTGGTGACGCAATCGGTTCTCGACCGGCTGATAGAGGTTGAGGACTGGCCATCGACGCGTTCGCAGTCGACGCGCTTCTTTCGCGATGCACTCAAGCGTGACCTGGAGTGGCTTTTAAACACACGCCAGCCACCCATTGCCGAGCTTGCCAGCTATCCGGCAGCCAAGGCATCTGTCATCAACTATGGTCTGCCTGACATCAGTGCTCTAGGGCTGAGCAGTGCAGCGGATCACCGCGCATTGCGCATCGCGATCGAAGCCTGCCTGCGCAACTACGAGCCGCGGCTGACTGACGTCCGAGTGACTTTGCAGGGTTCCGACACGACGGATCGGCGGTTGCGCTTTCATATCGAAGGCAACATGAAGCTCGATCCCGCGCCGGAGGAGATTGCCTTCGATACCGTTCTCGAGCTTTCGAGCGGCGAGTACAAGGTGAAGTGAGCCATGCGCGAAGAATTGCTTGAATACTATGAGCGCGAACTGGCTTATCTTCGCCAGTTGGGGGGCAAGTTCGCCGAAAAGTATCCGCGCGTGGCAGGCCGGCTGCTGCTGGAGCCCGACCGCTGCGATGATCCGCATGTGGAGCGGCTGCTGGAGGGATTCGCCTTTCTGGCGGCGCGCATTCATCTGCGTGTCGACGACGATTTTCCTGAAGTAACCTCCGCGCTGCTGGGCATCGTGGCGCCGCATTATCTGCGGCCGATTCCTTCGATGTCGGTCGTCGAGTGCCAGATCGATCCGGAGCAGGGAAAACAGACTGCGGGCCAGGTGATGCCGGCTGGAACGCCGCTCGCGACGAAGCGGCTGGTCGACGGCCAGCCGTGCCGGTTCAGGACATCGTATCCAGTGGAACTCTGGCCGTTTACGGTGGGCGAGTGCGATTGGCGGCAGCCGGAACGGCTCACGGATCCGGTGCGTGTTCCCGGAGCGACGGGCGTGTTGCGCGTGCGGCTGCAATGCGTGCGCGACGTAGACTTTAAACAGATTCATCCGCGCAGGCTCGTCTTTCACGTCACGGGCGAAGTGAATGTGGTTCACACGCTCTACGAACTGCTCTGCCGGAACTGCATCTCGATTCTGGTGCGCAATCCGCAACAACGCGGCAGCAAGCCGGTGAGCATTTCGCCTTCGCGGCTGCGCCCCATGGGGTTCGAAGAGAGCGAAGCGCTGCTGCCGTATCCAAAGCGGTCCTTTGACGGCTACCGGCTGCTGCAGGAATATTTCACCTTCTCAGAAAAATTCCTCTTCTTCGAGTTAGCCGGACTTGAAGCGATTGCAGAGGCGGGATGCGTAGAGCAGGCTGAGATTCTGTTTTGCATCTCGCGCTTCGAACGGCCCGAGCGCAGTCAGGACTTGGAGACGGGCGTTTCAGCGCGCACGCTGCGGTTGGGATGCACGCCGATCGTCAACTTGTACTCTCAGGTGGCGGAGCCGATCCTGGTGACCCACAGCAAGCACGAGTATCAGGTGATTCCGTCGGTGCGCCGGCAGGAGACGCAGGAGATTCATTCGATCGACGAAGTGATGGCTTCGAGCACGAGCCGGCGTGAGAGCATCCGCCTGGAGCCGCTCTACTCCTATCGCTTTCAGGCAAGAAAAGAATCGACGCGCGCTTACTGGCACGCGGTTCGCCGGCGCAATGAGCTCGGCGAGCGCGAGCCTTCTTCCATGCACCTCTCGCTGGTGGATGTTGACGGTGTGCTGGCGGAGCCGAACGCCGAAGTGCTGACCGTGCGCTGCTCCTGCTCGGACTTCGATCTTCCCTCACGTCTGCCGTTCGGGCTGGAGGACGGAGACTTCGCCGCAGAGGATTATCCGGCGGTCAAGCAGATCACAGCCTTGCGCCGGCCGACGCCCAGCTACGATCCGCCGCGCGTCAAGAGCCAGCTGTGGCGGCTCGTCTCGCAGCTTTCGCTCAACTATCTCTCGCTTACGGAAGAGGGCGTTGCCTCTCTGCAAGAGATTTTGCGCCTTCATAATTTCACTGACTCGTCGTATCTCGAAAATCAGATTGGCGGCATCGTCAAGCTAGGGTCGAACCCGCATTTCGCCATCATGCAATCCGTCTATGGAAACCTGCCGGCGCGAGGCACGCGCGTCGAGATCGAATTTGACGAACGGCAGTTCGTGGGCGGCGGCGTGTACCTGTTTGCCAATGTTCTCGACCGGTTTCTGGGCTGCTACACCTCGATCAACAGCTTCTGTCAACTCGCTGCGCGCACGAGCCAGAGAAAGGAGCCGCTCGGCGAATGGCCACCGAAAGCGGGGTACAAACCCCTCATCTGAATTCGGAACTGCATGATGCGCGATTCGCACCCGTGCGCGAGATGCTGGAGCAGGATCCCTACAGCTTCCGTTTCTTTCAGGCTGTGCGTCTGCTTGAGCGGCTTTATCCCGAGCGCAATCCTGTGGGTCTGTTTGTTTCACCGCAGACTGAGGTAGTTCAGTTTTCTTCCGTACCGACGCTGACCTTTCCCGCGAGCGAGATTCAGGGTTATGAGCCCGGCAAGGTCGGGGCGCCGAAATTGCTGGTCAACTTTATGGGATTGAGCGCGGCTGTGGGCGTTCTTCCGCACGTCTATACCGAGTTTTTGCTGGAACGTGTGCGCGCGAAAGACCGCGGCCCGAGCGATTTTTTCGATATCTTCAACCACCGCATGATTTCGTTGTTTTATCGCGGCTGGCAGAAATACCGCTTTTATATCGCGTATGAAAGAACCGGCGCGGGCGACGACCTGATCAGCGCGCGGTTGCTCGATCTCATCGGGCTGGGCACAAATGCGCTTACCCACCGGATGCAGATCGAAGACGAGGCCTGCCTCTATTATGCCGGATTGCTTTCGGCGCGGCGTCCGACGGCGCAGGGATTGAAGCAACTCATCGAGGACTACTTCGATGTTCCGGTGGAGGTGGAGCAGTTTACCGGGACCTGGAGGCGGTTGCCGCCGCAGAATCGCACCTATCTTCGCGATACTGGCGCCTTTTGCGAGCAATTGGGAATGGGCACGATCGTGGGCGATGAGGCCTTCGACCAGCATGGCGCAGTGACGTTGCGCATTGGCCCTCTAAGCTTCGAGCGCTATCAGGAATTTCTGCCGGGCGCGCGCGCCTATACCGAGTTGAGTGCCTGGCTGCGGTTGTATACGAGCCGCGAGTTTGATTATGTGATCCGGCTTGTGCTGGAACGCGAAGAAGTGCCTCGTATGAACCTAGGCGAAAGTGGAATAAGTGCTTCTCGCCTGGGATTGGTGAGCTGGGTGAAAAACCGTCCGCTGGATCGCGATCCGGATGAGGCAACTTACCGGTTGGCGTGAATCCGATTTTTTGAGTTAACGAGTGATCTACTGGAGACCTGAAGAATGAGCCTGAATCTGAAGTCACTGATCGGCAAAATGAATGACGCTACCCGCAGCGCATTGGAAGCGGCTGCGGGCTTGTGCGTTTCGCGCACCCATTACGACATCGAAGTGGAGCATTTTCTCCTCAAGGCGATCGACAGCTCAGACAACGACATCGCGTTTATCCTGCGCCAGTACGGCGTAGATCGTTCACGTTTGACCACCGAGCTGCAGCGCAGCCTGGACCGGTTGAAGACAGGCAATGCGCGGAGCCCAGCCTTCAGCCCGCAACTGGTGAAGATGCTCACCGAAGCATGGACGGTCGCGACCATTGAGTACGACGCAGGACAGGTCCGGACCGGCTTCGCGCTGCTGGCGCTGATCACCGATAGCGAACTCGGGCGGTTGATACGCGACGTGAGCAAGGAGATTCAGCTCATTCCGCCGGAGGCGCTGCGCAAGGACTTCTTCGCGGTGACAGAGAAGTCGCGTGAGACCTCAACCGCTCTGGCGACTGCGGCTCCGGGTGCACCGGCAGAGGCGGGAGCGCCAGGACGCGCGGCAGGCGGCAAGACGCCGCATCTTGACCAGTACACGGAGAACCTGACGGCGAAGGCGAAGGCGGGCAAGATTGATCCGGTGCTAGGCCGGGATCACGAGATCCGGCAGGTTGTCGACATTCTCATGCGCCGCCGGCAGAACAATCCGATTCTCACCGGCGAAGCGGGCGTGGGCAAGACGGCAGTGGTCGAGGGCTTCGCGATCCGGCTCGCCAATGGTGATGTGCCGCCAGCGTTGCGTGCCGTGCAGTTGCACAGTCTCGATCTGGCGTTGTTGCAGGCCGGCGCGGGCGTGAAGGGCGAGTTCGAGAACCGGTTGAAGGGGCTGATTGAGGAGGTGAAATCTTCGCCGCATCCAATCATTTTGTTTATTGATGAAGCGCACACGATGATCGGCGCAGGCGGCCAGGCGGGACAGAACGATGCGGCCAACCTGCTCAAGCCGGCGCTGGCTCGCGGCGAGTTGCGTACTATCGCTGCGACCACGTGGTCCGAATATAAAAAATACTTTGAGAAAGACGCCGCACTGGCCCGGCGTTTCCAGGTTGTGAAGGTTGAGGAGCCGAGCGAGCCGCAGTGCGAGACGATGCTTCGCGGCATTGTCGCTGCGCTCGAAAAGCATCACAGCCTGCGCATTCTCGATCAGGCGGTAACTGCGACGGTCAGATTGTCACACCGCTATCTTGCCGGACGCCAACTGCCCGACAAGGCGGTAAGCGTGCTCGATACGGCATGCGCGCGGCTTTCGCTGGGGCAGAATACGATTCCGCCGGCGATTGAAAACTCCACGCGGCGTATCGACGATCTCAAGGTGCAGAAACAGATTCTCGAACGGGAGACGACGGTTGGCGAGAATCATGCCGAGCGGCTTGCTGCCATCGAAACTGGCCTGGCGGCAGAGGAGGCGACGCTTGCGAAGCTGAAGACGCAGTGGGACCAGGAGGTGAAGCTCGTCAAGCAGATTCGCGCAATGCGCGATGCGCTGGAGAATGGCCAGGAGACAGTCAAGCCTCTCGAAGAGGGTGAGCCTGAACTGAAGGCCACGCTGCCCGGATTGAAGATCCTCGAAGAGAAGCTCACCGAGGTGCAGGGCGAAAATCCACTGATTCACGTGTGCGTGGACGAGCGCATCGTGGCTGAAGTGATTTCGGCCTGGACGGGCATTCCACTGGGCAAGATGGTGAAGGACGAGATTGCCGCAGTGCTCGACCTCGACGGCCAACTGCGCAAGCGGGTCATCGGCCAGGATCACGCACTGGCCGCGATTGCCCAGCGCATCGTTACTTCGCGGGCGCGGCTCGACGATCCGGGCAAGCCGGTAGGTGTGTTCATGCTTGTGGGACCCAGCGGCGTGGGCAAGACGGAGACGGCGCTCGCACTCTCCGACCTGCTCTACGGCGGCGAACGCAACCTGATCACGATCAATATGTCGGAGTTTCAAGAGGCGCACACAGTCTCGACGCTGAAGGGTGCGCCTCCGGGATATGTGGGCTACGGCGAGGGCGGCGTACTGACGGAAGCCGTTCGCCGGCGGCCGTACTCGGTTGTGCTGCTCGACGAGATCGAAAAGGCGCACAGTGATGTGCACGAGCTGTTCTATCAGGTCTTCGATAAAGGCAACATGGAAGACGGTGAAGGCCGCTCGATCGATTTCAAAAACTGCATCATCATTCTCACCAGCAACGCCGCTACGGACACCCTGATGAAGCTGACTGCCGATCCGGAGACGATGCCTGACAGCGATGGATTGGCGCTGGCCATCAAGCCGGAGCTCAACAAGATCTTCAAGCCAGCATTCCTGGGGCGCATGATGGTCGTTCCTTACTTCCCGGTGCGCGACGAGGCGCTCAAGAAGATTGTCCGGCTTAAGCTGGGTAAGATTCAGCGGCGCATCCAGGAGAACCACAAGATCACCATGGAAGTGGACGAAACGGTGATCGATGAAGTGGCAAAACGCTGCACGGAAGTGGAAAGCGGGGCGCGCAACGTGGACAATATCCTTTCCAACACGATGCTGCCTGAGATCTCGCGCCAGGTGCTGTCGCGCATGGCCGAAGAGGCACCCATGGAGCGCGTACGCATCGGCGTTGGCGCCGACGGACGTTTTGCCTATACGTGGTAGTGGGATCGATAAGCTCCTGCCGCGCGCCTAACGCGCGGCAGGACAGACTGTGAAAGAAGATGCCGGTGCAACGATATGGCCTCATTTGGACAGACAGACCGACTTTTGAACTTTACGAGTCCGCTGGGAGCGGACGTACTGCTCCCAGAGCGCCTGACCGGTGCGGAAGGCATCTCGGAGCTGTTTGACTATCAGCTGGAGCTGCTGGCCGAGAAAGATGCCACCGTTGACCCGAAGAGTCTCGTAGGCCAGAAGGTATGTGTCGGGATTCTGGCCGACGATAGCGGCACGGAACGGTATATCAACGGAATCGTCGCCAGCTTCGAGACGACGGGCGGCGATGACGAGTTCAACTCCTACCGTGCGCGTATAGTTCCCAATCTCTGGGTGCTGACGCTGAACACGAACACCCGTGTCTTCCAGAACCAGACGGTTGTTGACGTCATCCAGGCAGTGCTGAGCCCCTACAACATCAGCCCGTCTGTGCAGACGTCCGCCACGTACACGCCAATGGAGTATTGCACGCAATACCGTGAGACGGACTTCGATTTTATCTCGCGGCTGATGGAGCAACACGGTATCTTCTACTACTTCAGCCACACCAAAGATGATCACACGCTTACGCTGCAGGACGTCTCGGTCAAGCTGAGCGATTGCGCCATTCAGAATACGTTCCGGTACGCTCCGGAGCAGAACGCCAATGAAGGCTTCTACGACTTCGTGATCAGCGATTTCCTCTCGCGATCCACTCTGGTTTCCGGTAAGCACACCACGTGGGATTACAGCTTCATCCGCAACAAGAATGTTTTGGGCGACAGCGCAACCACGAGCAGCCCCCTGGGCGCGAACAGCAATGAGCAATACGATTATGTGGACAGTGCGGCTGCGTATCTCAAGAAGGATGGTTCGGATCCGACGATCAACGATCTGAATACATTTTTTATGAATGTCCGGCGCGACGCCTCTGACGCGGAAACGCTGGTGGTGGAAGGCGCGTCGAATGCGATTCCGATGCAAACCGGCTACACCTTCACTCTGTCGGAGTATCCGCAATCCGCAGTGAACACAAAATATCTGCTCATCCACATAGAGCACGATGTGCAGCAGGTGCCCAGCTATCGCACGGGCAAGCAGGAGCCGGCGCCCTATGCGAATAAGTTTCGGGCTGTGCCGACATCGATCAAATACCGGTCGCCTCTGAAGACGCAGAAACCCGTTGTCGGCGGTATGCACACCGGCTTTGTTGTCGTGCAGCAGAACGAAGACTCGTACATGGACAAGTACGGCCGGGTGAATGTGCAGTTCTGGTGGGACCGGCTGCGCAAGCCAAATACGCCCGATAATACACTGCTGCGCGTGGCGCAGGGTTGGGCCGGCAAGGGATGGGGCACATACTTCTGGCCGCGCGTCGGCGATGAGGTGCTGATCGACTTTATCGAAGGCGATCCGGATCAGCCGATCGTTGTGGGCTCGGTCTACAACGGCGTCAACATGCCGAAGTACGATCCGGCTGGGCAGTACACCCTCTCCGGCATTCTGACACGCAGCTCGACAAATGGCGGCGCGGCGAATGCCAATGAGCTGCGCTTCGAAGATCTCAAGGGCAAAGAGCAGGTCTTCATGAACGCCGAGCGTGACTACGACCTGCATGTCGAGCACGACTGGCATACGATGATCGGCAATCAGCAGCATGAGACGATCACCGATGACCACTACATGCAGACCGGTGGCGACACGCATTACCACATCAAAAAGAAGCTATATGAGCAGATCGATGATGAGGTGCACCAGACCTACGGCACCAAGCAGGTGATCAAGGTCGGCTCGGACGTGAGCGAGACCATCGGGGCAAATCTCGCGCAAAAGGTGGGCGCGAATACCGACATTGAAGTGGGTGCGAACCTGGCGGAAAAAGTCGGCGCGAACATGTCGCTCAACGTGGGCGTGAATGAAGATCACAAGATCGGCATGAACTACAACATCGAAGCCGGCATGATCATCAACCTCAAAGCGGGCATGCAGATCAATATCGATGCTCCGCTGGGCCTGAACCTTACCTGTGGCGGCAACTTCGTCAACCTCACGCCTGCGGGCGTGATGATTCAAGGCATCCTGGTCAACATCAACAGCGGCGGCGCGGCGATGAACGCCCAGGCGGCGAATCCCCAGGCTCCAAAGTCGCCCGACTCGCCTACTGCTCCCAAGGATCCAACCTTCCCCGGCGATACGCCTCCATCGCAGGCAGCGACTGGCCAATCAAGTGGTTCAACGACGACACCGGCATTGGGAACCGGATCAAGCTCCACCTCGAGTTCTTCACCTGCTGCCGCATCGTCGGCTCCGGCTGCAGCGGCTGCAGGCGCAGCGGCTGGCGCAGCCAATACCACCTCTAACGATGCGCAGCAGGCAACGCAACAAGCGGCTCAGGCGGCGCAGCAGGCAGCCAATCAGGCGACGCAGTCAGCGAACCAGGCGCAGCAGGCGGCGCAGCAGACCGAGCAGCAGGCACGACAGGCTGTGAACCAGACGGTTCAGCAGGCGCGGCAATCGTATCAGCAGGCAAACCAGGCAGTGCAACAGGCTCAGCAGGCGGTGCAGCAAGCTTCAGCACAGGGACAGGCGGCCGCGCAGCAGGCGCTCAATCAGGCGCAACAAGAGGCGACGCAAACGGCCCAGGCTGCGTCGCAAGCGGTGCAGCAGGCACAGCAAGCGGCGGCACAGGCGCAGCAGCAGGCACAACAGACGGCCGCACAGGCACAGCAGCAGGCACAGCAGGCCCAACAGGCGGCTGGACAGGCTCAACAGGCAGCCAATCAGGCAGCTCAACAAGGGCAGCAAGCTGCGCAGCAGGCGCAACAGCAGGCTCAACAAGCACAGCAGCAGGCGCAGCAGGCAGCCAATCAGGCACAGCAGACTGCGCAGCAAGCGCAACAGCAGGCCGCGCAGGCGCAGCAGCAGGTCACACAAGCGGCGAGCCAGGCGCAGCAACAAGCACAGCAGGCATCACAAGCCGCGCAGAACTCAGCGCAGCAGGCCATGAATTCGGCGGCGAGGGGGTTCTAGCGGAGCATGGGAATGCCGGCAGCCACCATCACGAGCATGACCGCGCACGGCGGCAACGTAGTCCTGGGTTTTCCGCAGGTGCTCATCAACTTTATGCCTGCCTCCCGGATCACGGACATGCATGTGTGCCCGATGGTCACGGGCATCGTACCGCACGTGGGAGGGCCATTCGTGATGGGCTCGCCGACCGTGCTCACAGGCTTCATGCCGCAGTCGCGCGTAACGGACCAGCTCGTCTGCGTCGGCCCTCCGGATGTATGCGTGATGGGTGCAGAAACGGTGCTGGTAGGCATGGCCGGCGGAGGCGGAGCGGCTGGTGCGATGGGCGGCATCGGCGCCATGGGGGCATCGGTGCCAATGCAAGCGCCAGCGACGGCTTCCAATCCGCAGCCCACCGCTGAACTGCAGTCGAACGGCACAATCAAGACGTCTGCCCCTCCGGGTGGTCATCTGCCGCCTATGCCGCTTTCATCGCCGGGATTTCCAACTTTGCCGTCCACCGAAACGCCGAGCTTTGAGACCGCGCAGCCCGTCGATGTGCCGCCGGGCACGCAGCTCTATCGCGTGATCGACAATCCGGCCAAGGCCGCGGGCGGATACTGGACGCCCGATCCGCCGACGACCGAAGACGCGTGGCGTCAGTCCTGCGCTGTCGGCGGATGGAATCAGGGAGGGCTGCTTGCGGTTGCGCAAGTGCCCGCTGAAGGTCTGAAGGCGTGGATGGGCACAGCGTCGAATCAGGGTGGACTGCTGGGCGGCGGCACGCAAGTCTGGACTCCGCCGGGTAGTCTCACTCCGGCTGCGATCACGCAGGCTCCGTGGAGTGGGCCCGTGCAGCAGGCCCAGCAGCAAGCACAGCAAGCTGCGCAGGGCGCGCAGCAGGCTGCCAATCAGGCACAACAGGCCGCAGGTCAGGCAGCGCAGCAGGCGCAACAAGCCGAGCAGGCGGCGCAACAAGGTGCACAACAAGCGGCGCAGCAGGCAGCCGATCAGGCCCAACAGGCGGCCAATCAGGCTGAACAGTCCGCACAACAGGCTCAGCAGCAGGCCCAGCAAGCGGCGAGCCAGGCACAGTCGGCAGCTAATCAGGCGACGCAGCAAGCGCAACAGGCCTCGGCGCAAGGACAAGCCGCGGCGCAGCAGGCTGCGGCCCAGGCTCAACAACAGGCGCAGCAAACACAACAGCAGGCGCAGCAAGCGGCGAGCCAGGCACAACTAGCTGCCAACCAGGCTCAACAATCTGCGCAACAGGCACAGCAGGCCGCTCAGCAAGGGCTACCGAAGGGTCTCGCATGACGTCTGAGACGGTTCCCACTCTTCCGCAGGCTCTCGCTGAGCGCTTTGCCAAAGCGTTTGCCGCATTCGTCGAGGCGGTTTGGGCTGCAGTGGCGGAGAACACGCCGAACCCCTCGATTGCGAATACATCTGCTTTTCTTGCGTGGCAAACGCAGGCATTGCCGTTGCTCGAGCGAGAGAATGCAGCGATTCAGAAAGCGATGACGCTGTTTCTCATTGGCGAGGAGCGCACGTTGATCAGCTTGGCCGCGGACAATCGCACGTTGGGCAGAAAGCTGGATGGATTCGATCTGAACTTCGCAGGCCCGGAACGCGGGAAGGTTCTTGAGCAACTCGAAACAGCGATCGTTTACGCAGCATATCAGGTGTGTGTAGCTGCAAAAGTTCCCTGAGATGGAGTGCCCATCAGACAGGCACTCAAAAGCAGGCATGAGTCCTCCAACTGATTGGAATGGCGACTGCCGTAAAGCTCGGAAAGGAAGGTTGGGTCGCATCCCGCATGAGCGCCAACCCCGGACAATCCGCAGGTCCAACTTCTGCCGCTCGTATCGGCCGGTGGATTATCCCTGCCATACCGTTTGGGTGGACTTGGATACCGGACTTCGGCATTCAAAAGCGGGCCGAGGGCGTTGTGCCCAGCAACGTTTACCTGCGTGAGGACATTCTGCTTGCGGGCAATCAACTTGCCCTTTATGTCCAGGCGCAGGTCACCATCATGAAAAGCACCTTCGCCAATCCGGTGATTGCGGGCCCCGCTCCGCTTACGTTTCCCGGCGCGGAAGAGGCGGCGCTCCTCATGCTGAAGCACCAATCGATGCACCAGGTCAGCGTGTTCCAGGTTCAGCACTATGTGCGCAGCGGCAGTTGGATCGGAATCGCTACGCTGACTACGCTCGAATCGGAACTGCTCAAGGTCCGCGCGGACTTCGATCAGTTCATGAAGCTGCTGCAGATCGAGCCCGATCCTGCCTGAGGTCTGCAACGAACCTATAAGCGGTCATTGCGAACAGGCGCCAGCCTGCGCGAGGGATAAGGCCCGGTACAGCGATAATTCTTCGGCAGGAACTGTGTTGAGAGATAGCGACCCTTTGATTCGGCAGCCAGAAATGCCTCCAATTCAGAAGGTGGCACATCGTAGTAGAAGTACACCTTTCGCTTCTGCTGGAATTCAATGCCCAGCCGGCATGCGCGCGCATCATATGCGAGCGCCGTGATCGCCGACGATTGTACTTCGATCCATTGCACAGTTCAGGTCACCCATCTCGGAAGGGAAGCGAAAGTAAGCGCGGTGCGGAACAGGTCTTAGTCACCGTTCGTTCGCTCGCCGTTCTCACTTCTGGACAAAGAACTCTGCCATGGAAGGCGCTGCAGCGGCATTGCCGGGCGGGTTCGCCAACTGCAATGCCTCCATGATGGTGCGCAGCATGCTCTCATGCTGATAAACAGTCGTTGAGCTTTGCACATAACCCGGCTGCACGACAGGTCCCCAAAATGCCGCGACTACATGGCCGCCCCCATGCGTCGTGTCGCTCTCCAGCGCTTCATCGAAGTCTATAATCAGCAGGCCGTCGCCGCCCGGCTGAAACGCCGGATCGTTCGACAGCAGATTAACCACATTTGTTTGCAGCCAGGAATCTGCCTGCTGCGGCGTGCCATTGTGCGCATCATCGTCTACATCAGGAACGATAAAAGAGAACTGTGGCAATGCGTCGTTGGCCGCGTCCTTGGCAAATTGACTGAAAGGCCAGAGGGTTGCGTTTGCTATCTGTGGATTCGACGCGACATCCGAGAGCATGGCAAAGGGATTGTGGCGAATCAGATAGAGGCCAGTGTCGCCGCCTAAATAGCCCTGCGTGATGCCTTCCGCGTAGACCTTGAAGGGGATGCCGGCAGCGAGCATGCGGCGGGCGATATTGTCTACGTCCCATACGGCGGTGGAACCATCATCTGTCGTAAGCAACTGTCCGGTGGTGAGCATGAAGTAGTTGCCAATGGAGGGGTGGGAGTTGGCATAGTAGTTCGTTGCCAGCGCACCGTTGCCGATAAGGCGATTGAGATTCGGCCACGCGGCCGTGTTGCCCGCCACAGTTGAGTAGTTCTGGTTTTCTTCCATCACGAGGATGACATGTTTACTCGGCGGCGTTGCAAGCTGCACGGTCACGGTGGCGGCTCCCGATATGGCGGTGTCCTGCGTACTCACGGCGGTTACGGTGACATTCCCCGCAGAGGCCGGTGCCGTGAACAGTCCGCTTGCATTGATGGTACCCGCGCTCGCAGTCCAGGTGACGGCCGAGCTGTAACTGCCTGAGCCTTGGACCGAGGCACTGCATTGCGAAACTCCGCCAATGGCGACGTTTGTTGGAGTGCATGCAACTGTGATCGATGCGATGGGAGACGGCGTAGTAACGGGGGCAGAATGACTGCTGGTGAGGTGGCCGCCGCAGCCTGCGATCACGAGCGAAACCAAAATGGCCATCGCGCAAATCGGTGGATGGCGCTGCGGACGACGGTTTTTCCAATCAGCCATAGCTCCAGCACAGAGAGATCGCTCGCGCGGTGTTTGGAACGACTCATCTGTTGGATGGCTTAATACTGCCGGGCAAGTTGCCCGTGTAGCGGAAGGTTTTTCTTGAGCACTCGATTTGGGGGCATTTGCAGCACGGAGCTGTCACATATCAGAGCTGGAGGGAGCGGCAGATCGCACAGCCTCAGTGAATGCAGACAATGTGGGCGCGGTACCCTGTCCATTGAATTGGGACGTAGCCATAGACGCTGCCGTCATCGAACATGAAGGCGGCCGCCTCAGTCCCGTTCTTTTGCAGGTCGCTGCTCCACACGATGGGGCCGTTGAGCCGCAAACCGCCTTTGATGTAGCACTGATAACTGCCGCCGCAATCAGAAGGCTGTGAAGAATCGTAGATCCCGCGCAGCTCATCCACGCTGGGCAGGCGCCACGATTTGTCATGGAAATGCAGATTGCGGCAGAAGCTGTCTGCATGCGACCAGTTGCTGTCCGTGCGTCCCGTGAACCACGCCCAGTCATGACCAGTAGCGCCGTCTGACCACAGTTGAGCACCAGCAGTGGAAGAATCTTTTTTGACCGCAGGTGTGAAGTTGAAGTCGTACATCTGCGATGGAGTCGTCGAGGACTGGGCATCTGTCTTCGGCGTCTGTGTCTGTGTTTGTGGCGGCGTAGAAGCGTCGGTGCTGCTCTGAGGAGTGGAGATGGCCTGCTGCGTTTCTGTGGGATCGGGTGAGGTCGTGTGATCCTGGCTGTGCTTAAAGAGTTGCGTACCCAGAACTGCCACGGAAACCAGAATGATGGCGACAATGCCAATCTTCATGCCCCGTGCGGCAAAGCGGGCGGGAGCTGGTGGGTCGGGAGTCGCCGTTTTTTGTACAGGCGGAACACTGGCAGGTTGCGTGGTGTGCTTTTCAGAAACCGGAGGCAATCGCGCCTCGATGACCGTATCGCGCAGTGCCGGTGACAGCACAGTCCGCGTGCGCTGGTAGGCCGCTTGATCGAGCTCGGCGAGAAGCGCCCTTACATCAGCCGGGCGCTGATCGCGCGACTTTTGAAGCAGTCTTTGCACGACCTTGTCCAGGCCCGGGTAATTTGCCAGCTCCGGCCGCACCTCGCTCGGCGCAAGCGGCTGAACAGAGAGATGCTGCTTGCGCAATTCCTCCAGCGAGTGGCCGTGGAAGGGCGGCCTGCCGGTAAGCAGTTCGAAGAAGACACAGCCCAATGCATAGAGATCAGTACGGCCGTCGAGTTCGTGGCCGGGAATGATGCCTTCCCAGAGCTCCGGCGCGGCATATCCGGGTGTCAGCGGCTGAATTCCCGTACGGCTCAGGCGCGTCTCTTCTTCGCGCCCGGTCACAATGCCGAAGTCGGTGATCTTGGGAATCTCGATACCGTTCTGGTCGCGGGCCACCAGGATGTTTTCCGGCTTGATGTCGCGATGTACCATGCCTTTGGCGTGCGCCGCAGCCAAGCCAGTTGCGACGCCGCGCACCAGCGCAATGGCCCGCTCCGGAGCCATCCCTTGCGGATTCTGTTCAATCAGAGCCAGCAGGCTTGGGCCATCGACATACTCCATGCACAGAAAGAAGCTGCCGTCCGCTTCCTGTCCCATGTCCAGAGTCTTAACGATGTTGGCCTGCTCCAGCCCGATCTCGCTTGCACGCTGTGCCTCGCGAATCATGCGCGCGGCCGCATCCGGATTGCCCATCAGCTCACCGGTCATCAGCTTGAGCGCACGAGGCTGGCGCAGCAGAATATGTTCGGCGAGGTAGACCACGCCCATGCCGCCGCGGCCCAACAGGCGCGTGATCCGGTAGATTCCATGGAAAATTGTGCCCGGCTCGAGTTCGCCGCCCTCAACCAGCACAATCGCATCCTGCGGACAGGTGCGGTAGTGGCTGGGATAGGAATTCCTGCAAATTGGGCAGTGTTTCATGAGATGTCCGGGGGCTGAAGAACAAGGAGATGTTCCATCGTTACATCGTTGAGCGGCAAGATTCAAGGGAATTACTCAATGCGGGTGAGCGGATTTCTCCAAGGCGCGGGCCGCGCTTCGTAAAAGCAGCAAAGCGTTCGCAGGAGGCGCGAGATCCGTCCGCGAAGGAGCATGCTCCGTCGGCGGCGAAACGTTTTTGGGGCGGAGCTATGTGGTATGGTGCGAAAGGGAATCGAAGTCGATTTTTGGTGAGACTCGGAGCATCCACTACGGCATGAAGATCGCAATCCAGGGAGAACCCGGCTCATTCAGCCATGAGGCGGCGCTGAAGCTCGTACCCGATGCCGAGATTGTTCCCTGTTCCTTATCGGCGGAGGTCTTTGCCGTGCTCGCCGATGGATCGGCCGATGCCGCCGTTATTCCTATTGAAAACAGCCTCGCCGGCTCTGTCTCCGAACATTTTGATCTTCTGCTCGCGCATGAAGTCCAGGTGGAGCGGGAGACGCTGCTTCGTATCCGCCACAATCTGATCGCCCTGCCGGGAGCAAGGACGGCGGAGATCGAGCGCGTCTTTTCACATCCGGTGGCGCTCGCACAGTGCCGGCATTTTCTCGCCCGGCATCCCCAGATGAAAGCCTTTGCTTATTACGACACCGCGGGCAGCGTAAAGCATCTGGCTGAGTTGCGCGATTCCCATGCGGCGGCCATCGCCAGCGCGGCCGCAGCCCGCTACTACAGCGCTGAAATTCTTGCCGCGGAGATCGAGGACAATCCCGAGAACTACACGCGCTTCTTTCTTGTGCGCCGCAGTGCGCAGGCCCGCATCGATCCCGAGGCCAACAAGATCAGCGTGGCCTTCTCGCTTGAAAACCGGCCTGGCTCTCTGGTGGCTGCGCTGACTGCACTCTCGGCCCTCGGGACAAATCTCACCAAGATCGAGTCGCGACCGGTCCACGGTAAGCCCTGGGAGTACATCTTCTATGTAGATTGCCAGATTGGCTCTGCCGACGAAGGTCAACATGCACTGGACGCGCTGCGCGCTCACTGCGGCATGGTGAAGGAATTGGGACGCTACCGCGAGGCACTGAGTGTAGAGGCGGCGAGGACTTAGGCGCGAAGTTTCGTCCACGTCAATCAGGTGGGGGAAGCAAAAAGGATGGGCATCTGCCCATCCTTTTTGTTCGTTGATTCAGGCTGGAATCTTAGAAGTGGTAGGCCACGCCGACCACCGGCTCGGAGATGTTGTACCAGCGGTTGGTCGTGAACTGCGAGTCGCCGAAGGTGGGCACCTTGACGACCAGGCCACGGTATTCCGCGCGAATGTCGAAGCTGGGGCTGATCTCATAAGCAATGCCCGCTCCGTAGAGTCCGCCTACTTCGGTCTGTTGTTTGGTGTCATGCGTGGTGGTGCCGGAGTTGAGGATGGGCAGAAAAATCAGCGCGCCCGGACCTGCCTCCACAAACGGATTCCAGTTCCGGAAGACGAATGATTTCACAAACGCGCCCGATAGTTCCTGCGTGCGGACCAGGACCTTATAGTGGTTGGGATTGACGTAATATCCGATGCTGTTCTGATAAGTAATGCCGTAGTTCGCTTCGAGAGCGCTGGTAGGCGTCAGCATAAAGCGATAGCTGAGCAAGGCTCCGTAAGCGGGCGTCGAATTTACCTGAACGGTAGTGGACGAAGCCTTAAACGGCTCAATCAAAGCGGTTCCACTGAGGCTGATATCCTGGCGGCTCTCCTGAGCGCGGGCCGCGGCCACACCAGCGGCCAGCAGAATGGCTAAAGCGACGATCTTCTTCATTCGGTTCCTGAACCTCACCACTGCGCATCCGTCCGGCGGGCGTCCGGCTGGCAACGAGCTTTGTCAAAAAATTAGGGCGCGCCGGAATCCCACCGGCCCCGCTCTCAGCATTGTAACTGGCCGGAACGGGTTAAGACGGCGACAGATGCGGAATCATCTGTGCTTATAGACGCATACTGAACCGATTGGGTATTTTCCCGATAGCTCGGGCGCTCATCGCTGATCTCTGACCCTTGGTCTCTGATCTCAGTTTTACCCAGCCCGCTCCACATGATAGAAGAACGGCGGCCCCTGCTCCTTGGCCAGCCGCCGCAGCGTTTGCAGAAAGGCCTTCGCCGCGTAGGAGAGCATGGCCTGCCGGCGATGCACCAGCCGCAGCACCCTCCGCATCTCAAGTTCGTCCACAGGCACGCGCACCAGGTCGCCGGTTTCGAGTTCGCGCGCTACGGCCAGGTGTGGAACCAGCGCCACGCCATTGCCCATCGCCACAAAGCGCTTGATGGCCTCAATGGTCGGCAGTTCGATGGCCATGTTCAACGGTGTGCGATATCGCTGGAAGGTCTCGATGACCTTGCGCCGCAGGGGCGAGGCCACGTTGTGTGCCACAAAAAGCTCTTTGCCCAGGTCATTGATCGAAACCCGCTCAGCCTTGGCCAAAGGATGCCGCGGGCCGACGATCAGGTCCAGATTGTCCCCGTAGACGGCAATGCTGCGGAACTGCTCGGGATCGGGCCGGAACGAGACCACACCTAATTCAAAGGTCCGCAGGTTCAGCTCGTCGGGAATTTTCGAGGCCAGCATACGGTGCACCGTTACGCCCACATGCGGGGTCTCCCGGCGAAAGGCGTCGATGGCCGGCAACAGATACATGCATGTGTACTCGTTGGCGGCCAGCTGCAGCCGTCCGCGCTCCAGGCTCTTCAGCTCGCCGAGAGCGCTGTTGGCCTCGCGGCGCAAAGCTAGCAGCCGCTGCGCGTAGTCGCGCAGCAACTCGCCCGAGGCGGTCAGCGAGCCGTCGCGTGCGGCGCGGTCAAAGAGTGTCTCGCCTACGGCGTCCTCAAGCTTGCGAATCACCTGGCTGACCGCCGGCTGGGTACGATGCAGACGCGTCGCCGCCCGCGAAAAGCTGCGCTCCTCGGCCACGGCGAGAAAGGTTTCGAGCTGGTTGAGTTCCATGGGCATTCCTTTGCGAAAGCAAGTCGGCCAGTCAGCGGGTTAGCAAGTCAGCCGGAATTGCGATCTGCGTTTGAAGGGGCTGACTCGCTGACTTGCTTCTCATCATAAGCAAAAATAATCGCTTCTCCAAAAAGAATAACTTTGCCTTATAGGGCCCGGATAAGCGACACTGAAGGAGTTGGAAGAACACTCTTCCCCTGGCAGGCGCGTCCATGAGTTCCAATCAAGTCGTCTTTTTCGACACTACCTTGCGCGATGGCGAGCAGTCCCCCGGCTGCAGCATGACTACGCAAGAGAAACTCACTATGGCTCACGCTCTTGAAGATCTGGGCGTAGACATCATCGAGGCCGGCTTCGCCATGGCCTCGGAGGGCGATTTCGCGGCCATCTCCACCATTACGCAGGCCATTCGCAAGCCGCGCATCGCTTCGCTGGCCCGCGCCAAGACGGAAGACATCGAGATGGCGGCGCGCGCGCTGCAGTTTGCCGACCGCTCCCGCATCCACGTCTTTCTTGCTTCGAGCGATCTGCACCTTGAGTACAAATTGAAGATCGGCCGCGCCGAAGCGCTCGATTTGGCTGGTGAGTCCGTGCGCCTGGCGCGTTCGCTCGTCGACGACGTCGAGTTTTCGCCCGAAGATTCCACGCGCTCCGATCGGGATTTCCTCGTTGAGATGGTACGCATCGCGGTCGATGCCGGTGCGACCACCATCAATATGCCTGACACCGTGGGCTACTCCACGCCCGAAGAATACGGCCGCATGTTTGCCGAGGTACGTGAACGCGTACCGGGGATCGACGAAAAAGGCGTGACTCTTTCTTCGCACTGCCATGACGACCTCGGCCTTGCCGTGGCCAACTCGCTGGCCGCGATCCAGAATGGGGCGCGCCAGGTGGAGTGCACGATCAACGGCATCGGCGAGCGGGCCGGCAATGCCGCGCTCGAAGAGATTGCCGCAGCTCTTTACGTCCGCGGCGACCGCTACGGTGTTTCGACCAGCATCAAGCTGCAAAACCTATATCCAACGAGCGAGGTGCTGGGGCAGATCATCACCTTCAAGCCCTCGCCCAACAAAGCAATTGTGGGCGCGAATGCCTTTGCGCACGAGTCCGGTATTCATCAACACGGGATGCTGGCCAACCCGCTCTGCTACGAGATCATGACGCCGGGCCTCGTGGGCGTGAGCAAAACGCATCTCGTACTCGGCAAGCACTCCGGCCGCGCAGCACTGCGCCACCGGCTTGAACAACTCGGCTTCACGCTCACGCGCGAAGAGCTGCAGCAGGTCTACTACCGGTTTGTGGCCTTAGCCGACCGCAAGAAGAACATCTATGACACGGATCTGGTCGGCCTTTTGCCCGAGCATATCCGCGAAAATCGGCGAGTTCCTGTGGCCGAGCTCGATTGAAAAGAACAGGGACTAGGCCTAGGGAACAGGGACTAGACCGCTCATCCTCTGCTTCTGACAAGTTTGATTGCAAACAAGGAACTGAGAACTAAACATGCGCCTGAAGATTCTAGTTACGGCCGGTGATGGCATCGGCCCCGAAGTCACCAACGAAGCTGTCTCCGTGCTGCAGGATGTCGCAGAGATTGGCGGCCATAAGCTCGAATTCACGGCCAAACGCATTGGCGGCGTAGCCATTGTGCAGGACGGTACACCGCTGCCGAAGGACACGCTCGATGCAGCGCTTGCATCGGACGCGGTTCTGCTCGGCGCCGTAGGCGGCAATGAATTCAACTCGCTTCCCCCCGATAAGCGCCCCGAGGCCGGCCTCCTGGCGATTCGCGCCGCGCTCGGCGGCTTTGCCAACCTGCGGCCCGCATTCGCCTTCAAAGAGCTTGCGGTCAATAGCCCGCTGCGGCCGGAAATCGTCGACGGCGCCGACATTCTCTTCGTCCGCGAGCTGCTCGGCGGCCTCTACTTCGGCAAGCCGCGCGCGTGGGACAAGGCCAAAGGCGAAGCGCACAACACCATGGTTTACACGAGGGACGAAGTGACCCGTGTGGCCCGCATCGCCTTCCAGCTGGCGCAGAAGCGTCGCAAAAAGCTTACAAGTGTCGACAAGGCAAATGTGCTCGAAGTCTCGCAGCTCTGGCGCGCCACCGTGAACGAGGTTGCGAAGGAGTTTCCTGACGTTGCGGTCGAGCATCAGTATGTGGACGCGATGGCCATGCACCTGATGAACCAGCCGCGCAGCTACGATGTGGTGCTGACCGAAAATCTCTTCGGCGACATTCTGTCTGACGAGTCGGCCGTCATCACCGGTTCACTCGGCATGCTGCCTTCGGCGACCATCGGCGGCAAGGTCAATTTATATGAGCCGGTGCACGGCTCGGCTCCCGATATTGCCGGCAAGGGCCTCGCAAATCCGCTGGGCGCGATTCTTACCGGCGCGCTGATTCTGCGTCACTCGGGCGGCTTGGAAGCCGAAGCTGCGGCGATTGAAGCGTCGGTGCGCAAGGTTCTGGAGCAGGGATTCCGCACGCCCGATCTGGCGCGTTCGAACCCGCAAGGCTTCACGGTTTTGAACACGCAACAGATGGGCGCAAAAGTGCGCGAGACGGCGAAAGAACAGCTTTCAGCCGTCAGCTCTTAGCTTTCAGCTCATCGCGGAAGAACGAGTTGTGCGGATTTCTCGGAACGGCAGAATGTTGGGGCGCAAGAGCCTTGAGCAGCACGACAAAAGCTGATAGCTGAGGACTGAAAGCTGACAGCTATCGATGGAGTTATATGAACACCGCACCAAAAACACTCTTCGAAAAAGTCTGGGAGCAGCATGTCGTCGTCGAGCCGCAGGGCGAACCCACGCTGCTCTACATCGATCTGCAACTGGTCCACGAGGTCACATCGCCGCAGGCCTTTGAAGGGCTGCGCCTTGCGGGCCGCAAGGTGCGCCGGCCTGACCGCACCGTCGCCACAGTCGATCACAATGTGCCGACCACCATTGAAGGCCGCCTGAATATCGTGGACGCGATCTCGGCCAAGCAGATCTCTACGCTGCGCCAGAACTGCAAAGACTTCGGCGTCGAACTCTACGATGTGGACTCGCGCAACCAGGGCATCGTGCACGTCATCGGGCCCGAGCTCGGGCTTACCAAGCCGGGCATGACCATCGTCTGCGGCGATTCGCATACGTCGACGCACGGCGCGTTTGGCGCATTGGCCTTCGGCATCGGCACCAGTGAAGTGGAGCACGTGCTGGCCACACAGACGCTGCCGCAGTCGAAGCCGCAGACCTTCCGCATCTCTGTGGAAGGCAAGCTGCCGCTCGGCGTGACAGCGAAGGACATCATCCTCGCCATCATCGGCAAGATCGGCACCGACGGCGCAACGGGCTGCGTGATCGAGTACGCGGGCTCGGCGATTCGTGCGCTCTCGATGGAAGGCCGCATGACCATCTGCAACATGAGCATCGAAGCAGGTGCGCGCGCGGGCATGATCGCTCCGGATGAGACGACCTTCGCGTACCTTAAGGGACGTCGCTTTGCCCCGCAAGGCGCGGAGTGGGAGAAAGCTGTTGCGGAGTGGCGCAAGCTGCCTACCGATCCCGGCGCAAAGTTTGATCGCGAGCTGGTGATCGATGCGGCGACTCTCGTTCCGTATGTGAGCTGGGGTACGAGCCCGGGTATGGTCGCGCCGGTCACGTCCGCTGTGCCCGATCCGGCAAAGGCGGAGAACGAACTCGACCGCAAGTCATTTGAGCGTGCACTCGAATATATGGCGCTGAAGGCAGGTACACCGCTCGATTCGATCGCCGTGGACCGCGTCTTCATCGGCTCCTGCACGAACGGCCGCATCGAGGACCTCCGCGCCGCCGCCAAGATTGTCGCCGGCCACAAGGTCTCCACACATGTGAGCGCGATGGTGGTTCCCGGCTCACATCTGGTAAAAGAGCAGGCTGAGACTGAGGGACTGGACCGTGTGTTCAAAGAGGCCGGATTCGAATGGCGTGAGCCGGGATGCTCGATGTGCCTGGGCATGAACCCCGATATTCTTTCGCCGGGCGAGCGCTGCGCTTCAACGAGCAATCGCAACTTTGAAGGCCGTCAGGGACGTGGCGGACGCACCCACCTTGTTTCGCCGGAGATGGCTGCGGCAGCCGCAATCGCCGGCCACTTTGTCGATATCCGTACATGGGACGTTCGTGAGGAGGTAAAGGCGTAATGGAAAAATTCACAACCCTTACATCGCTGGCCGCGCCTCTCGATCGCACCAACGTCGACACCGACCAGATCATTCCGAAGCAGTTTCTGAAGCGCATTGAGCGTACCGGCTACGGCGATTTTCTCTTTTTCGATTGGCGCCAGACGCCGGACGGCAAACCCGTACCCGACTTCGTGCTCAACGATGCGCGTTACAAAGGCGCGCAGATTCTCATCGCCGGCAAGAACTTCGGCTGCGGATCGAGCCGCGAGCACGCGGCATGGGCTCTGAGTGACTACGGCTTCCGAGTGGTGATCGCGCCGACGTTCGCCGACATCTTCTTCTCGAACGCGGGCAAAAACGGCATCGTGCTGGCGCGGTTATCAGAGAGCGAGATCGAAACTCTTCTCCAGAACGCGCAGAACATTCCTGGTTATCAGCTCACCGTCTCGCTCGAAGCGCAGACCGTGACGGACAATCGCGGATTCAGGGCATCATTCGAAATCGATCCCTTCCGCAAGTTCTGCCTGCTCGAAGGACTCGACGACATCGGCCTCACGCTGCGCCACGCCGCCGCGCTCGACCAATACGAAGCGCAGCACGACAGTGCGGGATGGTTGAAGGCGAAATAAGACAGCTTCTAGCTACTAGCTATCAGCTTCTAGCTTTTTCGTGCGGCAGATGGCAATTACAACAAGCAAAGACTTGCCTCAGAAACTGAAAATCTAACGGCAGGACGAACAAGCTAGGAGCTAGAGGCTAAGAGCTAGGAGCTAGCGATGAGCGAAGCGAAGAGCACATGACCATCGAAGGCAAACGCCAGAGCATTCCGTTGACAGAAGGCCCCAGCCGGGCGGCCGCGCGGTCGTATCTGCGCGGCGCCGGCTTCAAGAAAGAAGATCTGCACAAGCCGATCATCGGCATCGCGAACACGTGGACCGAGATCGGCACCTGCAATGTGCATCTGCGAGAGCTCGCCGAGTGGCTCAAAGAAGGTATTCGCGAGGCCGGCGGCACGCCCATGGAGTTCAACACCGTTACGATCTCCGATGGCATCACGATGGGCACGCAGGGCATGAAGGCTTCGCTGGTTTCGCGTGAGCTGATTGCCGATTCCATCGAACTCGTCGCGCGCGGCAACCTCTTCGACGGCCTCGTGGGCATCGGCGGCTGCGACAAGAACATGCCCGGCATCATCATGGCGCTGTGCCGGCTCGATATTCCCGGCATGATGCTCTACGGCGGATCGATCGCGCCCGGCAAGCTGAACGGTCCCAACGGCCAAAAAATAGACATTACGATCCAGAATGTCTTCGAAGGCATCGGCTCTTTTGCCGACGGACGCATCGACGCGGCGCGTCTGGAAGAGCTCGAGGCCAATGCCTGTCCGGGCGCGGGCGCGTGCGGCGGGCAGTTTACGGCCAACACGATGGCGATGAGCGGAGAGATTCTCGGCATCTCGCCGATTCAACTCTCTGGAGTTCCCGCCACGCACCCTGATAAGAAGGCTGCTACGCGCGAAGCGGGCCGCATATTGATGGATGCCGTCCGCGCCAACCGCCGCCCCTCTCAGATCATCACCCGCAAATCCCTCGAAAATACCATCGCCAGCGTGGCGGCAAGCGGCGGCTCGACCAATGCTGTGCTGCATCTGCTGGCCATCGCACGCGAGATGGGTATCGAGCTTAGCATTGACGACTTCGATGCAATCTCGAAGCGCACGCCGTACATCTGCGATCTCACGCCGGCGGGCAAATATGTTGCGGCTGATTATCAGGCTGCAGGCGGCTCGCGCCTGCTTGCCAAGCGCATGATCGCTGCCGGCTTTGCTGACGGCTCGACGCTGACCATCAGTGGCAAAACTCTTGCGGAAGAAGCCGCGCTTGCCGAGGAGACGCCGGGACAAGTTGTAATTCATACCTTTGAGAAGCCCATCAAGCCGAATGGCGGCCTGGTGATTCTCAAAGGCAATCTTGCGCCCGAAGGTTCTGTGATGAAGATCGCGGCGGCGGGCCGCTACGAGCATCGCGGACCTGCGCGTGTCTTTGACAGCGAAGAGGATTGCTTCAAGGTTGTCCAGTCGGGCGGCATCAAGCCGAATGACGTAATCGTGATTCGCTATGAAGGCCCCAAGGGCGGGCCGGGCATGCGCGAGATGCTGCAGGTGACTGCGGCCATCAGCGGCATGCCGGAACTGAGCTCCACCGTGGCGCTGCTCACCGATGGTCGCTTCTCAGGTGCAACGCGTGGCTTCACCGCGGGCCACGTGGCGCCGGAGGCTTTCGTGGGTGGACCGATTGCTGCTGTCCGCGAAGGCGACATCATCGCTTTCGACATTGCCAACCGCACACTCAATGTGGAGATCAGCGCAGAAGAGATGGCGGCGCGGCTCAAGAGCTTCAAGCCGCCTGCGCTGCGCTGGCCCCAAGGCGTCTTCCGCAAGTATGTGGATCGTGTGAAGTCAGCATCGGAAGGCGCGACGACGTAGAAGCAGGGAATAGGGATCGGGAAAACACGGAATAGGAAAGACGGCTGAAAAGGAGTTCATCATGGGAATCGACGCGAATCAAGCCGCAAATGCGCATCTGACAACACCAACGCGCCTCACGGGCTCTGAGATTCTGTGGGCTACGCTGGTCGGCGAGGGTGTCGATACAGTCTTTGGCTATCCGGGCGGCGCGATTCTGCCGGCCTATGACGCGCTGCGCAAGTTTCCCATTCGCCACGTGCTGGTGCGCCACGAGCAGGGGGCGGCGCACATGGCTGACGGTTACTCGCGCGCTTCGGGCAAAGTCGGCGTGGCCATTGCCACCAGCGGCCCCGGCGCGACGAACCTCATCACCGGCATCGCGACGGCCATGCTCGATTCGATTCCGCTCGTCTGCATCACCGGCAATGTGTCGAGCAAGGTTTTGGGCACGGATGCCTTTCAGGAAGTCGACATCACCGGCGTGACGCTGCCCGTGACGAAGCACAATTTCCTGGTGAGCCGCGCAGAAGATCTGGCCGGCGCACTGCGCCATGCCTTTCAGATTGCGCGTTCAGGTCGTCCTGGCCCGGTGCTCGTCGACATTACGAAGGACGCGCAGCAGGCCACGGCCATCTTCGATTTCGAAGCGGCGAAGCCGAAGCCCTATCGTCCACACCCGATGCTGAAGGTGGAAGATGCAGGCCTTGCACATGCCGCCGAGCTGATCCGCAATGCCAAGCGCCCGGTGATCCTCGCCGGTCACGGTGTCTCCGAGTCAGGTGCAATGGAGCAGGTGCGTACGCTGGCAGAGCGCGCGCAGATTCCGGTGGCTCTTACGCTGCTGGGCCTCGGCAACTTTCCCGCTTCGCATCCGCTGAACATGGGCATGATGGGCATGCACGGCGAGGCTTGGGTGAACGACGCCATTCAGGAAGCCGATCTGCTCATCGCCTGCGGCATGCGCTTTGATGATCGCGTGATTGGCACGCCTTCCACCTATGCCCTCAAGGCCAAAAAGATTCACATCGAGATTGATCCCGCCGAGATCAACAAAAACGTGAAGGTGGACGTTGCGCTGGTGGGCGACCTGCGCGCTGTGCTCGAAGACCTGCTGCCGCGGATTGCGGGACGCGACGGCTCGGCGTGGCTCAAGACGATTGAAGCCAGCAAGGGCGCCGTGGCCGTCCGCGACATCAAGAACCTGCCTGATTCCGGTCATCTTTACGCGGCGCACGTGATGCACGATCTATGGCGCATCACCGGCGGCAATGCTGTGGTGGTGACGGATGTGGGCCAGCATCAGATGTGGGAGGCGCAGTATTTTCATCACGAACAGCCGCGCACGCTCATTACTTCAGGCGGCCTCGGCACCATGGGCTTCGCGTTGCCCGCGGCTATCGGCGCAAAGATGGCGTGCCCCGAGAAAGAAGTGTGGGTCGTCGCGGGTGATGGCGGCTTCCAGATGACGGCAGCGGAGCTTTCGACCATTGTGCAGGAGAAGCTCAACATCAACATCGCCATCATCAACAACGGCTATCTCGGCATGGTGCGCCAGTGGCAGGAGTTTTTCTATGAGCGCAACTACGAAGCCACACCACTGGTGAGCCCCGACTTTGTGAAACTCGCCGATGCGCATGGCATTCCGGGCCGCGCCGTTCGCACGCGCGGTGAAGTGGCTGCAGCAGTGGAAGAGGCACGCGCAGCGAAGGGCGCATTCCTGCTGAACTTCCTCGTGGAGAAGGAAGATTCGGTATACCCGATGATTCCTGCCGGCAGCGCGCTGCACGAGATGATCCGCCGGCCGAGCAAAGACCCGCTGGAAGAGACCGCGCACGACTGAGCAGAGAACAGAGATCAGGGCTCAGGGGTCAGAGATCAGTTGATCTGCGGCTTGTAAGGAGATCTTTAATGGCGCAGTCATTCCGGGATCTAGTTGTCTGGCAGCGCGCCATGCAATTGACTGTTGCAATCTATCGGCTAACGAAAGAATTTCCGCGTGAGGAACTTTACGGTTTAACAAATCAAATCAGGCGTGCGGCAGTTTCTTTGCCGAGCAACATCGCTGAAGGCCATGGACGGTTGAACACAGACGAATTCCGGCAGTTTCTCGGAATCGCTTGAGCCTCAAACTTTGAGCTTCAGACGCAATTGCAGATTGCGCGCGAACTTGAAATGGGCAGTCCAAATCTGATCGATGAGGCTGAAAGCCTGTCACACGAAGTCGGAAAAATGATTTACGCAATTTTGGAATCGATCAAGGCGTAAGAGGCACGGAAAAAACTGATCTCTGATCTCTGCCCCCTGATCTCTCGAAAGGCCATCATGCTGCACACATTCGTTGCATACGTAGAAGATTTGCCGGGCGTGCTTACGCGCGTGGCATCGCTGTTCCGGCGGCTCAACATCAACATTCACTCGCTCACGGTGGGCCGCAGTGAACGCCCCGGCCTTTCGCGGCTCACGCTTGTCTGCGAAGCGTCGAGCGAGGCAAGCCATCGCATCCGCGCCAGCCTCTTCAAACTCGAAAATGTTGTCGATGTGGACGACATCGCGCAGGCACCGTCGGTTACGCGCGAACTCGCGCTCATCAAGATAGCCGCTACGCCGCAGAACCGCGCGCAGATCTTCGATCTCGTCGAGGTCTTTCGCGCCCGCATTGTCGATCTCACCTCAGAATCGCTCATGATCGAGATGACCGGCGTCGAAAGCAAAATCGAAGGGCTCATCGAAGTGCTGCGCGAAGATGAGGGCCGCATCCTCGAAATCTGTCGCAGCGGCAAGATGACGATGCGCCGCGGCCATCACACCAGCAGCGTGCTGCGGGCCATGGGCGCGGGCGTAGAAGAGGCCGTCGCCTCTGAAGACGATCGTGTCATCATTCAGCCCGACTGATTCCGCTTTGTGGTCCCCAATCCTTTCGAATCCATTCCAACCGCACAAGCAAAGGAAAAGAAGAAATCATGGCAAAAACTTATTACGATCACGATGCCGACCTTTCCCTCATCCAGGCCAAGAAGGTGGCCATTATCGGATACGGCTCGCAGGGGCATGCCCACTCGCTCAACCTCAAAGACTCCGGCGTGCAAGTGAAGGTCGGTCTCGCCGCCGGCTCCAAATCCATCGCCAAGGCGCAGAAGGCCGGCCTGGAGGTGGCCACTGTGGCCGATGCCGTCAAATGGGCAGACGTCGTGATGGTCCTCGTCCCTGACCAGACTGCTGCCAAACTCTACGCCGATGAGATCGCTCCCAATCTCGCGGCCGGCAAAACGCTGCTCTTTGCGCACGGCTTCAACATCCACTTCAAGACCATCGTTCCAGATCCAAAAATCAATGTGGGCATGGCTGCGCCCAAGGCGCCCGGCCATCGCGTGCGCGAAGTCTTCACCGAAGGTGGTGGCGTCCCCGGTCTCATCGCCGTCCATCAGGACCCGAGCGGCGGTACGCATGCGCTCGTTCTGAGCTATCTCAAGGGCATCGGCTGCACCCGCGCCGGCGTGCTCGAGACCACGTTCAAGGAAGAGACTGAAACCGATCTCTTCGGCGAGCAGGCCGTGCTCTGCGGCGGCGTCAGCGCGCTCATCAAGGCGGGCTACGAAACGCTGGTCGAAGCCGGCTATCAGTCCGAAAGCGCCTATTTCGAGGTGCTGCACGAACTCAAGCTCATCGTCGACCTCATCTACCGCGGCGGCCTCGCCTACATGCGCTACTCGATTTCCGATACGGCCGAGTGGGGAGATTATGTGAGCGGTCCGCGCGTGATCAACGACGAAAGCCGTAAGGCGATGAAGGCCATTCTCACCGAAATTCAGAATGGCGCATTCGCGAAAAGATTTCTTGCCGACCAGAACTCCGGCCGCAAGGAGTTCCAGGCCTTCCGCGACGCAGAAGCCAAGCACCCCATCGAGATCGTCGGCAAGCAGCTCCGCGCGCAGATGCCGTTCCTCGATCCGGTGACGGTGGAAGAAGTGGCCAAGACGAGGTAAGCAACAATATAACCCATCAAATAGAAACGCCGTGTGCTTCACTCACCCGGCGTTTCTATTGAAGATCTATAGCACGTATTGTTGGTGAACGCGATCGGCCGATGCCTAGAAGGTGGCTGGCTTTCCGGCCGCCGTCATCTCATCACCGTTGAAAGACAGCAAGCGGTCGAAAAACGCGCGGTAACGTTTGAAGGTCTGGCGAAGATTTTCGGTGTTTCCGTCTTCGCCGCGAGCCCACTGTCCTTCAAGCTGCTCACGCTCCGAGGCAAACTGCTCTGTGATTCGGTCGACGACTTTGGCGACCAGTATATCCGCCTGTTCCACAGCGACGCGGGGTTCGTCGACGAAGGACGCCTGCACCTGATCCCAACGCGAACGAAATTGGTGCAACTCATTTGCCGGGAAAAGCGCATTGGACTGTAAAGAGCCACGATCGTCCGGAGTGGATTGATCGTAATTCATATTCGTATTCGCACCATCTCCGGTGGTTTGGCGAGTATAGGCATCGCCGCGCTCGCTTCGACTGTCGAAAGTGTCTCGATTATCGAAAGCATCGGCGGCAGCCGGTTGTTCCGCCGCAGGGCGGGAAAAATAAGCTTTGTCGGTTTCGGTTCGTTTCCGGTCTTTAAGAAGCTCGTTCATAGGGGACTCCTCTTGAGGCAGATACGGGTTTGGATACGCCGAGTAATTCGTCGAACAGGGAGCGGTAGTGAACCATCGCCTGGCGGAGATCTTCAGTGGTGGCTTCGCCGCGTCCACGGCGCACTGCGATCGCGCGAGCCGCGCGATAATTCTGGACTACTGTGGGATAGCTGACGGAGACATCGGCTGCGCGTTGTTCGAAGTCTGTCATGGGATAGCCCCGCGCAGCCATTACCTGGTTAACAAGCGAGTCAGCATCATTTACGGCCATGGCCGGGTCATCGACAAAACGACGCTGCACGGTGGACCATTCCTCCGCAAATCGATCCCGCGCGGCTGGAAGAAGTGGCTTAATGGAAAAACTGTGGACGCGCTTTTCGCGATTGAGAAGTTCAAGTTCGGCTTTCGCGCGATCTCCCCTGTCCATGACGGTGCGGTCGTACTCCGGCCCGAAGTGCTCCTTCAGTTGCTGGCTTCTGCGCTTGCGGGAGAGAGTCAAGACGATGGCGGCAATTATGAGCAATGCGATCACGATCACTATGGCGGCTAAAGTTCTTGGGTCCATCTGCCCTCCTGTCTGCGGTTGTGATGCCCACAGAAACTTCGGAGTTGTCGATGGCGAAATCGCATGCCTGGAAGCGGCTTTCGCGTGAGCAATTCCGCTTTTGTGCCCGTTTTCATGCGTATTTAGACAAACGTTTGTTTTTGATGCAGAATAAACACGATTCCAATTCACCGGGAGACGGCGCGATGAAACGACATCGGCTGCAACTCTGGATAACGCTGCTCGCATTCTCGATGGGCGGGATCTTTTGCGTTGCCGAAACAGATTTCCTGGCCCACTACAAAGGGATGCCATTCGCGGACGATCATTTTCACGACACCCCGCAGAAGATTCCCGGCAAAATTTACTGTGCTTACTACGATCGTGGCGGCGAGGGCGTGGCTTATCACGACACCGACGCGAAGAACAACGGCAGCGGCGCGCTGAATCCCGCAGACGGTTCATATTTGAACGAGTTTCGGATGCACGAAGGCGTGGACATCTCGTACACCAAATTCAGCCGCACGCCCGACAAGATCGATGATACGCAGTATGACAAAGTGCAGCCTCCGCCGAACATCTTGTATGTAGGCTGGACTGTGCCGGGCGAGTGGTTCAACATTACAGTGCAGGTGGAGAAGGCAGGCTGGTACAGCGCCGATCTGCTCTACACCTCGAATCGCGGCGGTACGATTGCATTGGATGTGAACGGCGAGCGGGCCACAGAGCCGCTCACCATCGAATCGACTGCCGATCCCGCCGATCCAATTGCCTGGCGGCAGTGGCATCACTGGAATCTAGCGCGCGGAATCGCCAAAGTGAAGCTCAGCCGCGGAAGAAACGTGCTGACCGTGCACATTCTCACCGAGGGCCAGATGAATCTGGCATATTTTGATTTCAAGAAGGCGGACTGACCTGAGGACCTCTCTTTTCTGCGGCGTTGCAAGCATTTCACTCTGATGGCGTTTCGCCAACGAGCCACTTTCCAGTTACTACGGTTGCACCGCCCGCCCTTGTAGAATCGTCCTGAAACCTGCTTCATTCCGGTTTGGGAGGCTTCTTGCTTTACTGGTTGTTGTACGAAAAGCTGTTTCCGTATTTCCACCCCTTCCGGATCTTCCGCTATCTTACGTTCCGCACCGCCTTTGCTTCGCTCACCGCGCTGCTGATTGCGCTCTTCATCGGACCCTACGTCATCCAAAAGCTGCGCGAGTTTCAGATCGGCCAATTCGTCCGCGAAGACGGGCCGCAGTCGCATCTGAAGAAAACCGGCACGCCCACCATGGGCGGCATCCTCATCTGCATCGCCATCCTGCTGCCCACGGTGCTCTGGTCCGATCCTTCGAACCCTTTCGTCTGGGTGGCGGTCTTTTCAACCTTCGCGTTTGGAGCGGTCGGATTCGCCGACGATTACATCAAGGTTGTGCAGCGGCGCAGTCTGGGACTTACGCCGCGTGCCAAGCTGCTATGGCAGGCTGTTGCTGGCGCGTTGGTCGCCATCGCTCTGATCACGCTCGAAGAGTTCAAGATGTTTTCGACGCGCACGTCTGTGCCGTTCATCAAGAGTCTCAGGCCTGACTTGCTCTGGAACCACTGGCCTTCGACCCTTCCGCATCTGGGGCTGCTGGCGTTTGCGCCGTTTGTGATTTGGGTCGTTCTCTGGCTGGTCGGCACATCGAACGCCGTGAATCTCACCGACGGTCTCGACGGCCTGGCCATCGGCTGCACCATCATCGCTGCCGGCGCGCTCACGGTGCTGACCTACGTGAGCGGCCACGTGGTCTATGCCGACTATCTCGAACTGCAGCGCATGCCGCTAGTCGGCGAGTTGACGGTCTTCTGCGGTTCCATGGTGGGCGCATCGATCGGCTTCCTCTGGTACAACGCGCACCCGGCCGAAGTCTTCATGGGCGATGTCGGTTCGCTGGCGCTTGGCGGGGCGATCGGCACTATCGCCGTCATTATCCGGCAGGAACTGCTGCTACCCTTCATCGGCGGCATCTTCATCCTGGAAGCCGTCTCCGTGATGCTGCAGGTGGGCAGCTATAAGCTGCGCAAGAAGCGTATCTTCAAGATGGCGCCGCTGCACCACCACTTCGAGCAGTTGGGCTGGAGCGAGTCCAAGGTCATCGCCCGCTTCTGGATCGGGGCCCTGGTGTTTGCACTGTTTGCACTCACCACGCTCAAACTGCGCTAGCCGCGGACGCGCCCGCCGCCCGCCGGTGCACAATAGAGACGAAGGAATTCGCGTGAGGATGGGCGCCCCCATGATGGAGCTGAAAGGCAAAAAGGTCTTGGTTGTGGGGCTGGGCAAGTCCGGCCTCGCGGCGGCGCTCTTCCTTCGCCATAAAGGCGCACAGGTCACGGTTTCAGACGTGCGCAGCGCCGAGGCGCTGGCCCGGGATATTCCCTCACTGCTTGAAGAAGGCATCATGGTCGAGGCGGGCGGCCACGGCCTGCTCACCTTCCGCCGTCAGGACTTAATCGTTGTCAGTCCCGGCGTGCCACTGAATACGCCCGAACTGCTGCAGGCGCGTAACTTTGGCCTGCCGATTATCGGCGAGTTGGAGCTGGCGGCGCGCTTTCTCAAAGGCAAGATACTGGCCATCACCGGCTCGAACGGCAAAACCACCACGACGGCTCTCACCGGCGAGATTCTCGACGAATCTGGACTGCCCACGCTGGTGGGCGGCAATATCGGTGTTCCAGTGGTGAGCCTGATTGAAGAGAGCACGGACAATACCTGGTCTGTTCTTGAGGTTTCGAGCTTTCAGCTCGAAACCACTGAGGAGTTCCGTCCCACCATCGCTGTGATCCTCAACATTACTCCCGACCATCTCGACCGCCATGGCAGCTTTGAGGCCTACGCGCGGGCGAAAGAGCGCATCTTTGCCGCGCAGCAGCCCACCGACTGCGTGGTGCTGAACGCCGACAATGTGCGCGCAGCCGAGGCCGCGAAACGGTCCCAGGCACGCGTTTTCTGGTTTTCTCTCGAGCACAAAGTTCGTCAGGGCGCGTGGGTTGAGGATGGATATGTCGTATTCCGCTCCGCTCCCGATGCGCAAACCGAGCAGGTGATGCCCCTGAGCAAGATTCCGCTCAAGGGCGAGCACAATGTGGAGAATGTGCTGGCGGCCGTCTGTGCTGCACGGCTCGCCGGCGTGCCCGCCGATGCCATTGCACGGGCTATCGGGAAGTTTCAGGCCGTTGAGCATCGACTCGAATATGTGGCTACATTGCACGGTGTCGAGTTCTACAACGACTCGAAGGCAACCAATGTGGATGCAACGGCCAAGGCCCTCGCTGCGTTCTCTAATGGGATTCATCTGATTCTCGGCGGCAAGGATAAGGGCTCCGACTACACTACGCTCTCGCAGCTCTTGCGCGAGCGCGTCCGTGCGGTGTACACCATCGGCACTGCCGCCGCCAAAATCGAATCGCAGCTGCGCGGTGTAGTCTCAATCCACTCCTGCGAAACGCTCGATGGCGCGGTGAATGCCGCCGCTTCGGCTGCACGTCCCGGTGAGGTGGTGCTGCTGGCGCCGGCCTGCTCCAGTTTTGACCAGTTCGAGAGCTACGAACACCGTGGACGCGTCTTCAAGCAGCTTGTGACCCAGCGGCAAGGGAGTAAAGTGTGGCAAAACGTGTAGGTGTCGACAAGTGGCTCTTCTTCACCACGCTGCTGCTGGTGGTGGTTGGCTTGGCCATGGTCTTTTCCGCCTCGGCCGTGGTGGCGCAGGAGCGGTATCACTCCGAGTTCACGGACATAGGCCGGCAGGCTGCATGGGCGTTCGCCGGCGTCATCGCGCTCGTGCTGTTGATGCAGGTGGACTCAAGCCGGTACAACTCGCCGCGCTTCATCTATCCGGCACTCGCCATCACCACGCTGCTGCTGGTCTCCGTCTTCTTGATTCCCGGTTCGCACAATACGCATCGCTGGATTCGCTTTGGCGGGCACTTCACTTTTCAGCCATCCGAGATCGCCAAGCCCGTACTGGTGCTGTTTCTCGCGTGGTTTCTGCACTCGCGGCTTGACTCCATGCGCGACTGGAAGAACACGCTCCTGCGCGCAGCTATCATTCCGGTGGTGTTTATGGCGCTGGTGGTGAAGCAGCCTGATCTCGGTACCGCTCTCGTCCTCGCAGGCGTCACCGCCATGATGCTGATCTTGGCAGGAATGGAGTGGAAGTATCTCGTTGGCGCCGTCGCGGCGGCCTTGCCGGTTCTCGCCGCGTTGCTCTTCATGGTCTCGTGGCGGCGGCAGCGGATGCTGGTGTTTCTGCATCCCGACGCTGATCCGCAGGGAGCTGGCTTCCACATCAACCAATCGCTGATCGCCGTGGGCACCGGCGGCTTCACCGGCCGTGGCTACATGGAAGGCATGCAGAAGCTCTTCTATCTGCCTGAAGCGCCGACGGACTTCATCTTTGCCAACATTGCCGAGGAGCTTGGCTTCATCGGCGCCATGACCATCCTGCTGCTCTTCGTGGTCTTCGGCGTCCGCGGTCTGCGGGCGGCCTTCCGCGCGCAGGACCCGTTCTCGCGTCTCGTCGCCTTCGGCATCTCGACGACGATTCTGCTGCAGGCCTTCTTCAACATCAGCGTGGTGCTCTCGCTGGTGCCGACTAAAGGTATTCCACTGCCGCTCATCTCGTCGGGCGGCACCTCGCTCTTCTGCACGCTGGCCAGCATAGGCATTCTGCTGAACATCACGAAGAAAGTCGAATAGGTTGTGGAGCGTGTTTCACAAACCCGCTTTGTAACAGGGCATGGCTTCAGCCGTGCCGAAGAAGTGCGATAGAACTTCGGGCATTAGCCCTGAGGTTTTGAACAGAAGGGTGAGGCTTGCCGCAGCTCCGCATTCTCATCTCCGCCGGCGGCACCGGCGGCCACATCATTCCCGGTCTGGCCGTCGCCCGCGAGCTCGTCGCGCGGCATCACGCGGAGATCCTCTTTGTCGGAACGCCGCGCGGAATGGAATCGCGCCTCGTGCCTGCTGCTGGCTTTGCGCTGAAGCTCATCGAAATCGGGCCGCTGAATAATGTGCCGCTTTCTACCAAGATCAAGACCGTCCTCAAGCTGCCCACAAGCTTATTCGCTGCGCGGCGCATCCTCCGCGAGTTCAGACCCGACGCGGTGCTGAGTGTTGGCGGCTATTCTTCGGGTCCCGTAATGGCCGCTGCGCTCCAGCTCAAGATTCCTGCGATGATCGTCGAACCGAATGCGATGCCGGGCCTCGCGAATCGGCTCGTCGGCAAGCGCGTGCAGGCTGCGGCCATCAACTTTGCCGCAGCAGAAAAGTGGTTCCGTAATGCAGAAGTCACCGGCATTCCCGTGCGGCCGGAGTTCTTCAAGCTGCACCCGCCAACCGATGCTGCGCCGCATCTGCTCGTCTTCGGCGGATCGCAGGGCGCACGGATCTTCAATATCCACATCCCGCAGATCATCAAGCCGCTGCTTGAGGCCGTTCCCGGACTCACGGTGTTGCATCAGAGCGGTGCTAAAAATCTTGAGACCGCGCTCGCGGCTTACGAGGCCAGCGGGGCCGATCCGGCGCGATGGCAGGTGCGGCCTTTTCTCGATGACATGCCGGCGTACTTTGCGCAGGCTCACCTCGTGATGTCGAGAAGTGGCGCTTCCAGCGTGGCCGAGCTCGCCGCCGCAGGTAAACCGGCGCTGCTGGTGCCTTTTGCTGCAGCGGCCGACGAGCACCAACGCCGCAATGCCGAGGTGATGGCCAACGCCGGGGCCGCCGCCATGCTGCTCGAAACGGCACTCAATGTCCCGGGCAAACTACTTGATACGCTCGCAGGCCTGCTCAGCTCTCCCGAACGTCTCAAGGCAATGGCCGCGGCAGCGCGAGCACAGGCTCATCCCGGAGCAGCTGAGCGCATCGCCGACCGGCTGGTCGGGCTGGCCAGCCAAGGCGCAACGCATCGCTGACAGTCTCTGCTGCTCAAAAATTCCAGCAGAAAAACAAAGCCCGCCTGCCGAAGCAAGCGGGCCATTCTCAAACAACGCTGAACTTACCGGTGTCCACCGCCGCCGTGGAATCCACCGCCTCCACCACCGTGGAAGCCCCCACCGCCGCCATGGAATCCGCCACCAAAGCCACCGCCAACGTGGCCGCCGCCGGCATACCCATGGCCGCCGTAGCCACCGCCTGCATAGCCCCGGCCTACGTATCCGTGACCGTAACCGCCTGCATATCCATGGTTGTAGCCGTGGTCATAGCCATTGACATAGCCGTGAGCGTAGCCGCCGCGATATCCATAGCCGGGATGTCCATACCACCCACGTCCATACCAACCGCGGCCGTAACCCCAGCCGCCGCGGCCCCAACCCCAGTGATACCAGGGACCTGCGCCGATAAACACGCCGCTGACGAACCAGTCAGGCCCGTAATAGCCGTACGGGGCGCAGGCGTAAGGATAATAAGCGTAATAGCCCCATTCGCACTCCGGCGGACCGTAATATGCAGGAGCTTCTACAACTGCGGGGCCAACGCCAATTCCAACTGAGACCTGGGCATGGGCTGTCGCCGCGAACGGCACAGCCAATAACATTGCGAATAAAACGAAGCGGATGTACCGCATAACGTCCTCCTTGTGCTGGCCGTTTCCGCTTTTCGGAGCCCGGACCCGAAGGCGTTTTCGACCTTCGTTTCAGCACCCAGCCGGCGCGTTTCTCGCCCTGCCCGGCCGCTTCCTTTTCTAACAGCAAACCCGAAAATTAGTTGCGGTGTATCCGGAAATTATCTCAAGCTATACCAGCTTCTTACATTGCGGATTTGCCGTCTTTTCATGCTGTTACTTGAGACGCCGCAGCCGACGAAAAGGCGCTCAAAAAAGAGCGGCCTTTTCATGTGGAGAAAAGGCCGCTTCAACTCAGGCAACAGAAGGAGGGTTACCTGCGGAAATGATCCCCGTCGTGGTCCCAGTGACGATCATCGCGGTCCCAATGGCGATCGTCGCGGTCGCGATGGTAGTAATCGCGATCCCGGTCATGGTCGTAGTCCGGCCGGTGCCAGTATCCATAGCCGCCGCCCACGTAAACAGGGGCACGCCAGTATCCAGGAACCCAATAGCCATTGGAGTAGTAGCCAGCAACCCACGCATATCCCGGACCGGGGCAAGGCGGAACGTACACACTGGGCCCGCCCACGTAAACGCCGATTCCGATGCGGGCTGCCTGGGCCTGCGATGCGCCTAAACCTACTGTTCCCGCTGCCAACGCTGCCGCAAGCATCCACTTTTTCATGCTGCCCATACAACCTCCATCCCAGCCGGTCCTTTTCTGAAGAACCGCCCCGGCTTTTCGCCGCTTGGAAGCTTGGATCTTGCTGCCTCCTCGGCCTGCCGGTTATGTCTGATTCAACCGTTGTTGCGCGGGAAGGTTGCGGCCTGGCCCGAAAATAAAGGTCCGCAACTTTCGATCAAATTAGGGTTTATGGCGGCTCGATTCGTGCGCTGTAAACTGCGTTTCTTCCACGCCGCGCTATTCTGAAATCCGAGTCGATATGGCTCTTGCTGCATCGTTCTCGCCTTCACACTGTTCGCCATAAAGGAGACACTCATGCCGCACCACGCTCACGGCACCTTCACCGTCGACATTCGTCCACTCACGCCCGCGCCGGCTCAAGGATTAAGCCGCTTCTCGATCATCAAGCAGATTCACGGTAACTTGGAGGGGACAGGCGTAGGCGAGATGTTTACCGGCGGCGATCCGAAGCAAGGCGCGGCAGGTTACGTGGCCATGGAGCTCGTTACCGGCACGCTTGCCGGTAAGCAGGGAAGCTTCGCGCTGCAGCACTTCGCCACCATGGACGCAAGCGGACCTAAGATGCAGATCATCGTCGTGCCCGGCTCCGGCACCAGCGATCTCAAAGGCATCGCCGGCGAGTTTACGATCCACAACGACCAGGGCGCGCACTCGTACGATTTCGACTACACATTACCGAGGGACTAGGGACTAGGGACTAGGGACTAGGGACTAGGGACTAGGCAATAGGGAATAGGGAATAGGGAATAGAAGGCATGCCCGAAGACAGAACAGACGCAGCGAGCCTGATCTCTGACCACTGATCCCTGGCCACTGATCTCTGCTCTCTGATCCCTGGCCCCTGTTACATTGGAGTTTCGTCCTCCATGTTTGCTACTTCACAGCACGCGCATTTTGTCGGCATCGGCGGCATCGGCATGAGCGGCATCGCTGAGATCCTGCTCAACCTGGGGCTGAAGGTCTCCGGCTCCGATCTCAAGCGCAGCCCCGTTACTGACCGCCTGGCGAAGTTGGGTGCAACGATCTATGAAGGTCACGCCGCGCCGAACGTCGCTGGCGCAACGGTGGTTGTCACCAGCTCGGCAGTCAACACAGCCAATCCTGAAGTTGTCGAGGCGCACGCGCGCAAGATACCGGTCATTCCGCGTGCGGAGATGCTCGCCGAATTGATGCGCCTCAAATACGGCATCGCCGTCGCCGGCATGCACGGAAAGACGACGACGACATCCATGGTGGCCAGCGTACTTGCCGCAGGCGGGCTTGATCCCACAGTGGTGGTCGGCGGCCGCGTAGACGCGCTGGGCTCGAATGCGTGGCTGGGCACCACGCAGTATCTCGTCGCGGAGGCCGATGAGAGCGACCGCTCGTTTCTCAAGCTTTCGCCAATTCTCGCCGTCGTGACGAATCTCGATCGCGAGCACATGGACTGCTATCGCGATATGGCCGACGTTGAACACGCCTTTATCGAGTTCATGGACCGCGTACCTTTCTACGGAGCGGTCACGGCATGCATTGAAAATCCGCAGCTCAAAGCGATTCTGCCCCGCGTGCGGCGGCGCGTCTTTACGTATGGGCTTACAAGTGAAGCCGATTTTCATCTCGAATTTCTTGAGAGCGGGCAGGGAAGCGGCTTCTCGCGGTTTCAGGTGACGACTGCCTCAGGTCCGCTTGGCCCGTTCGAGCTGCATGTGCCTGGCCGGCACAATGTGCTGAATGCGACGGCCGCGGTGGCGATCGCGCATCAGCTCGAAGTTGCGCCGGAAAAAATCGCTGCCGGCTTGAAAAACTTTCGCGGCGTCGACCGGCGCTTCCAGCAGCGCGGCCGTGCGCGGGGTGTGACGGTTGTGGATGACTATGGCCATCATCCCACGGAGATTCGCGCCACCCTGGCCGCCGCCCGCGGCTGCGGCCACAACCGCATTCATGTGATTTTTCAGCCCCACCGTTACTCACGTACCGCGGACCTTATGGAACAGTTCTCCGGCGCGTTCACTGATGCTGATACCGTGGTTGTATTGCCCATTTATGCGGCGAGTGAGGAACCGATTCCAGGCGTCACTGCGGAGTCGCTCGCAGGCCGCATTCGCGGGCTGCGCGTTGAATATGCGCCTGATTTCTCTGCGGCGGTGCGGGCAGCAACAGCCGCAGCGCGCGAGGGCGATCTGATTCTCACGCTCGGTGCGGGCAGCGTGAGCCAACTGGCGCCGCAGATTCTCGCTGCTCTCGAAGGCGCAGCGCATACGGAGTCTCTGGTGGCATCGGATAAGAAGGCCAGCAGTCGTTAGTGCATCAAGGAGGGGAATGTCTGACGCGCTACATGAAGATCTTCGTCACACGATCCGTTTGTGTTGGAAGAGCCTGCGCGGCCAGGAGGTCTTCAAGGCTATCGAAGTCAATCAGGAACTTGCAGCCATGTGTCCTGAAGAGTTTTCGGCACACGGCCAGATCACGGCGACCATGGCGTGCGGAAGCAGCGCGAATCGCCTCTGCGAGATTCTAGCGGGCAAAGAGTTGAAAGACTACTCGACAAATCCTGATGCTATCGATCCGAGCAACTCCGACAGCATATCCAAGTGTATGCTCGCGATGAAGCAGAACGAAGGCTATGTGCTAGTGCGCATCAATGTCGTGGGCGGTGGCGCGGGCCATAGCTACATTTTTCTCTCAAATCAGCACCACGCCGGCGAGGCGCTGAAGGGTTACATCTACCAGACCAACGTGGGCTGCCATAAAGACAGCGCCTTCGATCTGATCACCTGGATCGATGATAAAAAGTCTGAAACCGAAGTTGATTTTGCGACGCACCTCTCAGAGATCGTGAAGGGCTTCAAGTTAGCTGCCGGATTCACTTACCAGGAGAAATACATGCTCTCCGACAAAGCCCTCAAGCAGGATGAGCTCGCAGATCTTAAGGCGAAGTCTGCAGGGGCCGGAGCAGCAAAATTCCTCCTCATGTGGTCGCCCGTTGTTCTGAAAACGGCGCAGGAAAATCTTCTCGCCATCCGCCAGCGCGTGCCTGCAGAGAAGGCCCCGGCCAAGAAGTTTGCGACCGCGTAAGATACTTCGCTCCACCCCGGGACATGGTTCCCTGAGCCTGCCAGTCCCGATCGGCGAAGACACGCACCGCTTTCCTTGCTGTTCGCCATCTCTTCATCAATCTCCGCATTGTTTGTAACTCCTTGTTCACATTGGACTGCTAGGGTGATCGCGGTTGCTCGCGCGATCTTGCTGCGGGCTGCGCAATTTCCCCCGAATTCCTCCGCAACTCAGTACACATAAGGAGCGTCTTCATGCAGTCTCTTGCACCGGCAACGCGCACGCGCGTGCGCGCCTTCTGCTTTGCGAGTGCCGTTCTGGCCATGTCTATCAGCACATTCGCGCAAGGCTTCGACCGCGATGATCGGGATCACGATTTTGACGATCACGGCGTCGCTTTTACCCCCGGCAATCTGGTTGTGAGCCGTTCGGTTTACTTCGGCAATGCCAATACTGTGAAGGTGGGTGAAGTCCTGCCTCCGGGCTGCGGCCAGGGGCTCTGCTCGCCCAGCACAGGCACTATCGCGGATGGCACGTATCCAGTCGTGTTCAACAACGACACATACGATGCCAGCTTTGGTATCACATCGCCGATCTTCCTCGACGAGATGACGCCCTGGGGCTGGACGGTTCGTTCGCTCGAAGTGCCGAACAGCTCGCAGTGGGGTATCACGTCGGAGAGCAATCAGCTCGTAACCAGCTTCAGCTCGAAATCGGAGTTGGCTTTGCACCTCTCCAGCGACTCCAAATACCTGACCTTTATGGGCTATGTCGCGCCGGTCAATGGAATCGATATCTCCAATTCGAACACTCCGGCAGCTCCCGATGCGACTAATCCCGTCGGCGAGACCAATTTGCGCGCTGTGGCGACGGTCGATAAACATGGCCGCTTTACTTTCGCTGAGAGCAATGCCTACAGCGGCAACAATGGCCGGGTCGCGATTCTGAACAGCACTGACAACGTCTTCTACATGGCCGGCAACGCGGGTAATGGCGCGAATCCACAGCCCAATGGCGTCATCCTCGGCGCGGGCGCGCAGATTCTCACGCCTGCAACCGTGGGCGAGTACCAGCAGAATCCAGGTACGCCCACGCCCGTGGCCAGCTTCTCCGTCACCGAACTCGGCGACAAAGCGGACAAGGTCGGTAAAGACGACAACTTCCGCGGCATGACGGTCTTTGACAATGTGCTCTACTTCACCAAGGGCAGCGGCGGCAACGGCGTGAACACCGTGTACTTCGTCGATACCGTAGGAACTGCCTGCCCCAAGGGTGTTGGCCTGCCTGTCGCTGGAGCAAAGCTTCCGACGACGCCACTCACCTACAACCTCAGCACTTTGCAGACCAGCGGCCTTCCCAGCAACATGTGCGTTTTGGCCGGCTTTCCGACCACATCGAACAAGGCCGTGAATCCGGTCAACTTTCCCTTCGGCCTCTGGTTTGCGGATCCCAATACGCTCTACGTAGCCGATGAAGGCGACGGCACCAATACCTACAACGCCACGACCGGCATGTACACAGACGCTGCGGGCCAAACGCTGGCGGGCCTCGAAAAGTGGGTCTTCGATGCGACTTCCAAGACCTGGAAGCTGGCTTACACGCTGCAGAACGGGCTCAACCTCGGCAAGCCATACACGGTGGAGCACTATCCCACCGGCAACAACACGGCCACGGGCCTGCCCTGGGCTCCGGCAACCGACGGGCTTCGCAACTTGGTGGGGACACTCGGCGATGGCTGGTTCGTTTCCCGCGACAAGGTCGTGATCTACGCGATCTCGTCCACGGTGAGTGGTAACGGCGACCAGGGCGCGGATCCCAATAAGCTGTACGTGATTGTCGATGACCTCAAGAACACCTCGGCGACAGTTGCAGCGAGTGAGAAGTTCTTTACGTTGCGGACGGCACGCGCGAGAGAAGTATTGCGTGGCGTTGCCTTCACTCCGGGAACCAAGCAGGACGGCTCATACTAAGAGCCTGACTTTCGCGCCGCCCCTCCGGGGCGGCGCGTTTGTTTTTTGGGGCGGCGGTCCCAGGGACTAGCGTCCCGGGCTATTTTCGCGTTCTCCCTCCGGGAGAGTCGGAAGCCTCTCATCTCAGAGTCCGGATCTTTGGTCCCTGCCTCACGTTCCGTGTTTCCTTCCTCCGCTCGTAACCCACCGGATTCCCCCCGCTTCAGTTGCGGAAATTGGCCGTTGAACTGCGGGCTATAGTGAAAGCTGGCGACTCTCACGACCCTCGCTCCGGCGTGACGAATCAAGGCAACTACACAAATCGCCCCATGCTCTGGGAGGATGAACCGCCCGCGGACTCGCGTGTCCGCCGGATGCAGCAGGATGCGCCCTTGCCGGGCCGCGTCCGCCGCAACGGTCCCGGCATGCCTTTCGACATGGACGATCCTGAAGATGATGGGCCGCCGGGCGTCCACCGGTTTCCTGCCGCCGCGCCGAGCGGGTCTTGGTGGCGTCCTGCCAGCAAAATGGGACGCATCTTTCTGGCGCTGGGCACGCTCGCGGTTCTTGGAACCTGTACCGCTATTGTTCTCTTGTCTCGCAGCGCTCTAGAACGTGATGCCCGTTTCCGCATCGCAGGCGCAGCCAATATTCAGGCGACCGGCCTTACTGAGGTGAGCCGCACAGATATGCTACCGGTCTTTGGCGAAGACATCGGCCGCAACATCTTCTTTGTGCCGCTCGATCTGCGCCGCAAGCAGCTTGAAGCCATTCCGTGGGTGGAGCACGCGACGGTCATGCGCCTGCTTCCCGATCAGATTCGCGTCTCAGTCATCGAGCGCAAGCCGGTAGCTTTCACACGGCAAGGCCAGCAAATCGGGCTTGTCGATCCCGACGGTGTCCTCCTCTCGATGCCGGCGTCCATCATGGCGCTGCATCACTATTCCTTTCCGGTGGTCATGGGTATCGATCGCGGCGATCCCGCTGCTTCGCGCAAGGCGCGCATGGCGGTGTATCAGCGCATGATGACCGAGCTCGACTCAACCGGCCAGCACTACTCCGAACAGATTTCCGAGATTGACCTCACGGATCCTGAGGATGCGCGTGTGCTCATGCCAGAGCAAGGCGGCGATGTTCTAGCGCATTTCGGTGATGATCGGTTCCTCGATCGCTACCAGCGCTACAAGGCGCATATTGCTGAGTGGCGCCAGCAGTATCCGCATCTTGCGGCGGTCGATCTGCGTTACGACCACCAGGTTGTGCTGCAGATGGCTTCGGGCAAAGAGGCCTCGGCGGATGAAACGTCCGGCGCGGTCGCAAGCGGCGCATCGGAGAGCAAACCCTCGGCTGGCGAACCGGCAGTAAGTGCCGCACCCACCAGGCCCAAGTCCGCGGGCAGCGGCTCTGCGGCAGCAAAAAGAAAAGCCGCCGAACAGAAGAAGAAACGCGCGGAGGCGCATCGCGCCGCCTTGAAACCCACCCATACAAGCAGCAGAGCACTTGCCGCGAAGGAAGCAGAGTGAGCCGATGAACCAGAATCTGGACAATCTGATTGTGGTTCTGGATATCGGCAGCTACCAGACGCGCGTTGTGGCCGCAGACCTGAACGAAGGCGTATTGCGCTATCGCGGGCACGGCATCGTCGACTCGATCGGTATGCGCAAAGGACTGATCGCCGATCTGAATCCGGCCGCCAAAGCTGTGCGCGCCGCCAATGAGCAGTGCGAGCGCGTGGCGCGGATCAATATTGAAGAGTGCGTCGTCGGCGTGGGCGGCCCGCACGTGCGCGGCGTGAACTCGAATGGCGGGTTCCGGCTGGGCACCCGCATGCGCGAGATCACGCGCGAGGATGTGCGCACCGCCGTCGAAAGCGCGCGTGCTATCGAACGCCCCGCGGACCGGGAGATTCTGCATCTGCTGCCGCGGCAGTTCATTCTCGACGAGCAGCCTGGCATCTTTGATCCCGTCGGCATGGTCGGCGCGCAGCTTGAGGTCGACCTGCACATCGCCACCTGTTCCGGCTCCGCGCTGCAGAGCACCATCACCTGCGCTAACCGCGCAGGGCTTGAAGTAACAGAGGCCGTGCTCGAATCGATTGCGTCGGCTGAATGCACGCTCTCGGCTGATGAACGAGAGCTCGGCGTCTGCCTGCTCGATATTGGCGCACACTCGACGGATCTGATCGTCTTTTTTGAAGGCGCAACGGCGCACACCGCGTCTGTTCCCATCGGCGGCGCGCATTTTACGAACGACCTCGCTATCGGCCTGCAGATGCCGGTCGCGCAGGCTGAAGAGATGAAGCGCCAGTACGGCCACTGCGTTGTCACGGCCATACCTCAGCATGCGGAGATCGAGATTGCCAATCCGCAGCCGCAGCGGCTGGGTTTGCGCATGGTTGCGGAAATCCTGGAGCCGCGCGCCCGCGAGCTGATGTATTTTGTGAGAGAGAGCCTGCGTCACGGTGGCGTGCTCGAGGCGCTCGGCGCTGGTTGCGTGCTCACCGGTGGCGGATCGCTGCTGCCCGGCCTGCTCGATGTGACCGAGAGTCAGCTACGTGTTCCGGCGCGCACCGCAATTCCCGTGCGTATTTCGCACATACCTGGCGAACTTGCCCATCCCAGCTTCTCCGCGGCCATCGGGATGTTGCTCTATGCGCACCGGACGCGTACTGTGCGGGCCGCGGAAGACAATAGCTTGCGCGCAAAACTGCGCGCCATGCTGGCAGCCACTTTTTAACCAAGAGGAGATTCGAGCAGCCATGGAACAGCCCAAAAAAGAAATTGGAGAGATGCGCATCCAGTATCACGAAGAAACCCCACGCGGCGCCCGCATCAAGGTGATCGGCGTGGGTGGCGGCGGCGGCAATGCCGTCAACCGCATGATCCAGGCGCGTCTCGAAGGGGTTGAGTTCATCACTGCGAATACGGACGTGCAGGCGCTCAAGCTCTCCCATGCCCCGGTCAAGCTGCAGTTGGGCGTTCGTCTTACTGCCGGCCTTGGAGCGGGCGCGAATCCTGATGTGGGCCGCCGCGCCGCGCTTGAAGACTCGGAAAAGATCATCGAGGCTCTCGAAGGCGCAGACATGGTCTTTGTCACCGCCGGTCTGGGCGGGGGCACAGGCACCGGCGCTGCGCCGGTGATCGCTTCGCTGGCCAGCGAGATGGGCATTCTCACTGTGGCCGTTATCACGCGTCCCTTTGGCTTTGAAGGCAAGCGCCGTCTACAGCAGGCCGAGCGTGGCCTCAAGGAACTGCTCGAAAGCGTCGACACGATGATCGTGATCCCCAATGAGAAGCTACTCGCGGTGGCGAAAGATGCCGGCTTCTTTGAGAGTTTCCGTATTGCGGACGACGTGCTGCGCCAGGGCGTGCAAGGTATCTCCGACATCATCACCATTCCCGGCATCATCAACCGCGATTTTGCCGACGTGAAGACCACGATGGCCGGCATGGGGCAGGCTGTGATGGGTACCGCGGTCCGTGCGGGCGAGAACCGCGCCATTGAAGCCGCACAGGCGGCAATGGCTTCACCGCTGCTCGAAGCCGGCGCCATCGACGGCGCGCGCGGCATCCTGATCAACATCACCGGCTCCAGCTCACTCAAGCTCTCCGAGGTCAACGCCGCCTCGTCGCTCATCCAGACGGCCGCGCATGAAGACGCAAACATCATTTTCGGCGCCGTGCTTGACGAAAAGATGGGCGAAGAGGTCAAGATCACTGTCATCGCCACCGGCTTTGGTGACCAGATGCCGGAGCGTCGGGCCCGCATGCTGAGCGTGGAAGATACGCCGGTGGTTTCAGTCCCCGTCTCTGTCCCGGTTATGTCGCCGGACAACTGGATGCGCGAGGGCGGGGAGGAACCCGCTGCCGAAACAGAACCCGCAGCGCCCGCACGTCCGCGCTTCATGAGCCAGGACGAGGACGAGAATCCAAATACCGCCAAGGCCTTCTTCTTCTCGTCAGCAGCGCCGGCCGTAGCCACAACTGTCACAGTTGCCACGCCTCCGGCCAGGCAGCCCGAAGCGGTGCAAAGTGCGGAAACACCCGCCTCGGCTGGTCAGATCGGCAGCCCCTTCGACGGGATCGCCGACCCAGCTCCGCTGTCGAGAGAGTATGTGCCAGCAACACGTGACGCAGAGCCCAGCACGCCGCAGGTGACTTCGCTATTTGGTCAGAGCGATGCAGAAACTGAGCATGATCTCGACGTGCCGGCATTTCTGCGCAGAACGCAGTTTTAGGGTCCGTCGCGTTCAGCGGGATTGGATCGATTTTGAAGAAGCGGCGGCCCTTTTCGGCGCTTTGTGGGAATTTACTTAGGCATCGTCCGATCCAGTCCGGTTGGCCCGAAAGAGGGCAAACCGGCCGCGAACGTTACCTTGGAACACTCTAAAGTTGTACAGCTTTTTGGCCCCGGCCGGTGCATGATGGTTCCATCTTCGGTTATTGTAAAAAGAGACATTAACCGGACCGTTACAGAGCGGCCGGGGGGAAGCCTTTTCTCACCTGCCGGGCAAAATTGCAACGCTGAAGCCTCAGCTCGACACATTTACGTGTATGAGATTTCGACTCGGGGCCGATAAACACAGAAGTGCGGCGTCTTAGCGGCGAACGCACGGCACAAATTCCAAAGGTTGAGAGGATGTTGACTGGGATGAAAGTGTCCTGCGTTTGGACAGTTGGATTCGCCCTTATCGGTTCGAGCATCGGCGCCGCGAACGCCCATGCATTAAATGCTCCACAAAAGCTTCACCATTCCCGGACATCCGAACCTCATCTCAGCGAGACGCATCGCGCCGCCAGTCACCATGCCGTCCGGTCCGCATCCGTTACGGCGCATACCACCGCGCATCGGACCAGCGCCCATTCCAGCGCACACATCCGCCGCACGTCCCTCGCCGTACACCATCGCTACTACGAGCGCTTCACGGCCAGCTCGATCCTCGATGGGCCGGTGGGCGGAGGCGACATCACCGCCGGTGAAGATCCGATCGTCCGCCAGGCGGCAATCGACGCCCTGGGCGACTTAAACGGCACCGCCGTCGTGATCGATCCCTCGAATGGCCGCATTCTGGCCATGGTGAACCAGAAGCTGGCGCTCTCGCCTGGCGCCGAGCCCTGTTCCACCATCAAGCTCACAGTAGCGCTTGCAGCATTATCCGAAGGCCTGGTCACGCGCGACACGATGGTGAAGCTCGAAGGCTTCCGCATGAACATGACCCAGGCGCTGGCCCACAGCAACAATCTTTATTTTGAGGAACTGGGCAGGGAGCTGGGCTTTGAGCGCGTCCGCCACTACGCCACGGAGTTTGGTCTGGGCGAGCTGGCTGGTTATCACATTGAAGGCGAACAGCTCGGCGAGTATCCCGAACATGAGATTCCGCTGGCCGATGGCGGCGTAGGCCGCATGTGCAGCTTTGGCCAGGGCGTTTCGCTCACGCCATTGCAACTCGGCGCGTTTGTCGCGGCTATCTCCAATGGCGGCACACTCTACTATCTGCAGCATCCCACTACGCCGGAAGAGGCAGCCGATTTCCAGCCGCACGTCAAGCGCACGCTCGACATCGCCCGCTACACGCCTGAGATGCTGGACGGTATGGCCGGCGCAGTGGAGTACGGCACAGCGCGCAGCCTGCGCGTCAACTTCCAGCAGTTTCCGGTCTTCGGCAAAACCGGCACCTGCTCCAATGAAGGAACCCGCTATGGCTGGTTTGCCTCCTACTCCAACTCGCCCCAGGGCAGCCTGGTGACGGTCTTCTTCCTCGAAGGCAATCGCGCCGTCTTCGGCCCGCGTGCCGCCGAGCTTACCGGCGAGTTCTACCGCAATCTCTGGAATCGCGATTACTTCCGCACTCGCAATCAGGAAGCGCAGACCGACACCGGCGCAACTTCGGCCACGCCCGTGGGCGCGACGCAATAGTCTACTCAAGTTCTCTCCAGCAAACGGGCCGCCCCACGAACGATTGGGGCGGCTTTTTTGCTGTTCATGACGTGGTGAGTTAGTTGAAACCGAAAGAGATCGTCTTCAGTGTGCAGCGGCCTGTCACCGTCGCTTTCGCAATGCGACCGGGCAATTAGACCCTTTCCAACATAAGGTGAGTCGCGTATTCCGAAGCCTTCCGGCTGGTCACTGAAAACCCAAGTGCGCGCATATCCAGACGATAAAACAGCGATTCACCCTGGCCGAGGAGAACTGGCACAGACGCAATGTGAAGCGAATCGATCAATCCAGCCTTTAGATACTGGCGCACCGTCGATACCCCACCTCCGATCTTGACATCCTTCGACCCTGCAGCATCCCTGGCGCGTTTCAGTGCCTCATTGATACCGCCCGTAATAAAGTAGAAAGTCGTGCCGCCTTTCATCTCGAGAGGCTCGCGTTCGTGGTGCGTCAAAACGAATGTTGGCGCATGATAGGGCGGGTTTTCTCCCCACCAGCCCTTCCATGAATCATCCGGCCACGGGCCGCGCACCGGACCGAACATGTTGCGACCGAGAATAAAGGCACCAAAGTTGTCCATCGCACGATGAGCAAATTCATCGTCGATATCCCCCACCGATCCACCCTCCTTCCCGTGCATTGAGCAGAACGTACGGGTGTGAAAAAACCATTGGAAGATCTCAGTTCCTCGTTTGCCGAGTGGATCGCCCAAACTCTGTTCGATTCCCGCGCTGAAACCGTCCAACGAAACACCAAATCCCGCGATTCGGACTTTTTGCATTTTTTCCATTCTCCCGATTTCGTACCAGATGTTCTGCGGCTATCACGCGATGTGTTTACGACGCTTTTCGCTTGCCTTGATGATTTCGCCCATGTCCCCCGCTGGCCGAATCTCGAAAATATTGCCGTACTTCACCGCGGGATGCTGGGCCATGAGCTGCAAAGCATGGTTCATGTCCCTCGCCTCAAGGACGAGAAAGCCGCCGAGTTGTTCCTTGGTTTCCGTGTAGGGACCATCTGTGGTCGCGACTTTGCCGTTTTTCCAAGACAGGGTTAGGGCGGTTTCCGGCCCCTGAAGCGCTTCTCCACCACCCCAGTGCCCGTTGGCGCGAAGATAGTCGTCGTACTCAAAGCATTTGTCGAACAGGTCGTTTCGGTCGCCCTCAGGCAAGCTATCGAATTTGATTTTGTCGTAATACCCCAGGCAGATGTATTTCATGGTTCTTCTCCTCATATAGGTTGTGAGGCCGCAGTGGCCCGGTTGTTTACTTGCTGCTGCTGGAACCCTGTTCCGGAGCGGGGAAGAAAAGCAGCTCTCGTACCTCGCCGGGAACATTGCAGATGATGGCGGCCTTCTTCGCCCACGCAAGTGCCTCATCAATATTGGCGCATTCCAGTATCCAGAATCCGCCCATGTGTTCCTTGGTCTCGATGTACGGCCCGTCGGTGATGAGCACCTTGTCATCGGCCTGCTTGCGCAGCGTCTTTGCGTTGGCGACCGGGGCAACGCCGCAGGCGAACTTCCTCACGCCGGCGGCAATCAGTTCGCGGTTGAGCGCGTGGATCTCCTCCATCATCGCTTCGGTCACGGTGGACGGGTCGAAGTTGTCGGGCAGGTAGTTGCAAACCAGATATTGGGGCATGACTTTTTTCTCCTTGGTTTCTATGAATTGTTCCCGATGACCTGTTTCCTGTTCACTCAGGAACCGTAGCTCATCGTTCTTTTGTCCTATAGTCGTTCGGGAGACGGAAAATCGACAGCCAGTTAATTTTTTATTTCAGATGCCAAGCCATGTCTTGCAGAAATAACTGGGAAAGACGCGGGCGTTCACCGATCTCGTTCCAACAATCGGGATCACGCTCCTTCTGTGACTCGTTTCGTGTGCCGGATGCATTCCAGATTGGGAAGAGGAAAAAAGAAAACGCTGGAACAGAGTTATTGGGTGTAAGATATCGGCGACCTAGCTTGCAAAGATGGAAACGGGGCTCCTCCTAGGCAACAGCTGAAAGGAGACTAGCGTGAAGAATCGAATTCTAGTAGCCGCCAGCCTCGTGTTGATGGCGGCCTTCGCATCCGCGCAGACCCTAAAGTGGGACCTCAAACCGATGCCGGAGGGATTTTCTGTTCCTGCTAATCAGCTTCGCGTACATGAGGGCATGCTGATACCGCAAATCAGCATGGTCTGGGTTAACCCGAACGATCAAAACAACTTTGAAGTCATGGTCATTCCTCGATTCCTGTATCGAAAAGCGAACGGACCACTTTGTCCAGTACCTGGCTACGAGTGGGTTGACCCCGATAACCTGCAAAATTTCGATGTCAGGCCGGTTCAAGCGACTGTGCCATCAAGTGCCGATGACGCAGCGGCCGTTAGTAACTCTTCTGACGAGGATGAATCTCACTCGCAGTCAGTTTCCCAAACGACGCCAGCTGATTCGTCTCAGGAGTTGCCACCGTGCATATCCGTTCAGCCAACGGGCGTCCAGATTCTCAATCCCAAGTACGTTCCGTGCAAATCGAGCGATGTTCCACCGGCTGCGAGTGGCGATCAGAGCGGTGTTTCACAGCAAGTAGGAGCTCCGGCCAGTCCTGGGCATGAACATGAGCCGAACCCGCCAGCGAGCGGCAGCCCAGGAACGGATCGCTCGCCTGCATTCATTCCTCTCGGAGGCGCGGCCGCGCCGGTAATCGGACAGGAATTGGAACGCCTCAACGGGGTGATCGAACAGCGTGACGCCGATATGGACTACATCCAAAACGGTGGTAAGAGCAGCGGTAATAATAGTGTCAGCAATGGGGGAGCCAACAACGGCAATGGCGGCGCCAACAGCGGCGGTAGTAATGGCGCTAGCAACCGCGACAATGGGGAAGCCAACGGTGGTGGTAATGGGGAAGCCAACGGCGGCGGAAACGGCGGGGGCAATGGCGGTTCCGAGGCTAGTAGCGGTGGCGGCGAACACGGCCATGAAGGCGGGGCTGGCGACTCAATGAAGTAATAGTGACATTTAGCTCTCGCACTCGCCCAACCGATTTTTACTTCAATTCCTCGAGCCGCGTTCGCAGGAATTGCCGCTCCGGTTCCTGTTGGGTCAGCGCCAGAGCTTTCTCATAAGAGGCCCGAGCCTGGGCGGTTCTGCCTAGCCTGCGGCACATGTCGGCACGGGCTGCATGCGCCAGGTAGTAATTTGCCAGTTCGCCATGCTCCAGCAGCGCGTCGATCTGCGCCAGCCCGGCCTCCGGCCCGTCGCATTCGGCGATCGCTACAGCACGATTGAGATAGACAATTGGCGACGGCTGAATGCGTATCAAGTGGTTGTAGAGCGCGACAATCTGCCGCCAGTCAGTGGCGGCGACCGACTCCGCCTCGGCATGAACGGCCGCAATCGCAGCCTGCAGCGTGTACGCGCCGAAGCGGCGAGAACTCAGGGCTTTCTCCACCAAGGCCACGCCCTCGGCGATCTGCGCGCGGTTCCAGAGCGAGCGGTCCTGATGCTCCAGCAAAATCAGCTCTCCGGTGGGAGAGGTTCTCGCGGCGCGGCGGGATTCCTGGAGCAACATCAGAGCAAGCAGGCCCATGACTTCGGGTTCTGCGACTTCCACCTCCGGCTTGAGTTCGGTCAACAACCGGGCCAGCAACCGACCTAGTCGAATCGCCTCGCCGGTGAGCTCGGCCCGCGTGACCTCTGTTCCCGCCGCAGCCGAGTAACCCTCGTTAAAGACGAGATAGATGACCTGAAGCACTGCGTCCAGCCGCTCCGGCAATTCCTGCGGCGCCGGCACTTCGTAGGGAATCGATGCCTCCCGAATCTTTGCCTTGGCGCGTACGATGCGCTGGGCGAGTGTCGCCGGCGTAACGAGAAACGCGCGGGCAATCTCCTCCGTAGTCAGGCCGCAGATTTCGCGAAGAGTGAGCGCAACCTGTGCTTCCGGAGGCAGAGCAGGATGGCAGCAGGTGAAGATGAGACGGAGACGATCGTCCTCGATTTCGTCCGCCTCTTGTGTTGTTTCGCTGATATGCGTCTCAAGGTACAGCGCAAGGTCAGTTTGTGCGGCGTCGAAGCGCGCGCGCCGGCGCATAGCGTCGATAGCCTTGAAGCGCGCCGTTGAAATCAGCCACGGGCGTGGCTTGTCCGGAATGCCGGCTTGAGGCCAGGTCTCCACGGCGGCGGCGAACGCCTCATGCATCGCCTCCTCGGCGAGATCGAGATCGCCGAGCAGCCGTACGAGCGTCGCCAGAATCCTTCCCGATTCCGAGCGGTAAATGGTCTCTACGGTTTTGCTGAGTTGCTCAGACACAGGCGGCATCTACGCCAAACTAGCAAACGGAAGGACTCGCTACAACTCCGCTCGGTCAAACCGGCCTACTGCCCTTCATGGCGAGGCGATATTCTGGCCTGAGCATGAAAACCATCCACTGGATCGTCGCCGGCATTGGCGATATCGCACGCCGGCGTGTCATCCCGGCCATTCTCGCCGAGCAACGCAGCACTCTTTATGGTTTCGTCACGCGGGATTCCTCGAAAGCTGAAGCGTATCCCGGCAGGCGGACATGGCCCACGATGGAGCAGGCGCTTGAAGATCCGTTGATTGATGCCATCTATATCGCCCTGCCCGTCGCAATGCATGCCGAGGCTGCGATCGCCGCCTTGCGTGCCGGCAAGCACGTGCTCTGCGAGAAACCGATGGCTTTGAACGACGCTGAGGCGCAGCGCATGGTTGCGGAAGCCCGCGCCCCCGGACGGCTGCTCGGCGTGGCCTACTACCGCCGGCTCTATCCCAAGCTGATCCGCGCCAAAAAGCTGATCGCCGAAGGCGCCATCGGCCAGCCTGTGCTGGTTGAAGCCAACAGTCACAGCTGGCTGCCCGAAGAAGCGCGCGGCTGGCTGTGCGATCCGGCGCTCGCGGGCGGCGGCCCGCTCTATGACATCGGCTCGCACCGCATCGATGCGATGCATTTTCTCTTCGGCAAGCCGGAGCTGGTTTCCGGCATTCTCTCGAATGCTGTGCATCGCATTGAGGTCGAAGACTCCGCTACTTTCGTCATGCAATGGTCGAACGGTCTTCATGGCGTCATCGATGTCCGCTGGAACTCGCACACGCCGCGCGACCAGTTCCGGGTCATTGGAACGGAAGGCGAGCTCAATCTCGATCCCCTGAACGGCCCGGATCTGCGCATCCACAGCCGATCGGGAACTGAGGTGGAAATGTTGCCTGCCCATACGAACGTGCACTATCCGCTGGTGCTCAACTTTGTAGGCGCGGCGCTCGCCAATTCGGCTTCGGCCCTTGCCTGCACCGGTGAAGAGGGGCAATGGACGGATTGGGTTATCGAACAGACAGTGCGAACGGCCAAGTTCAGATAGAGATCGGTGGTAGGCCGCCATTTGTAAGCATCTGCAACGAAATGCGTGCGGGAACATCAGATAAGATGAACTCACCCGTTCCCACTCCGCGAGTCGCGCGGAACCGGATGGTCTAATCTCTGTAACTGCAGCACAGGGCGTTCGATGGCTCTCCCGACTCACATCCTGCTGACCTATGGTTATCTGCTGCTCTTTGCCTGGGTCCTGATCGAGCAGCTCGGCGTGCCGTTGCCGGCTACACCGGTGCTGCTCGCCGCCGGGGCGCTCTCAGCTCAGGGCCAGATCAGTTTTCCTGCGGCTCTATTGGCGGGCATGGTGGCCGCGCTCATCTCCGACTCGTGCTGGTTCCTGATCGGCAAGCGTTACGGCCATCACGTGCTGCGAATTCTGTGCAAGCTCTCGCTGGAGCCGACCACGTGCGTCCGCCGCACGCAGGACTCTTTTGGCCGCCGCCGCGGCGTGATGCTGATGTTCGCCAAGTTCATTCCGGGCCTGGGCATTCTCGCTCCTCCGGTCGCCGGCCAGAACGGCATGAATTACGGCGCTTTTCTGATCTACGACGGCATCGGTGGAGCGCTCTGGGCCGGCGCGCTGCTGGCCTGCGGCCGCTTCTTTGGCGATCTGCTCAAGCGCGATCCCGGCCTGCTTTCGTGGGTTGGCCGCTTCTCCGGCGTGTTGCTCGCGCTCGGCATTATCGGCTTTTTCCTCGGCCGCCTCTATCGTCGCCGCGCGGTGCTGAAGAAACTCGCCGCCGCGCGCCTGGAACCTGAAGAGCTGAAGCGTTGGCTCGATGCCGGCGAGCCGGTCTACATCGTCGATCTGCGCCATCCACTCGAACTACTGCCCGATCCCTTCACGCTGCCTGGAGCGCTGCACCTCTCGCCCGACGACCTGACGGTCCGCCAGAGCGAGATTCCGCGCGACCGCGATGTGGTGCTCTATTGCACGTGTCCAAGCGAAGCGACAGCCGCCAAAACGGCCATGACGCTGCATAAGCTGGGTATCGAACGCGTGCGTCCCCTGCGCGGCGGCTTCGATGAATGGAAGCGCCTCGGCTTCCCGCTCGATCCCGTCCCGCCGGTGCTCACGACCATCCAGCCGGCTGAGCAGGCAAGCTAAACCCTGCGCGATGGAACTATCTCACGCCAACGTGGCAAATAGCGCTGCGATACTCGTCCCGATCGGTGATCCAATGCCTGTGCAAGGATCCGGCCCTGTAGTGGCGCTGTAATATCCGTTGTCGCCTTGGGTGATGTCATGGAAGGCCTTCGGATTCTTCCAGAGCGTCGGCGTCACAAATCCCAGCTTGGTGCCGAGAGCTGCAAACAGGCCCGCATAGAGCGGGGCCACGGCGCTTGTTCCGCCTACGACGTTGCTCGATCCGTGCACGAAGATCTCGTAGCCGGTATTGGGGTCGGCGTCGGCGGAGACATCCGGTACCATGCGCCCTTTGCCGTACTTTGATTTGGCTGGCGCCGGCGGTGCGCCAATCTGAAAACTCTGCACCGGAAAGATTGTCGAATAACCGCCGCCTGTGCCTTCACCATTCGTCTGGCCGGGATTGTCGTTCCATACCGTCTCTTCCGTCGACGTCTTATAGGTCCCCCCGCAGCCCACTATATGCGGACACGAAGAGGGGCAGTCTACATTCGCTGGTGTTGAGCCGCCGTCGCCCGAGTCGTTATCGCCTGACGCAGCAAAAACAATCATTCCTGCGGCGGTGGCCGACTCTGCTGCCGATTCCATCTGCTGCGCGGCTGTTGTACCCCAGTTTGCTTCGTCTGCACCCCAGGAGATGGAGCACACGTCGCATTTGTCCGAAGCGGCTTTCTCGACAGCCGAGGCGATGTCCTGCGACCAGTACATGCGGATCGTCGCTGCTTTGCCTGTCGCTGCGTAGTAGGAGGCGGCGGCGACCTGGATATCGAGCGCTACTTCAATATCGGCATCGCCTGCGGAGCCGCTCTGGTTCGGCGTGTTCTGCGTGCCGTCCACCGACACATCGGTGATGGAGGGCACAGGTTGGCCGACTGACTTAAAGAAAGCGGTCATGTCGGACATGACCCATCCTCCGCCGAGTTCGACAATCGCGATTACGCCTCCGCCGGCTAAACCGCTCGGCCAGTTGTAGGCTTTGCAGAGATTCGGCACGGTCCATTGGGTCGCGGGCGCAGCCTCTGGCCGCAGCCGATCGATGTGCTTTACCTGGGAGCGCAGTTTGAAATAGGGATGATTCTTGACGAGCGGGGCATTGTGTTTGGCCATCGGGGGGAATCCTCTCGTAGCGGCGAGTATGCCACACGGCAGGTCAGGCGGCAAAGTGAATATCTCATGCGCCGAGATCATCCAGTGTTCTATGTGTACCGGACATCACCGTCGAGTCGCTGCCGAGCCTTAGTATGGGTGAGGAACGGTAATCACCGCACGGAGCACTCTCTTGGCCTACGACGATCTGCGCGACTGGATCAAAACTCTCGAAAAGCACGGCGAGTTGAAAAAGATCCGCGAAGAGGTTTCGCCGGAGCTCGAAATCACCGAGATCACCGATCGCGTGAGCAAAATCGGCTCGCATTCTCACGCAAAATCTGACAAGTATGCTCCGGGCGGGACAGCGCTGCTCTTCGAAAATGTGAAAGGCCATCCGGGCCACAAGGTCTTCATCAACCAGTTTGGTAGCGAACGGCGCATGGCGCTCGCTCTCGGAGTGGAAAGGCTCGACGAGATCGCCGACCGCATCCACGCGCTCATTAACCTGAAGCCGCCCACCGGAGGCTTCTTCGACAAGCTCAAGATGCTGCCACAGCTTGCCGATCTGGCGAATGTTTTTCCCAAGACCGTGAGTGCCAAGGATGCTTCGTGCAAGGAAGTGATTCGCCGGGAGAATTTTGATCTCGGTTTCTTTCCGATTCTCAAATGCTGGCCGCATGACGGCGGACGCTTCATCACGCTGCCCTGTGTGCATACGCGCGATCCGCGTACGGGGAAGCGCAACATCGGCATGTATCGGATGCAGGTTTACGACGGCCAGACCACCGGCATGCATTGGCAGCGGCAGAAGGTAGCTGCCGAGCACTATAGAAATGCACTCCGGAATGCAGCGGCAAAGGCCTCAGCCGATACTCCGCTGACTGCAAGTGTAGCCATGATGGCCGAGTCGGCCGGCGGCGCGACGACGATTCCCGACGGGCCTATCGGCGGCCTGCCGCAAGTCTCGCTCGGCACGCAGAAGGGCTCACGCCTGGAAGTGGCCGTCGCCATCGGCACCGATCCCGCGACCACGTTTTCAGCGATTGTGCCCGCTCCTCCAGAGGTTGAAGAGTTGCTCATCGCCGGATTTCTGCGCGGCAAGCCCGTCGAGATTGTGAAGTGCGAGACTGTTGATCTCGAAGTGCCGGCGCACGCAGAAATCATCCTCGAAGGCTACGTGGAACTCGGCGAGTTGCGCAGCGAAGGCCCCTTCGGCGACCACACCGGTTTCTACACCATGGAGGATGACTACCCCGTCTTCCATCTCACCTGCATCACGCACCGCAAAGACCCCATCTATGCAGCTACGATCGTTGGCAAGCCGCCCATGGAAGATGCCTGGATGGGAAAGGCCGTCGAGCGCATCTTTCTGCCTGCGATGAAGATAACCATTCCCGAACTGGTCGACATCCATCTGCCTGTCGAAGCCGTCTTCCACAACCTCATGATCGTCTCGATCCGGAAGAGCTATCCCGGCCAGGCGCGCAAGGTGATGCACGCCATCTGGTCGCTCGGCCAGGCGATGTTCACCAAGTGCATCATTGTTGTGGACGAAGATTGCGATGTGCAGAACATCCCCGAGGTCGTGCTGCGCGTCGCGAATAACATCGATCCCGAGCGCGACATTCAGTTCACCCTCGGTCCGATCGATTCGCTCGACCACGCTGCGCGCCTGCCCAACTACGGGTCAAAAATGGGCATCGACGCCACGCGCAAATGGAAGGCCGAGGGCTTCGAGAGGCCCTGGCCCGCGATGATCGAGATGGATCAGGCGACCAAAGCGAAAGTCGACGCGATGTGGGCCAAGCTGGGGTTGTAATACAGTACTGAGTGTCAGGTCCGCAAAAGGCAACAAATGAGAGTTGCGCAACAGGAATCGTCTCTGTGTGCGTCTAATCGATCGATGACAGTCTTGCACTGGTAGAGCGGCTGCATGTAGAGGCCGCAATCTTTGTCTTCATGCTCGGCGGAGATCCCATGAGAAACATCGGCAGAGTGACTCTCCTCTCAATCTGCGCCGGTGTTGTGATTACGGCTCTCGTTGCACAGCGCGCATTTCGGCAGTATCCATCAGTCGAATACGGCGAAGCCATCCCGCTGCCGCCCGACTGGAACCAGCCTGAGGAGTGGACCTTTGCGCGTCTCATGTATCCTCCCGGCCCGCTGGATGGTTATCGCGGCCGGTTCGACGGCCCATGGCAGGAAGGACTTTCGCTTTGGACACAAGACTATCCTCGTGCTGACCGTGCACTCTCCAATGCGGTGCGGCGCCTCACCCGCATCCAAGCCCGTTCCGTCGAGCAATCTGTGAGTCTGGACGACGGAGACGAGATTTACAACTGGCCGTGGCTCTACGCCGTGCAGGTGGGCGAGTGGGGTCTTACAGAAGTAGAAGCGAAGAAGCTCCGCGACTACCTTCTGCGCGGTGGCTTTTTCATGGCCGACGATTGTCATGGGAGCCAGGAGCAAGCCTACTTTGAAAAGACCATGAAGATGGTCTTCCCGGATCGCGAGTTGGTGGACATCCCGAACGACGATCCTATCTTTCACACCTTCTTCGATCTCGACGACCGCTTTCAGATTCCTGGCGCCGAGCACCTGGCCACCGGCCACAAGAAGGATGGCTACGTCGCCCACTGGAAGGGAATCTACGACGACAAAGGACGCATCATGGTCGCCTTTTCGCTAAATTCCGACATCGGCGACTCATGGGAGTTTCTCGACGAACCACGTTACCCCGCCAAGTTTTCCGTGCTCGGCACCAAGATCGGCGTGAATTACGTGATTTATGCGATGACGCATTGAACACCCGCCCTCTGCTATATCTAGAATCATGCATCGCTTCCCGGCCCGGCGTGCTGTCCTTGGAATCGCCGCGCTGTTGGCCTTCGCCGTCTCTCTTCATGCGCAGCAGTCCGAGGAGACCTTTCGCTGGATGGACTTTCATTCGAAGTCTTCCAAGGATCAGGACATCATTGCCTGGGTCACACGCACGCTCCAGGTTGACCAATGGACCGCGATCCGCGAGATCGGCGTGAAGTATGACGCGGCTCTTGTCGTCACCACTTTGCGCGCTACTCCGGAATCATTGCCCGCAGACGATATGTACACGGTGTGGAGCGCCTCGCTTACCAGCCACGTGGCTGCGCCGCTTATCACCGGAGCCAATCTGCGGCTCTTTGATTGGGAGCGTTTTGCCGACGGCGTGTCCGACGATCTGACTGCGCTTTACGATAACTGCCGGAACTGCTCGGCGAGCACCTACTTTACGGCTTTCTACTATGACGCTGCGCACCATGTATGGGGCGCGCGCTGGATCAACGGTGGTCAAAGTGCGCCGGTGTGGAGTGCGCATCAGTCCGCAGATGAGAACTGGACGCAGGTCTACGCAGTGATGGCCGAAGGCGATGGGCACGTAGAGCTCTGCACCTGGAATCACTTTGACTACGGAAAGCAGAAAGATGCGACCGATGTGCTCTATCGCTATGACCGCGATCCCTTCAGCGGCCTCGATCGCACCGTGACGCTCACCGGCAAAGACGCAGAGGCCATGAAGCTTCGCCTCTGCCGTGGGCAGGATGCCGTGCAGGGCTTAGCGCGTGGGCAGGATTCGCCGCTCTGCCAATCCATGGTCAATCCGCGGCCCGAGCGCCGGCCTGTCACTACGCCGCCTGCCAATAACCGCGGCCGTTCAGTGCCTGGGGCGCATTGACGAGTATTAGCCCTGCTGAATAGCGGCGAAGTTATTGATCATTAAAGCGATTACGATTTCAACTCATCAAATAGACACAACCGGCCCCGGCGGCATCTACCTCGTTTGAAGTAGAGGGGGATTCGTCCTCGGGAGGTAAAAATGGGGCCATCGTTCGAACATAAATTTCACCACGCTCTGGGCTTTGCCGCGGTGTTTGTTCTCATGGGCTGTCATGCGGATCAGCAAGCGTCTGTCTCAGCAAATAGCTCCGACGCATCTCAACCGGTGCAACAGGAGCAGGCAGCCTCTGATCCGGCCTCCGCCAACTTAGCTCCGGCCCTGTATGCGGCCGGCACAGCCCCTCCCCCAGCAACCGCGCAAGAAGATGGCACTGCCGTTCTGCCGAACGCTCCCACGAACTACGACGGCAATGTGAGCGCACAGCCCTACGATGACTCAGCCGACGAGGCGGACTACGGCATCGAGCCGGACGATACGGCTAACGATCCCCCTCCGCCGCTGCCCGAATACGACCAGCCGCCCTGCCCTGGCGACGACTACATCTGGACGCCTGGCTACTGGTATTACACGCCTGCCGATGGCTACTACTGGGTTCCTGGAGCATGGGTTCAGGTGCCGTACGAAGGCGCTCTTTGGACGCCAGGCTATTGGGCGTACTCCCGTGGCCGCTACGCCTTCTATCACGGCTACTGGGGTCCGCACATCGGCTTCTATGGTGGAGTCAATTACGGATTTGGCTATGTAGGTTTTGGGTATCAGGGCGGCTATTGGAACCACGGCCACTTCGATTACAACCGCGCCGTCAATAACATCAACGTCAACCAGGTGCACTATGTCTACAACTACCGCATCGAAAACCGGAACGTCACGCGCGTAAGCTACGTTGGCGGATCAGGCGGCCTCCGCGCCCGTCCCCGTCCGGCAGAGATTGCCGCGTTTCGCGAGCCTCATGCCGCACCGATGCACACGCAAATTGAGATAAGGCAATCAGCCGGCAGCAACCGCGGGCAGTTTGCGGCGAACCATGGACGCCCGCAGCAGTTCACAGCGCCTCGACCCCTTGCAGCCGACCCGAATGTACATCCGATCGAGCCGCGCGGCCTGCACAATCTGCCGCCTGCTACGCCGCGCTCGTTCGCGCAGGGACAGCAGAATCAGGCTCCAGAGAGCCGAGATCCAGGAAATCGAAGTCCAGAGAATCGAGGCCTGGAAAATCGGGGCGAGGCAAACCGGCCTCAGCCGAATCAACCGGAACCGTATCAACCGGGGCCGAATCGAGCAGCGCCGTTTCGCGGGGCGCCCAATCAGCCCGAACCGAACCGGCCTGCTCCGAATCACGTTGAACCGAACCCAAGTCGACAGCCGTACCACATTCAGCCAAACCGAACGGAACCGAGTCCTCCGGCTCCGAACCGGCCGGAGATGAACCACCGGGAGCCTCCGCAAGGCCAGCCGAACGAACCGGGCCCCGCGCACACAATGCCAGGCCGCCGCGAAGGTCCTCCGGAGCAGCATACGCAACCCAACCAGCCGGCCCCGCCGGAGCACCACCAGTTGCCGAGCCACCCGATGCCGGAACAACATGCACAGCCCAATTCTCCGGCCCCTGAGCGGCACGGAGCACCCGAGCAACACGGGCAATCACAGCCCCATCACGAAGAGCACCCGCACCTGTAGTAGGAATAGCGCAGTTGTTGCGCGTCACAATTCGGACTTGGGTGTGCCATCTACGTCGCCGTCAGCACTCGGATGGCGACGAGATTGCGCACCCAGCGCGCCGGGCGTTTCTCGCCCGTTGTGATCAACTTCAGTGAGCCGTCTTCGGCAATCGGCTTTCCACCCTGGCTGTCCGCCACTAATACCGTGCCGTCATGCACGTCGGGCGTCACTTCGCCGATCGAATAGACAACTGCATAGCCGTCCGATCCTTCGGCGAGCAGATAAAGACGAAACTGCTTGCCGCGCGGCTTGTCCGGGACGCCGAGTTTCGTGAGCAGATCGATCAGCGGCACGCCCGCGTAGGTCTCATTTTTCTTTGTGTGCTCGTTGTAGACCGTGATGGTCGTGTGCGGCAGTGGGGCGAGTGTCTCGGGTGTCCAGGTGGCAGTCTGATCGCCGAAGGTGATCTTCAGCGGGCCGGCGGGGGCTGCGGGCTTGTGCATCTCCCCCATGGCTTGGGGTTGGCTCTGTGCCTGCAACTCTGCCATTTGTGTCGTCAAACTGAACAGTACGAATGCCGGCCACGCCGCTCGCCGCATCGCAATTCCCTCCCGGCCTCCATCGTATACTGGGGATATGTCGATTGTGCGCAACGTCGCTGGCATCGCCAAGGGCATGAGCATCACGTTTCGCGAGATGCTTGAGCCCACGCAGGTAGAGAACTACCCCGATGGTCCGGGGCCTCTGCGCGGCGCGGTCTTCGAAGAGCGTTTTCGCGGCGCGCACGTGCTGCAGCGCGATGAGAATGGCCTCGAAAAGTGCGTGGCCTGTTTTCTCTGTGCGGCGGCGTGCCCATCAAACTGCATTTACATCGAGGCGGACGAAAACACCGCCGAGCATCGCATCTCATCCTCAGAGCGCTACGCGAAGGTCTACAACATCGACTACAACCGCTGCATCTTCTGCGGCTATTGCGTCGAGGCCTGCCCTACAGACGCCATTACACACGGCCACGGCTTTGAACTAGCCACCCTCAACGCCACGAATCTTGTGATGCGCAAAGAGGATATGCTGGTGCCGGTTTCTGCGCTGACTGCTTCGATCGAGTAACTTCCAGAAGCGGCCTATCGTTCAAAACCTGGGGAACAGTGCGCTCATTCAGGCGTGTGGCCCGTCTGTTTTACGAACGTGATTCTGCTCACAGACCGGCGATTCCCATCACCGCTATGGTTGTTGGCAGAGATGAAGCCGCTCTCCCAACTCGTGGCGATTCTGGCGATGCTCTCCCTTGCTATGCAGCCATGCTTTTCCGGGCTACCCTGCGGATCGGGAACCGCCCCTGCTTGTGCGCATGGATGCTCCATGGCGGCGCATGGGGTGAGTACGGATTGCCCCATGAGTACCTCCGCGCAAGCTGGAGGATGTCCGGTAAGCTGCTGTGCGCAGGCGCTGGCTCAAAGCCCTACGCCCATGACGGTGGCTGGGAAACCGAGGATGGTAATAACCACTCTTTCGGCTGTGCCGTTCGTAAACGCTTCTTCGGCGCGAACGACGGTTGGATCGGCGTCCTCGGGCGGTCCAAACCTCACAGCATCGCGCTGCATTCTGCACCAGGTGTTCCGGATCTAAATCTTCTCTGACGTGCATTGCCTCAAGCGGCTTCGCAAGAAGCCAAGCTGCGAACAGGTTCATTCGACGTCAAGTCACGTCAAGGAGACTTTATGAAACGCACTCTTGCTACTCTTTCTTTCGTCGCCGTTCTCGCCATCACCGCACTCGCGCAGCCGGCCTTTGCAGCCAAGGCCATCTACTGCCACAACTGCTGCAAAGACAAGTGCAGCCAGATGTGCGGCCCCAAAGGGGGCTGCACGGAAAGCTGCTGCCAGAGCAAGTAACATCGCCAAACAAAGCTGAATAAATCCGGGTGACCCATCCTCGCAAAACCTCTTTGGGGTCGGGGATGGGCCGCCCGAAGTTTCACTCCACGCCCGCCAACAGCCCACGATTGCGCAGCTCCGTGACCACGCGTTCCACCTTCCAGTCGAGCGAGCCGTTGCCATCCACAATCAGATCGGCGTGGGCAGCAGAGGGCCGCACATAGGCGACACTCGCGGGCCGAACGGTCGCCTCGTATTGCTCGCGCACAGATTCTGCCGTGCGGCCTCGTTGTTCGATGTCGCGCTTCATCCGCCGCTCAAAGCACAGCGTGTCGGGTGTGTCGATGTACACGCGCAGCTGATACAGCGGTAGCAACTCGGGATAGTGGAGCGCGAAGAGTCCTTCGACAATCAGGAACGGGCCAGCCGTCACATGCTCGGTACGGCCTTGCACGCGCGTATGCGTCGAAAAATCGTAGAGAGGCCGCTCGATGCTTTCGCCGCGCGCCAGCGCCGCCACATGCGCTGCGAGCAGCGGGCTCTCGATCAACGCCGGATCGTCGAAGTTTTGCCGGATGCGCTCGGCAAACGGCAGGTGAGCGAGATCGCGATAGTAATTGTCGAGATGAAAGTGAATGCCGCCCAGTGTGCGCGCCAGCTCCGCAGCCAGCGTCGTCTTGCCTGAACCGGAGCAGCCCGCAACGCCTACAGCGACGGGCGGAAAGGGAAGTCGGAGCGGGAGCGTACTCGAGCCGTTCTCGTCCATCGCGCTCAGGTTCCGGCCTCCACAAGCGCGGAGATGCGTGGCACGAGGCGGGTAAGCAGTGCGGCCAGCCTCGCCTCCACCAGGCGGCCGGCCTCATACACTTCCTGATGGCTCAGCAGCGAAGTGCCCAGCCCCGCGGCCAGATTCGTCACGCAAGAGAGGCCGAGCACCTCGATGCCCATGTGCCGCGCGACGATCGTCTCCGGCACGGTGGACATGCCTACCAGCGTGGCGCCCAGCGTGCGAAAGGCGCGAATCTCCGCAGGCGTCTCGAAACTTGGGCCCGGCGTGGCGAGATAGACTCCCTCTTCGAGAGCAAAACCTTCTTCGCGTGCAGCTTCATGCGCCAGTGCACGCAGCCGCTTGCTGTAGGCCTCGGTCATGTCGAAGAAACGGAGCCCTGTCCCCGGCACAAATCCGAAGCGCGCCTCATTGGGACCTGTCAGCGGATTCCAGCCCATGAAGTTGATGTGGTCAGCGAGCGCGACAAGCTGGCCCACGCGATAGCCTTCGGCAATACCGCCTGCCGCATTGGTTAGTATGACGGCGCGCAGACCCAGTGCGCCCAGCACGCGCATCGGAAACGTGACCTGCGTGGGCGAGTAGCCTTCATAGGAATGCACGCGGCCCTGCATGATCACAACCGGGGTCCCCAACGACGGGTTTTTGTCGGTGGGGTGGTGAACCGGGGTCCCCAACGATAGGTTTTTGTCGGTGGGGTGGTCAACCGGAGCGCCGCCTAAAGTGCCCGCTACGATGCGGCCCGAGTGCCCCTCTACCGTCGACTGCGGAAAATGCGGAATTTCGCTATAAGGCACTGCGACTGCATCGGAGACAGCCTCTGCAGCTGCACCCAGCCCCGAACCCAGCACGATGCCCACGTGCGGCGTGAGCGGTGCGATGCGGGACTGCAAATAGGACGCTGCTTCGGCGACCTGGTCGTAGTAGCTCATGACGATTCCTGCGCGTTGCGTTCTCGTCATTCTACAAGGTTGCCGAGGGCGGCACTGATTGCAAGATCAATGATCTTCAGAGGGGTCGGGCGAGTTTGCCGTGTCGAGATCGACAAACGAGTTTGCACCCCGTGGCATGCCCGGCGCATAGCAGTTGCCATCGGGCGCTGCATTCTGAGGACATGCGGCGCTGAACTGCACTCTGCGCGGCGATAGCGCATATTGCCACACCGTCGCAAACTGTCTCACGCTTTCAGGTAATGCATCAAGCTGCGGAGGCGGCAAAGCACATCCGGGCGACGGCGGACATGCATCATCGGCGATCCACAGGGCGAGCTTTGCCGGATTATGTTTGGCATTTCCCACCTGCTCGCGCGCTGCTTCGCGTGTCGCGATATCTTCAGCCGTGCTGGTTACACCGCTCGAGTCCTGCACCTTGAGATCGGAGCAATAGACCCCGGCGCGGGCTCCCGTCTTGCGCACTGCGTCGATCCAGGCAAACACGTACGCAGCCTGTTCTTCCAGCAGCCGACCGCCCTCTTCCTGGTCGAGAAAGATCAGCACGTTGTGCGGGAAACCTTCGCTCATCGCTGCATTCACGGCGGCTTTTCCGTCTGCCTTGCCCATGGCGGCTGCGTCTTGCCCCTTCAGCTCGACATACGCCCGGCCGTTGAACAGCACCAGAAAACCAAAGCCATTGCGCTTGAGCACGTCGCGTTTGCCGATCCAGCTGTTGGTGCTTTCATCGGGAGGGTTATTCAGCCAGTAGCCGGTGTAGCGAAAGCTCTGGTGTAAGGCTGGCAGCGCCTCGTCGCCGGGATAGTTATTCCGGTCGAACCCGACGTATGCCTTCTGCGCGAAGCAGAGAGGAGCAGTGCCGAGCAAGAACGACAGAATGACGACGGCAGCTTCGATTCTCGTCCTGAGAGTAGACAGAATCCTCCACGGCGTTTTCCTCAACAAAACGCCACACTGCGCAAGGCCAAGATGGCAAGACTTGAATCGAAAATGCTCCAAGCCCGAGGTCTCTCCCGTTGTCATAGTGCATTGCTGATTTTACAGGTGAACGATACAGTAGTGGTGCGTGCGAACCATTGTGACCAATCCCGACCGACGGAGTTTATTGCCCCGATGTGCCGCAATATCAAGATATTATTCAACTTCGAGCCACCGGTTACTTTAGAGGAGGTGCGTGCCGCGTCTCTGCAGTACGTGCGAAAAGTGACCGGATTCAACAAGCCCTCGAAGGCTAATGAAGCTGCCTTCGAGACAGCTGTGGATGAGATCGCCCAGACCTCTATGCGGCTGCTCAATCACCTCGAAACCAACGCGCCGCCCCGTAATCGCGAGGAGGAGGCAGCCAAGGCCAAAGCGCGCAGCCTGGCGCGTTTCGGCGACTAAGCTCCGCGTGTTCAGTGCGCGGCTTGCCCCATCGCCGGGGTGCTGGCTGAGGCGGCTGTGGCAGCGGGATTGCTTTGGGTGGCAGATGCAGGTCCGGAGCCGTGCGACCAGGGCCAGCGCCGCCGGATGCGCGGGGCCCCGCAGACCTCCGGCTCGTTGGCCATCTGCTTCCAGAAAAGCTTGAAGCTGTATGTGCCCGGCCGCAGCGTAACCCAGTAGCTCGATTTGCTCAAAACCGGCTTGTGCTGGGCGATCACCTGATTATCAAGGATCTTGATGCCGCAGAGCAGATTGTTCTCAGGCTGCAGAATCGTTTTTGACGGATCGTGTGGCGGCAGATCTTTGTCACTCTCCCAGTCAAAATCGCAGCCATAGCGTGCGCTATCCATGTAGGCCAGCTGCAGCAGACCCTCTTGCCGTGCGATGTGCTTGGTGACGGGATCGACCACAGCCACCTCGGGATCGTTGTGGCGCACATTGGCGGTCGATTTCAGCCCGGCTTCGGCTCCGGCGAGCGCCTGAAAGAAATACGCCCAAAAGGCGCGTTTATCTGCGTCTGTGAGGTCTTTAAACCGCGGGCAGAGCGACTTGACCTCGTGCTCGCGCTCGGGCGCCAGCAGTTCGGGCGGTAGCGCCTGTTCAATGAGTTTGTCCCATTCCGGATTCCAGGTGTTGTCGTCTCCCAATTCGGCCTTCTGGATGGCGATAGGCGTCGGCGGCGCTGGTTTCAGCTCTGGCTGTGGCTGATTCGCAGGGGTCTGCGCCTGTGCCGGTGCGGTCTCGGCTGGCGCTTGCCCCCAAGCCCTTGCGGACGCGCTCAACGCCATACAGACCATGATGCAGACGATCTTCGGCAATCCATCCTCGGTTTCAGCGCAAATTTTGCGCTGTTGCGTCAGATGCGTCTTTTGGAACTCGCGTTCACAACAACCAGCAAATCACTTCGGTACGACAGCCGGTATGTGGAAGCAGGATGCAAAACTCTGCCCGCTACGGGATGAGACGATAGAGCAGCGACCTTATTCTCACCATTTGACCGGGGAAAAGATACGCATGAGGCAGATCGTTACGGTGATCTTTGGAATCGGCCTGATCGGCAATGCACTGCTCTTTGTGCCGCAGGCGATTGCGGTTTGGCGCAAAAAAACCGACGAGGGCGTCTCTCTGGTGACCTTCGGCGGCTTCTGCGTGCTGCAAGTTGTGGGCGTGATCCACGGCTTCTACGAGCACGACAACTCGCTCATCATCGGCCTCGGCGCCAGTTTTCTCACCTGCGGTACCGTCACCGCGCTGACGATTCTTTACCGTGTGCGCCGGCTGAGTAGTGAAAGTTCTTAGCTCGTGCAGACTGTGCGGTTTCGCTGAGAACGAAGACTACCCCAGGAAAATTCCCGCGATCGAAGCCGAGATCAGGTTGGCCATCGTGCCGGCCATCATCGCTCGCACGCCGAGCTGCGCCAGATCATTGCGCCGCTCGGGAACCAGCGCACCGATGCCGCCGATCTGCATGCCGATGGAACCGAGATTGGCGAATCCACACAGCGCGAAGGTCGCAATGGTGAATGAACGCGGCGCGAGTGAAGCTTTTTGCGCGCCTAGTGAGATGTAGGCCACCACTTCATTCAATGCCATGCGTGTGCCCAGCAGGTTGCCGATTGTGCCGCAGTCATGCCAGGGCACGCCGATGAGCCAGGCCACCGGTGCACCCACAAAGCCGAGAATCTGCCCGAGGCTCGATGGGAACCATGGCAACCCGCCGTGAACCCACGTCAGTAGCATATCGAGCAGCGCCACCAGCGCGAGAAAGCTGATGAGCATAATGGCCACGTTCATGGCCAGCTTGCCGCCATCGATGGTGCCACGCGCAATCGCTCCGATCAGGTTCTCTTCCTTGTGCAGCTCGTCTTTGGGAATGACGACTTTGCCTTCGGTGGCCGGCACCTCCGTTTCGGGCACCAGCATCTTGGCCATAAGAATCGTGCCGGGTGACGTCATGATGACGGCCGAAAGCAGATGCCGCGCCTCCACGCCCTGCGCAATGTACATGGCCATGATGCCGCCGGAGACATGTGCCATGCCGCTGGTCATGATGGTCATGAGCTCGCTGCGCGTGGCGCGGGAAAGAAACGGCCGGATCGTCAGCGGCGCCTCTGTCTGCCCCATGAAGATGCTGGCCGCCACGTTCATACTCTCGGCGCCCGAGATCCGCATCGTCTTGAGCATCACCCATGCCATGCCGCGGATGATGATCTGCATCACGCCGATGTGATAGAGCACCGCGAAAAACGCGGAGATGAAGATGATGGTGGGCAGCACCTGAAAGGCAAAAATAGCGCCGGAGTTCGGCGCGATCAGCCGGCCGAACGCGCCGGAATTCGGCAGTCCAAGCTCACCGAACAGCACTTGCGTGCCCGCAAACGTGGCCGAGAGCATGTTCGTCACAACGCCACCGGCGTACGTCATGGCGCGCTGGCCGAAGCTGAAGCGCAGTACCAGGAAGGCGAACGTGATCTGCAAACCGAGGCCCCAAAAAATCGTGCGCCAGCGAATGTGCCTGCGGTCAGTCGAGCCGAGCCACGCAGCCAATAGCACTGCCAAAATCCCCAACACCCCGGTAAATCGGCCCAATGCGCCTCCTAGAAGCAGGGAACAGTGAACAGTTGTCAGTGATCAGAAGACGCACGGCGAACGAGCAGCTACGGCTGGTCACTGATCCCTGTTCACTGAAAACTGGTTCCTCCTACCTTATCGCATTTTTCAGATATTTCTCGGCAGAATCGCGGGTGAAAATGCGGCTCACGAGTGGCACCACCGCGTGGGGCGGCCCTTTGGACAGGGTGATTGCTCGGCGGAGAATCGCCCTCGGCTCGGCAAGCTGTGCCGCCGTGGTCGCATAGAGCGTGACCAGCGGCTCTCCGCGCTCCACCTGCGCGCCTCGCCGCGCATGGAAGAGAATTCCCGCGTGTGGATCGACCGGCTCCCCAGCCTTCTCGCGTCCCGCGCCCAGCCGTTGCACGGCCCATCCCAGCGCGGTGGTATCCATCTCGGTAATAAAGCCGCTCTCCCAAGCGTTCACTACTTCGGTTGCACCCGGCTTGTGGAATTTGTCGGGATTATCGAAGACGCTCGCGTCTCCGCCCTGCGCTTCAATCATCGCGAAGAAGATGCGCAGCGCCGAGCCATCATTCAGCGCAGTCTCGGCGCGCGCATAGCCGCTCTGCGGTGTGTCAGCCTGGCCGCCCAGGTGGATCATCCATCCGGCAAGAATCAGCGAAAGCTCGCGAAGGTCTTCACTTGCTTCGGGGCGTTTGCAGCGGAGCAAGTTGACTGCTTCGACCAACTCGATCCAGTTGCCGGCGGCGTATCCCAGCGGCTGGCCCATGTCGGTGAGCAGAGCGACGGTGCGGGTGCCGGCCATTTCTGCCGTCGCCACCATCAGCGCGGCGAGAAACTCCGCCTGTTGCACGTCCCGCAGAAAAGCGCCCGAGCCGGTTTTCACGTCGAGCACCAGTGCGTCGAGCCCTGCCGCGAGCTTTTTGCTTAGTATCGACGCGCAGATCAGCCCCGGATTCTCGACCGTGCCGGTGCGATCGCGCAGCGCATAGAGAATGCGGTCAGCGGGCACCAGAGAAGGCGTCTGGCTCACGATCGACGCACCGCACTTCTGGATCACGGCTTCGAATTCATCGAGCGCCAGCGCGGTGCGAAAGCCAGGGATCGCCTCCAGCTTGTCCAGTGTGCCGCCTGTGTGGCCCAGCGCGCGTCCGCTGATCATGGGCACGGCTACACCGCAGGCTGCTGCCAGCGGCGCGACCAAAAAACTTGTCTTATCCCCGACGCCACCCGAGGAGTGCTTGTCCACAGCGGTTTTGCCCAGACGCGCTGGTGAAAATTTCTCACCCGAGTCGCGCATCGCCAGCGTGAGGGCGCGCGTCTCGTCGAGCGAAAGCCCGCGAATCCACGCAGCCATCAGCCAGGCCGCAAGCTGCTCCAGCGGAATAGAACCCGAAGCTGCGCCTGCGGCCACGAAGCGAATCTCATGTTCATCCAGAGCGCGGCCATCGCGCTTCTTGCGGATGATATCGATCATGTGCAGCGGCGCGGCAGCAATTTTGTCCTGAGTCTCTTCCGTTCGCGTCATAAAATATGTCTTACTTCAACTTCATCTCAAAGGCCAGCGGCAGCAGTTCGTCGAAGCGCATCGTGCGCACGCCCCCTGTTGCAGGAAACACGACCGGCGCATCCGGCGGCGTGAACTCCGCTAGCACCTGCCGGCATGCGCCACAGGGCGGGCTGGCAGCACCATTCAGGTTGGTGACAGCGACAGCCGCAATGCGAATCTTCGGCCCAAACTCGCTCACAGCGCGGACCAACGCCGCGCGTTCCGCGCAGATGGTCAGTCCGTAGCTCACATTTTCCACGTTGGTTCCGGTCACAATTGCGCCGTTGCTTAGCTGGAGCGCCGCGCCCACGCGAAATCCCGAATACGGCGCGTATGCGTGCTCCGCCACATCCCGTGCGCGTTCCAGCAAGTTTGTGAGCGCCGCTTCTGGCGATTGCGTCGTTTCCATAGAACCTCAAGGCTAATGCATTTCAACCTGCGATGTATACTCGGCCCGGAGTGTCTATGCGTTCTCTTTCTGCTGTGAAAACGCTCCTGCTTGCGAATGCGGCCATCTCGTCGTTTTGCGTGTTCGCGCAAAGTTCCCCGCCGTCGCAGAGCCAGAGTGCGGCGCCTGACGCGCCGGCCTTCGACGTTGCGGCCATTCATCAACACATTCCCGAGCTGCATGAGCGCTCGCATATCGTCAACTCGAGCGGCCGCTTTACCACAATCAACGTTGACCTTAAATCGATCATCCAGTGGGCCTACGATTTGCCCGAAAGCCGTATTGTTGGCGGTCCATCCTGGATCGGCTCAACACGATGGAATATCGAGGCTAAGGCCGATAATGCGCTCGATATGCAGAAGAGCTACGATTCCGCCGCAGCCCAGCTTGAGAAACAACGGATGGTTTGGGCATTACTGGCCGATCGCTTCCATCTGATGGCACATCAGGAAACCCGCGAGCTTCCTATCTATCATCTGATCGTCGCCAAAGGCGGCGCGAAATTCCTTGAAACAAAGGCCGAGAGCAGCAAATTTGACCGGTGGAATAACCGTATGGAACTTCAGGGCGGTGACAACACAGTCGCTATTCTAGCCGAACAACTGGCGGAAGTGCTTGGCCGCGTGGTGGTGGACAAAACCGGCATCCAGGGCCGCTACAAGATCATGCTCAAATGGACGCCCGATGATCGTGCCGACGCATCTGCCGCATCTGCCGACTCGGGCCCTTCGATCTTCACGGCGATCGAGGAGCAACTCGGCCTCGAGCTCGAATCGGCGAAGGGGCCGGTCTCTGTTCTCGTGATTGATCGCGCCGAGATGCCGTCAGAAAATTAGGAAACCTCCGGACAAGTTTGCCGATTGGAAAAGGCTTATCCCTCAGGGGCTAAGCCACAAGATTTTGCGCGACTTACGGCACCGCTGAAGCCGTGCCCTTTCAAACCTCGGCCTATTCAAAGGTGGCTTAGAGCTCAGCAGTCAGCAGCCGCTCTACTTCATCGTGCAGCCTTTGTGTGATGGCCGCTTCCGTGTCTCCGGGTTTGAACTGGATCGGTTCACCCACGTGCACTTCAATCTTGCCGGAGCGGAACCAACCGCGCCTCTTCATCTTGAGCTCGCCCAGCCCGCGAATCGCAATCGGCAGCACCGGCACGTTGCTTTGCTTCACAAGCAGTCCGATCCCAGGCCGGAATCGCGCCAGCTTGCCGTCGGCCGAGCGCGTGCCTTCGGGAAAGACCAGCACGTTGTACCCGTGATCCATCGCCTTGCCGGCGTGCCCAAAGCTGTTCTGAAAATCCCGCTGGCGCGGTAGCGGAAACACATTGAAGAGCGCGGTGATCAAAAAATACGCAGGTGGCCCGAAGGGATAGAATCCCTGCTTGCCGGTTTTGCGCTCAGGGTTGCGCCAGTGCCGGAAATCTTCGAGCATCTCGCCCGACATCGCCGCCGCGATATGCCGCCGCATGCGCCCCGGCAGAGCATATTGCACGAGCGGCCCGTCGTACGTGGTGACATGGTTGGCGACGATCAGCATCGGTCCTGTGCGCGTAGAAGCATTCAGCAGCTTTTCTGTGCCCACAACGCGGGGATGCGCCAACAGCCAGACCAGCGGCTGCATGACGAGCTCAATGAACGCCCCCCGCAGCCACTCAACCGGCTTCCACCACGGCCACGCCGGATAGATGTAGCGCGCGGACGGCGGCTCGGCCGCTACAGTGGATTGCAGCGTTGCCTTGCTGTTCGCAACGACTTCAGCGCCTGGTCTGTTCTCGCGCGTGGGGTTGATCTCCCGCGCTTCATCCTGTCGGCTTTTTTCTGCCGACACGGTGGGAACGGCATCTTCGTGACCAGCCACTCCTTCGCCCGCCACCAGCTTGCGTAACTCCCCCAGCGTTTCTGCTTCTTCGAGCAAGCCGTTGCTCGAAACGATGCCCAGTCGCTGCTCGATTGCGGCTGCCAGTTGCACGCGGCCCAGGCTGTCGAGGTGCAGGTCTTCAGCTAATCGCAACTCGTCACCTGCGCCGGGATGTGTTTCGCCGGTAATCTGCGCAATAAGCGTAAGTAGCCAGTCCGATGATCCCGTCGCCACGCCGGGCGCAGCACCTTTTCCATTTGTGGGCTGGTTCTGGGCGAGCCAGGCCGCTACAGCCTTGCGTTTCACCTTGCCCGTCGAGGTGCGCGGCAGATCGGGCTCCGGCCACAGGGCCCAGCGGCGAATTTGCTGAAACTCGGCGAGCCGCGCATTGGCATGCTCGATCGCCTGGGTTGCCAGTTCACGCCCGCCGCGCAGGGCCAGCACTGCGTACGGTTCTGGACCTACCGGCGTCTCAATGCCTACTACGGCGCAAGCGGCCACGCCCGGCTGCTGTTCAATAGCCTCTTCGATATCTTCGGGGTGCAGATTCATCCCCGAAGCGGTGACGATCACCTCACTCTTACGGCCTACGAACTTGAGCTCGCCGGACTCCTGCTGCTCGGCCAAATCGCCCGTGGCCAGCCACTCGCTCTCGCGCTGTGTGAGCTTGCCGCCCTGCCATGTCGCGCCGGAGATCATCGGGCCGCGCACCAGCACCTCGCCATCGGGCCCAAGCTTGACCTCGCGCCCGGCGAGTGGCTTGCCGATCGTTCCCTTCGTCACGTGGAAGGGATGGTTGAGCGTGATGAGCGCTGTGGATTCCGTCATGCCGTAGCCCTGCACCAGCACGAAGCCGAGCGCATTCCAGAATTGCTCCAACGGCGCAGGGAGAGCCCCGCCCCCCGAAACAAAAGCCCAGAACTTGAGGCCGAGGGCGCGGTGGATGGCGCGGAACCGCCACCACTTTTTGAGAGCGCTGATTCCTTTCGCCTGCTCAACCCTTTCCGTGAGCGTCGGATCAATTGCTTCCAGATGCGCTTTCAGGAGCCCCAGCACGCGCGGCACTGAGGCCAGCACGGAGATGCGTTCCTGTTTGATGAGTTGAATCAGCCGTGGCGCGGCGGGACGGCTTTCGAAGTGCAGTTCTGCGCGAAAGATCGGTGGAACCCACAGGCCCATCGTCTGTCCGAAGACGTGGCTCAGCGGGAGCGTATGCAGAATGCGCAGCGGATGGATCAGCCGCTCGTAACGCATGTAAGGCCGTGCGCCTTCCTCGATCGGGTTCACGCTGGCCAGCACATTGCCATGCGTAAGCACAATGCCTTTGGGATCGCCTGTGGTTCCCGAGGTGAAAAGAATCTGCAGCGGCGTCTCGCGGGAGAGCCCCGCTACGGGACCGGCTTCATCAGCAGGCAACTCATTGAGCCAGGTTTCGAAGGCAAGCTGAGGAACGCTGGCTTTGCCAATTGCATCCTGTGCCCCATTGTTTCTGCTTTCTTCTCTGGAAAGAGTGGGAGAACTAGAACCCGGATGCCCCAGGTCCGGGGTCCCCACAAACCGAGCTTTGTTTGTGGGGGGGAGGTCTCGATTTTGAGACTTGGGATTCAACTGCGCCAGCAGAAGCGCGTCCCCCACCACGAGCTTCGGCTTCACATCGGCGGCAACGCGCTGTGCGAAATCGGCGCTTCCACTTGCGTCGAGAGGAACGACCAGCACACCGCGGCGCAGGCATCCATGAAAGACGGCAATCCACTCGACGCTATTTTCAGCCCACAGCAAAAGCCGATCGCCGAGCCCAATGCCGCGCCGTTCGAGCAAAGCCGCAAAGCGTCCCGCAAGCCGCGCCAGTTCGCCGTATGTTGTCGCGCGTCGCCGGTTGCCTTGATATCGGACGACCGCAATCTCATTGCCGTGGCGGCGGAAATCGTCGAGCAATGTAGCAAGATGATCACGCATACCGGCAGATTTATGGTAGCAGCGCGCAACTGTTCATCTGCCGGCTATGGAACCAGAATGATCTTGCCCTTTGTGCCTCCGTTTTCTGCTAGCCGATGTGCTTCTTGAATCTCTGCGAGTTTCATCACGCGCGCAATGGGAATGGAAAACTCGCCCCGTGCGACATCATCGGCCAATTCGTAGAGACGCGAAGCATCCGGCTGCGCCATGAGTGCCTCCACGCGAATCTTGTAGTGATCCGCGCCGTCGGGCTTGCCGAGCACCGACCCCACTACGCCACCCTCGCGTATCGTCTTCATGAGCTTCTGGATCGTGGGGCCGTCAACCGTATCGGCAATCGCATCCAGATCGCGGAGGGTTGAGATCTCTTCTTCGTTGTCAATCGCTACGACTCCATCCACCACGGGCAAACGGGATGCCTCCTCTCTTTCCCGCTCGCGCACGCCGGCTAGCACGCGCGCTCCGTGCTTGTGCGCTACATGGATTGCGGTACGGCCTACACTGCCCAGCGCGCCGGTGACCAGCACGGTTTGACCGCGACTTATTTTTACCGCCCGCTCAATCAGCTGCGCACCTGTAGTGGTCACCAGCGGAAGCGCCGCCGCCTGTTCAAAACTCAGCGCATCCGGAATTGGTGCAAGCACATCGGCTTTCGCTACAGTGCATTCGGCGTAGGTTCCATTGGCGAGCGCCATCACGCGCATGCCTTTGGAGAAGCCTGTTACGCTGAGACCCACTTCGACCACTTCGCCAGCCAGATCGCGGCCCAGGATGCCGGGAAAGTCGACCGGCATGCGTGCCCTGGCGGCGCCGCTACGGATTTTGTAGTCCACCGGATTCACGCTGGTGGCGCGCACCCGTACCAGCACCTCGTTATCGCCATATTCCGGCACGTCCGTGTTTTCGTACCGAAGCTTGTCAGGTCCACCGTACTCGTAGAGCAGAACCGCCTTCATCCTCATCACCTCTCGGCACTACGATGCCCGGCTGCTCGGGCCGTTTGTCTCCCCGGACCTGTGAATTTCCCGGGCCGATCGGTCCCGCTGGCGTGAATTTCTTCGCTTCCTCTTCGCCGCCGGGCGCGGTATCCTCGAAGAAGCATGTCTCCGCGCCGGCCCACCCGCGAATCATCATCAATTCAGGCCGCAGTACCTCCAGAAGTCACGGGCATCGACCCATTTGCGTGCTTCCATCCCGTTACAGCCGCCTGGTTCAAGGCCGTCTTTGATGCGCCTACTGCGCCTCAGCGGCTGGGCTGGCCGGTTATCGCCCGCGAAGAAAGCGCTCTGATTCTGGCGCCTACCGGAACTGGCAAGACGCTGACAGCGTTCCTCTGGTGCCTTGACCGGTTGATGCTGCAAGGCAGGGAACAGGGATCAGGGATCAGAGATCAGAAAACCGCTGAGGAAGGCTTGAAAGGTTGCCGGATCGTCTATGTGTCGCCGCTGAAGGCCCTTGCCGTGGACGTTGAACGCAACCTGCGCTCGCCGCTGATCGGCATTGCCAACATGGCGCGGCGCATGGGGGTGCCCTTCCACGAGCCGCAGATCAGTGTCCGCACCGGCGACACACCGCAACGCGAGCGGGCCCGTTTCGCGCGCCATCCGGCCGACATCCTCATCACCACACCGGAGTCGCTCTACCTGATTCTCACTTCGCAGGCGTCTGAGGCGCTGCGCACGGTGGAGACCGTCATCATCGATGAGATCCACTCCCTTGTTCCGACCAAACGCGGCGCGCATTTGTCTCTCTCGTTGGAGCGCCTGCAAGCCCTGACGAACAGACCTCTTCAGCGCATCGGCCTCTCGGCCACGCAGCGGCCGCTGGAAGAAGTGGCCCGCTTCTTAGGCGGAGTGGAGATAGAGGGACCAGGGAATAGGGAACAGGGAATCGAGAACAAGTACGAAAACGGACCGCTTTCACAAGCCCCCGAAAGCGAGAAAGAAAATGCAACCGCAGATCCTTCGACTCGTTTGCTGCGCAATCTCGCTCAGGATGACAACTCTTTAGCTGAAGCGGCAGTGGCGAGAACTGAAGAAATCGTTCGCCGAGAGATTACCGAGCCGGCCGTGCTTCGCTATCGCCCCGTCACCATCGTCAACGCGGCCGCGCCCAAGCAGCTCAAGCTGCGCATCGAGGTGCCGGTGGAAGATATGGCGCGCCTTGGCGAGATGGAGGAGATTCCCACCGGTCCCGCTTCGCAGACGCCACGGCGCGTCTCCATCTGGAACGCGATCCATCCGCGGCTGCTTGAGATTATCCGCGAACGTAACTCGACGATCCTGTTCGTCAATGCCCGCCAGATCGCTGAACGCCTCGCCGGGGCCCTCAATGATCTGGCAGGCGAGCCCATCGCCCGTGCGCACCATGGCTCGCTCGCCGCGGCGCAGCGCGCCGTCATCGAAGAGCAGTTGAAGGCCGGACAGATTCGCGCTCTCTGCGCCACGTCTACGCTTGAGCTGGGTATCGATATGGGCGCGGTCGATCTGGTGATCCAGATCGAATCGCCGCCGTCCGTGGCCAGCGGCATGCAGCGCATCGGCCGCGCCGGGCACAGCGTGGATGCAGTCTCGGAAGGTGTGATCTTCCCCAAATACCGTGCTGACCTGGTTGCCTGCGCTGCCGTGACCCGCGCCATGCACGAGGGCCACATCGAATCTACCCGCTTCCCGCGCAATCCGCTCGATGTGCTTGCGCAGCAGCTGGTAGCGATCGTGGCGCATCCGCCGAGGCCGGAGAGCAGAGAACAGGGAATAGGGAACAGAAAAGCAGGGAAGACGAGCGCAAGAGTGGCTCAGAACTCAGGTGCCGCATCCCTGCGAGGTTCTTTGCAGCAAGGGTGGGTAAGTACGAACTTCGCTAACGCCGCTGACAACGCCGACTCCGCTGCCCCCGAAGTCTCCGTCGACTTTCTCTACGATCTCGTACGCCGGGCTGCGCCGTTTGGCGGACTCACGCGCTCCGCTTTCGAGGGAGTGCTCGATCTGCTCAGCGGCCGCTATCCTTCGGACGAGTTCGGCGAACTGCGCCCGCGGCTTACCTGGGACCGCATCCGCAACGTCGTCTCTGCGCGGGAAGGAGCCGCCCGGCTGGCCATTCTCAATGCCGGCACCATTCCTGATCGTGGACTCTACGGGGTCTTTCTTGCCTACAACGATGGCAAGCCGGTGCGCGTGGGCGAACTCGACGAGGAGATGGTCTTCGAGTCGCATCCCAACGAGACCTTTATTCTCGGCGCATCCACATGGCGCATTGTGGACATCACCCACGACCGTGTGCTCGTCACGCCAGCTCCGGGCGAGCCCGGCAAGATGCCTTTCTGGAAAGGCGATGGCCCCGGCCGTCCTCTGGAATTTGGTCATCGCATCGGCGCGATGGTGCGCGAGCTGCGCGCCCTGCCGAAGCCAGCCGCGCTCACGCGCCTCGTCGGCGAACACGATCTCGATCCCGGTGCCGCGGAAAATCTTCTGCAGTTCCTCACCGATCAAGAGGCCGCGACAGGTCAGGTTCCCGATGATCGCACGATCGTGGTTGAGCGCGTCCGCGACGAGCTGGGCGACTGGCGCGTTTGCGTGCTCACGCCCTTCGGCAGCCGCATTCACATCCCGTGGGCCATGGCGGTGAGCGCACGCATCCGCGCGGCAGGGGGCCCCGATGTAGAAACGCTCTGGGGCGACGACGGCTTTGTCCTGCGCTTTCCTGATACGGACGAGCCGCCTGATTCCGACTGGATTCTTGTCGAATCGGCCGAAGCTATGCAGCTGGTTTTGCGCGAGCTCGGCTCGACGGCGCTCTTCGCTGGGCGCTTTCGTGAGGCTGCGGGACGCGCGCTGCTGTTACCGCGCCGCCGCGCTGATCAGCGCTCGCCGCTGTGGCAGCTACGCAAGCGGTCCTACGATTTGTTGAGCGTGGCTTCGCGTTATCCGTCATTTCCGTTATTGCTCGAAGCCTATCGCGAGTGCCTGCGCGACGTCTTCGATATGCCTGCTTTGATTGAGACGCTGCGTGCTATCGAGCAACGGCAGCTTCGTGTTCACGTGGTCGAAACGCACAAGCCGTCGCCGTTCGCGTCTTCGCTGCTCTTCAGCTACGTGGCGAATTTTCTCTACGACGGTGACGCGCCGCTGGCCGAGCGCCGCGCCCAGGCGCTCACCATCGATCAGGATCAGTTGCGCGAGATTCTGGGCGAAGCCGATTTGCGCGAGCTGCTCGATCCCGATGCGATCGCCGAGGTGGAAGAGAACGCACAGTGCCTCACCGACTCGCACCGTGCGCGCTCGGTCGACGGCATCCATGATCTTTCCCTGCGGCTGGGGGACCTTTCGCGTGCCGAACTTGCCCGCCGCATCGCTTCGCCCGATCTGCTGGAGACTCTGCCGCGTCTTGTACGCGCCCGCCGCTTGCTGGAGTTGAATATTGCCGGCGAACGCCGCCTCATCGCCGCAGAAGATGCCGCGCGCTATCGTGACGCCCTTGGCATTCCGCTACCGCCCGGCCTCGCGGCAGCGCTGCTCGAGCCCGTTGCGCATCCCGTGCTCGAACTCGTCCGGCGTTATGCGCGCACGCATGGCCCTTTCACTGCGCGCGAAGCTGCGGATCGATTCGGACTCGACACGAAGACAGTCGAAGAAATTTTGCTGAAACTAGCCTCGGAAGGCCGCGTGTTAGAAGGAGCTTTTCGTCCGGGTGGCATCCACCGCGAGTGGTGCGATGCGGAGATTCTGCGCCTCATCCGGCGTAAGTCGCTGGCTAAATTGCGCCGCGAAGTGGAGCCGGTGGAGCAGCACACGCTGGCGCGTTTCCTCACGCACTGGCAGGGCGTCGTTACACCGCGTCGGGCCTCGATTCATGGGGCGGGGCATGGGCCAAGTCTCGATGCGTTGCTTGACGCCATCGAAAGCCTGCAAGGAGCGCCGTTGCCGGCTTCGTTGCTCGAATCCTCCATTTTGCCGGCGCGCGTGGCCGATTACACGCCGGCAGGTCTCGACACGCTGATCGCTGCCGGTGAGGTTGCCTGGGCCGGTGTGGAGCCGATTGGCGAGCGCAACGGCCGCATCGCACTCTTTCTCGCCGACAAGCTGCCACTGCTCGCACAACAACGCCCGTTGACCGGCCCGAATGTCGACCCACTCACGGAACGCGAAGAAAAATTATTGTCCATCCTCGAATCCACGGGGGCGAGCTTCTTCGATCCGCTGCATCAGGCCGCCGGCGGTGGGTATCCAGGCGAGACGATCGACGCGCTTTGGAACCTTGTCTGGCGCGGGCTCATCACGAATGATTCGCTGCACGCGCTCCGCGCCTATATCGCGCGGCCGGACAGCGCACGCGCGCCGCGGCGGACACATACCGGGACCACGTTCCGTTCGCGCCGTACTACGCCACCAATTGCACAAGGCCGCTGGTCGTTGCTGCCGCTGCATTCGTCTTCGGGCTTTGTAACAGGGCATGACTTCAGTCACGCCGGACGGATTGTCAAACCGGAAGGCGCTTTAGTCTCTGACATGCCCACACAGACCGAACGCAGCCACGCTCTTGCTCTGCAGCTTCTTAACCGCTACGGGGTGCTGCTGCGTGAGTCGGTGACGGCAGAGAATGTTCCGGGCGGCTTCAGCGCTGTGTACGACGTGCTCAAAGCCCTCGAAGAGAGTGGCCGGGTTCGCCGCGGCTATTTTGTCGCGGGTCTCGGTGCGACGCAGTTTGCTCTGCCTGCCGCAGTCGATCTGTTGCGGCAACTGCGCACAGAGCCTCCCGAGGAGAAGCCGGAGTTCGTTCTCCTCGCTGCAACCGATCCTGCGAATCCCTACGGTTCTGCGCTCCGCTGGCCCGATCTGCCGGTGATGGAAGAAGACAATGAACTTGGGGTCCCCGCAGAGAGGTCTTCGTCTGCGGGGCGGGAGTCCGCTCCGAGGATCCTCACGCGAGCCGCTTATGCGGAGGTTATCCTTCGCAACGGTCAGCTCGTTGCCTGGATGCGCCGTGGCAATCCAAACCTGCTGGTCTTTCTGCCTGCAGAGGAACCAGAGCGCTCGCAAATTGCCGCTGGCCTGGCGCACTTCCTTAGTGCGCACGGCCAGGCGCAGTTGCACGGAAATAGCCACCAGGGCTCGCTGATTACCACCATCAATGGGCAACCTGTCGCCGCGCATCCCATGGCGCGTTTTCTCATGGACGCGGGCTTTCATCCCGGACCGCTGGGCATGCATCTGCGCCGAATTCTTTTGCCCGTCGGGCAGCACGCTCATCAGCCGCGCGCCGGCGAGGTCCAATAAACCATGCCTGAGGGCGATACTATCTTTCGCACTGCGCGCTCCCTTCGCCGCGCGTTGGAGGGCAAGCCCATCACCGGCTTCCGCTCCACGTATCCCAAGCTCACGCGCTTTCACGATGACGCTTCGCTCATCGGCCGCCTGATTGAGCGCGTGGAGTCGCGCGGCAAATGGCTGCTGGTACATTTTTCCGGCGGCGCTACGCTCGCAACCCACATGCTCATGAACGGCAGCTGGCACATCTATCGCCATGGCCAGCTGTGGCAGAAGCCGAGGTTCGACATGCGCATCGTGCTCGAAAATGCCGAGTACATTGCTGTTGGTTTCAAGGTTCCTGTAGCCGAGATGCACACCGTACAGTCGTTGGCACGCGATCGCAGAATTCCCAGCTCAGCCGTCGATGTACTCAGCAGCGCATTCGATGCGGAAGAAGCGGAGCAACGATTGCTCGCGCACGCAATAGAAGAAGTGGGCGATGTGCTGCTGCATCAGGACGTGCTCGCCGGCGTTGGCAATGTTTTCAAGTCGGAGATTTGCTTTGTCTGCGGCATCCATCCATTTTGCAAAGTTGCCGCACTGCAACTGCAGCAGGTGAAGGCGCTGGTAGCGGCAGCGCGCAAGCTTGTGGGGGCGAACGTTCTCGAGGATTCGGGCAATATGATCGTGACCTACGGCGGCAGGCAACGGCGCACGACAAACTCATCCGATCCTGGCGAAAGCCTGTGGGTCTACGGACGTCACGGAGAGCCATGCCGCCGCTGTGGCAGCGCAATCCGCCGCCGGCTGCAAGGGCCCGATGCGCGCGTCACGTTTTGGTGCGCAAGCTGCCAGCCCATGCCGGATGGTACTACGGTCGATGGTTGACTATTCTCCGCTTTTTCCCAGCCCAAAGAGCTTCTGCAAAATATTGCGGTGATCGGCAGGATGATCACAGGTGTCCGTCGGCCCGGTGCCGGCAAGAAAGGCGGCGCTGTAGCTATCGGGGCAGGCGGCGTCACTTAGAAGATTCGTGAACTTGTCGATCTGCTCTATCTGCACGCCGTCGGGTGGTGTGAACTCATGCGTGTCAGAGTATTGCGGCAGCTCGACGGCCTTTTTCATAAACGCGGCCCAGATGGGTGCTGCAGCCTCCGCGCCTTCGAGTCCTAGAACGGTGTAGTCGTCGTTGCCCACCCACACCACGCAGATGAGATTGCTGGTGAAGCCGGCAAACCATGCGTCGTGGTCGGTGCCCGTTTTGGCCGCAGCGGGAGCCAGGAATCCCATGTTGCGCACGCCGGCGCCGGTTCCGCAGAGATCGCGGTCTCCGACCTTGCAGCTACCGCCTCCGTTGCCTTGCAGCACGGCTTCCATCATGTTCGTCGTCAGGTAGGCCACGCGCGGGTCGAGTACCTGCCGTGAGTTCGGTGTGTACTCCGTCATCATGTCGCCCTTTGGCGTACGCACGCTGGCCAGCATCCACGGATCGAGATGTACGCCTCCATTGGCAAACACAGTGTATGCGCCGGCAATGTCGAGTGGTGTAGCCGAGTACGTGCCAATCGCCACCGAAGGAGTACCGCGTGCACTCTTGATGCCCGCATCACGCGCCAGTTCTGCCACGCGGTCAAAGCCCACCATGCTGGCCAGGCTGATGGTCGCATTATTGTCCGAGCGCATCAGCGCATAGCGCGCCGTCACATCACCGTAATACTCGCCGTGATAATTACGTGGCGTGTACTGGTAAGGCGTGCCCTCGCCGTAGGTATTCTGTACGTCGCTGATCATAGTGACCGGCGAGAAGAGCTTTGTCTGCCCCGGCAGCATCGTTCCTTCCACGGCCGTCTGGAAGGCAGTCGCGTAGACAAAAGGTTTGAATGTCGAACCAGTGGGCCGCATCGCGACCGCGTGGTTGAGCTGCGATGTTCCGTAGCTGCGGCCGCCCACCAGCGCCAGCACCTGCCCGGTGTGCGGATTCAGCGCTACCAGCGCCATCTGCGGATAGATGTAAGGCTTGCCCAGTTTGCGGTCGCGTGCATGCTTGCGATCTACCAACGCATCGATCGTGTGTGTCGTCGAGTCGATCGCATCTGTCGCCAGGCGTTGTAGGTCAGGATCAAGCGTGGTATAGATCCGCAGTCCCTCCCTGTTGAAGTCACGATCGCCCAGCTTTTGCACAAGCTGATCGCGCACCAGATCGACGAAATACGGCGCCTCGCTCGCGTCTACGCTGCTTGGCATAAGGTGCAGAGGCTCGGCCTTGGTCTTCTCTGCCTCTTCTTTCGTAATCGCTCCCGTCTCCACCATCGTATCCAGCACCAGATTGCGCCGATCGATGGCGCGGTCGGGATGCCGGAAGGGATTGAGCCGGTTCGGACTCTGGATGATTCCAGCCAGCAGCGCGCACTCAGCCAGGTTGAGCTGCCGCACATCTTTGCCGAAGTACGCCTGCGAAGCCTCGCCGAATCCATCGATCGAGAAGCTGCCTCGCTGCCCCAGGTTGATCTGGTTCGCGTACATCTGGAAGATCTGCTGCTTGGTGAAGCGGTGCTCGAGCTGGAAGGTGATGACGATCTCGATAAACTTGCGCTTCAGGCTTCGCTCGGGCGTAAGGAAAAATCCGCGCGCCAGCTGCATGGTCAGCGTCGATCCACCCTCGGTCCACTTGTGGCCCGGCGTAAGATCGTTGCGCAGAGCGCCGAGAATCCGGTAGTAGTCCACGCCGCCGTGATCAAAGAAGCGCCGGTCTTCAATGGCCACCACTGCGTGCACCAGGTTGGGCGGAATCTCGTCGTAGGTGATCAGCCGCCGCTTGGTGCGGTTGGCATCTTCGCTCAGGCCCGTGATGAGCAGCGGTTCAAGCTCGTAGCTGGCCAGTGGCTGTCCATGCGCGTCGGTGATCGAGTCCACCTCACCTCTGTCCACGTGGATAGTGGCGCTATCCGGCGCATGGTAGGACTGCGGCCCGGGCTGCACCGTGATGGACTGTCCCTTTTCGGTAAATGTGCCAAGCGGCGAGGTCTGCACCGCGCCATCTGTCGTGTAGCCGGCTGCGCGCAGTTCGTTGGCGATGAGGCGCAGCGTGAGCTTCTGCCCTGGCCGGACTTCACGGGGGGCGGCGAAAATTTTTGCGGTCTCGGCAAAGATCGGCTGGCTGAGCCGTTGTTCCACGATGCTGCGGTATTTGAAGTAGTAGTAGCCGAAGACCGAAAAGCCCACGATCGCACACACTACGAACGCGGCCGCTGCCACCAGCAGCGCCACTGAGCCGACGGGGTGCTTCCCCGTGGGTCGTGCGAATCGAATCTTCAATGCCATTGCTACTCCTCTAAAAAACAGCTTGCAGCTTCTAGCCTCAACGCGCCCATCCGTCTGTCATCCTGAGCGGAGGTTGTCCGCCGCGCCGTGGCGGACGGCCGAAGTCGAAGGATCTGCGGTTCACGTTCGGAATCGGCCGCGAACTTTTCCAATACAGCGGGCTCCATCCATCTCTCGAAAAAAGCAGCTACGAACTGGTTGCATAAAATCCCTTCGGGTTGGGCTCCGGGAGCCCCCTCGGGGGCTGAAGCCCGCAATTTCATTGGCCTTTTCGGCACGACTGAAGTCGTGCCCTTTCACAAGACCATTTATGCAACCAGATCTACGAACTGGACTCCAGAAGTCTCTCTTCTTCAATGCGCCGCTTCACTTCCGCCACTACGTCCGGCAGCGCTACGTCCTCGCTGCCCGCCTTGGCGCGTGTCACCAGCTCCACCTGACCGCTCGCCGCCTTTTTCCCCACATTGATACGGTAGGGAATGCCGATCAGATCCGCGTCTTTAAATTTGACGCCGGCGCGCTCATCCCGGTCATCCAGCAGCACGTCGAGCCCCGCAGCGTCGAGCTCCGCAGCCAGTGTTTCGCCGGTCTGCTTGAGAGCCGCATCCGAAGCATTGGTGATCGTAACCACCACCGCGAACGGGGCAATCGAGGCCGGCAACCAGAATCCGTTGGCATCATTCGACTGCTCGATGGCTGCAGTAAGAATGCGCTCGATCCCGATGCCGTAGCTGCCCATGATCGGCGTCACTTCTTTGCCGTTCGGGTCCAGCACCCGCGCTCCCATCGATTCGGAGTACTTGTAGCCCAGCTTGAAGATGTGGCCCACTTCTACGGCTTTGCCAACAACGAGCTTGCCGCCGCAGTGATCTTTGGGGCAGCCTTCACCCTCATTTACGCTGCGAATGTCGGCCGCAAGCGTCCAGCCGAAGTCGCGTCCCGGCGTCACGTTGCACAGGTGATAGTCGAGCTTGTTGGCGCCACAGACGAGATTTTTGCGGCCTTCGAGCGCCTTGTCGACGACAACCGTAAGACCCTCGCCAAGCGGCTGCGCAGCGGGCTTCAATCCAACGGGACCTAGATAGCCCGCCGGTCCATTGAAGTACTGAGCCAGCTCTTCCGTTTGCATAGTGCGCAGATCGGCCCCGCCGACTGCGCCCAACAGCTTAGTCTCATTCACCTGGTGATCGCCGCGCAGGAAGGTCGCTACGCCATGCCACGTATCCGGCTTCCCGCCCGTGCCACGCTTCAGCACCATATAAGCAACGCATTTGATATCGCTCGCCGGAGAAATCTTGAAGAACGCCGCCACATCGGCGATCGCAGCGCATCCCGGCGTGTGAACGAACTCCGGCTTGCCATCGCCGGTAGCAACCATCTCCTCCGAAGGGGAAAGCAACGAAGTTGCTTTTTCAAGATTCGCCGCGTAGCCGCACACCGGGCAGCTTGCGATCAGGTCCTCGCCGGCCTCGGTGTACACCATGAACTCCTGCGACTGCGATCCGCCCATTGCGCCCGAATCGGCTTCAACGGCGACAAATTTGAGCCCGCAACGCGTGAAGATGGCGCGATACACCTGGTCATGCAGATCAAAACTCTTATCGAGCCCTGCCGCATCGATGTCGAACGAGTAGGAGTCCTTCATGGTGAACTGGCGCACGCGCAGCAGGCCAGACTTCGGTCTCGGCTCGTCGCGGAACTTGGTCTGGATCTGGTACCAGATCTGCGGCAGCTGCTTGTAGCTGCGCAGCTCGTTGCGCGCGATCACGGTCATGATCTCTTCATGCGTCATACCCAGGCACAGGTCCGCACCCTTGCGGTCTTTCAGGCGGAACATGTTCTCGCCCATCCCCGTCCAGCGGCCGCTCTCGAGCCACGGCTCCTTCGGAAGGATGCCGGGCAGGTAAAACTCCTGGCCGATCTTGTCCATCTCGCCGCGGACGACGGCAATGATCTTGTTCAGCGACCGCTGCCCGAGAAAGAGATAGTTGTAGATGCCCGCGCCGAGCTGGCGAATGTAGCCTGCCCGAATCAGGAGCCTGTGGCTGGCCACCTCGGCATCTGCCGGGGCCTCACGTAGGGTGGGGATAAACAGCTTAGACCAACGATGCATAGAAAGGCGTTTACTTGCTTTCTCGTCCGTTCGAGTTCCAGAGGACAGGACGGAACACGGACGCAAGGCGATTAAAAGATCCTGATCCCATTCTAAATGTTCACGGAGTTGCGAGCGCCGGGGCCGCTCTGCCCGATCCGGGGTCCCCACAGACAGGTCCTCGTCTGTGGGGTGGTCCTGATCCGGGGTCCCCACAGACAGGTCCTCGTTCGTGGGGTGGTCCTGATCCGGGGTCCCCACAGACAGGTCCTCGCCCGTGAGGCGGTCTGCGGTGCCTCTCAATGCCAGCCATGTTGCGACAGAAGACGCCATCAGCTCAGGTCCTCCTCGTCTGCCTGCGCCGGAAACCATGCAGATGGAGGTCCATCTTTTCTGTGACTGAAAACAAAGGATGTAAGCGGGTGAGCAGCGGATTCCATCGTGTCACCCGACACACGCCCCGTGGCAGTGCTGACACGGGCGTCGCGCTCCGAACCTTGCAACCACACCGCCTTGTCATCTGAGCGACCGAAGCATAGCGGAGGGAGTCGAAGGATCTGTAGCTGCTTTTCAGCGAACTTCAGATGCGCGAGGCACCGCAGCAGACAAGAGGAAACAGCGACACGGTTTTCTATCTGCACGTTCACAGAATCCAGGTTGAATCGCACTCACAGTGCAGTATTCCCGTGCGATAATGCCCTCATTCCCAACGGTTGTGCCGTATTTTCGAGGGGCAGGAGAGCGCGATGGCCTACTCTACGTGTGCAAAGTGCGGCAATGGCAACCGAAACACATTGCTGCCAGGTCTGCGCCTTGGATCCGTTGTGATGTACGCGGCTTTTGCCGCAGCATTCGCCTGCGCGCAATCGAACAGCTTCGGGCCGTTGACAGTCCCGGGCACCGCAGTCATCTTCGATCCCGACAATGTGGTATCTGGCGAGCAGCTTGCTTCAGCCGCAGGTAGAGGGCAGCTCAGACCCACACCCGCAGTAAAAGCGATGAGCTTTGCGGCAGCGCCTGGACAGACACTGATACTTTCCGCATCGGGTCGGGTGGGTTGCTGCGGTACTCCTGAAGTCGGGCCCAATGGCTATCAGGGGCAGCGGGCAAACATAACCTCTCTCGGAAGTATCTCTGGGTTCGAGTCACCCAATGGACTGCCGCTCGTCGGAGTCTTTACAGACGGCTCGCCGAGCGGTCCAGCGCCGCCGCCTTACAACTATTCCGGTGGCGTTGGGCAGAGCGAGAGTTCTCCTTTGTTGAATCAGGTGTTTATTGTCGGCACTGGTTCGATAGGCGATTCTGAGCAAAGAATGTTTCATGTTCCTGCAAGCGCTACAGAACTGTGGCTCGGCTTTCCGGATGCGGGCACATTTGCAGGACATCCCGGCAACTACGCGGACAACCCGGGGATCGATGTCGTCTACGGGACTCTGTCGAGTGGTTGTGATTTGTCTTCAAATGGAGGAGCTATCTCATCGCAGACGCTTGCAACTGTTCCGGGAGAACCTGATTCCCGTGCATGTGTTGGCGTAGGCGAGTCTGTCCTTCTCACAACCGCCAGCCCCGCAACGTGGACTGTTACTTCGACATCGGGAACTGTCGGCTTGACGACAATATTGCAACCACCCACAGAAAGCTTTCCTTCCGGCAAAGGATTTCCGACGCTGGAGTGCGCCTCCGCATCGGGCTCTGCGTCGATCTACGGAACCCAGGCATGTTTTCGTGCGCCCTGGGTCTTCGACAAGATCGTCGTGACTGCAAAGTTCGATGATGGTTCCACGGCATCAAAGACATTCTCTTCGCTGCAGCCGACTGGATTAATCTTTCAGCGAATCCAGTGGCCCACAAAAGGGCAGGACTACTATTTCTTAAATACATTCGACGCTTTTAACGTCGCGATGACCAGCGTGGTATTCATGACCCCGGGCTATGTCTCTTTTGCAAACATTCTGGTTTCCGAGCATGATACGGCTAACCCGCATTTAGATCCGAATTCAAACGTGCTCTTTAATGTCAACCAACTCAAAGCCTGGATCATTAGCTGCGACCGAGACCAGGACTCAAGCAGACCGGATATGGATCCGATCAACCCCAAGACATCTTCATGGGTATTTGTCGATTGGAAGGGGCAAAATGAAAAGGAATTCGCACATGTCCAAACCAAATGGACTGCCGGGCAGTTCCCGCTTAGTTACTACCAATATTCCAAAGGGCAAGTTGACGCGCAGGCAGCGGATGGAACATTTGTAAACACGCCGGTCTATCCGGCTACGTCGGCGGTATTGAGTGTTTGGGGGCTTCCGCCCTATCACAATGATTGGACATTCCCTTCAACGCAGGACCAATGTATTCAGGAAGCCACGATGTTATTTCAGCCGATTCATTGAGGTCTTAGATCAGCTCCACACCCCACAGGTCGTGCAGATGCAGTACGCCTTCGACCTTTTGCGCAGCATCGACCACGATCAGCGAAGTAATCTTCCGCTCTTCTAAAATAGCCAATGCTTTTGCCGCAAGTTCGCTCGATGCAATCGTCTTCGGCTGTTCGTTCATCGCCTCGCCGGCCGTCTTTCCGAGCGCTGCGCCGCCTTCGCGCTCAAGCAGCCGGCGCAGATCGCCGTCGCTGATCACCCCGCGCAGCTGCCCGTCCTCCTGAACCGTTGTGATGCCCAGCTTCTTGCGTGACATCTCGTAGATCACGTCGCTCATTGGCGTTGCGAGCGCGACCACAGGCACATCTTCGCCCGCATGCATCAGGTCGCTCACCTTGGCCAGCCGTTTGCCCAGCTTGCCGCCGGGATGCAGCTCGGCAAAATCCTCCGCGCGAAAGCCCTTGCGCAGACTCACAGCAATCGCCAGCGCGTCGCCCAGCGCCAGCATCGCGGTGGTCGAGGCGGTCGGCGCCAGATTGAGTCCGCAGGCCTCGCGCTCCACGTCGCAGTCGAGGGCGACGTCGCTGGCCTGCGCGAGCGTCGATTTAAGATTGCAGCAGAAGCTCACCAGCGCGTCGCCCTTGCGTTTTACCGTGGCCAGCAGGCGCAGAATCTCCTCAGTTTCGCCGCTGGCCGAGAGAGCAATGACCACGTCCCCCTTGAGCACAACGCCCACATCGCCGTGGATAGCCTCAGCCGGATGCAGAAACAGCGCCGGCGAGCCTGTCGAACTCAGGGTGGCGGCAATCTTCTGCGCGATGATGCCGCTTTTGCCCATGCCGGTCACCACCACGCGCCCATTCGCCTCGCCGCAGCGCAGAATCAACTCGACCGCGCGATGAAACGGCTCAGCCATCTCGCCTTCGAGCCGCATGGCAAGCGCCTCCAGAGCAGCCGCTTCGGTGCGCACCAATGCCGCCGGTTGAAACGGATTGTCTTCGTGCATGGAACTCATCGGCTTTTGATGGTAACAGTCCCCAGTCCCCAGTCCCTAGCCCCCGCCTAGGGCCATCGCGAGCGATCTTTGCCCGCGGGATGGCTGGCCCGTAGTCCGTGAGCTTCGTACAATGGGAATATGAGGTCTTTCCCCATGCGCCGCAATACGCTCGTCCTTTGCGTCACACTTTTCACTCTGGCCACCTTTGCCTGGGCCGGCTGGGCTAACTGGGAGTACCGCCAGCAAGCTGCCGAGCGATTGCTGGCTACTGCAGCGCGAGGCGAGCTGGTGGCCGATCCCGCCGGCGGTGCTGCCACCTACGTTTCGCCACTGAAGGGCAAGCCGGCGCCCGCGTTTGCGCTCGAGGATATGAACGGCAAGAAGGTCTCCCTGGCGAACTACCGGGGCAAAGCTGTGCTCATCAACTTCTGGGCCACTTGGTGCGCGCCCTGCAAGATCGAGACACCCTGGCTCGTCGAGCTGCGCAACAAATACGCCGGCCAGGGATTTGAGATTCTGGGCATCGACGCCGAAGGCGACGACCTGAAGCCCGACGATAAGGCCGGATGGGCGAAGAACAAATCCGCGATTGCAAAGTTCGTACAGCAGGAGAAGATGCCGTACCCGGTGCTCATCAATGGCGACAGCCTCAGCACCCCCTATGGTGGACTCGACGAACTGCCCACATCGTTCTTCGTTAATCGCAAGGGAACTATAGTCGCGGCGCAGCTGGGGCTTACTTCAGAGCAAGATATCGAGTCCAACATCAAGAAGGCGCTGGCGCAGTGAGCAGTGCTGCAAGTTAGCGGGTCAGCAGGTCGGCGATTGTGTCAGTTGCGAGAAATGTTTTGTGTCCAAGCGCGATCTTGCAGCTGCAGAAAAACTCATCGGAAAAGCGCGGAGTGTCAGAGCGCGACTTTAAGTGTCAGAGCGCGACTTTAGTCGTGCCGAGAGAACCTTAAAATGATGCGGGCTTTAGCCCCTGGGAGAATCCGCAGAACGAATGAAGTACGCGCGCAAATCCGTCCTGATTCTCATTGCTGCTTCCGCATTCTCGGTCGCTTACGCGCAGATCGTGCCTGCGGGTGGACATAGCCGCGCGCAAAACCGGGAAGAGGCTGTGACGTATCTCTTTCCGGAGCAGGTCACCATCGCCGCAGGTAAGCCCAGCCCCGTCGCGCTCCACTTCCGCGTGGCGCAAGGCCTGCACATCAATTCGCACACGCCTAGTGATGATTCCCTGATTCCCACGGTGTTTTCAGTACCGGCAGAATCGGGCGTACACCTCGAAGCGGCGAACTATCCTGCTGGCACGGAGATGACGCTATCTGTCGATCCGAACACTAAGCTCAACGTCTACACCGGCGATTTCGTCATCGAGACCCGGCTCCTTGCCACACCGGGCGATCATCTCGTGCAAGGCAAGCTCCGCTACCAGGCCTGCGACCAGGAAAAGTGCATGCCGCCCAAAACCATCACCGTGCCGATCGATGTAATCGGAAAATGAGAGACGGCTTCCGATTTCTAACCTCAAGGCTCTAGCCTCTAGCGCATCGCGATCAAGCCCAGATTTTTTTTGGCTCATAAGCGCGCATCAGCATTGATCTCGTGAAAAGTTCACGAGGCTGTGTGCCTGCGACTATAGGACCTCAAAAGATAAGTGAAGACAAGGCACGCCTGAATTCGCGTCCCGAAATGCACTGTTCTGCGATGGTTCCGCTGATCCTCAAGACTGAGCATACAAAAGACTCGAGCTCCACCTCTGCGCCCCCATTTGACGAGATCAGAAAAACGACAGGCAACTCGCGGAGGGTGGGGGCAACCACTCACACTCTCTACGCTTCTGAAGGGGGAAGTATCTCGGGGGAACTTGTTCAGAGGACGACCACGGTATCAGAGTGCAAGTAAATCGAATCGAGGAGCAAAGTATGAGCAGGAACAATCGTCCTGGAGAGGCGCTGGCACTGGTTTTGGCAGCGGCCCTCTGCGCATTCACCCCCGGCTTGGCTGCCCAAAGTCACGACAGCGCCCCACCGCCAGGCCAGCAGCAGCAAGACCAGCAAAGCAAGACATTCTCGGGCAAAGTCGTAAAGCTTGAGAACGGGCAATATGCCCTGGTTACCGGCCAAACGGCGGAGGGCAAATTAGCGGGGCATTTCCTTGATGACCAGGACAATGCGAAGAAGTACGAAGGCAAGCAAGTGACAGTCACTGGAACGTTCGACGTAGCCAGCAACACTATTCATGTAACCAACATTCAAGCCGCGTAAAGAGGAGCGCGGTGCAGACCAAGAAGAGGGCAGCTATTCATGGCTGCTCTCTTCTCAACTCCGTTCGCCAGGTCGTCTTTGTTGGATCCAGAAAACACTCGAACCGCCGGCCGCTAACTCGCCGCCTTCTTCTCGATCTTCGCCCAAGTATCTTTCAGTGGCAGTGTTCGATTGAAGACCAGTTTGCCCGGCGCAGAATCCGCGTCGACGCAAAAATAGCCCACACGCTCGAACTGGAAGCGATCTTCCACCTTCGCGTTGGCGAGTGAGGGTTCGAGTTTTGCGTCGGTAACGATCTCAAGCGAGTTGGGATTGAGATTGTCGAGGAAGCTTCCACCTTCCGGAAAATCGCTTGGATCAGGGTTCGAGAACAGTTTGTCGTAGACGCGAATCTCCGCCGGGATTGCATGCCTGGCTGAGACCCAGTGCATCGTGGACTTCACCTTGCGTCCATCCGGTGAATTGCCGCCGCGGCTCGCCGGATCATAGGTGCAATGCACCTCGACGACGTTGCCGCCCGCGTCCTTCACCACGCGCTGCGCTGTGATGAAGTACGCATTGCGCAGGCGCACTTCCTTGCCCGGAGAAAGCCGGTAATATTTCGGCGGAGGGACTTCGCGAAAATCGTCCTGTTCGATGTAGATCTCGCGCGAGAACGGCACCTGCCGAGTGCCCGCCGCAGGGTCTTCGGGGTTGTTCTGGACCTCGACGAACTCTTCCTTACCTTCGGGATAGTTGTCGATGACGACCTTCAGCGGGCGCAGCACAGCCATGGCGCGCGCGGCGCGGCGATTCAGATCATCGCGCTGGAAGTGCTCCAGCATCTCAATGTCGATGATGCCGTTGGTACGTGTTGCGCCCACCGAGGCGACAAAGGCGCGGATCGCCTCCGGCGTGAAGCCGCGTCTCCGAATGCCGGAGAGCGTCGGCATTCGCGGATCATCCCACCCGCGCACACGACCTTCCTGCACTAGCTGCAGCAGTCTGCGTTTGCTCAACAGCGTATAGGTCAGGTTGAGCCGGTCGAATTCAATCTGCTGCGAAGGGAAGATACCCAGCTGCTCGATATACCAGCGGTAGATCGGCTGATGATCGGCGAACTCGAGCGTGCACATCGAGTGCGTGACCTTTTCGATGGAATCCGACTGGCCATGCGCGTAGTCGTACATCGGGTAAATGCACCACGCATCGCCGGTGCGATGATGCGTCGCGTGCAGGATGCGGTACATCACCGGATCGCGCATGTTCAGGTTCGGCGAGGCCATATCGATCTTGGCGCGCAGCACACGGCTGCCGTCAGGAAACTCGCCGGATTTCATGCGGGTGAATAGGTCGAGATTCTCCTCGATCGTCCGGTTGCGGTAAGGGCTGTCCTTGCCCGGCTCCGTGAGCGTGCCGCGATACTGGCGAATCTCTTCAGCAGTCAGATCGTCGACATAGGCCTTGCCCGCCTTGATCAGCTGCAAGGCCCATTCGTAGAGCTGGCCGAAATAGTCCGAGGCGTAGCAGAGCCGCTCCCAATCGAAGCCCAGCCAGTGCACGTCCTTCTGGATCGACTCGACGTATTCCGTCTCCTCTTTTTCAGGATTCGTATCGTCGAAGCGCAGATTGGTCTTGCCGCCGAACTCATCTGCCAGCCCGAAATCGAGAAAAATCGCCTTGGCGTGGCCAATATGCAGGTAGCCGTTGGGCTCGGGAGGAAAGCGCGTCTGGATGACGGCGTCGCCGTACTTCTTTGTGCGCACGTCTTCTGCGATCATTTCGCGCAGAAAATTTGAGGGAATGCGAGCGTCCGGGCTTTCCGTATTGGAAGTCGTCATAGTGGCCATTCCCTATTGTTCCACGGAACGGCTGTGCTCATCCAAGCGATGCAAGTTTGGCTTCGGCCTGGCCGATGCGTTCGAGACATATATCCCGTCCCAGCACGATCATGGTTTCAAAAAGCGGCGGCGCATTCTTGCGCCCGCACACGGCCACGCGGATGGGCTGGAACATCGGTCCCGCCTTCAGGCCCAGCGAAGCAGCAGCCTCGCGCAAAGCCTTGTCCAGCGAATCGTGGTCGAACGGCGTAGCTGCGAGCACTTGCTCGGCGGTCTCCAGTACGCGTCGGGCAAGCGCGGCATCGCCCTTCTGGGGGATGAGTTCAGCTGCATCGTAAGGTGGGAGCTGATCGACAAAGAAGAAGTCAGCCGCCGCAACCGCCTCGCGCAGCAGTTTGATGCGCTCGCGAATCAGAGGCGTGACGGCGAGAAGTTTTTCGGGCGAGGGATGAAAGCCTGCCTGCTCGAAGAAGGGCGCAAGCTGCCGGCTCAGCTCTTCGACCGGCAGCGCACGGAGATGCTCGGCATTCAGCCACACCGCCTTGGGATCAAACGGGCCGAATTCCGAAGGGCTCAAGGCTGATTCCGTGAAATTGACGACAGCGTTCGCGCGGTTCACGCCTTCCAGAGAAAATAGGTCGCGAATCTCATCCAAAGTCAGAAAGTCACGGTCGTTCTTAGGCGACCAGCCCAGCAGGCACAGAAAGTTGACGAAGGCCTGCGGCAAAAAGCCGGCATCGCGATACGTCGTGACGCTCACAACCGGGCCATGCTTGCGCTTCGAGAGCTTGCTGCCATCCGGAGCTACCAGCAGCGGAAGATGCGCGAACTGCGGCGCCTCTGCGCCCAGGGCTTCGAAGATCAGCAGGTGCTTGAAGGTGTTGGTCAGGTGATCCTGTCCGCGGATGATGTGCGTGATGCGCAGATCGGCGTCATCGACGCACGAGGCAAGATGGTAGGTCGGCATTCCATCCGACCGTAGCAGCGCGAAATCTTCGACATCGTCGGCCTGCTTGGACTGCACGCCGTAGACGCTATCGTGGAATTGCAAAACTCTACCTTCACCCCGCGGCACGCGATAGCGCAGTGCGAACGGCTCGCCCGCGGCGGCGCGGCGGTCGCTCTCTTCGCGCGAAAGGTCGCGCATTCCAGGGTTGAACAGCCATGCGCCTTGGGTTGAGGAGGATTGGTTGTCATCGCCCGCGTGCGCCGGAGTGAAGTCGCGATAGGCGAGCCCCTTTGCGAAGATCGTCTCGGCTGCCTGGCGATGCAGGGCCAGCCGCTCGGATTGTTTGTACTCTTCGTCCCAGTCGAGGCCCAGCCAGCGCAGCCCGTCAAAAATCGAGCGAACGCTCTCCTCGGTGTTGCGCTCTACGTCTGTATCGTCGAGCCGCAGCACCATGGTTCCCTGGTTATGCCGCGCATAGAGCCAGTTGAAAATGAAGGTGCGCGCGCTGCCGACATGGAGATAGCCGGTGGGGGATGGCGCAAAGCGAACCCGGGGAGTTTTTGCGGATGAGGGAGTCGAATCGGGCATCATTAAAAGATTTTGCTTTCTTTTACGATGCTATCGTATCGACTCCCGCACGAGCTCGCGGACGGATTAGACGGTGGGTGGAACCGGCGGATAGTAGGCTTGCGGCGCGGGCTTGACCTTCCACTCGGCGAACGCAAGCACATAGAGCAGAATCAGCGTGCCCAACGAGGGAAAGAGGCAGAGCAACGAAAGCCAGGGCGAAAATCCGGCTTTCTTGAGGATGAACCAGCACGGCACCATGACAAGAGCAATCGCCACGACAAAGATGATGGGCAGAATCGTCATCATGGCGAGCATCACGTGCCGAACCAATGCCGGATCTGGCTGAGTCTGCGCAAGTAGAAGAAGCAGATGCATAAAAGACACTCCTGGCTGGAATGGAATCTCGCAGCCAAGGTACTGCGAATCGCGTCTCTCTGCAATTGAAAACTCAGGTAATATCCTCGGTGTCGTACACCGGCGTAACCGTGCGCTTCTTCTGCACACCGTGGACTGAGGCGAGCAGGTCGTCGACGACGTCCTCCAACTGCCGCTGGCTTTCGATCACCTCGCTCATGCTTTTCAGATCATCCGGCTCCGGAACCCGTTCGACGAGCGCTACGGCATGGCATTGCGCTACGTGATCCAGCCCCAGCCCCTCCGGAGTCTTGGCCTTGATGCTCACCTGATTGATCTCAACACACAACAGATCGGCCACACGGGCGCGCATCTCGGCCGCGATTGGCGCGATCTTCGGTGCAGCCAGAACCAGCGTGATGTCCACGTTGATGAGCCGGTAGCCGGCGTGCTGCAACTCTTCAAGAGCGAGATTCAGAAAGATCGACGAGTCCGCATCCTTCCAGCGCGGATCGCCGGGTGGAAAAAAGCTGCCGATATCGCCGGCTGCTACTGACCCAAGCAGCGCATCGGTAACGGCGTGCAGCAGCACGTCACCGTCGGAGTGGCCGGCCAGGCCCTCCGGGTGCTCCAGCGTCAGCCCGCCGATGCGCAACGGCACGCCCGGTTTGAATGCGTGCGAATCCCAGCCAAATCCGATCCGTATATCCATGCTTCCCGTGCCCGTTCTTCGAGGGGGTGCCCCATCCTTGGCGCGCTTTTGTTCTTGGCGGCAAGGGTGGGAGATCAATTACTCCCGCCGGCTCCGCTGGCGCAGATAAAACTCGGCCAGTTCCAGATCTCCCGGCTGGGTTATCTTCAGATTAACCTGAGAACCGTGCACCACGGCTACCGTATGTCCGGCGCGCTCGACCACGGAGGCCTCATCGGTGCCCACAAAGCCGTCGGCGGTGGCCTCGGCAAAAGCCCGTTTCAGCAGACCAAACCGGAAGCCTTGCGGGGTCTGCGCCAGCACCACAAACTCGCGCGGAATCGTCGCCGTAATCAGCGCCCCATGGGCCGTGCGCTCCACCTGCTTGATCGTGTCGACAGCCGGTAATCCAACGATGGCGGCCCCGTTTTCAACCACGGCGTCAATCGTGCGTTCGATGGTGGCTGCGTCAATCAACGGCCGCACGGCGTCGTGCACCAGGACAATGTCGTCATCTCCGGCGGGCAGCGCGGCCAGAGCATTGGCCACCGACTCCTGCCGGTTGTCGCCGCCTTCCACCATGCGCACCTTGTCGGCAAACCCGTGCTCGGCGACCTGCGCCTGCACGCGCTCCATCTCCGGCTTGCGCACGGCTACGTAGAGCGCCGTCACGCGCTTTACGGCGGCAAAGGCGCGCAGCGAATGAATCAGGATGGGCACGCCATCGAGTTCGAGAAATTGTTTGGGTTGGGGCCCGGCCATCCGCGTGCCCAGCCCCGCGGCGGGCAATATGGCAAACACCTGCATAACTCGTGGAGTATAGCACCGCGGTGGGTGGAACAATACGCGCCCGATGGCTGTCATTACCGCAGCCTCTGCGAGTCACGGCGCAGAAAAGCGACTGGCGATAAGCGATCACCGCGCCGTAACTCCGAAGCAACTCCGAACTATGAAGTCACTCTGAACAGCGAAGCCATTGTCATCTTGAGCGGAGCGCAGCGGAGTCGAAAGATCTGCGGCTGTTTTCGCCTCAGGAGCCCGGACTTTGGCTCAGGAGGTTGTATCGATCGGATTGCGCTAAGAGCACCTTCCGGTTGGCTGACAATACACCAACAATACGGCGTCCTGCTGCACTGAGCCGTCAGCCTTCAAGGCAATACTGACCTTTGTACCGTGCTTTTTGTACCGTACTATAGTCACAGAAAACTCAGGTTAGGTGAATATGAGGAACGGTCGTGCGAGGAAAAACCGCATGTGGAGGAAGAGACGCACGGCTATAGCTTCGGCCTTGAAGACGGTGAACAAATGGTTCTGGCGGACCACGGCACTTTGGTGCTGGGTTCATCTCCTCAGCCTCTTCGTTTTCAGACATGACTTGCTGGCAATACCTGAGCAGGCTGTTTCGCTCAAGATATTTCACTTCGTCGTTTCAAATGGGTTTAGTCCGAGCAATCCTAAGTTGTATCCGCTGCTTCTAAAGGTCTTCTGGCTACTTCTGTTGACGCGTGGCAAGGCCATTTTTCTGCTGGGATTCCTAATTTACGTTGCTTTTGCGCCTCTCGCTCTCGCGTGGACACTCTTCTTCTATTTCTTGCGCCGTGCTAAGGGGCTGCCCAAACCGATTGTTGAGGCCCCCGTCTTAACATGGGAAGAAAGACAATTTGCCAAATCTTCTTCTTCGGGGCTGTTGATATGCGGCATTGTGCTTTGGTTTTTGCTGTATGGCCAGACTGGATCCAGAGGGCCTCTCGTTTTGGGATTGGCGATGACCGGTTCTCTTTTCTTAACCCAGTTCTATCGGACAACGCTTCGCGTTGCCCTTGCCGAAATTGATGAGGCCGGGCTCATTTCTCGAATAGCACACTTTCCGTACGGATATCTGTTCAGGGTGATTCGTCAGATTTCGAGGGGTACCTTCAGGACAGATGAGCAGCTCTTCAAGGCTGCGCGACATTGGATGTGGGTTCTTGGCCGATTACGGCGGCTAAATGCATATATGCGGGGGAAAAGTGCGGAGCGGCGCGCTGCTTTGCTCGTTCTGTTACGGTACAGTTTCGGGCTGATGTCAATAGCAGCATTAGCAGTGCTTTTTTGGTCCTTCGTGATCCGGTTGAGTAGTTCCTCCACAATCACCGCGACGGACGCGCTACTCGCTAGCGCGGCGAGGATGGTTCCAGGCGTTGCGGGACCGGAGGCCATAAAGGTTAGCAACTTTGTGCAAACCGGAGCTTCACTTACTGCTTGGTTTGTATTTGTGCTTTATGCGGGGCCCATGGCTTCAATGTTTCCCATATTGTTGGAACGTTATGTGAGAAAGATCTCTGAAGCGAACGACAGGTTGCGGGCGGGAAGAAGGCTCATCTATACCTTCGCTGATGCGTTCCTCCGTTTGGAGAACCGGATGAGTAAGAATCCCATCACATCTGTCGAAAGTGGCCCTCCGGCCCTGGTGCCGAGCGATTCAGCAAACTCTCCGAGCTGATCGAGATGCGTTTCGAGCTTGAGGTGAAAATTTATCTTCCTGCTCCTTACGGTGGGACTCGTTGTGGACGTATGATCGGGGATTCGGAAGTTACCTTAGAAGCGTAGCCGGATACGTAGCCCCGTCCGCGCTATCATCCTCTCGTGCACTCATCTTTGCCCCTGCTGGACATAAGCCTGCTCAAGCCCGGCATGCGGCTGGCTGTCGCCGTCTCCGGCGGAGCTGACTCCGTTGCTTTGCTGCGCGCATTGGCCGAGCGCAGCAGGGAATTGGGCCTGGTGCTGCACGTCGCGCACTTACACCACGGTCTGCGCGGCGCGGAGGCCGACGCCGATCTTGAATTCTGCCGCGAACTGGCTTCCAGCCTCGGCCTGCCGTTCTATGAAGCCCGCGTCGATACCGCAGCGGAGGCGCGGGCCAATGTCGGGACGGGCAAGGCCGCCGAGTCGATTGAAGAGGCTGCGCGGCGGCTGCGCTATGCATGGTTCCGCGAACTGTTGTCCAAAACTCCGCCCCGCGCAATGGCTCTTGACGCAATCGCCACCGCGCACACCCTCGACGACCAGGCCGAAACGGTGCTGGCCAAATTTCTCCGTGGTGCGTGGACCAAGGGCTTGGCGGGCATTGCTCCAAAACTTGAAACCCCGGAGGGGCGCATTGTCCGGCCGCTGCTTGGCGTGACTCGTGCGCAGGTTGAGGCCTATCTCAATGGGCTCGGCCAAAGCTGGCGGGAGGACTCGTCGAACCGGCATCTCACCTTCACCCGCAACCGCATCCGGCATGAGCTGCTGCCGCTGCTCGAAACCTGGAACCCGCAACTGCGCAGCCATCTTGTCCAGATGGCTACCTTGGCCCGCGAGGAGGAGGCGTGGTGGCAGGCGGAGGTCGCGCAGCTTGCGCCGCAGTTATTGCTCCCCGGCCGGCCGGTTCGCGGCGGAGGACGCTCCGCCGGAGAGGGGCTCGCGCTCGACTGCTCCCGGCTGGCTGCGCTTGCGCCGGCCATTCAGCGGCGGCTGCTGCGGCACGCCGCCCGGCAACTGGGTGCGGAACCCGACTTTGCCGCAACCGAGTCTCTGCGCCTGCTGGCCCTCAGCGGCCGGAGCGGGCAGAAGCTTGAGCTAGCCCAGGGACTGCAGGCCGAACGAACCGCGCGCGAGCTACGGCTTGCCGTGGGTCCGGCAGCCGGCGCGGAGGCGGAAAAAGCCATCTCCGAGTACACCACAGCCATTCCTGGCGAGATCCTGGCCCCGGGCTTCGGGTTGCGTCTGCGGATCGGCTGCGCCGTTCCTGCTCCAGCTGGGCAATCCGGCACCCTCGCCACGCTCCGCAACTGGAAACCGGGCGACCGTGTCCGGCTACGCTACACCAGCGCTCCGCGCAAGGTGAAAGAAGTATTGGAGCGTCTGCGGATTACGGGTTCCGCGCGGCAGGTTTGGCCGGTCCTCGCGCTCGAAAACCGCATCGTATGGATGCAGGGCGTGGAGCTGGAGCCGGAACCGGGAATCATCGTGGTTGCCGAATCGTTAGTCATAGATGATGCAAGGGTTCCCGGAACGCAACCAAAAGGTAACGCCCATCCCCCGAAGGAATCATCCTCCCCTGGATCGGTCTAGTTACAACTGCTGTTGTCTTGGGAGTACAATCTTGTTACTGCTCATCCAGGCAGCCAACTAAGCGTGTCGGATGCGCGGGGATTGTGCACATTCTGACACTTTGAGTTGGGCATACGCGTCTAATGAATGGGTTCGGTGAAGGGAATATCGATGTTTTCTCCCCCTCTCCGGAAATGAGGAGTTCTGGTGAATTCGAGCGTTAAAACAATCATGTTCTGGGTGTTCATCCTCATCTGCCTCGTGCTGTTGTGGGGCGTGGTGTCGAGAAGCGCCAACATGGGCAAGGATACGGAGATCCCCTACTCGGAGCTCTTCGATAAGGTCCAGGGCGGCCAGGTGCTGGATGCGACCATCCAGGGCAATGAGCTGCATGGCCACCTCAAGGTTTCGCCCAAAGACCAGTTCCACACCACAATTCCCGCCGATTACGAGGACCTCGAAAAGGCGCTGCTCACTGCCAAAGTGAACTTCTCCATCAAGGAGCCGCAGAGCAATCTGCTGGTGCCGCTTCTCTTGAATGTTGGGCCGTTTGTGCTGCTGGGCGCCATCTGGTTCTTCATGCTGCGGCAGATGCAGTCGGGTGGTAACAAGGCGCTGAGCTTCGGCAAGAGCCGTGCGCGCCTGCTCTCGATGCAACAGAAGAAGGTCACGTTTAAAGATGTGGCCGGTGTGGATGAAGCCAAGGAAGAGCTGAAAGAGATTATCGAATACCTGCGCGAGCCGCAGAAGTTTCAGAAGCTCGGCGGGCGCATTCCCAAGGGCGTGCTGCTGGTTGGCCCTCCGGGAACAGGCAAGACTCTGCTGGCCCGTGCTGTGGCCGGTGAAGCCAACGTGCCGTTCTTCTCGATCTCCGGTTCGGACTTTGTCGAGATGTTCGTCGGCGTCGGTGCAAGCCGCGTCCGCGACCTTTTTGAGCAGGGAAAGAAGAACGCTCCCTGCATCATCTTTATTGACGAAATCGACGCGGTCGGTCGCCATCGCGGTGCCGGTCTTGGCGGCGGACACGACGAGCGTGAGCAGACCCTGAATCAGTTGCTCGTCGAAATGGACGGCTTTGAGTCGAACGACGGTGTGATCCTGGTTGCGGCCACCAACCGGCCGGATGTGCTCGATCCTGCACTGCTCCGCCCCGGCCGCTTTGACCGGCGCGTCGTGGTCGGCCTGCCGGACGTCCGTGGCCGCGAGGAAGTGCTGCGCGTCCACGTGAAGAAGGTGCCGATCTCGGACGACACAAACCTGAACGTGCTCGCACGTGGAACTCCGGGCTTCAGCGGAGCTGATCTGGCCAACATGGTGAACGAGGCCGCGCTCAATGCTGCGCGCGCCAATCGCAAGCAGGTCACCATGTACGACTTTGAGTTGGCCAAGGACAAGGTCCTGATGGGGGCAGAGCGCAAGTCGATGCTGCTCACTGACGAAGAGAAGCGCGTCACCGCCTACCACGAGGCGGGCCACGCGCTGGTCTCGATCATGCGGGACCACTCCGACCCCATCCACAAGGTTACGATCATTCCGCGGGGCATGGCTCTGGGCGTTACGGTTTACCTGCCGGACGACCGCCACAACTATACGCGCGAGTACCTCGAAACCCGCCTGGCAACGGCCTATGGCGGCCGTGTTGCGGAAGAGGTCTTCCTCAACCAGATGTCGACCGGCGCAGGCAGCGATATCGAGACCGCTACGGATCTCGCCCGCCGCATGGTCTGCGAGTACGGCATGAGCCGTCTGGGACCGCTCACCTTCGGCAAGAAGGAAGAGCAGATCTTCCTGGGCCGCGAGATCGCGCAGCATCGCGACTTCAGCGAAGAGACGGCCCGGCAGATCGATCTTGAAGTCCGCCGCCTGATCGACGAAGCCTACCAGTCTGCGCGCACCATCATCGAGGCGAACCAAGATCCGATGCACCGCATCGCCGCGGCTCTGCTTGAGCGCGAGACGATCGATGCGGACGAGGTGAGGATGCTGATCGAAGGCAAGCAACTGCCTCCGATGCGCTCTTCGCTCGCCTCGCCCAACGATCCCGATGGCAGCACGCCGCAGCAGGTTCTCAAACCCGAGAGCCGTGGCGGTCCGGGCTATCCAGAAGGTTCGCCCTCACCGGCGTAAGTCAGTGTTCTCGGTTTAAGCAAGGGCTGCTCTTCGGAGCAGCCCTTGTCTTTAAGCCGGTAAAAGACACATTCCGTCGAATCGGCTTGTCGATGTGCGCTGTGTAAATCGAGTGAGCTGGATCACTTACGCTCTCTCCGGCTTATAGAATTCTGTTCATAGACTGAACGTTGTCTTATGTGCCTCAAAAAACAGAGAGGCGTACGGTCTCTTGTTTTAGAAGAAAATTGAGGAGCACCTTCCCCATGCATCCAGGCCCTCGCCGCCTTTATATCTCTGGTTTGCGGCTTCTATTCTTTGCCGCCGTTTTTATCGGCGCCGCTCATGCCACGCCAGTTCTGATGATTTCTATCGACGGCCTCAAGCCGGAGTACGTCACGCAGGCCGACGCGCACGGCCTGAAGGTGCCTTTTCTACGTAGCTTCGTGAGTAGTGGAACCTATGCCGACGGCGTGACCGGCGTGTGGCCCACGCTGACCTATCCGAGCCACACGACGCTCATCACCGGTGTCTCGCCTGCGGAACACGGCATCTACTCGAATCTCCAATTCGATCCGGAGCTGCACTTCAACGGCGCGTGGAACTGGTACTCGGAAACGATCCGCGTTCCTACGTTATGGCGCGCCGCACACAACATGGGTCTGCACACTGCGAGCATCGGATGGCCGGTGAGCGTGGGCACACATGATGTCGACTGGCTCATTCCCGAGTATTGGCGCACCGACAGCCCTTCAGGCGCGGTGAATCCGGCAGACCGCAGTCTGATTGCCGCACTCTTGCATCCGCGCAAGATTCTCAGCGAACTTGAGCCGGTTGCCGGTCCATACATGATGGGGAACGACACGACCGTTGGCGGCGATGAGATCAAAACCCGCTACGCTCTTGAGATTCTGCGCAAATATAAGCCTGCATTGATGACGCTCCACCTGAGTTCGCTCGACGAGACCGAGCACATGCACGGTGTCTTCAGCGCAGAGGCATGCAAAACACTCGAAGCAATTGACGGTATGGTGGCGCGCCTCGCCAAGCAGGAATTCGCCAACGATCCGTCTGCGGTAGTGCTCGTCGTCTCCGATCACGGATTCATGAACCTCACTCATGTCGTGAATCTGCAGATTCCCTTCATCAAGGCAGGATTGCTGCAGTACAAACCAGGCAAAGCACCGGCGATTGCCTCATGGAAGGCGCAGCCCTGGATGGCCGGAGGCATGGCGGCCATCATGCTCAAAGACCCGAATGATGTGCAGACCCGGAATCAGGTGCGCGCCATGCTGGCCCGGCTCGCTGCAGAGCCTAATAGCGGCATCGCGCAGGTCTTCGATCATGACGGCCTGCTTCAGCTTGGAGCTTTTCCAGACGCGGCGTTCCTCGTTGTACTCAAGGCCGGCTACTATGCTGGATTCCAGACTAGCGGCGTCATGGTTGCCCGCGTCGGCAATGTCTTCGGCTCACACGGATTCTCGCCGCAGTATCCTGCGATGCGCGCCTCGTTTTTTGCCTTAGGAAGCGGCATCACGCATCACCGCGACCTGGGCCTCATCGACATGCGCCAGATCGCGCCGACGGTGGCCCGCATTCTCGGCGCACCCATGCAGACGGCCAAAATGCCACCATTGCACGTCCAGCCTTAGAAGATTGTGTAACTAATGCCTGCGCTGCCGCCGTAAGGCCAGAGCGTCGGCGCTACACTCCAGCGCTGGTACTCGAAGTCGCCGCGCACCTTGAATTTTCGCGTCAGGCGATAATCGACGCCTCCACCAAAGGCAATCGTTCCGGCACTTCCGCTTAGAAAGCTTCCGGTGCTAAAGCCGAAGAGCACCTTGCCGTAGGGAGTCCAGTTGTGGAAGTCGCGGATCGGCAGGCGCGGTCCGATCATGTAGGAGTTTTCGTTGATCCCGGCATACTGGTTGAAGTGCAGCCAGCGCCCCTCAGCTTCAAGCTGTATCCAGCGCGTGAAGCGAGCATCCGCGTAGGCGCCGATGCCGATGAGCCGGTTAGGGCTGGTCTGCGCAACGCCTTGCCCGGCATAGTCCGGCTGAAAGATTGAACCCTCGCCGCCCACGGAAAGGGAAAAGCTGTTGCGTGTGGCCGAAGGGGCAACCTGCGCATAAGCTGGAAGTATTGCGACAGCGAGAAGAAGAACCAACAGAGTCTGGGTAAGTGATCGTCTCATGAGCACTCAACTTCTGGAAAGTCTGAACTCCACTTTCTTGGATGTGAAAATCGGTTCATACAACAAAACCGGAGTCGATATTTCCCGAAGGCAAAACGTCCAAGTCGACGCGACCGACAACGAGGTTCCACGAACAGGTTTTTGTTCGTGGGGTGAAGCAGGAAGCGGCGACCCAGTTCAAAACTCAATGGCGCTTGGATCTCCGGTTTTTGCTCCAGTTGCGCGCCGTCCTAGGCAGCAAGCTGCGCTGTGACGCAGGCGGCTTCTCACGAGCCTTTGATTTATTGAGGCGGATTCTGCGCCGCGGCCGCAGGCTGTTGCTGCGGCGGCGGCGCAGGAGTTGGTGCATTGCCATCTCCGGGCGCGTTGCCGCCCGCTGGCGCGTTGCCATCGGTAGGCGGCTGGCCTTGCGGCTGAGCCGGCGGTGCGGCCGCAGGCTGGTCACCATTGGCCGGAGGCGCGGCATCGGCCGCCGGAGCCGCTGCTGCGGGCGCATTGCCAGCCGGAGAAGCAGGCGCGGGCGCGGCGCTCGCCAGATCATAACGCTGCAGCTTGTAAAAGACCGGCGTTACCTCAAACGGCATCTTGTCGCGCGCATTCATGGGCGCATACCGTTTGGCGTTGAGCATGTGTACCTTGTCGTCCCACGGATCGGTCTTGAGCCAGCTTCCCAATGGCAGCGCGGCTGTCTGGCTCAGGTCGTCCCAGTTCAGCTTCGGCGCCATGTGCTCGAGATCTGCCATCCACGGCGTACCATCAGCCTTGAGCAGCGAGTCGCCGAGCTTGGGCGTATTCAGCGCCTTCAGCACCTTGCCGCGATCGGCAAGCTGCTCATAAAACAATCCCGCCAGCGGCAACTGATCTTTGTACATGGAGGCCTGGAGATACTCCATCGCCTTCTTGGCTGCCGTCGTGTTGTCGAGATCCGAGTGGTACATATCGATGCGCTGGAAGGTCGCCTCGTCCGGGAAGAGCAGCCGGTCATTGAAGGCATAGCGCGTATCAATGTGATGGCCGAGAGCGACGTGCGCCAGCTCCATCGCCACGACCGATGCGATTGCCGGCTCGCTGGGCAACGAATCGATCAGGCCCTTGCTCACCAGGATCGTATTGCCCACGGTGGTTGCCTCAACCGTGTCCGTCAGCAGAACGCGGCAGTGAACCTGGTCAGTGAAGGCAAGATTGTTGGGCACGATCAGGTTGATGACGATCTGCCCCAGGACCTTTTCTTCATAACCGCCTTGGTTCAGCGGAGCCACCAGTCCAGCCTCGACCAGCCGGTCGATCACGTTGTTTTCGGCCTGCGTCACCCACATGCGCGAAGCCTGTAGCGGGCTCACGTCCTGCGAATCGTCGCTCTGGTCGACAGCGTCGTCTACCTTCACGCTCACGTTCTCGCTGTCGCGCGTAGGCAGCTTGAGCGAGTAGCCCCAGAAGTGCGTCTGAGCCTTCAATCCCATCGCCTTCGAGCCTTCGCCAAGCCTCGACTCTTCGACGTAGACCGCAACCGGCAACCAGACATCAGGCTGCACGTTCATACGCCAGCTGTCGAAGTGGAAATAGTATTTCGAGGAATCCTCAGAGGTAGGGCCGGTGTAGGTGCCGTTGAACCGCACGATGTTACCGTCCTGATCTTCGATCCAGATGCGGCCGTAGAAGCGGCCCATGCCCTTGACTTCGGGCTTGGGATGCACGTCGAAGACCCAGGTCCGCACCGAACCCAGAAATTCGCGGCGCACATAGCTGAAGACGTAGTGCTGCTGATCGAAGCCCGACGGGTCAAGGAACATCATCTGCATGAACCCCGTGGGCGAGTAGGTGAATTTCTCGAGGCCAAGCGCCTTGGTCAAGCCCGTAACGGCCGCCATCGAGCCCTTGAACCATCCGTGGTGTTCTTCACCGCGCGGCTCATAGCTCTTATCGAAGAAGGTTTTGCCGAAGTCGACCCGGCTCAGCATGTATTCATCTTCGACCGGCACCGCGTAGAGCTTGTCGTCGGGGCGCGTGTTCTGGATGTAGGTTTCCACCAGAGGCGTGCGCTGCTGAATGTTCTTGATCAGGACCTTCTCGCGTGCAATGGCTTTCTCCACCAAGGCAGCTTGCTCGGGTGTGAGTTGGTGCGCCTGCTGGTACTTTGGCTGCTTTTTCGCGTACGCGCAGGTCACACCCAGAGTCGTAAAGACTAGGAAGGTTACGGCGAAACCAGAAATCGCGCGGATCTGGTTCCGCAATAGGGGGATCTTCCGAAACGTCATGTAAAGCTCCTAGGTGGGTTCTTGCCAGTCTACCGTGGCTGCTTATGCCGTCCCGGCATGGCGGCTGTCCGTAGACGTAAATTCGTGCAATCGTGATTCGTGCAACTTTCTTGATGCTACGCCAGTTGGAAGGTAATCCGGATGTTGGTGGTCAGGTCGACCGCCCGCCCATCCTTTGTGGCCGGACGAAAACGGATTTGGGAAGCAACACGGCGAGCCTCTTCATCGAGACCGTGTCCCAGGCCCTGAAGAACGCCTTGCACAATAACCTGGCCGGTTGCCATGAAGGTGACCCGCAGCACCACGTCTCCTTGGACGTGCAGCTGCCGTGCTTCGCTCGTGTATTGCACGGGAGGCTTGGAGAGCACTTCAACAGACGTTGCGGCTGGCTGCGTGACGGCCTTGATTGGTGTGATCGCGGCGGCCGTCTGCGTAGGAATGCCCGCCGATGCCACTTTGCCATAGTTCGAATTGCTGGTGCCTGTCGCTCCGGGAATGCCTGCCGACGCGACCTTGCCCACAGTGCCGGCGTTTGATCCCGATTTCAGACCGTTGCCGATGCCCGCTGAACCCACGACGCCGTGCGGCGCAACGGCCGGCCCCTGCATCCCGCCGTACGGGTTGCCAATAGCGGCGATCGTTGCTGGCTTATTCGCGTTCGGATTCGGCGTAACGCCGAAGGTCTCGCCCAGATGTACAGGAGCGGTGGAGGCCTTTACGGTGTTGTTCTGCGCCGGCATTGCGGCGGCCAGGGCAGCTTTGGGCTGAGGCGCCAGAATGATGGCCGGCTTGGCTGGCTTCATCTCCGGCATGGTCATCTTGGCTTCTAGTTGGACCGGCTTGGGCTCGGGCTTCGGCTTGGGCATGTCGATCTTGGGCCGATCGAGCTGTACCTTAGGCGGTGTCGGCGGCGGAGGCATCTTGGGCAGCACCGGCGGCTTGACCTTGATCGGCGGCGGAGGCGTGCTGGGGATGATCAATTCGGTCATCTCATACTTGTGCTCCTGCAGCACATGCTTCGCCGTCATGCCTACGATCAAAACGATCGCCAGAATCATTCCATTGACAATGGCGCTCGTGATGAAGGAGGCGGATCGTCCCTCTGGTTCGGGCAATAAGCCGAAGTTCATCCGTCCGGGGGAGTACGTCGTCGACATGATTCAAACCCTCATTTCCAGCAGTAAAAACGGCCGGGAATTATTCAAAATGTGTGGATCAAAACCAGGAAAGGGCGCGTTTCTGACTGTTTCGCGCTTTTTCCCTCATTATCCAAAGATCGGACCAAGGCGGAAAGGCTTTGAATCTGTTGCCGCCGCGTGCGATCGCGGAAATTGCGGCCCGGTGATCGAACGGATCGGTCTCGTGCGGCGAAACCTTCTCAATTCGTGCCCAAATCTGTGTCCAAGGCATCCGGGGTATCCGGCAAAAGGAGTGCGCTCCCGGGTTTCCCGCAGGAGAGACTCGAACAGGCGTCTTCATGCAGCGTATCAGGCGAAACCCTTGGCAGTTAGGCCTGCGACGCACCAACTGCTTCACCCGGCAATACCGACGCCTGCGGGTCTGATTGCTCGCTGCTGATTTAGACTCAAGGTTACCTAAAGTGTCGGTGAAAGGACATACATTTTCGTGAAGATCTTGATTACCGGCGGCGCTGGATACATCGGCGGAACGGTCGCCGGCTTGCTTGCAGAACGAGGCCACGAGCCAGTCATATTTGACAATCTCAGCCATGGACGGCGAGAGCTGCTGCCGCCCGGCATCCCCTTCATTCACGGGGAATTGGGCGATGGTGCGGCGCTCCGGCAGATTTTCACAGTCGCTGCTGATCAAAAACGGCCCTTTGACGGCGTTCTTCACTTCGCTGCCCTGATTGAGGCGGGCGAATCCATGGTGCGGCCTGAGCTTTTCTTCCGCAACAACACAGCCAGCACGCTTACGCTGCTCGAGGCCATGCTGGAGTGCGGCCCCCGCCGGCTGGTTTTCTCCTCGACGGCAGCCGTCTACGGCGAGCCCGAATCCATTCCGATTCAAGAGGATGCACGACTTTTGCCCACCAATGCCTACGGAGAGTCGAAGCTCCTCGTCGAGCGCATGTTCGCCTGGTTCAACCGCATTCACGGGCTCCGGTACGCTTCGTTGCGCTATTTCAACGTGGCCGGGGCGCCCGAAGGGCCGGACGGCATCACGCGTGGAGAAGCCCACGAGCCGGAGACCCATTTGATCCCTCTGGTGCTCGATGTGGCTCTTGGCCTGCGCAGTTCGATCCGCATCTATGGGGAGGATTACCCCACTCCCGATGGCACCTGCGTCCGCGACTACATTCATGTCTCGGATCTGGCGGACGCCCATCTGCTGGCGCTCGAAGCTCTCGGTGCTGGTGAAGAGGCCGCTGGGGAAGGGCAAGGTCCGCTGATCTTCAATCTCGGCAATGGGCATGGATTCAGCGTCCGCGAGGTGATTGAGTCGGTGCGCCGCATCACGGGGCACCCGATTCCGGCTGAAATCCACCCGCGACGGCCCGGCGACCCCGCCGTTTTGGTGGCCAGCTCCGCGAAAGCTGCCCGCGAACTGGGTTGGAAACCGCGTTATACCAGTCTCGATGAAATTATCCGTACCGCCTGGGTTTGGCACCGGAAACGCTATAGCGCGTGATCGGCAATTCCGGCCGGGACCAGGAAAGGTGACGGTTTGGGGGCTGATGACAAAGAGCTTAGCTCGCCGCAACAATTCTCCGCCTTTCCCGCAGGGGATGAGTGTAGGCAGGCCGGGCGAGGTTCGCTCTTACGGCCGATTAGTAATCGTCCCTGCGTTCCCTTAGTAAGATTGTGCAACCGGTAACCTTCGTTGCATCTCCAACAAACGTGGTATGGGTTTTTGCCACCAAGAGGGTAGTGATTTTCAATAGGACAAACACGAAATTGAAGGACATGTTCCGCGCGTTCCTGGATTTCTTCGTCCTGTTCAGTGGAATTTCCACGGCATCGAATCTCACCCGCACGCAAGGCCGCAAGCTTTTAACGCGCGGCATCTTCTTGTTCCGCTCCGGCAGAGAAGATGTCAAGAACCGCTGAGTTGTTAAAATCGATCCATGCCGATCTCGCGACCGCAGGCTCTTGACTACTTTCAATCAGCTGACCTGATCGGACTCGGGTTTGAGGCCGATCAGGTTCGGCGCCGGCTTCATCCTGAAGGGGTCGTTACTTACATCATCGACCGCAATATCAATTACACGAACTTTTGTACGGAATATTGCACCTTCTGCGCCTTCTACCGGCCGCTCAAAGGACCCAAAGCGAGCGAAGGCTATATTCTCGATTTCGAAAAGATCTACGAGAAGATCGCCGAGACAATTGAGATGGGCGGCACGGGCGTGCTGATGCAGGGCGGCATCCATCCCGATCTCAAGATCGACTGGTTCGAGCGCCTCTTTACCGGCATCAAGCAGCGCTTTCCGCAGATCTGGTTGCACTGTCTTTCCGCGTCGGAAGTTCTGGCCATCGCCGAATACTCGAATCTCTCCCTGCGCGACACGATTGCGCGCCTGCGCGATGCCGGACTCGATTCGATCCCCGGTGGCGGCGCGGAGATTCTCGACGATGATGTCCGCTTCCGCATCGCGCGGCTCAAGTGCCGCACCGAAGACTGGGTGAGCGTCCATCGCACCGCGCACCAGCTCGGCATGCGCACAACGGCGACCATGATGTTCGGTGTCGGCGAGACCTTCGACCAGCGCATCAACCACTTCGAAGTTGTCCGCCGCCTGCAGGAAGAGACCGGCGGCTTCACAGCCTTCATCCCCTGGAGCTTTCAGCCTAAGCACACGGCGCTCGGCGGCCGCGGCTGGGACGAGGCCACATCTGTCGAGTATCTGAAGGTGCTGGCAATCGCGCGGCTCTATCTCGACAACATTGAGAACGTACAGGCCAGCTGGGTGACGCAGGGCCTGAAGGTCTTGGAACTCGGTCTCCACTTCGGCGGCAACGACGTGGGTTCGGTGATGCTTGAAGAGAACGTGGTCAAAGCCGCAGGCACTTCCAACTGCACCACCGAAGAAGAGCTCCGCCGCATCATCCGCGATGCGGGGTTCAAGCCCGTGCAGCGCGATACGCTCTACCGCACGATGTTTCTGAATTGAGGAACCTTTCTCGCTCAATTTGCGGACGGTTTCTCTACATGATCGATCACGATCACGTCATCCATTGCTTTGCCGGCCTCGATCTTCAAGCCCAACTGCTCCGGCATCGCTGTATACAAACTTGGCGGTGCGTTGGGATTATCTCCCGCCGGTGGTTGCACCGGCCCGTTCGTTCCACGGAACTGTCCGAATTGCGAATCATCAGGTGTCCACTTCAGCCGGAAGTTGTAACGGTCCGTCAGGCCGGTATGATCGACAACCGGTTTGTCCATCACCGCACCCTGCATTCCATGCGCGAAGTCGGTGATCGTCTGGTTCGTTACGTTCAGATCTCCAAAACCGCGGAAAAAGAACCCCTGCCCCTGGCTTAGCGGGGTGTCCGACTTTTCCAGCTTGGGGCCGCCCGGCGCCACCGTAATGATGTAGACCGAAAGCTCCCGCTCATCATGATGAAATTTCAACTGGAATCGATCGGCGAGCAGTTTTTGCATCATGGTTCGAAACTGCGCTGAGCTCGGTTGACCCTCCACATCCGGCACTCCATCGATATCGAACAGATCATTGCCAAACCAATCTGGCTCGCCGAGAATTTGTTTCGCATGCAGGCCGTAAGCAAACGCAATCAGGTCATGCATGTTCGTGTTGACGGTAATGGCATGTCGGCCGCGAAATGTGAACAGCTTTCCCGGCGTGCCTGGCTTGCTTGGCTTGATCGTCACTACGTCGAACGAGGGATCGGCATCGGCAGCCATTGGCTTAGGCGGCTCAGGAATCGGCCACGCGGCCTCTTCCGTCGTGCGCTCGAGGTTGAGTGGAATCGGATTTGGTCCCTGCGTCCATGTGCCCGTGATCGTTTTTCCGTCCGCACTCATCTTGCCTTCGTACTTGCCCTCAATCCTGTCGATCGTGAAGAGGAGCGCACCGCTCTGAAAGGTCGTCTTCGACGCCACGATTGGCTGCCCGCCCTGATCGATGCTGTAGAACGTCAGCTTGTAACTTCCGTCAGTGGCCTTCGCGATCTTGATCTCGGTGCGTAGATCCCGATTGGCTTGCGCGATGTGCAGAGTCCCTTGCCAGATACCTACAATGTCTGTCGAAGCGGTATCTGGCGTGGTTGCCGGTGCTGTTTGAGCTTTCGCCTTCGGTGCACCGTCCATGGTAACCAGAGAAAACGCAACTGCAGCGCTTATCGCCCACCTGCGCATGATTGTGCACGCGTATATTTTGCTCATAAGTTCCGTTTTGTTGGCCAACATGGATTCTCCTTTGCGCTCACACGAGCGTCATAGCCGACGCCGCTCACTAAGCTTTTCTGATCCGGAGCAGAATACACCTGCAAAAACGCGTCCGCTGCTTGATTTCATTGTTTTCACAGTTTTGTGACCGATGTTCGGTGCCCACCCACGCCGGTGGCGATGGATGCCTGGTGACCCGATAAAAGAAGGAACCATCTGCATCACATCCCAAAATCCCGCCGCAGTGGTATTCTGGCGCGTCATCTTTTTCGACATCGGAGGACGACGTGAGAAAAGCCATCCTGTTGGCGATGGGCGCAGTGTTGTGTCTGGCCGGGTGCGGCCCTCAAGCGAAAGACGCTCCCGGCATTGCCGTAACCCCCAAGTGGAAAGGGCCCGCTTACCGTCTCGCATTTGATACGAAAGCTCCCAAGCCGAATCCGGCGGGCGTCGCGCTTCCAGGCATCAACTTTACAGCCAACCCGGACGCACTTGAGAAGCGAGCCACTTTGGTTGTTCGGTATGACTCTTCAGGAGTGAAGACGGACCGGATGGTCATCAATCAGATCATCCTGGCTCCGTTCGATATCTCGGGAGATGACGGCGCCCTCTCCGCCGACACCATGGACATTACCGACAAAGGCCTCGCGCACCTGTTCACGACGTATTGCATCAAGGGAAAAACGAAGGTCTCGGTGCTGCTGGCCCGTTCGTCATTGAGCCCCAATGCAGCCGATGATGAGATCGACAATAAGCGCTTGTCCGACTGGCTGGCGACCGACGTCGAGTTCAAGAATCCGCATCCGGGCTGCAAGCTCTAGCTCCCGTCTTGGCCGCAAAAACAAGGGCGCGGCCAGTTCTCTAACCGCATTTAGTTCGTTCTACTCCACCCTGTCGCCAAAACGCTGGCGAAAGGGTGGAGCCCTGAAAGCAATTTTCAAGTGGTTGGAGACCTGATGCCGCATGTTACCGAAGCGCATTTCGTTTGATCGATTTACGCGGCGAGTTCAGAAGGCCGAAGATGGCGTTGAGGTCGAGCGCCTCCGCGAATGTATCGGCCAAACGATCGAGTTGCTGCTGCCGATGCTGGCGCCAGTTAAAGAGCCCAATCGCTTCCGGCATGTGCAGCGCCGCGCGGGCCGTTTTCAAAAATGTGTGGCGAAAAGAGTCGTGATCAAAGATGCCGTGGAGATAGGTTCCCCAAACCCGGCCATTCAGTGAGACGCAGCCGTCCAGAATCTCATCTTCTTCGGTGTTGTGGTGAATCTTCGCGAATGGGATCGCATCAGGCAGGTACGCAGTCTGTCCCATGTGAATCTCATAGCCGCAGAGTTCCGGCCGTTCGATCGGCGTTCCGAACAGAGTCGCGCCGCTTAACTCTCCACGCGCAGGAGTGGTGATTTTTCGCTTTTCGAGAGTCGTGGTTATCGGAAGCAGCCCGAGTCCGCGTTGGCCGCCGCCGCTTTCAACACCGTGTGGATCGAGGATTTCGTGCCCGAGCATCTGGAAGCCGCCACAGATGCCGACGAGTAAACCTCCGTTCTGCAAGTATTGGCGCAGCGGTTGTTCGAGGCCCTGGCTGCGCAACCAGTTCAAGTCCTCGGCCGTCTGCTTGCTGCCAGGCAAGATCACAATGCCCGTTGTAGGAAGATGAGCTGGTTCCCGAATATAACGCAGCGATACGGACGGCTCCGCCAGCAGCGGCGTGAAGTCAGTGAAATTCGAGATTGAAGGAAATGCGATGACCGCGATACAAAGCTTCGCAGAATTTAATGCCTGGTCCCATTCCGCAGAGGTATTTTTAGCGAAGCCGATGCTGTCTTCCTCATCGAGATCCAGCTTATGAAGCCACGGGACGACGCCCATGCATGGAATTTCCAGACGCTGTTCCATGGTGTGCACGCCCGGCATAAGAAGCGATTGATCACCGCGGAATTTGTGGATGAGAAATCCGCGGATGTGACGGCGTTCCTCGTCATCCAGCAGCGCGCAGGTCCCGAGCAGCGAGGCGAAAACGCCTCCGCGATCGATATCTCCTACCAAGAGGCACGGCGCCTGAGCGAGCCTGGCCATACGCATGTTGACGATATCGTTGTCTTTCAGGTTGATCTCTGCCGGCGAGCCTGCGCCTTCCAGCACGACTACGTCGTTCGTCGAAGCGAGTTCTCGATAGCTTTCCTCGACGATGGGGAGCAGTGTGATGGCGCGGTGATTGTGGTAGGTGCGCGCATCCAGCGTTTGCCAAACTTTGCCGCGCACAACAATCTGCGCCGAGGTATCGCTGCCCGGTTTGATGAGGACAGGATTCATATGGACGGTGGGCGGCACACCGGCCGCCTCCGCCTGTAGCGCCTGCGCACGTCCGATCTCAAGGCCATCCGGCGTTGCAGCCGAATTGAGCGACATATTCTGCGCTTTGAACGGAGCGACACGCAGGCCGGCGCGGGTGAAGATGCGGCAGAGGGCCGCGGTCGTAAGCGACTTGCCGACATGCGACGCGGTGCCGAGGACCATGAGCGAGCGTGCGGTCAACGGCGCGCCTCGTCGAATTGCGATGCTTGGTCGAAATAGTTGTCTCTCACCAGCGAGGCGATCTCGGCGCGCTCTTCCCATCCCGCCCGTTCCAGATCGGGAGCGGTGGAAAAACCTTCCACATAACCGATGCACAGATAGGCGACCAGTTCCATCTCGGACGGGATTCGCAAGAGCTCTTTGATTGCTGCAGGATCAAGAATGCTGACCCAGCCTACGCCAATCTCTTCGGCTCGCGCGGCAAGCCACAAGTTCTGGATGGCGCAGGCAACCGAATAGGCCGCGGTCGCCGGCATAGAGCCGCGCCCCAAGCCATGCCCGCGATCACTTGTGGGATCGCAGACCACGCAAAGATGCTGCGGAGCGTCGAGGAGCCCTTCCAACCGCAGTCGACCGTAGGATGCGCGGCGTTCACCTACGTAGGCAGCGGCGGCTTCGGCATTCGCTCGCAGAAAAATACTGTGCACGGCGGTGCGCAGCGAAACATCGCGCACGATGATGAATCGCCACGGCTGCATGAAGCCCACCGAAGGCGCGCGGTGGGCGGCAGCCAGAAGCCGGTACAGAATCGCATCCTCGAGCGGTCGCGGGAGATATCCGGTGCGTACGTCGCGACGCTCATAGATGACGCGGTAAATGGCTGCCTTTTCCGCATCCGAATAGCCGTGCCTCATCCGGTTTACCATGCTTTCGACCATCGCGCCCCTTTGTGCTGGTCATCGCGAAGCCGAGAGTCGACGCCGGCTTCGAGTTCAATCTGCCGCCCGAAGAGCCAGATCAGGTCAGAGAGGCGATTGATATAGGGAAGGGCCTGCTCGTGCACTTCCGCTCCTGATTCGACAAGCCGGACAATGGCGCGCTCGGCGCGGCGGCACACCGTGCGCGCTACTTCGAACGCGGCTGACTCGCGATGCGCGCCGGGCAAAGACCAGTCCGACAGAATTCCTTCCTGAGCCTCGATGGAGTGCACCAGAGCCGTGAGTTGATCCACATCTTCCGCAGAGAGCGGAGGAGCGAGCTTCTTGCTTTCAGGAGGAGTGGCGAGCGCTGATCCCACGCGGAAAAGCGTCTTCTGAATGTCGTGGACCTGCGATGCGATCTCGGGATTCATGCAGATGCTTCGCGCAAAGCCGAGTGTGGAGTTCAGCTCATCCACAGTTCCGTAGGCCTCAACTCGCAGATCCGCCTTTGAGACGCGCAGGCCGCCTACCAGGCCGGTTTTCCCGCTGTCTCCGCGTTTGGTTGCAATACTCATTTCTCCTCCTGATGGCAGTAACGCGCGCGATCCGCGCCTGTATAGACCGCTGGAATCACCACTCCGTAAGAATCTGTCTGCGTGGACGCATCTTCTTCCGAGAGACCGAAGAATCGAGTCAATGCATAACGCATAACGCCGCGATGTGTGACCACAGCGGTTGCAGGATTGTCCGGGGCACTCAGCAGTGAATCGAACTCGTCATCAATCCGCTCGGTAAAATCCGCGTATCGTTCGCCCCTGGGAGCCGGCTGCATGGGAAACTCCTGAATCCACGACTGTGCGTCGCCGGGAAATTGCGCTTCAATCTCAGCCCAGCTTAAACCTTCCCACAGCCCAAAGTGGATTTCGCGCAGCGCGGGCCGGAACTCTACACGCAGGCCGAGGTGCTGACTGATTGTTTGAGCAGTTTGCGAGGCTCGGCGGAGATCACTCGATACTATGCGTTGGATACCCAATCGAGCTACGTTTTGCACGACATGTGCCAATTGGATTGTGCCTGCGGCATCGAGCTCTGGATCAGATTGACCGCAGAATCTGCCGGCCATGGCTGTCTGGGCGTGGCGGATGAAAACGAAGGTCCTCATCCGTGCCACACCGCCGCTACATAGACCGCGATTTCCGTGAGCTGCGTTGTCGCTCCAAAACAATCACCGGTAATGCCGCCAATGCGGCGCCGATAATAGAAACCGCTCAACCCCGTCACGCATAACGCAGCTAGGACCGGTGTGAGCGCCATCATGCGAAGCAGGTATCCGACGATCGCGAGCATGGTCGCAGTTCCGATGCATAGGGAGAGAGCAGATATCTGCTGTGCGAGACGAGCACCCTGGCTCGCATTCGTGCGCGCGGGTGTCATGAGGCACCCGAGTGGCAGAGCCGTCCAACGGCTGAGGACCTGGGCCGAGATGATGTATTTTGTCGCGTCTGCGCCTACAAGCGCTGCCAATAGCCACGTTCGCCCGAGAATGGAGAACACCACGGCCAGTGCGCCATAGCTGCCAATGCGACTGTCTTTCAGGATTGCCAAAACCTGATCCCTCGTCCATCCGCCACCGAAGGCGTCGGCCGTATCTGCCAGGCCATCTTCGTGCAGGCCGCCGGTGGCGAGGACAGAAATGAGCACCGCGAACAGCGCAGCGAGCGTGACGGGCAGGTGCAAAGAGAGCCATTCGAAGGCGAATGCTGTGACGAGACCGAGCGCAAGTCCGATGAGCGGGAAGTACTTCGCGGAGCGCGAAAGGGCATCCGAATCGTAGGCGAGTTGCGGCAGCGGCAGCCTGGTGAGGAACTGTAGTGCCGCGGCAATGTCCTGCATGAATCGCGGCATCCTCATGAGAGCGCCTCACTCACGCCGGCGGAAGAAAATGTGGCCATTTCGGTCAGCAGGCGAAGAGAGGATTCGATCAGCGGCATCGCCAGCACCGCGCCGGTTCCTTCACCGAGCCGCATACCGAGATTCAGAATTGGTGTCAGGTCGAGTAACCGGAGCAAATGGCGATGTCCGGGTTCCTCTGAGCAGTGTCCGGCAAAAAGATAATCGCGGACATTAGGTGAAAGAGCGTGCGCGACGGCCGCTGCTGCAGTCGAAATGAACCCATCACACACGATAGAGATTCGATTGGCTGCGGCACTCAGGATGAAACCGGTCATGGCCGCGATCTCCAATCCGCCGACGCAGCGTAGGATTTCGAGCGGTGCAGGATTAGGTTCGGCTCCGAAATGAGATTTGATTGCGCGGCGAATCACGTGGAGCTTGCGGTTTCGCCCATCTGCATCAAGGCCGGCTCCTCTGCCGGTGACAACGGCGACTGGTTGCTGCGTAAGCAGGCTCGTGATCGCGCTCGCGGCAGCCGTATTTCCGATGCCCATCTCGCCGACTGCGACAAGGTTTTCACCCTTCGCGGCTGCGGTTTGTGCCAATCGAACTCCGACGTCGAGGGCCGCAGTGAGTTCTTCCTCGGTCATTGCCGGCTCACGGCGCATATTGCGGCTTCCACGTCGAATCTTCATGCGGCAGAGGCTGGCCGCGTCGTTGAAGTCAGCGGCGACGCCCACATCGACGACGATGAGTGCAACGTTGTTCTGCCGCGCCAATACGTTGACGGCCGCGCCACCGCCGAGAAAATTGAGCACCATCTGCGCGGTTACTTCGGAAGGATAGGCACTAACGCCTTCTGCAACTACACCGTGATCGGCAGCAAACACGTAGACCGAGCGACAGAGAGGCAAACGAACCTCGCCAGAAAAGATGCAATACATCTGCGCCGCGATCTTTTCGAGCCGGCCGAGACTGCCGATAGGCTTAGTCAGAGAGTTGAGTTTGTGCTGAGCTTCCATCGCATATTTCGGGTCGAGCGGGCGAATGGCCGCGAGCACGTCGGAGAATTGAGAGGTGGCGTTAGTCATGGAAGATCGCTTCCCTCCGGAGCAGGATGGATTCTCGACGGAGAATCTTCGATCGTGGAGGACAATCGAAAACACGCTCGAGAAGCTCGGGATGCAGTAGTTCGCGAGGCGTGCCTTGCAGCATCGGATTTCCAGGATCGAGGAGCCATACCGATGAGAACGCATCTTCGATCAGGGCCAGGTCGTGCATCGAGGCGACAATCGCAATGCCTTCGCCGGCGAGCTTCTGGATCAGTGCAGTCACTTCAAGCTGGCGGCCAATGTCGAGATGCTGCGTGGGTTCGTCGAGGAGAAGAAGGCGTGGATTTTGCGCAAGGCCAAGAGCGATCTTGACGCGCTGGCGTTCGCCGCCGCTGAGCTGATTAAAGACACGCGCGCGCAGATGTGCGGTGTCAGTCAGTTCGAGGGCGCGCTCAAGAGCCTCTCGGTCCTCGGCGCGCGGACCGCCAAAGAGCTCCAGATATGGAGTTCGCCCCAGCTCGACGAACTGTTCCACGGTGAATGGGAAGGGTACTTCGACGTCCTGGGGCACAAGCGCAATCGAGCGTGCGATGGTGCGCCGACTTAAAGACGCGAGGCTCCGCGCTTGTAGCAGAACCTCTCCTGACTGCGGATGCAGTGTGCCCGCCGCCAGCCGGAGCAACGTCGTTTTCCCAGCGCCGTTCGGGCCGACCAAGGCGATGCATGCGTTCGCGCACACAGTTGCGGTGAGATCACGAAGGATGGATCGTTCACCGTAGCTGAATCCAACATTGGAAAATGTCAGCAACGCATTCATAAGAACGCCTCCGCTTTCGCTTTGCGGAGGAGATAGAGAAAGAAAGGCCCGCCCACGCAGGCGGTCAAGACACCTACCGGCACCTCGGCTGGAGCGATGATCGTTCTGGCCGCGGTGTCGGCGATGAGCAGGAAGAGCGCTCCGGCAACGGCCGTGACGGGCAGAAGACGGACGTGGTCCGGACCAAGGACGATGCGCGTCATGTGCGGAACGATGAGCCCGACAAAGCTGATGAGGCCTCCCAGAGAAACAGCCGCGGCCGTCAGAACGGAGCCGATCACGATGATGGCGATGCGCATCTGCTGGACATGAATGCCGAGCTGCGCTGCGTATTCGTCGCCTAGTGCGAGCGCATTGAGCCTTCGTGCCAAAGGGGCTGAGGCGCAGAGTCCCAATGCGAGCATTCCGCCGACGATGCCCAGTTGCGGCCATGTGGGCTGCATGATGGTTCCGTGCAGCCAGGATGCGAGCACGCGCATTCCGCTGCCGAAGTCACGATCCAGCACTTCGAGGAAATACGAGGAATAACTCAACATCGTGCTGACGGCGAATCCGGCAAGAAGCAGAGTGACAATCGGTGTGCGGCCTCGCACATTAGCCAGGGCATAGACGAGCAAGATAGAGCAAGCCGCGCCGACGATCGCCAGCAGCGTAGAGGCGCCGAAGCCGGCGATGGAGATTGGCGATAGAAGAAACACGCCGATGGACGCGCCCAGCACCGCTCCGCCGGAAGAGCCAATCACGTAAGGGTCAGCAAGCGGATTGCGGAACAGTCCCTGGAAGAGCAAGCCTGAAGTTGAAAGTGCACTGCCTACCATGGCGGCAGCAAGAATCCGCGGAAGACGAATAGTTAACAGGATGGTTCGCTCCGTCGCCGTCAGCGCGTGGCTTGGATTGAAGAGACCCGCGATGATCGCGCCGAGGGGCAGAGAGACGGCGCCCACGCTCGCAGAAACGAGAGCCGCGAGAGCGAGAGCCGTGAGCAGGAGCGCAAGCTGAATAGGCTTGCGCTCTCGCCACTTCAATCTGTCACGGGCGCGAATCGCTACTTCCGTAGCCACGATTCACCTCCGAGCGTCAGCTTCATCCCCATGCGAAACGTGAAGGGGAGCGAGGGAAATCCGAATGCTTCGCTGTAGTGCTCGCTCAGCAGATTCTGAAAGCTGGTATCGATTGCGATGTACCGGCTTGCCTGGTAGTTCGCGTTCAAATCGATCCGCTGATACGCGCCGTCGAGATTGCGATTGGGCAGAAGCAGCGACGTTCCGCCGGTCGCATCGGATGCGAGATCATCGCTGTCATCGCGCCGGCCCACGAGTGTTCCATGGAGATCAGCGACGAATCGGCGGCCGCGATAACCGAACTCGAAATATCCCGTGTGCGGGGCGATACGAAATGGACGGGCACCGATCAGCGGCGAGTAAATGCCGATCGGCACGGTAGGAAAGTTGGGATTAAAGCTTGGTCCGATCGCGTCGCTCGTGAAGGAACGCTGAATGGCGGCATCGACATACGTGTAGCCGGCGCGCGCCACAAGATTGCGACGGATTTGCAATTCAGTTTCGGCCTCGACGCCCTGCGCACGATAGGCCTTCGAATTCACGGTCGCTCCCTGGACTGCGGCCGCTGCAACGGCATCGGGAACACCGAGATCGATCAGCCCTTGCTGGCCGATGTACTCCATCCCGTCGGTGAATTCATTGTGAAACAGTGTGAGACTCACGCGGCCTTGTCCGCGGGCCAGCAACTGATCGACGCCGCCATCGTAGGTGCGCGATCGCTCCGGCCCTATTGGAGCGACGTGGTATTGAGCAATAAGCTGATCTCCGCCGGGCAGGCTTGCGAGCAGGGCGAACAGCGAGGTTGTCTGTGTACTGATGCTCGGTTCTTTGATGCCTTTACCAAAACTCGCGCGCAGCTTTGTCCCGCTGAAAAGACCATTTTGGGTTCCGTTCGTGACCTGCCACGCGAGCGAGCCACGCGGAGTGGCCGCGAAGCCGAACAGGCCGTTGTCTTCAAGGCCGCTGCCTACGGTGTAATACAACCGGCTGCGAAGATCGCCTTGCAGTTGAACGGTGTAACTGTAGTTGCCACGCTCGATTGAACCCAAAGGGCCGCCGGAGTAACCTCGCTCATCTTCATAACGAAAGGCCCCAAGGCCGACCATGTGCGATGTGAACCGATAGTCCGACTGGGCGTAGACAAAGTCCTTATCTGTCGAGGTCGCATAGGAGTTTGGATACGACTGAACGTATTGGAAGAGAGCCTGCCCGCTTACGGTATATCCGTTGGCCCCTCGAATGGTGACGGGCGCGCCAAGATAGTCAGCGAGAAAACAGTTTGGATTCGATGCCGGATTGCAGTCGTAGATTGGGCCCGACGGACCGCTGAAGTCCGCATACTGCGGAGTTCCCGTCGGCGCAAAATCAGTAAAGTTCGATCGCAGCCGGATCCCTCCATAGCGCAACAGGTCATGCCACGCGGGATTCGGCGTACTCTCCCAGGTCGCGCCAAAGTAAGAGTCTTCGCTCGTTTGTTTCGCGTCGTCGGGGATCCCAAACAACTCAATTCCATTCGGCTGGCCCGAGGCTATCTGGTCATGCCGAACCGTTGCACGAAGATTGGATTCCCGCGAGAACGCTATCCCGTAGCTTCCTGCAAATGTGCCGTTGTGGTAGGCGTTGTTCGGTAGCGCATTGTGGCTGTCGATACGCGAGTAGTCAGAAAAGTAATCTGTCTTGCGAAAGGTTCCACTGAGAGTTCCTTCCTGGTGATATGTGCCGAAGTTCCCGCCTTCAACCTGATAAGTAAGGAGAGGCAATGGCGTGCTGCCTCTGGGTGTGGTGAGACTGACGACACCCGCCAGCGCGTCGGCTCCATACAGTGCACTGTTAGGTCCGCGCAGGACCTCCACAGTAGCGAATCCGCTCGAAGCGATGTTAGCGAACTCAACGTTCCCGCCGATGTCGTCTGCCGGAATGCCGTCGATCAACAGCTTGTTCGCATCGCTGCTTCCACCGCGGATGAAGAGCGATGTAGTTCCTCCGGCTTGTCCGGTCTGCGTTACTTGCAGCCCAGGAATCCAAGACAGAACTTGAGCAAGATCGCGTGTGCCGGCGGAATCCTGCTGGCTCAATGTGGTCACGGTGGTTCCGAGTTGGGATTGAGGCGTTGGCGTTCCCGTCGAGGTTACGGTGATCTGCTCGGAGAGCGAAGCGAGCGAGAGCACGAAATCGACGGTCAGCTCGTTGCTAGAGCTTTCCGAGGGCAGCGCTTTCTCCTCGGAGCGAAATGCCGGTGCCGAAATGCGCAGCGAGGCGTCTGGCGCAGGTGTCCACTGCAATCGATATTGGCCATTGGCGTCTGTAGTAACGGTTGTGATGGACGAGTGGCTCTCAATCAACTCAACCTTTGCGCGTGGAATGACTGCGCCGGTGGGGTCCAAAATGCTTCCATGAATAGCGGCGGCATTTGCGAGAGCGGGAATCAGGGTGAAGGCAGCGGCAAACCACAAAGTATGCCCAAAGACACGCGAAGCTCGAAACATGGCTTTCCCCTCGGAAATCTGCAGCAGGACCGGTCTCCTGACTCGCGCGTTATCGGCTTCGGCCGCCTTCCCGGAGTGTCCTCCAGTGGCATTGTGGGCCTGGCCTCTTCGCTTACAGTTACGGGGTAGTGGCGGATTCGCACCGCGCTTCCCGAACATCCCGCTGTTGCGCTGTGAATGGATCGAGATGGAGTGTCCATCTCACGGATGAAATTCTTTTGCCAACTCCTCCAGTGCATCAAAGGCGACGGGGCTTGGATAATTGATTTCGTCGCCAACGTAATACACGCGATTATTGCGGACGGCCGGAAGTTCACTCCAGCCGGGCCGGTTTTTGACTGCGTCCACTGACATCTTTGAGCCGCGCACCAGAAGCAGAGCTTCAGGGCTGCGTGCGAGAACTGCTTCGAGGCTCAGCTGCGGCCACTCCTGAGGAATATCGCTCGTGATGGAATGTCCGCCCGCCAGTTCAATCAGCTCCGTGATGTACGCATGGCTGCCAATCGTTACGACGGGGTCATACCAAACCGGCATGAGAACGCGGATTGCAGACTTGCCCTGCACGCGCGCGCGAACAGCTGCTTCGCGTTGATGGAGACGAGCGATCAGATTTCTCGCAGCGTCGTCGCGGTTCAGGGCGTGACCAAGGCTGTTGAGCGAGCGATAAATGCCTGCCACTCCATGAGGGTCAACCATGAAGACGGGAATACCCATTTGTTGGAGACGACTCAAGGTCTCAACATGGTTCATAGCTCCGTCGCCTAGAACGAGATCGGCATGGAGAGCGACGATCATTTCGAGAGAAGGGCTCAGAGGCGGGCCGACGCTTGGTTTCTCGTGCGCCTCGGCTGGGTACTTTGTGTAGTCTGAGACCGCGATCACGTCTGCCGCGGCGCCCAGGGCATAGACGTCATCGACAACACTCGGCAACAGGCAGATAAGCCGATGTGGGTGATCGGGGACTGAAACGGTGCGGCCAAGTTCATCCGTGACCACGCGAATAGCCCGCGCCTGCGCACAGCAGATCGTCAGACAGAGAGCCAGAATGCTGGATAGCCTCATCGGCTTACCTCGGCCGCTGGTTTCGCCGCAGCTGCACGCTGAACAAGGTTCTTGGCCAAAGACGGATTGCCGCCGAAGTGCAGATGCACGTAACTGGCAAGTACATTGTTGACTGAGAACCCTTCTGGCTCAGTTCTTCCCGAGAGTGAATAGCGCAACTGGTAGACAGTAGGAAGAGAAGGTGACTCGCTGATTTTGGAATAGTGGAAGCTGTGGCCGCGGACGGCGGTCCCGCTTGGTCCGAGCAGGCAATCGCGAGTGAACGTCGCTTCGACATATCCGAAGTGAACGAGGTGATCGGTCATTTCGAATTCAAGAGGCAACACGCCGGCCAAGGGAACTTTGCGACCGTCTGCTAACAGGACACTCTGGCCGAGATACAACATCCCACCGCACTCGGCATAGACCGGCTTGCCTGAAGCTGCAAATGCGCAGACCTCTGCCAGCATTGTGTGATTCGCGCTCAGTTGTTTGGCGTAGAGTTCCGGATAACCACCGCCAAGGTAGAGGCCGTCCAGATTGGACGGCAAGTGAGAATCTGCCAGAGGACTGAAGGGCACTAGCTCCGCTCCGTACTGCCGCAGCAAGTCCAGGTTGTCTTCGTAGTAGAACGAGAATGCGCAGTCGCGTGCGATTCCATAGCGGACGTGGGGCTGCAGCGTTGGTCGAGTATGTTGGTAAGTTTGCCATCCGGCCGGTTCATGCCGGAGTTGCATGAGTCGATCGAGGTCCAGATACCGTTGGGCAATCTCTGCAAAGGCTGCCCGCCGGACGTCGATTGCAGTCTCCTCTTCGGCCGTTCGCAATCCAAGATGCCTTTCTGGAATAGCGAGGGCCTCGGTTGTGGGAATTCTTCCCAGCAACGGAATAGTGCTTGTTGAACAGATGGCGCTTTCGAGCAGCCGATTGTGGTCATTGCTGTTCACGCCATTGAGCACGAGGCCTGCAAAGCGGAGCTCTGGATCGAAGGTCTCGAAGCCCTTCACGATTGCGGCAACGCTGCGCGCACTCTTCGATGCGTCGAGGACAAGAACGATCGGCACATTGAGAAGCTTTGCAATCTCCGCGCTGCTTCCTGCTTCGCCTTCTCCCGCCACGCCATCAAAGAGACCCATCATTCCTTCGATAATCGCTACATCGGCATCCGCAGTCGCGTGCGCAAAGACCTCTCGATTTGCCTCGTGCGTAAGCATCCACGTGTCGAGATTGCGAGCGGGCCGCTGGCAAATCGCGCTATGATGCCCGGTGTCTAGAAAGTCGGGTCCGCATTTGAATGGCTGCACGCTTAGGCCGCGATCGCGCAGTCCCGCCATGATGGCCAGGGCCGCAGTCGTTTTGCCTACACCGCTCGCTGTTCCGGCTACAAGAATGGCGATCATATATGCGCCCCGATCGCGCCCTTGAGAACGAGCGGCAATCCCGCAACCATCAGCACGACATTGTCCGCAGTCGCGGCTATTTTCTGGTTGATTTCACCCAACAGATCGCGGAACTGGCGGCCAGCGGGATAGGGAGGCACGACTCCACTGCCAACTTCGTTTGACACCAGCACGATGGAGGCAGGCGTGTTGTGCAGGGCAGCAAGCAATTGAACGACATGATTTGCAGGATCGTTTTCAGGTTCTGAGGCGGAAGCGGCCTCAAGCAGGTTCGCCGCGAAGATCGTCAGACAGTCGATGATGATCAGGTCGGATTGTGCGCCGGCAGTTTCAACCGCCTTCGCGACTTCGACCGGCTCTTCGATGGTCCGCCAACCAGCGGGACGCTCCGACTGATGACGCTTGATTTTCTCTGCCATCTCAGAGTCGGAGGGTTGGGCCGTAGCGACGAAACTAACCCGCGCAAAGTTCTTCGCCCGCTCCAGCGCGAAACGGCTTTTGCCGCTGCGCACACCGCCGAGCACCAGAGTCATGCTTTTTCGTTCGACGTCAGGCATCTTGCGCCCTCGCCAGAGGCATTTCTGCGGCGGGATCACTCAAATAGGCAATGTCTCTTTGCCGGTCGACGGAGACCGGCGCAAGAACGCTCTTCAGCTCTCCCATCGAAGCTGACAAAAGCCCAGGTTGGCATCTGGCCGGTCTCCTGACTCACGCTTCTACAAAGCTGAACAGCCTTCCCGGGAAACCTCCCAGTGGCTGGAGCATGCTCCAAGTTCAGTTCTCAGCGATTACAGTTACGGGGTAGTGGCGGGTTCACACCGCGCTTCCCGATCACCAGATGGGCCGATTGTATATCCGTTCCTCCGGGCTTGGTCAAGCTTGTTTTCAAATGCGGTTGAGAATATGGGGGGGACGACCGAATCCTATGTTTCTGCGGAAGATGATTTTGCCTTCGGATATAAGCATCTTTAACACACCGTACATATCGATTCGTTAGTGTGACAACTAATGTGACATTGGCCGAGCGCCATCGTAATTTCCAGTACAAAAAGAGCTTGACAGTGCAGTCAGGGTTCAACTACGTTTCTGCACGTAAGCGCTAACGCATTTTGAAGTCATTCCTGATGTGTGGACAGTAACCGGGTTTCACTGTTGCGTATCAACGGCGTAATCGCTCTCCGGGCGCTTTTTTTAGAGATCCCTGCCCCCGGAGTCTCATCGTTCAGGACCCGTTTGGCGTTCTTGCGCTGCTCAAAGGGCCTGAAGCGAATTGCGGCATCATCGCGCCGCTACTGCAAGATTTGGCTATCCCGCGGCCTTTATACAGGCTGCATACGGGTGTGTGTAGGCAATCGAAGGAAAGCGTGCGCAATCGTTCGTCACGGCTCTAATCTTACGTTCGGCAATAGCTTGTGTATCTCAAAGCAGTCAAACGAATTTCTGGCTCGGGCCAGAATCAGAAAGGAACCTGAACTATGACCTGTTTGAGTTGGTTTAAGAGGCTGGTTGGCATTGTAACGCTGTTTGCATTCGGAGTGCTTGTCTGTCCCACGTTGCATGCGCAATTTGAAACGGCGTCGGTCTTAGGTTTTGTGCACGACGCCACAGGGGCGGCGATTCCTGGAGCTAAGGTCACTCTCATTAATGTTGCTACAGGCCTGGAGACGACGGTCACTGCGGATCAGCAGGGGCAATATGAGTTCACAAGCGTTCGCATCGGGGACTACAAAATCAGGAGTTCCGCTGACGGATTCAGCGAGACCTTGACGGAATCGTTCACAGTGCAGGTGAACGCCCGGCAGCGCGTAGACGTGACACTCAAACCAGGCGCGGCCACGACGACCGTCACGGTGACCGGCTCAGCCGCCCTGCTTAACACGGAAGATAGCGAGCGCGGCCAGATAATCTCGCAGCACGACGTCAGCAATCTTCCGTTGAACGGAAGGGCCTATGCCGACCTGGCGATGCTCACGCCGGGGGTGCGCGCTAACAATCTTGAGAATCAGACCGTCACCAGCCGCGACGCATCGTACAACGTGAACGGCCAACGCAGCGAGTTCAACAACTTTCTTCTCGATGGTTTGGACAACAACGCTTACGGCACGTCGAATCAGAGCTTCTCGAACCAGGCGATTCAGCCCTCTCCGGATGCCATCAGCGAATTTCGCGTCGAGACGGACAACTACAGCGCCGAGTACGGGCGTGCATCCGGCGCCGTCTTCAACGTCAGCATCAACAGCGGTACCAACCAGCTCCACGGTAAGCTGTGGGAGTACAACCGCAATACAGACTTCAACGCCATCGGACCCTTCACGCCGCCTACCAACGCTCTTACCGGCAAGACTGTGAAGCCGGTTCTAGTGAAAAACCAGTTCGGCGCCTCAATCGGCGGCCCGATGCCGATCTGGAGGGGCAAGATCTTCTACTTTGGCGACTACGAAGGTAACCGTCAGGTGCAGGGCCAGTATTCTGCGTCTACGGTGCCCAATGCCAATCAGCGGCAAGGCATCTTCACGGATTCCAACGGAAATCCCGTTGTGTTGCACAACCCACTGACCGGCACCGTATACTCAAACGGCATTGTGCCCCAATCGGACTGGGGTTCGCTGGCCAAGCTCGTTATCCCAGCTTTACCCGCACCCAATATTGCAAATTCCTTTTCAAACAATCTGGTCAACGTTCCTAAAGCGAACTTTACCGACAATAAGGCTGACGCGCGCTTCGACTTCTTCCCGAATGAGCGCACGACAGCGTTTTTCCGCTGGAGCATTCACCACGGCAATATCGTGGATGCAGAACCTATCACGGGCCCCGCGGGCGGTAACGGCAACGGCACCATTCATGACTACAACAAGCAGATTGCAGCGGGCTATACGCGTACCTTCAGCCAGACCTCCATTCTGGACGCGCGCGTTGGCTTTACCTGGACCCTCGGTGGCAAGACGCCCTACGGTCTTGGTCAGCCCAGCCTGCTAGTACAGGCGGGCATTCCTGGATTGCCCACGAGCCCTGTTGTTTCGCGTTCGCTCAACGTGCAGAGCGTGACCAGTTTCTCGCAGTTCGGATCGCAGGGCAGCAATCCACAGTTCCAGAATCCCTTTGCGATTGATCCCAAGATCAACTACACGAAGATTCTCGGCCGCCACAGTCTCAAGGTCGGCTACGAGTACATGTCGATCAACACTGAGATCGATGACTTCAACCCGGTATACGGACAGGATAACTACGGTGGCGGTTTCAGCGCCGGTACCTCCAACGCTAACGCTGGAAGCTACAACTCCAACGGCGATGCGGGAATTAAAGAGGCAGCTTACCTGACAGACTTCCTGATTGGAGCGCGTAGCGCGTATCAGCTGAACAATTTTCGCATCGTGAACTATCACCAGCGAATGAACTTCGGCTACGTCCAGGATGATTTCAAGTTCAACCGCAAGCTCACCGTCAACGCTGGCTTGCGCTATGAACTCGTGACGCCGCAGTGGGTTGACGGCAATCATTTGGCGAACTACGATCCTTCGACCAATACATTGATCCAGGCTACGGGCGGCAGCCTGTATGGCCGTGCGCTCGTCAATATGCCCAAACTGGACTTTGCTCCGCGCATTGGCTTCTCCTATGGCTGGACCGACAAAACGGTTGTGCGCGGGGGCTATGGCCTCAGCTTCGACCAGTTCAACCGCGAGGGCGGCGAAAATCTGCTTGCCTACAACGGACCGTATATCGTGAACTCGTCGATTACGAATGTGATCACCAATCCTATCTGCGCCAGCGGCGTGCAGACCCCGACCTGTTTCAGTCCGGAGTCGCAGGGGTATAACCCGAACTTCGTTAGCTCGGCAGGTTTCAGCACGGCACTGGCGCAGTCCCGCTATATCCCCAAGAACATCGCTACCGGCTACGTGCAATCGTGGCACTTTGGCGTGCAGCGCAAAATCAGCGAAAATACGCTGCTTGACATTTCCTACGTTGGCGAACATGGCGTTCATATTTGGGTGCTGGACGACATCAACCAAGCCGCGCCAAATACTCCCTCTGCAACTTGCAGCAGTACCGTTACGACAGGTTGCGTACCGCTACTCAGTCGTCGTCCACTCACAGGTTTCACCGGTATTGAAGGCTCGTCCAACGCTGGCATGTTGATCTATCACGGCGCTCAGGCTCGGCTCGAACATCGTTACTCGGGAGGGCTCTATCTCTTGGACGCCTTCTCGTATTCACGCGCCATCGATAATGCGTCGGGACACCTCGATACGCCCAACGGAGACAATTCGCGCGTCAACCTCGCTAATCTGAGAGGTGAGCGCGCTCAGTCTGCTTACAATCAGCCCATCAACAACACCCTCACGGCAATCTGGGACCTGCCCTATGGCCGTGGACGTCATTGGGGTTCGGATTCAGGCCGCCTGATGCAGATGGTTGTGGGCGGCTGGCAAGTCACTGCAATCGAAACGGCGACCAGCGGCCAACCCGTTAACCTCACCTACTCCGAACCATCGCAGTTTGATGTCAGCGATCTGCTCGCTTACCGGCCGAATGTCTCCGGCGATCCGAAATCACCGAGAGGCTTGTGGGTCAAAAAGGCCACGTCACTCACCGGCTATCTCAGCACTGCGACAGTAGCGCTGCCCACGGATGTCTCGCATCCGTACGGCAATGCGGGCAGAAATTCATTCCGCGATAACCCGTACTATTCAACCAATCTTGGCTTGCACAAGCTCTTCCCGCTATGGAGCGAGGACTCGAATCTCGACTTCCGTGTAGAAGCCTTCAACGCGTTCAACAATGTGAACTACACTGCCCCGGACGCCAATCGTTCCGACGGAGGCTTCGGCTCCATCACTGGCTACTTCCCACCGCGTCAGTTGCAACTGGCGTTGAAGCTGAACTTCTAAGCTGTGCTATCGTGCCTCACGCGTTCTCAGAAATGCGTGGAATGTGTGAGGCGCATAGGATACTCATTTGCGATCGGGTACGACGCGCTTTGGTTCTGTTTCTTTGGGCGAAATCGAATTAGCCGCCCGCAGCACTATGCATGGACCGATCAGCGGAGATCGGTCTGATCGACGAAGTACATATCCATCAAGGAGCTGTAATGTCCCTCCGAAGACTTGCCACGGGGTCGTTCGCGTTTGCGCTATGTATTCTGCCTGCGTGCGCCCAACAGAACAGTGTTCGCATCAATCAGATTCAGGTGATCGGCACGCACAACAGCTATCATGCCGGATTTGCGCCGAGTGCCGCGAAGCTGTGGCGGGAGAGAAATCCCGACGCCTTCAAAGGGCTTGATTACAGCCACAAACCGTTGGCCGAACAGTTCGACAGCGGTGTGCGGCAGATTGAACTCGACATCTTTGCCGACAGCAAGGGCGGGTTGTACGCGCATCCGCTCGGACCGAAGTTTGTGGCCGATGCGCATCTTCCGCCCGATCCGGATTTCGATCCGGACGGGCTGATGAGCAAGCCGGGCTTTAAAGTGATGCACATGCAGGACATCGATTACCGCAGTACCTGCCAGCCGTTTATCGCATGTCTTGAACAGATCAGAAGCTGGTCCCACGAGCATCCACGCCATGTTCCCATCTTTGTTCTTGTGGAAACAAAGCAGGGTAGTCCGCGCAGACCCTTTCAAGAAATAGATCCGGAGCCGTTCACGTCCAGCACATTTGATGCGCTGGACGCGGAGATCCGCTCCGCCTTTCCTTCCGCAGAACTCATTACTCCTGACGACGTGCGCGGCCACTACGAGACTCTCAATGCGGCAGTGCTTGCAGGCAACTGGCCCACACTTGAAAGCGCGCGCGGCAAAGTGATCTTTCTCATGGATCAGCGCCCGATGGGGCCAATTTATCTGGCGGGCCATCCTTCGCTACGAGGCCGTGTTCTTTTCACCAATGCGGAACCGGGAGAGCCCGACGCAGCTTTCATTGAGCGCAATGATGGACCCGTTGCGGAAATTACGGATCTTGTGCGCAAAGGCTACCTTGTGCGCACGCGTACAGACGCGGATACAAAAGAAGCCCGTGTCAATGCAACAACCCGACGCGACGCAATGATCGCGAGCGGCGCCCAGATGCTCAGCACGGACTATCCTGCAAATGAGCCCGCACGCTGGGCGGGGCACTATGCCGTCGCACTTCCGGAGCAGGCGATCGCCCGCTGTAATCCCGTCAATGCTCCTGCTGCATGTACCATCGGGCCGTTACAATAATGAACAACCAGAGCGCCACCAATCGAAGTAGGGACCTTCTATGGCAGTTCGAATGAAGGATATTGCGGAAGACCTTGGAGTCTCACTCGTCACTGTCTCCAAGGTTCTTCGTAATAAGCGAGACGTGGGGGAAGCCACCCGCAAGCGCATTCTTCAGCGCGTGAAGGAATTAAACTACCAACCCAACATGCTGGCGCGTGGGTTGGCCTCCGGCAAAAGCTATACAGTCGGATTGATCGTTCCTGACCTTGTCCATACTTTTTTCGCTGAGCTGGCAATCGGCGCGAGTGCTGGACTTCGAAGGGAAGGGTATCAGCTGATTCTTGCATCGGCCGAAGAAGAACCCGAAATGGAACGCAAGGAGATTGAGCACTTGTTGGCGCGCGGCGTTGATGCACTGCTCGTTGCATCATGCCAGCATAGCGCTACGGGTCTCAAAGCACTTTTGGAGTCGAAGATTCCGCATGTGCTTCTCGATCGCTTTGTCCCCAGAATGAATGCTCACTTTGTCGGCACGGACGATGTCGCAGCCGGGCGTATCGCGACTGAGCATCTCATCCAGCTCGGCCGCAGGCGCATTGCACACATTCGTGGTGAGCGGATCAGCACGTCTGCGGGAAGGTTCAAAGGTTATCAGGACGCACTTGCGGCAAGCCGCCTTCCGTTTCAGCCGGAATACGTGATCGTGCGCTCGAGGCTGGAAGAGGCAGGCATCGAAATCGGTAGCCACGCCATGAGCGACCTGCTCAAACTCAAAAAGCGTCCAGATGCAGTTTTCTGCTACAACGATCTCACTGCAGTGGGAGCGATTCGCTGCCTGCTTGCGAATAAGCTTCGCGTCCCCGAGGATGTGGCCGTGATCGGCTGCGGAAATATTCGCCTGTCTGACTATCTCGAGATTCCGCTCAGCACCATCGATCAGTCGACGCAGCGGCAAGGAGAAGAGGCGGCCAGTCTAGCGCTCTCATTGATCGCCAATGGAATTGATGGCAAGCCGAAACGTCAATTTATCGAACCAAAGCTGATTGCCAGAGATTCGACCGTCGGGCGCCGTCATAAAGCATAGATGCCTTCCGCGAGTTGTCGAGAAGCAGCGCAAGATAGAGCAGAGGCCTACCACTTTCGGGTGAGAGCGCACGTCAAAACTATTTCGTCTTTGCGGATTGTGCGACGACATATCACGGCACATCCGCTTTATCTTCAATCATCTTGACTCGAAGGATGAAACAGAGGCGCTCGCAGCACGGATCAATATTTGTGGCCGTATTTTTCCTTGAGTGACATCTGTCACATATCGATACAGCGGGCGATGCGAGGATAACACGGTGGGTCATAAGTTTTATGGCCTGCGGGTGTGCATTGATAGAAAGACAAGGAACCAGCCGGACTCGTATTTGTTAGGCGTCTCTCTAAAGAGAAAGAGCGTTGGACTCATATCTAGTTACGAATAAGAAGTCGTCCATACCCGTGCACATGATCACGCACCACTTGTAGCGCTTTTGTGTCCCGAATCCCAATTGCATCGTGAAGGCTGCATAGGCTCAGCGAAGATCCAAGCCTCTGCTCCTACGGGCGTATTGCAGATCAAATGCTTTTGTGGAGAGGGTAATGGCGATTGTAGCAGCAACGAAGGGGCACACAAGAACAGCGCGGAGGACCGCAGATTCGAAGAACAGTTCTCACGAGTCTGCTAGAAGTCCTCTCACTCAAGAGCAGATACAGATGCTCCTCAAGTATCTTCCGCTGGTGAACTTTCTCGCGAGAGGCATCCACCGCCGTATTCCGCACCACATCTCAGTCGAAGATCTGGCTTCGGCCGGAACCGTAGGCCTGATTGACGCAGTCACTCGCTTCGAACCTGAAAAGAATCCCTCCTTCAGTCAGTACGCGCAGTTTCGTATTCGAGGTGCGATCCTGGACAGTTTACGCTCGCTCGATTGGAGTCCGAAGAGATTGCGGCGCAGGAGTCGTGAACTCCAGGAAGCGTACCAGAACCTGACAGCACGGCTAGGCCGGTCACCTGATGAAGATGAGATGGCGGCGGAGATGAAACTCTCCCTGGATGCGTATCAGCAGCTCCTGAGCGAACTGGATCATCTCCATGTGGGATCTTTGCACGAGCCCCGTAGTGGCGACGATTCAGATGAGGAGGAGATCGCCTTCGTCCCCGCGAATGCCGAAGAGAGTCCATTGTTGCAGTGCCTTCGCGGTGAGCTGACTGACCGGCTGGCTAAGGCCATCGAGAGCTTGCCTGAGCGCGAGAAGATGGTGATGACGCTGTACTACTACGAAGAAATGAGCATGCGTGAGATCAGTCTGGCGCTCAATGTAACCGAAGGGCGTATCTCGCAGATGCACGCCAGGGCGATCCTACGTCTCAAGGTGACATTGAAGGAGATGGCGGGCAGTGAATCGACGAAGAAAAATAAAGCCGCTCTCCCACGGCACTTTGTTCCTCATTTAGCAGCACGTCCAAATTTTGCGCATCGCTCCGCATCAGTCTGATGCGTTGGGTTCGCTAAATCGATCCACTGGAATGGCGTCGGATGTTCCGCACGAAATCTATCTAAACTCTAGGCTAGCCCACCTGCCGGAACATATCTTGTCCAAAAATAAAACGAGTACTACGATGTTTATCTTTATGTGAGATGACATCGAGGTGCTCTGGAACCCCGACTTGCGTGAGCGACGCGGGGCGTCACGGATGTGGTTCGTCGATTACTAGAGGCTGGATTTTCTTGCAAACCGGTTGAGTCCGTGGGTTATGATGGGTTCTAATTTCGAGTGTTCTGCAGGCATCCAGCAGGTTCGGAGTCTCATACCAGGCTTGCAGCGGTGGCAGATGTCAATAGTTCCTTTTGCTAGTCTAGGTTAATCAATCGAAAGATTAGGCTCGGCTCGTACTTCCCCCGAAACTGATGCCTACATTGACGCAAAGACTTACTGGTCCCAACTCCGCGGTCGCCATGCTTCTTGCGGCCGCAAGTGCCGTTGTTTTGATCACAATGGCGGCTGGCTTTCTTGTCTACATCAATACGCAAAAGCTCATCTTTGCAGGAAATTGGGTGCAGCACACGCAGGAAGTGCTCAGCTCTCTGCAACATGCATCCTTGTTGGCGGAGCGGACCGAGTATAGAACTCATCTATACTTGCTCACCAAAGACGAAGATCAACTTGACCGTGCCCGGGCGAGCGCAAACCTGCTCAAGACTTCCGTTGCGCATATCAAGATGCTGGTTGCTGACAACTCCGCCCAGGCGAACAATATCGAGAATCTTGGAATACAGGTGGACCAGCTCAGCCAATCGCTGAGTGACTTCAATCTCCAATCCGCAATTCCTGAGAAAGAGATTCAAAACTGTCAGCAGACGATCAGTTTGATGACCGACCTCGAAGCGTCGCTCTTAAGGGAGCGGAATCTGGGTTCGCAGCGCAAGTCATTCACCTCGATCGCGAGCGAAGTTGGATTCAGCTGTCTGCTTCTTTTCACGTTGATCGTTCTTTTCGGCTTTCTGTTGCGGGATGCATTGCGTCGTCAGAAGACTGGCAAACAGATCATGCAGGCCAACGAACATCTGGCCCATACAGTCAAGGCGCTTGAAGATCGTGCACTTGAGATCGCACTGTTAACCGCCGCCCGCGATGAACTGCAACTCTGCGTGGATGTCCACCAGGTGTATGATGCAGCGGCCAATGGTTTTTGGCGACTGTTGCCTGGCACGTCCGGTTGCCTTTGCATGATCAACAACTCGCGGCAGATCGTCGAGGTCGTCTCGTCATGGGGCCAAACTACGGTGGAGGACTTCAGCCCGCCGGAATCCTGCTGCGGCCTACGTTCCGGACAGCCGCGCTGGAGACAGCCGGGGATGTCAGAGATCCATTGCGCACATTTTGTCGCAGATCCACCTGAACGGTATCTGTGCAGACCGATTATTGCGCATGGCAATACACTGGGAATTCTCTATGTCCAATGCGAAAGCGATGCGGTTGTTCAGTCCGTGCATCATCGGATCGATGGCCTTCGGCAACTCGTGCAGATCACTGGCATGGCAGTGGCTACCTTGAATCTGGGCACGAAGCTCGAACATCAATCGATTCGCGACTCGTTGACCGGCCTGTTCAACCGGCACTTCATGCAAATTTCACTCGAGCGCGAGCTGTCACGCGCCGCAAGACGAAATCAGACACTTGCGATTTTCATGTTGGATGTAGACCACTTCAAGCAATTCAACGATGCTCACGGCCATGCCGCAGGCGATGCAGTGTTGAAAGAGATTGCCCACATCTTTCAGACCAGTGTTCGCGCCGAAGATGTCGCCTGCCGCTACGGCGGCGAGGAGTTCACAATCTTGCTGCCGGATGTGACGGTCAAAGCAGCCTGCGAGCGCGCAGAGCGAATTCTCGAAGCGGTAGCAAATCTGCGCGTCGCGGTGGACATGCAGACGTATGGTGATCTTACGATCTCCATCGGAGTTGCGTTCTATCCCAGCGATGGAGAAACTGCGGAGTTGCTGCTGTGGCGAGCCGATGAGGCGCTCTACCGCTCCAAGCGTACAGGCCGGAATCGTATGTCGATCAGCGAGGTAGAGCCCGTTGAAGGATGAATCCTTGTTTGCCGTTGGCGAGAAGCCGGTTTACGAAGCGATTTCTAGAGTGGCTCGGTTGTGCATGAGAGTGGACGCTCCAGACCGGAGCAATGCTCCATAATCGGTAGCCGGAAGAGCGGCGCTATACAGAAATCCCTGTGATTCCGCGCAATTCCATTTCTGCAGGTAATCGAGTTGCTGATGCGTTTCTACGCCTTCACCCACACAAGTAAGGCCGAGATTCTGGCCAAGCGTAATAATGCTGCGGACAATGGCTTCAGCCGCAGGCTGCGTTTCGATCTCCCGCAGGAAGGAGCGGTCGATCTTGATACGGTCGAGCGGAAATCTCCTGAGATAAGAGAGGGACGACCATCCAGTGCCGAAGTCGTCAAGCGAGAGGCTTACGCCGATGCGCTTGAGTTCTTGCATGATCTTGATGGTTGCTTCTGAGTCGTCCAGCGTCAGAGTTTCGGTAAGTTCGAGCTCCAGCCACTTGGAGTCCAATCCGGTTTCGTGCAGAACGCGAGAGACTGTCGCGACGATATTGCCCCGATAGAACTGCTGAGCCGACACGTTTACGGCAACACGGATAGGCGAAAGGCCCTCTCTCTGCCATGCCATGTTCTGGCGGCACGCCGTCTCGAGCACCCACTCTCCAACACGCTCCATGAGTCCCAGTTCTTCCAGTTGCGGAATAAACTGATTGGGCGAGATCAACCCGTGCTGCGGATGATGCCAGCGCATCAGAGCTTCGGCGCCGATCATGCAGCCGGAATCCGTAGAGACCAGCGGCTGATAGTAGACAGTAAACTCGCCTCTGCCCAGCGCATGATGTAGATCGTTTTCAAGATCCTGCCGGCGCTTGGTGGCGGCAGTGAGATCCTGCGTAAAGAAGCAATAGATCCCCCGGCCTTTTTTCTTGGCTTCATAAAGAGCCGCGTCAGCAAACTGCAGCAGGGTCTCCGGTCTTTCTCCGTCGTCGGGATACTCGCAGACTCCAATGCTCACGCCCACGCGCAACTCGTGGTCCTCAACGTGGAACGGCTCAATCATTCCACTCTGCACTTTTTGAACGACCAGCTCAACGTCTTCACGGCTGTTGACGGACGGAAGAACAATGACAAACTCGTCTCCTCCAAGGCGCGCAACAATATCGCTTTCGCGCAGGCCTGCGCGTAACCGAGTGGCTACCGCCTGCAACACGACATCGCCCACATGGTGTCCGAGGGAATCATTGATATTTTTGAACCGATCCAGATCGAGCATAAGCACCGCCACGCGTTTGTGGTTGCGGTGGGCCATGGCGATGGCCTGCCCGAGCCTATCCTCAAGAAGCGTGCGATTCGGCAATCCAGTCAGCGCGTCATGAAGAGCCATGTGGCGGAGCCGCGCCTCAGCCTGTTTTCGATCGGTAATGTTGTGCGCGATCCCCATGGTTCCGATGATCTGTCCGCGCCGATCGCGCAGCGGCACCTTGGTGGTGAGAACCCAGCTCTCGCGGCCATCGGGCCACGTCTCTTTTTCTTCTATCCCCACCATCGGCCGGCCAGTACGAATGATCTCCTGCTCATCGGCGTAGGCGAGTTCCGCGTGCTCCGAGGTAAAGATATCGCAGTCCGCTTTGTTGACTGCCTGTGACGGCTCAGTCAATCCGCAATAATTCGCCATCGCCCGGCTGATGCGGATAAAACGACTCTGGCGATCTTTGAAGAATACGTTATCAGGAATGTGCTCGAGAAACGCTTCCAGCAGTTCGCGGTCAGTTTGATATTGATGATCTGCGCGTGATTTGAGAAGCACCAGTGCAACAACGATAGACGTGAGGGCTGCGATTCCCAAGGCGCTGAGCACTGCGAGACCTATGGCGTGCGATCTGTCGCTGCGATAGAACGAAGCGGCTGGTGCGAGCGTTACAGCGATCATGGCTCCCAGGAGCGCCGCGCTAAAAGCAATGGCTGCACTTGGGACGCGCAGGGGATTCCCTCGATTATTCATAGTAGTCCTATTTCGACATATTTGTACGTGCGGATAACCTTATGGCACTATCGAGACGACGGTCAAGAATCTAACGTGTAGTTATAGCTACACTTAGTGGTGAGTTATACCACTTTTGCTGTATATCTGCATGTTTCTGCCTTAACAATTGATGTTTTCAGGCTAGTAGAATTACTAGGGTAAATGCTCAGGTGCTGATCAAAAACCTTGGAAGGTTTTTGGGTCGGAGAAAGTTCGCCGGTTCTTCGTGTTACTTACGAGACCTCTTCCAACCGCATTTTGATGGCTCGTCCTTCCCGAGTTTCGTTGCCTTGGATCGAGACGGTAAAGATCCAGACTGCTCCTGCCACAGTGAGGTTGTATGCACTGGCTCCCCAGGCTTGGTGTAGATGAGGAAATCCGAATAGGATCGGCACCAAGGTCCAATCGGTTGTCAGTAAATTCGTTCCGGCGATTGTACCAAATTGACTTGATCGTTTCTGCCGATCTGAAGTGCGGCGAGTTGTATCGCTACGCGTAGTGACCGAGCAGGAAGACTGTCAGGTTTAATTCTTCTTTCAAAAAGTAAACGAGCTCCCCATCGACCCTGTTCAGAACAAGGTCCCTCGATCATCCTGGGCGGGAGACTGACTATACTGGATGGGCCATTCCAACGTGGCTCTGATTCTTCCTTGGGACGCTCGTTTGTGTGAGTCATTCGGCGATGCCAGGAAGGATCGGCCTTAAGGAGATCTGGACGATGTTTCTTGCAAGCTCTCAACGCCTTGCCGTTTACATTGCTCTCACACTCAGCTTCGCGCAAGCCGCTTCTGCAGCGGACATCTTGATCGGCGACGCGAAGTCGCAGCCGGAAAGTTTGACCGTCGCTCCAGGCGGTGTGCTGATTGTCGGTAGCGCCAGCTCGCCGTTCGCCTATAAGGTGCGTTCGGGTTCGTCCACTGCCGAGAAATTTATCGATGCCAGTGCCGAAGGCCCCGGCACCTGGTTCTTCGGAATGCTGGCGGACGCTTCCACCAATACCTTGTGGACGTGCCAGCTGACTCCGGTTCCGGGCACTACTCCAGTGCGGAAGCACACCGCGCTCAGAGGCTTTGATCTCTCCACCGGCGCGCCGAAGATGCGCTGGAATCTGCCGGGAGACGATAGTACGTGCAATGACTTTACGATCGGGCCGGATAAGGCGCTCTACATAACCGACACTGCCAACGGCAGAATTTTCCGGCTGCCGGCTGGCGCCTCAACTGCGGAACTCTACCTTGAGCATCGAACGTTGATGGGCGTCGACGGCATCACCTTTCTCGACGGCACTCTCTACGTCAACAACGTGATCTTCAATAAGCTCTACCGCATTCCTGTGGATGCCGCTGGAAAGCCGGGCACGCCAGTCGATATATGGATGGATCAGCCCGTAAAAGGACCCGATGGCATGCGGGCGGCGAATGGCAAACTCTTCGTCGCGGAGAACGGCAGTGGCATCATCGCCGTCATGACGATCAACGGAGATAAAGCCAGCGTAACTGTGCTCAAGGATGGGCTCAAGACACCCACCGGCATTGAGCCTGCGGGTGAAACGCTCTGGTTCACGGAGCGTGCTATCGGCAAGGCTGAGTCGATCCCAATGCCCAAGTAGCTTGCCTCAAGCAGAGGCCAGTCATCCTGGACGAAACTGCAGAGAAGCCCAGCCCATTACGGTGCGTACTGCACCGTAATGGGGTAGCTCTCGTGCTGCAGCATGTTATCGTACCCCGCGGAATAGATGTCCACCTGGTGAGTGCCGGGCGTCAGGTTCAGTGTAGTGTCCATGACGGCGTAGTGTGAGAAATCATACTTAGTCAATTGCTCATACTCTTTCACGCCGTCAATCCAGATCTCCATCTTCCGCATGGTGGGCACACCCCAAGCCGATGCGCTAAATGTTGCGCTTGTACTCGTGTACGTTGTGGGCGAGCAGACCTGAATCATCATCGCTGAGCTGGGGAGAGGGCAGTTGCCGAAATTGCCACCAGACGTGTCGTTGATGAAGAACTGCGCTGTGGTCGCGTTGTTCGCAAATGTGTCCACCAGGATGTCAGGTAGATTGTCTTCATTCGCGCGGATGGCGGCGACCCCAAAATCGAGGGCGCTATCCACATAGATCGTTTGTTCTGGATTGAACTGACGATTTCCTTGGCTCGTCAGCAGGACCAGGCTGCGCGCACCGCCGCCATCTTGATTTTGTGCTTCTACGAGCGCGATATCTTTATTTCCATCGCCGTTAAAGTCCGCTACATCGACTCCAGGGTCCTTCGAGGCGTTGCCGTAAGTCGCGGCCACCGCATAACCATTGAGCGGTATGGATGACATAGCCGTAGTGCGCTCGGCATTTCCGTAGATCACGAGCAACTGTTTGTAAAACACATCCGCATCGCCTGAGCTACCGGTGGCTGAACCAACTAAATCCGTCCTGCCGTCACCATCCATATCCATGGGCTGTAACGTCACGCTCTGCGGAGTGTTCGCATTGGCGATGGTGAAGTGGCCGGTATTATCACCGAAATAGATATAGGTGCCCAGGTTATTGTTCGCGAAGATGTCGGCATCACTGTCGCCGTCAAAGTCGCCAACGCCGAGCTTGCTGATGATCGGGACAGCTGTAGTGGTTTCGACGTCATAACCGCTTGCATGATTGTTGAACCGGACGTGCAGAATGCCGTCGAAGGTTGTGAACGCGAGATCGGCATAGCCATCGTGGTTGAAGTCGCCCGCGACCATATCGGCAATCTGGGACTGGGTAACCCATGTAGCTTGCAAGTGAAACGTGCCGTCGCCATTATTTAGATATTCATAGAAGCCTGAGCCAAATGCGTTAAAGGCGATGATGTCAAGCTTGCCGTCATTGTTCTGATCGAGAGTGACCGTACCGGCAGGCACGTTGTCGGGCACGGTATAGTCAGTCTCAGTTCCGTAGCTACCGTCACCGTTACTTAAGACAACTGCAAATCCAGTTTGTGTAAAGTAGACGAGGTCTTCGCGCCCATCGTTGTTCAGGTCAGCATGGGTTGCCGTCACCTTACCGTTGTACGTGCGATGACCAAACACCGGTGTTTGCGCGCAGAGCGCAGCAGGAATCATTGTCCCCGCGACCAGGGACACACGTACAAACTTTGCGATGGTCACTGAATGCTCCTAAGAGTTCTATCGATGTCTCTTACGCCGGGCGCGCAAGTCGGCAATTCGCTTAGATGCCTTCGCGATTGAGAGTGGTTTGTTCCTTGTTGAAGTGTTAGCTGGCAGCAGCGATGCTATTCACGTTGTCAACAATCAAGACTGCCTGAGAAACTACCTCACGCTTTTGCTCCGCTATCTTTTCCGCCTGGCTGGAATCAAGGGGAGTTCAACCTGAATTCTGCCGGAACGCTATTCAATTTGATAGTGGTTCGTTTTTAGTTATCGTAGATACGTACGATAAGCTTCGACCGAAGCCGTGATGGGAGTGCCTCGCACCTGCGCAGTTTTGAGCAGAACTTCAAAATAGGGCATCCCGGTGGATTGGAGGATTTTTTGGAATGCGGAAAATTTATCTTCCGAGAGCAGAAAGTCTCCGCCCGCTTCGGTGGCCTCCGATGAGGTCCCCTCGATGAGAAGCGCCTTGGTTTCACGATCCGGATTCGGCAGATAAGCGACGACACAGTAACCGACAGCGTCCGTCGGGGAGTAGATGGAGCGTTCTCCCGCTCGCGGCGATCTGTTGATCACTGTGCCCGGATCAACTCCCGGCGGGTTTTCCTTGAAATTTAGTTGTGCTTCGAAGAGCTGTTGCCAGGGATTCGTGTACTGCGAACCGATCAAGATCATATTGTCTTGATTGGCGAGAGCCGACGAGTAATCGCGCGCGTTGTAAATGCGGATCCGGTTGTTTACGCGGTCCAGGCTGGTCATGCGTTGTGCGAGCCGGAATTCGCTCGAGTTTCCGAAGTTCTTCGATGCAATCAGCGTCAGGACAAACTGCATCTCAGGGCTCCCGTTTTTCGTTTGTGCCTGGCTAATGTAACTGCGATTGAGATAGTCATTCAACGTAAATGGCCTCTTCTCGATATCCTCAAGCAGCTGGAACGAGACATCGGAGAGCACGACGTCCGTTTCATGAGGAGAATCGACGAAGGCCGACCACAGGACATTCAGAGTGGGTGCGTTTTGCAATGGATGCAAGGACCGATCGAGGGTTCGTTCCCGCAAGAACCAGCCCGCCCCGCAGCCGAGCACGAGAGCGATCGCGATGAGACCCGCAAGTATCCAGAATCGACGAGTCCTGGTAGGGCCGGCGGAAGCAGACTCCGGCGAAATTTCAGCCGATGCTTCGGACGACGCATCCGGTCGTGTTGCTGGTTCCGGAGTCGAAGCAACTGCGGGCTCGGCGGTCTTCGGTTCCCGCCAATGGAATTCCGGGGCATAGCTTCCCGAGACGAGCTCAATGACGATCTGCGACCCGCCCTGGCCGTCCCCATAATACTGAGCCAGTCTCCGGCGTACATCGTTAGCTCTCACCCGGACAATGGAATCGGTTCCCGTCTCGTAGTTGATCGGCCTGCCGAAAAGCTCCGCACCGAGAAAGCGTTCGGTCAGGTACTCATAGTTGCCGTCAAGCGCCTGGTGAACGATGAACTCCAGGAAGTCCTGGCACCTTTTGCTCCCCGAAAAATAGCTGCTCTTCAGAATGGAGCCAAGTTCGGCTTTGACCACAGCCACGCGCTCGGGATTGAGGCGGGCTGCCTTCTCGTGATTGGGAGCGATTCCCATAGACACTCGTTTTGCGAGGTACGCCCGAATTCTAGCACGCCTTAACCGAATCGTAACGTGTACATATAAGCAGTCCAAGATCAACTACTTGAGCCTGAATTGATCGCCGAACCGTTCAGAACGTTGACAGGCCCTTCAGGCGGAAAGAGATTGGTGTCCGGCATAAAGATCTCGCATGATCCGGAAAGAAATCTTCAGATGAGGCCCGCCCTTCTTCGGCACGTTGTCATCGTTCTTCTCTTGTCGCCGATAGTTCGGGCGCAAAGCCTCGCTGACCTGGTGAATCCTTTGGTTGGAACATCCGCCGAAGGCCAGACCTATCCCGGCGTGGGTGTGCCCTTCGGGATGACGCAGTGGACTCCCGCGACACAGGACTCTGAGAAGAAGGGCGTGGCTCCGTACTACGACGCGAATTCTCAATTTCGCGGCATTCGCGGCAGCCATTTTCCAAGCGGGTCCGCCATGCAGGACTACGGAAGCTTTCAGCTGTTGGCCGGTTCGGGCCAATTTGTGTTGAAAGATATCGCGCCGTCTTCGAGCTTTACGCACAGTGCTGAACGCGCTACTCCGTATTTCTACCAGGTGGAGCTCCCCGATCTTCGTGTGTCGGTCTCTGCTACAGGAACAACGCGTTGTGGCATGCTGCGTTTTATTTTTCACGACGGCGGGGCGGCTTGGATCGATGTCCAAAACAACGCCCGGCAAGGCGATGGCGAGCTGACAGTCGACGCGGCTCGCAAGGAAATTGCCGGTTCGAGCCGAGTGCGCCGTCTCTACGCAGGGCAGGGAAAACTCACCGGGTTCAGCGGCTACGTGGTCGTGGAGTTTGATCATCCTTTCCATGTTGGCGGCACGTGGTCAGGTTCGCAGGTTCGCCCCGGCAATCTACAGCAGGTATCTGATGCCAGCCCTTCCGGCAGCTATGTCACCTTCGACGTGAAGCCGGGCGAGGCCGTCTTGGCTCGCGTGGGAACCTCCTTCGTGAGCGTCGATGAGGCGCGGAAGAATCTTCGCGCGGAGATTCCGACATGGGAGTTTGAAAAAGTCGAGCAGGCAAGCCACGCAGCATGGGATAGGGCACTTGGCTCCATTGAAGTAACAGGCAACAGCACTGATCGCCGCATCTTCTACACCGCGATGTATCACGCGTTTCAGTTGCCGCGTATCTTTAGCGACGCAAGCGGAACCTATCCACGTTTCGGCGGCGGGCAGTCTACCGAAGTCGCCTCAGGCTTCACGTACTACGACGATTTTTCCATCTGGGATACCTTTCGCGCGGTCCATCCTCTCTTCACGATCATCGATCCGCGGCGGGATACCGACATGATCCAATCGCTCATCGCGAAAGGAGAACAGGGAGGCTTTCTCCCCGATTTCCCCGCCTGGAATAGTTATACGGCCGAGATGGACGGGGATCACGCAGTTGCGATCATTGGCGATGCGTATCTGAAGGGGATTCGCGGCTTCGACATCCAAGAGGCGTATCGCCTGATGCGAAAAAATGCGCTCGTGTCCCCATCCGAAGCCGAGTATCTCGATGGTAAAGGGCGCCGTGCGCTGGGATCCTATCTGAAATATGGCTATATCCCGCTCGAAGACAGCGTGCCTGGAGCTCCATCACCCCATCACAACGAGCAGGTTTCACGCACGCTGGACTACGCGTATGACGATTTTGTCCTGGCACAGATGGCTGCAGCCCTGGGCAAGACAAATGACGCTGAACTCTTTCGCAAGCGCGCGCAGAACTATCGCAACGTGATTGACCCAGTGTCGGGATTTGCCAGAGGCCGTCATGCCGATGGAAGCTGGGCTAAGCCGTTCGATCCCACACAGCCGGCCTCGTATATTACCGAGGGTCTGCCCTTTCAATTCACGTTTTATGTGCCGCAGGATATTCCCGGACTGATCGCTCTCGAGCACGGGCGTTGCGGATTCATTGCGAAACTCGACGAGCTCTTCCAGAAAAATCTCTATAACCAGGGCAATGAGCCCAGCCATCACATCGCTTATCTGTACGACTACGCAGGCGCGGCATTCAAGACACAGCAACACGTCGCGAACGAACGGGCGGCCGGCTACAAAGACGAGCCCGGCGGACTCATCGGCAATGACGATGCCGGACAGATGTCGGCCTGGTACATCTTGAGCGCTCTGGGGTTCTATCAGGTGACGCCGGGAATTCCGCGCTACGCGATCGGGACGCCGCTCTTTCCGGACGCAAAGATCCATCTGCCCAACGGCAGGGTCTTCCACATTGTCGCTCAGCGGAGTTCAGCGCAGGACATCTACATCCAGTCGGCCACGCTCAACGGAAAACCGCTCAGACGGTTCTGGCTGACGCATGCGGAGATCGCCTCTGGCGGAACGCTGGTCTTCCACATGGCAACCGAACCGAATCCCGCCTGGCCGGACGAAACAGATTCAGGGAAGAACGCCGCATTGAAATCGGTAAGCCTTGCAACTGGGCCTGAGGTGGAACCGGTTGGCTGCCGCAAGCAATGACTCACTCCATCGGAAACGAGGTTTACGCCATCAATACGAATTACATCTGTTTTTCATCCGCCATTGTGCAAACGCTTTCAGCAGTCGATCCAGCCTTAACGGGATCGTAACGGAGCGGCTTAACCGGGGCTGTTTGATGGCCTTCCACGTACGCAAGGCCCTGAACAGTTCAGAACGTTGACAGCAACTTTTCGGCGGCGGAGAGTTGTCCGCGGTCAAGGAATCACAGGTTCCGGGCAAGTAGAAAAAAGCCCGAGCAGTGCAGTGACGGCTCGAGAATTTCAGCTCGATTTGTGATGAGCACGTTTTATCAGGAGGCTAGCAATGATTCGACAAAACAGATTTGCCGCGGAATTGACGCGGAAAACGAGCATGGCAAAGACGCAGGAAAACGAGCGTGGCGAAAGAAAAATCTTCTCGCAATATCTCAGACTGCTTGGCGCGATCGCGGTCGCCTTGCTCTTTCCATTCATGCTTTGCACTGGCGTCCGCGCGCAATCGACGCAGGGTTTCACCGGCCTGGTAACCGATGCAACCGGCGCTGCGATCGTGAATGCTACCGTGACGGTGCACAACGATGGAACGGCCGTGGACAAGATCGCTGTGACCACATCTACCGGCAACTGGTCGGTTCCATTTCTCACCCCTGGGACTTACGACATCCGGGTAGAGGCAAAAGGTTTTGCGGTAGCCATCAAGACGAATCTCACGCTGGTGACGGACCAGACGCTCGGCGTCAATTTCTCGCTCACGCCGGGATCGGTTTCTCAGACCATAACCGTGAATGCTTCAGATACGGTGCTCGACTATGAGAAAGCTGACCGTGGCCTGCTGCTTGAAAACAAAAGCATCGAGGAACTGCCGACGAATGCGGGCAATACTTTCAACTTCGCTTATCTTGCCCCGGGATTCATGAGCACAACGACTGGAACCGCACCCGGCAACCAAAGCGCCCAGTCTTTTGGCATTCACGGTGCTAGCGTCGAGTTCAATATCGACGGCGTGACCAACCAGAGCGAGACCGGTCCCGAGCACTATACGTGGGCGCCGCCAGTTGAAGCGCTTCAAGAATTCAAGATCACCGATAATGCCTACGATGCCGCTGCTGGTCGCTCTCCGGGCGGGCAGATCGACATGACGTTGAAGACCGGAACCAAGAAGCTGCATGGCGCAGCTTGGGAGAACCTGCAGCGCGCGTTTCTGAATGCCAACAGCTCAACAAACGATGCGAACATCGTGGTCAAGGGGCCGCTGCCTGCATTCAACAAAGGCGCCAGCACCCAAAACCAGTACGGTTTCGAACTGGATGGCCCGGTGATTGTGCCCAAACTCTGGCGCGGCAACCGGCAGACATTCTTCACGATCCTTTACGAGGATCTCAACAATCACGGCACGGGTACTCCTTCAGCGGTCAGTGTTCCGACGCAGGCGATGATGAATGGAGACTTCAGCGCGCTGGTTGGAACGACGGTCAACGGAAGCGCCTATAACGGCGCCATCTATGACCCAACGACAGAGGCAGCCTGTACCGCCAACAACACCGACAATGGATCCTACGCAAGCGGCCACCCGCATGTTTGCCGCTATCAGTTCGGATTCGGCCCCGGCGCGGCTCCCGGCCCGCAAGGTAATCCTGTGCAGACTGGTCCGATCAACGTGATCCCATCCAACCGGCTCAATCCAGTCGCTCAGGCCATTCTTTCCTGGTATCCCGCACCGAATCTGGCTCCTACTCCGAGCACTGCAAATCCATTTGCCGGTAACTACGTTGGCGTGGCGCCCGGAAACACTGACAACAAGACTTATCTGGTGAAGGTGGACCAAAACGTAGGCCCAAAAGATTCCTTCGACGTAACGGCCAAGCTCTGGAAGTACTATGGCCAATCGAATAGCGCTTTTCCGCGCAACAACGTCAATGCGGCCCATCCTGGGATCAACGAGGCGGCGAATATCGCGCACTACAACGGTACGGACTATCGCTATCCCAGCCTCAGCACGAGTTGGACGCACACCTTCAGTCCTAACCTGATCAACTCAATCCGCGGTCTGATTACGACTGCGCTCGAGAGCGATTCGACAGGGCCGTCGAACGGATACAACCCGACGAATCTCGGCTTCTCCGCGAACATTGCGGCAGCCAATTCGACTTACTTCAACCGGTTTCCTAACACGGTCATATCCAACTTCAACACGCTCGGCTCACAAACCGTTCTCTATCGCGGTGACGACGAACTCCAGCTTCTCGATATTGTGAACTGGACTCGCGGCAACCATGTGATGCATTTCGGCGGCGAGGCTCGGTTTCAGCAGTACAGCCAGAAGAGCTCGAACAACAACGGCGTGAACCTGTACATCAGCAATGCCTGGACCCAGCAATGGGACTTCAACGTAACCGGCGGCGCCGTGGGAATCCGCAGCAATACCGGATACACGAATAACTACAGCGGCAACTCCATCGCCTCCATGCTGCTGGGCACGTGGGACAACACGCAGGGTGGCAATCCCGCGAGCGGCAATGCAACCAACGCTATCGCGGCCGCAAGCAACTACTTCTCATCGCATTACGGAGCGCTCTACTTTCAAGACGATTGGAAGTACAACAGCAAGCTGACGCTGAATCTCGGCGTGCGTTGGGAGGATCCCGGCTCGGGCCTCAAAGATCGCTTCAACCGCCTGAATTCCGGCTTCGATTTGACAGACGTGAACCCCATCAGCAGCTTGGTCAATACAAGTGGTCTCCCGATCAACGGGGCGTTGCTTGGCGGCCCAACATGGGCGGGTGTAGGCGGCAATCCCGAGTGGGAATACCACAAGGTCTGGTGGCAGTTTGGGCCGCGCGCAGGATTTGCATACACCTACAACCCCAAGACGGTCATCCGCGGCGGATTGGGTCTGATGTTTAATGACCAGGCCACGGGTAACCAGAATCAGCCGAACCAATACGGCTACGCGACCTCGACGAACTACAACGGGTACACCCCATCTACGCAGGGTTCCGCCAGCTTGATCAATCCATCAGGAAATATGGCGAATCCATTCCCCACGTTCCAGACAGCTACAGGCAATTGTGGGGGCAACAAAGTCGCTTGCCTGGCAACCAACGCCGGTCAGGGACTGTCCTTCGAGAATCTGAACTACCATCCCGGCGAAGTACTGGAATCTTCGTTTGGCATCGAGCGCCAGCTCACTGCGAAGGATACGATCGAAATTTCTTACGCCGGCACGCGCGCATACAGCATGACGTACTCCGACGATATCAACCACATCAGCTCCGCGGCCCAGGCCGCTTGCGATCCGTTGCGCGGAGGCAACGGGCTGAACTGCACGCAGGCTTACGGCAGCACACCAGCAGCGGGCACCAGCGTTGGTTTTGTAAAGAATCCGTTCTATCAGGTGGCAGCTTTTGCGGGATCCGGAGCCTACTACACCAACACCACCATCCAAACCATCAATTTCACTCGGCCATTTCCGATCTTCCAAGGAATCACTGAGAACCGGTTGAACGGCGCCAAGAGCTGGTATAACGCCATCGAGGTGATCTACGATCATCGTACCTCGCACGGCCTCACGACCCACGTGACATATGGATACTCGAAGGCTATGACCTCAGGCGGCTACGTCGATGCCATCAACCGCATCCCCACACGTAGTATCTCGAGCACTGACGATCCGCAGCGGCTGGCTGTTGCCGCGGTCTATCAACTTCCCATTGCGCAGGGCAGGGGCTTCTTTCCGGACATCCCGCGTTGGCTTGATCTTGCCGTAGGCGGATGGCAGACCGGCGCAATCTATCTTTACCAGAGCGGTCTGCCGATTAGTCTGACCAGCGCAAACAATCCCGGCAGCTCATGGATCGTCGACATGAAGGCCAACGGCGGCAATCTTCTTCCGCGTAAGAGATACTGGTCCGGCAACTCAAACCCGTGGTTCCCCAATCTGCAAGGGGCCAGCGCAAACTCCTACATCCAACGCTTGAAGCCGTGCGTCGCCACAACGGATCCCAATACTGGCGCGATTGTGTGGACCGGGCAGTCGCAGGCCCTGGTGAACGCGGGACTCTGCTCGACGCCGAACTACATCAAGGTCGGCAACTTCGGGGCGATTCCGAATATTGTTTACACCGGCGTTCGTTATGGACCCAATAACCAGCTCGATATGAATGCCAGCAAGAACTTCAAAATCCGTGAGGGGATGGCGTTCCAGATGAGGATCGATGCGTTCAACGCGTTGAACCACATCCAACAGACATCCTCGGCGTTTGATACCTCGACCTCCGACGGGTTCTTCGGCGTATATCAGCTGGGCACATCGGGCAATGGCAACAAGGGCAATCGCTATATCCAGATCGATGGCCGCCTGAGCTGGTAACTTATCGCCATCCATCCGGCCTCGTCTTAACGGCGAGGCCGGATGCCTCACCTCCTGTAATCGAAATCGCTGCATAGTTGTTCCGAACATCGTCATTGAGTTGCGCAATTGGTGCGAGATATGACTGACCTCCGACTCCTGGTGTGCGACTAACGTCAATCACTCTGGATACGGAGCCAATCGCCACACTAGAATGCTAAACAGTGGGGACCGGTCTCTGAGATCCAGGGCTACAGGTGTGAACAGCGAGAGGTGACGGATGGGGACGGATGAGTGCTGATCGGTTGACGAAGATTTCACGGCGTAGCCTTGCCAAGGGGCTCGCAGCCGCGGGGACAATAACCGGGCTGAGTGGCCTGGTGCGCGCGGAATCGCAAGCCGCGGAATCGACCTCCGCGAACTGGAAGCAAGTTCATCCGGGCGTGTGGAAGGCAACGATTGGCACTCCGGAACGCTTTAGTCCCGTCGTCGGTCGCCTGGTTCCAGTGCAGACCGAGGCCTTTTCAAAACTGCCCAAGGTGGATGCAGCCCCTTTGCCCGCCCTCCGAGGCAAGCGCACCTCGCGGGGATGCATCGCGGAATTGCCTCTGCGGCCGAACGAGCAGATCTTCGGAATGGGACTGCAGCTCTTGTCATTCGCGCAGCGCGGCAAGAAAAAAGTTGTGCGAGTCAATGCTGATCCGAAGTTCGACACAGGGGACTCGCACGCTCCCGTGCCTTTCTATGTGACCACCGAAGGCATCGGTATCCTGGTGGATACAGCGCGTTACGCGACGTTCTTTTTCGGCGACGCGCGCCCGAAGCCAGCGCACGCGGTGGAATCCGTGAGCAGCGCCGGCTTCGATCCAAATTACACGCATAACATCCAAGACGGCGATGTTGGCAAGGTCACCATCGAAGTTCCTCATGCGGCGGGAGTAGATGTGTATTTGTTTGCGGGCCCGGAGATGCTCGATGCGGTGCGGCGCTATAACGTTTTCTCTGGCGGCGGCGTGAATCCTCCGGAATGGGGCCTTGGTTTTTGGTATCGAATGGACGCGCGTGGAACCCAACAGTCCACGCTTGCATTGGCCGACGAGTTCCGCGATCGCAAAATACCTTGCGATGTGATCGGCCTCGAGCCGGGATGGCAAACGCACGCATACTCGTGCACATTTGCGTGGGACAAAGGGCGCTTTCCTGATCCGACAGGATTTGTGCGGGAGGCTGGAGAGAAGAACTACAAAATCAACTTGTGGGAGCATGCTTACACCCATCCTGCTTCACCTCTGTTCTCTGCGATCGAGCCGCATTCTGGAGACTACGGTGTGTGGGGAGGCTTGGTTCCTGACTTTGCCGGAGAAGCCGCGCGAGCAGCCTTCGGCGCCTACCACGCAAAGACTTTTCTCGACGCCGGTGTGAGCGGTTTCAAGCTCGACGAGTGCGATAACTCCGACTATACGGGCGGCTGGTCATTTCCTGAGTGCAGTACGTTTCCTTCGGGCGTGGACGGCGAGCAGATGCACAACGTCTTCGGCCTGTACTATCAGATGGCCATCTGGAACGAGTACCGCAAGCGCGGCCAAGCAACCTACAATCTCGTTCGCTCGAGTGGAGCGATCGCCGCTCCTTATCCGTTTGTGCTTTACAGCGATTTATATGCCCATCGCGATTACATCCGCGCGCTCGTCAATTCTGGATTCAGCGGTTTGCTCTGGTGTCCGGAAGTGCGTGATGCCGTTAGCGAGGAAGATCTCATCCGCCGTCTGCAAAGCGTAATGTTTTCTCCGATTGCGATGGTTAACGGCTGGTACATTAAGAATCCGCCTTGGAAGCAACTCAATCGCAAGTTAAACAATGCGGATCAACTCATCGAGGACTGGGAAAAGCTGGAAGCTCGCTGCCGAGAGATCATTGGCTGGCGCATGTCTCTGGTGCCATATCTCATCGCGGCTTTCCAGCGTTATGCAGCGGATGGCACGCCGCCCTTCCGCGCGCTCGTGCTCGACGCGCCGAAGGAGTCGCGGCTTTATCGCGTCGATGATCAGTTCATGGTCGGTGATCGCATGATGGTTGCGCCGCTGTTCGCCGGCGAGCCGGAGCGTACCGTCGTATTGCCAAAGGGGCAATGGCACGATTTCTGGACGGGCGAAGCAGTCGGCGATGGATCGGACCTGACGATTGCCGCATCGACAGAGAAGATTCCCGTATATGTAAAGAGCGGAAGCATTGTTCCGTGGGCGGAAGTGGGACTACACGTCGACGCACCCGAGACGCGTCGCCTGACAGCTCGTGTCTATGGTGATGGCTCGCTGCCGTTCACTTTGCGCGATGGCGACAGATCATTGCGCCTCAGCTGGGCTGGTGATCGCGGCAATATGGAAGGCGCGACGAGCTACGACGTGATTGCCTGGAAGCGCATGGGATAGGCCACGCCGCCGCGTCGCTGGCACCAAAGTCGAAGCAAAAGCAAATGCTCTGAGGCACTAGAGGTTCTGTAACTGAACCTGGGTAAGCGACGCCACTTGATGAACGGCCGCGATGCGATAGCTATTGGCGTTACCCGCCTGTTGCCACACCTGCACCGCGTAGTAGAGACCGTTTGTGGTGAATAGTCCCCAAGTCTGTCCCCAGGTGTCTCCGGGCTGTGCGGGCGGATGTGCCGGCACGGTGTTGGCCACAGGGTTGAAGCCTCCGAGCACTGTAGACGCAGGAAGATTGGCGAACGCATTCCACACGGCTTTTACGTTGTTATTGATGTTGACGTGGTTAGGCACAGCGTTGTCGACGGTGCCGATGTGACCTGCCTTGAGCGCGCCAGTCACATCGAGATATGAGACCAGAATGCAGCCAGACATGGGGCCGGTCAGAACATCCATAGTCAGATCGGTTTCAGAGATGTCTCCCTTGTACCATGGCAGCCACTTGAAGTTCCGATGGAGTTTATTCGGATTCGTGCCCGCTAGGACGTTGCTTTCACGTATACCTGATTTATGCCAGACCTTGCGGTGCGACTCCTGAATCTGCAAGGGCGGGCAGACGACGTTGATAAAAGCCGGCGGGTTGCCGGTCACGGCACGGCTGGGCGTGGGTGTGATGGTGAGAAATCGTCCAACAAGCAGCTTGGCTTCGATCATGGGGGATGACCTCAGGTATGCAGAGATGTGCAGGTCTCGGGAAGGGACAGTATACATCAGGTCGAAGCAGAGACAGCGAGAGGCCGATACGGCCCGATCTCCCATTCATTCCTGAACTTCGCCGGTCTCATCCGGGATCGCCTTATTGTTCATCCATGTGCAAAGGCAAATAGGCTCTTTTACACTCCATTCATCTGTTCGGTACGCGCCATTCAATTAAAGTGAGAGTGTCTCTCCATGCGCTTACGATTTCAAATCGTCATTCTGCTTTGCTGCGTTTTATGCGGCGGGCGGACCGTCGTGGCGCAGATGCCTTTCTATACGGACAATGCCGACGTGACCGACGAAGGCACTCTGCATTTTGAGTTTTTCAACGAGTTCGATGGTCTCCAATCGGCCCAGTTCCCCGACCTCCGCCAGAACACTTTCAATTACAAGGCGAACTATGGGCTGCCCCACAATCTAGAGCTCGATGTTGATGCACCGTATCTTTCCATCTTCCGCGCGTCGGGGGCGCAGACCTCCGACGGGCCGGGCGATACCGACATGGGTATCAAGTGGAACTTTCACAAGTCTGCCCGTCCACTGAGCGTTCCCGCTCTCTCCGCGAGCCTGTACATTGAATTTCCCACCGGAGATACGAGTCAGGAACTTGGGTCTGGTCTGACCGATTACTGGCTCAATTCCATCGCACAAGAACCGCTCACTGAGAAGACCACGCTCACCGCCAATTTCGGATTTCTGTTCGCCGGCAACACCAGCACGGGCGTTCTAGGTATCCAGACCACGCGCGGTCATGTTTTTACCGGAGGTCTCTCCCTGTTGCATGAGTTCAATCCGCGTCTGACTCTAGGCACAGAGGCTTACGGCGCGATCGCAGACAACAGCGGATTAGGCAAAGATCAATTGCAGGGTCTCGCGGGAGGCTGGTACCAGCTCAATAGCCATCTCGCCGTCACCTTTGCTGCCCTTGGCGGCAGTCACATTGCCAGCCCCAGGGTTGGCGGACAGGTCGGCTTCGAGCTGGACTTTCCGCTTCGTCACGCCTCTCCCGCCAAACAAGTTGCATCGACATTTCCTCTCTTGCGAATGCGATGACTTGCGAACCGAAGGCGTAAGAGTCTCGAACGTCGACGGGTTGAGCCCGGTCAATTTTCTATCCGAGCTTTGCCGCGCCTCGATTCGGATAAATCATCACAGGGCGGCGCGCCTCAAGTGCTACCTCGATGGTTGCGCCGTGCGGTGTGATGGACACCGGCTCGCGCCGATCTGCATATAAGGCGACGGCCGTTACCTCGGCTGGCTTCCAGCCTGCGGGCAGCGCTACGGTGACGGTGCGCGGCGTGACGGAGTAACAGGCGATTTTTCCCTTGCCAATCGGACAAAAGACGGCATCGTCGCGCAGGACCTCTTTGCCGCCGAGGCTGATGTGGATCGTCTTCGCTTCGAGGTTGCTCTCGACGAGGACGTCTCCCTCGAGATGCATCCGCGTTTGACCGCCAAGGCGCTCGAAATCCTGTAAAGCACGGCCGCGCAGGATGAAGAAGGGAACCATGCCGAGATAGAATGCGTCGAGAAAGACCACTGAATCGCTGTCGGCTCGGAGAATGCTGTGCGGACAGGCGCCGTAGAAGCGTTCGAGAATCCTCACTGTCGCTGCATCGCCGCGCGCACCAGCGCCCGAGAGTCCCCATACTGCACTGTTGCCGTAGATCAGGGGAACAAGTGGAATCGGCGTACCTCCAAACGGGCAGGCTGCAGGCCCTGTGAGATACCAGTAGCAGCTGATGTGACCGATCATGGGATAACGAAGCGCTTCAGAACTGACGTCCACGTCGTGCTGCGCAAAATCATGCAGAACCTTGTAACGCCCTTCGAGCAGATCGCGGATGCCACTGGCGGGATGCGCGGGGTCCCAATCATTGCGAATCGCGTAGTAAGAGAGCACGTCGACGTGCGTGGTATGACGGAGACGGTAGCGCTCACACGTATAGCGGACACGCTCCGCACCGGGGCCAGCCATGTATTTCGCCAATCCCAGGATGTAGGACTCTTCTCCGGTCCATGCGCGGCTCTTCCACAACTGACCATCGGGCCGCCGGGCGATGATCGCTTCATCCCACGCCGGGCTGCTGCGATAAGCATCGTCATAATTGTCAGAGAGCGTGATAGTGGCGTTGAGAGACTCGCCTTGCGCCATCAAGCGCATCATGCCGTCGTATCCGCCGATGCGCTCGTTGACGACATTCACCGCAGGATATCCGGTGTCTTTCCCACGGAATTGCCAACCCCAGAGATGCACGATCTGCGGTGCGTTATCGGTCAGGGCTGCCACGCGGCTAACGACTTCATGACACTGTTCGAATGTCGCGGCCGGAACAGGGAAGAGCGGCTCATCACAACGGATGCCGTAGACATACTTGTCATCATAGAAATGTGTCGGAATGGCAGGCATGCGCTTACGGACCAGTTGCCCAGCCTTAATCCATGCTTTGGCTGGATCTCCGGTGACCGTCAGAAAATCGAGCCGGCAAGAAGAGGGTTGCTCCACTAACAGATTTGGAGTGCTTTGATTACCGCAGTTGAGCGGAGCGCCGTGCTCGAGATTCAAGTCGTAACAGGCGCTGCCGTTGACTCGATGCACTTTGAACGTGCCCATCGCTGCGCGGCGATTTCCGGCATTGCCTCTCACCGCCAGCGAAGCACCGTCCATATAAGAAGTGGTTTCCTGAACGCATAGTGCTTGTGCAGTGCCGACCATCACGATAGGCAACGTTCCCAGCACTTTTCCCCAGAATCGATTGAGCGGCAGACTGCCCGCGTGTGCCTGAGTGAGCATGGCGTGGCTTCCACCCTCATCGCCATGAGCGAGCCACGCTCCCTCGTCAGATTCCCGCACCGTCAGCAAAGTCGGGAGGGCCACCTCAATCAGCTGGAAGGGAGCGGTCTCTTCGATGGCATCCATCTCTACCAGCAGCGTGGCTCCATTGAGTCGATAGTGCAGCGAGAAACGAACGGCCGGACTACTGCCAAACGTGGCGGCGAAGCGAAAGGTAGCCGTTGTTTTGGTCGCATGACGGCTCTCGGGTGCGATTGGCTTTGTCTGAAAGTTCCATGGTTCGGTGCGGCATAGAGTAGCGCCGATGGGCTCGCCGAAATCTTCTCCGCGGAGAGTTGCCCCGTTGGCGATGAGCCGGTACTTCCAGGGCAAACCGCTCGCGGCATCAAGCGTGACTTCAAGTTCCGGGCTCCGCAAAACGACAGTCTGTTCCGGCGCGCGGCGCTCGCCATCTGCGGCGGGCTTCTCTTGCGAATCGGCCGCAGGAAGCAGCCACTGAGCGCCAGCCGCTGCGGTCCCTGCGGCGGTCCACTGAAGAAAATGACGACGGCTAAACAATTCAGGATCAGTCTGCATTTTTACTCTCGGCGGTGCTATCGCGCGCGCCTTACCTTTCAAGATTGTGAAAGCGCATTGACTGCAACTGCGCCAACTCTGCTGGAAATGTTGTGAATGGATAGAGAAGGATTTCTCGCCGGCATGCAGAAGAGTCTACCTGCCCGTATACCCATCTACATTGAGAATGTTAGCGTTGTCACAATCGCTTCCGTTAACGCTTCCGATTGGGACAAATTATTCGCGCGCCGCAATTGGATTGTCAAGTCTGCCCACCTCGGGCTGGGCCGATCCCGGCGTCAGAGAGAACTATGCGGTTGGAGGGATGGATCGGGCAGGTTTCGGTGCTGCCCAGGAAGAGCCGTTCGAATCTGAGACTTCCCGGGCTGACCGGTAAATCAGAAGCTTACACGTGCGCTCAGCTGGATCTCGCGTCCCGGCGTTGTGACCTCAGTGATGCTGCCGAAGCTGGCTGTGTTCACAAAACGATTCGGCGTGCCGAGGTTGGTGTGGTTGAGAGCATTGAAGAACTCCGCGCGGGTCTCGAAACGGGCTTTCTCCGCAATCGGAAACTCACGGACAATCCCCAAATCCATCGTCTGCATCCCGGGTCCGTAGACGGAATTGCGTCCAGCATTGCCAAAGGTGTAGGCCGGGGGCGCGGCAAATGCGGCGGGATTGAACCATGTGGTCGAATTCCGGGTACCGGGTCCGAAGACCTTTTGTCCTGTCACATTGGCGCGAATCGGATTCTCGCCGACAACCGTGCCGGCGTTGGCTGTGTCGCCAAAGACCGAGATAGTCATCGGGAATCCAGTCTCCGCCTGATAGACTATCGATCCTCGCCAATCGCGCGTGAGCGTCCGAACAAGATGTGCAGAACCGAATGCGTGAGTCGTATAGACGCCGCTCAGCGCGAAGCGATGACGTATATCGCAGGCGGGTCCTTTCTCTGCGGCGAGGTTGTTGTCATTCTGCGGGATTGCTGATTCAAACATCGGTGAGCGAAAGTCAGGAGCATTTTCAAGCGCCTTGGCAAAGGTGTAATTCGCAAGAAAGCTGAGGCCGTTGCTGTAACGGCGGCGCGCGTTGATATAGCCCGCGTCGTACCAGCTCTGAGAAGTGTTCTCAAGAAGGTTGATGGTGCTCACAGGAGTCAGGTGATCGCTATTGAACGTCGGGCCCACCGCAACAGTTGAAGGTAACGTGGTGTTGCCGACAAACGCAATCTTCCCATAGGGGCGTCGCGGCTGGATGAGGCCGGCACCGGGTTGGGCATTGTTGATGAGATGCGAGCGCTGCAGATGGAACCCGCCGGCTCCGAGATAGCCGAGCTCAACCGTGGTGTGGCTGCCCAGCTGCTTTTCCAGGGAAACACTCCACTGCTGGATATATTGCGCCGGCGCGTGAAGTTGAAGTGCGGTGAAGCTTACAACGCTCGTGCCGAGCACAGGAGCAGGAAAGTTGAGTGACGTGATGCTCGGAATGAACGGATCGCTCTGCGAAGTAAGCGGAAAGACGTAAGGCACATTATGGCGCTGATTGCACCAGGTATTCATGTCCACCGGCGTGTAGAAGATGCCGTAAGCGACATGAACCACAACGCCCAGCGAGGGAATACTCTGTGCAAGCCCGAGACGCGGCGCAAAGTTGGTGTGATTGGGATACATCAATCCGCGAGGATATCCATTCTGCCCGCCAACAAAGATCTGTGGTGCACCGCTGCTCAGATCGAGATTGCTGTTGGTATAGCGGATGTCGACGAGCGGACTCATGAACTCGTAACGAAGGCCATAAGTCAGTGTGGTCGTCGGGGTAAGCCGCCATGCATCCTGACCGTAGCCATTAGCGTACCACTGGCGCAGGTCCATCTGCGGAACGCCGGCCTGTCCCTGGCGCGCAGCCGGCAGGCCGAGCAGGAAGCTGGCCAGCGACGAGCCTGTGCTGCCATCGTTGAGGGCGTATTGCGTGGTATAGCCGTTGGTGTACTGGTAATAGCCACGATTCTGGAAGAAGCCCCACATGGGCCAGATGAACCACTGGTAGGCGCCGCCGAATTTGGTGCTGTGGCGGCCGACTTGCCAGTTGAGCGAATCGCGCCCTTCGACAATCGTGTCCCAGGCGTGCATGGGAGTCGCGAGATAGCTGTCGCCGAACGGAGAGTAACCTTGCACGGTGAAATAGGGCGCACCCCAGGCTGCCGGCCCGCCAAAACCAGTGCCGGTGATGCCGAGTTCGCTAACGATATTGTCCTTGTTGGCGCTCTCTGTGGTATGAAACATCACCAGCCGCGAAATGGCGCCGGAGGCCATGTTGAGCAGGTGGGAATTGAAGACGTGATTCCAGGCGAGAATGCCGTTCTGCGACAGATCATCGTGATAAAAGCCAAAACCTGGCAAGCCACTTTGAGGATGGAACCCGTGTTCGCCTCCGGCTGAGTAGCGGAAGAAAATAAGATCACCGTTTGCGAAGTTATGGTCTACGCGAACTGTGCCCTGGTCGTTGTTCATGCGCATTTTGCGCATGTCAAGATAGTTATTGGCATCGTTGCCGGCTCCCACCACGGTGGGCTGGCCCATCATCGTCATGCTGCCCATGTCCATCGTATTGGGCTGCGGCGTGTACTTCGCCAGCATGATGCTCGCAGCTTGGGTGAGGCGGTTGGGTGGGATAACGTTCAGCTTGCCGTTATAAGAAAATTGCTGGCGAATATATTGAGGATTGGCTTTGCTGATGGGCAGGCTGGGATTGTAGTTGGGGTTAGGCTGCGTCGTATTGGGATCGTAGATGTTCACTCCGCTCTGGCTGAAATCGCCGGCAGCTTCGTCAGCTGTCGGAACCGTGTCGACCATCGTCATCATCTCGACATGGCGGAGCCCCTCGTAGTTCACGAAGAAGAAGGTCTTGCCCACACGCGGTAATGGACCGCCGGCCGAAGCGCCGAAATTGTTCTGGATGAGAAAATTTGATGTGCCCATCTGGTTGAAGGAGTGCGCATCCATGGCGCCGTTGCGTAGATATTCGTAAGCAGTCCCGTGATAATGGCTGGAACCAGAACGCGTAATGATATTAATCTGACCGCCGCCCGCACCACCCATATCTGCGGAGTAGCTGCCGGTTTCCACTTGAAACTCCTGAACCGCGTCTGGCGATGCGCTGAGATTCTGTGTGCTGAAGGTGGGGTCCGTATTGGTGGCGCCATCGAGCAGAAAGTAGTTGGCGTTCGGCCGGCTGCCGCCGATGCTCACCGCCGAGCGCTGGCCGGGGCGCCAATAAAGAGGATTCATGTCACCAGTCGCAGCGCCGTGGCTAATGTGAGCTCCAGGAACGGTGAGCACCAGATCGATGAGCATCCGTCCATTGAGAGGCAGTGAGTCGACGGAACGCTTGTCGACAACCTCTCCCACGTCGGCCGTCTCGGTCTTGAGCAGCTCGCCCGCACTTTCCACAGTAACGGTCTGGTTATCGCCGCCGACTAAAAGCGGAATGTCGAGTGTGGCCTGTTGGCCGACTTCAAGGGTGATCGCCTGCGTAGCCTGCCTGAAACCTGCGCCGTCGATTGTGAGCTCGTAAGCTCCGGGCTGCAGACCAGGAATCTCGTATAAACCGGCGGAGTTCGACGTGACCTCACGCTCTGCGCCCGTATCCTTTGCGGTGGCACGAATGTGTGCGTCGGCGACAGGGCGATGATGCGGATCGAGGACCGATCCCCGGATCACAGCGTAGTTACTCTGCGCCTGGGATGTGAGAACGACGGACAGCAGATACAGCACGACGACGAAAACGTTGCGAGTCATCGGATGTTGGCACTCCTAAAGGACGTTTGTTGCCGGACCGTTCTGAAAGAAGAGAAACGGGCAAAGGCGCCGAGGTGTTCTTTTGTCGCTCGGCTCTACTGCGTATATAGCGGACTACCAGATTCCGCAATCTTTGAACGAAGTTCTCATCGAGTATCGATGGCCCAGTGGAGGATGGTCTCCCTCATTTGGTAGGAGAGCGAACTCAAACTTTAAGTGGATGGGAGCCCGTTCCCTCAATGAATTCTGTTTTGGGCCGACATAGGATCAATAATGCTTCACGATCGCATCGGGAGCAGGGCCATTCTTTCCACTGAGGAGCCAGTCCAGAGGCTTGCGGATGTCTTCTTCTCGGGCTTGGCCGAGGACCCTTGCAACGACATCACCCTGTTCGTCGAGGATGAAGGTTGCGGGGAGTTCGTTGCCGAGATTGGCGCGTTCGAGCATATCGAGGTTGGCTCCCAGCCAAATCTCCATGTTGAGATGATTGTTCGTGACAAACCTACCCACTGCGGCCCGATTCTTCCACTCATCTGCTGAGACCGCCACAAAGCGAACGCGCTTTCCCCCGTATTCCTCGCTCAGGTGTGTGAGCATGGGCAGCTCTTCGCGGCAAGGTCCACACCACGTGGCCCAGAAATTGACCACCGCAATCGATCCGCGCAGGTCTGAAATTTTCTGCGTCTTTCCCGCCTGATCGGTGAGTTCAAGGTTCGGCGCATGTTTGGCTTGTGCTTGCGGGATGTACAGGAGGGCCAATACCGCAAGGATGAGAAGTAAAAATTTCATTGGATTCAATTTCTCGGTTTCAGAGGCATAGTGGCAGTTCCAGGTCTCAGAGCATCCCTGCGGCGAAGACCTGTCATCAGGGATCCCCATTTCGAGACCTGGAGCCTTATCAATTGATTTGTTTAGAACCGGTGGGTCCAGCTGGCAAGCCAAACGTACTGTGCAAAGGCAGCGTCGCCGTGCGAGCCATACACAGAGTCGGGATAGCTCGTCGTACGATCGCGATGCACTGCTTTATAGACGCCGGCTTGCAGCAGGTTGGGGCCATGTGCGTACTGGATTCCAGGCCCGAGTGTCACAGCAAAGCCGGGCCGGCGAAAGCCATCGTTGCTGACGGGGAAGAGATTCCTCGAGGGCACACCTTCCCAGCGCGGACCGAAGGTCGCTCCGATTCCGTGCTCATGCCAGACAGGAAGAAGGGCTCCGGCTTCGACCAGATATTGATCTGAGATGGCGACGTAGTTGTTCAAGGGCTGCGTTGAGCTCAGCGTAGCGCCACGCTGCACGCCGTTGGTGCCGCCCTGGGTCGCGATGTAATCGCCATCCCAATAGAGAATCATCGACTTTCCCGCTGGCGTGTACCCAGCCCATTGCATCACTAGGCCCCAGCCACCATTTCCAGGCTGAATGGAGTAGTCCACTGGCGTTACAACGTTGGTGGCTGCGCCGGTTCCGGTGGTGTTCGTATTCACGTTGTTGGTCACGTCGTCGTTTCCGGTGGGCACCATAATTCCCAGTCCGACCGAGACGTTCGTTTTGGGGGAGCGACTCGGGTTACGAATCCAGGCATTAAAACCAAAGATCGTATCGCCTACGCCCGAAGCCTGATATTTAATCGGCGAGTTTTCGGTCTTGCGCGAAGCGAAGAGGAAAGGCGCGTCCACCTCGACGCTGATGCGCGGCGTCCACTGGTAGGTCAAGTTCGCAGTGATCAAGTTGATGCGATTTTCAACCTGATTGTGGGCCTGCTGGCGAGTGACTTGGTATACATCGCCGACAAAATGCTGGTAAGAGAATTGGTGACGCTCGCCAATCGTGAGCTGGAAGTGTCCCGGTGCGAGAATGCCGCCCTGGCCCGTAGGCATTCCATCTTCAGGCGATCGTGCAAGAACGCAGCCTTGACCCGAGGCGCTTCGGAGACTCAGCGTCAGGAGAATGGCGCTCACGAGAATGCCCGCGGCCTTGAGATTCCTTCTCGCGGTTTTATTGGAGACGCAAAAGACATATTGCGGGTGCGGGATGGGGCTTGGCATCGGATGACCTCTCTAAATTGGACATTGCTTTGATTCACGCCTGACCCGGATGCGCAAGAAGAGTTCGATCTGCTGTTTGGCCGATCTCAGGTCCGTCGCGTGATCCTCACAACCGTACAGGCGTTATAGAATCACGCACATCCTTCAATGTGTAGAGGGTAAGCTCAAACTTTTGACGTAGGATCCACGGACGAAGCAGGTTAAGTGTCACGGGTCGAGCAGACCGTTCCCGGCTATCAGTGGACGAACAGCTGCGCGGCATCCGGAAATCAGCCTCCCTGCGGTGCTGATTTGTATACTGCGGTCGACGTTTGGAATGAACCGGGCACGGAATCTAAATCCCAATGCGCCAGCATATTCTGGAAGGCGACAGCCATTGCGTGTGGACAGAGCGCCTTATCCGTTAGGGCTGGATGAATCAGGAGAGTAAATTGCGCTCCTTACGATGCGCCGCAGTGCTTGCCGGAAGTGTTCTTGGCGTGACCGTAGTGGCCACTTCCCAGCGGTCGCAGACGAGTGTTCAGGAAGGCGCGCAGCAGGGAAATCAAACTATGACCCCGGCGCAGAGGGCTGCTGCAACCCACGCATTTCTCGGACTTGGGACCGAACCGGACAAGGCTGCAGCAGAACGAGGTGCTCCGCTATTTGCGCAAAACTGCGCATTCTGCCATGGGCAACAGGCTCGGGGAGCTACCGGGCCGAGCCTCATCACTTCTGATGTGGTCCTCGGTGATGATCATGGAGAGCACCTGGCGCCTTTCCTCAGGAAAGGCATACCGGAAAAGGGTATGCCGGCTTTTGCGACAATGCCGGAACAACAGCTCACGGACATCGCCGAATTTCTGCACCTGCAGGTGGAGGATGTGGCGAATCGCGGGACCTACCGCGTGCTGAACATTCTGGTTGGCAATGTGGCTGAAGGGAAAGCGTACGTGGAGAGCCATTGTATGGCCTGTCACTCGAAGGAGAGGTTTGCGCACATAGCCGGCAAGTACCGCTCACCGGAGCAACTGCAGCGCGACTGGATTTGGCCGGCACGCGATGAGGCTCTCACGGCGGAGGTGAAAACAGCGAGCGGCGCGATTTCCGGAAGGGTAACCCAGATCAGCGACTTTCAGCTTAGCCTGATAACGAAATCGGGCGAAACGAAGACCATCGATCGCGGTCCCGGAGTCGAGGTGCAGATTCAAGATCCGCTTGCGGCGCATGCGCAGATCGTGATGACACTGGGAAACGATGACATGCACAACGTAACGGCTTATCTTGAGACGCTGAAATGAAGCTGGTTGCCGGATTCTGCATAACAGTTGGGATGATGGCTTCTGCGGGCGCGCCCCCTCACGCGCCGGTTGTGTCGCTTGATCCAGGTTTGATCGGCAAAGCGCCGGTGACGAACTGGACCACGTTCAACGGCGACTATAGCGGTGAACGTTACAGCACGCTGACGCAGATAGACGCTGCCAATGTGAACCGGCTCTCGCTCCAATGGGTGTACCGTATTTCGAATGTGGGAGCGCAGCGCGGTGCGCCCGTTCCGATCATCAAATGCACGCCACTCGAAGTGAATGGGGTGTTGTACATCACGATTCCGGATCATGTGTGGGCTCTTGATGCCCGCACCGGTAACGCATTGTGGCACTACGACTGGGTGGATCACGGCGGGCACCTTATAGGGCAACGTGGTGTTGCGATCTGGAAGAGCACCGTGTTCTTCCAGACTCCCGATAACTGGCTGATCGCCCTCGATGCGAATACGGGAAAGGAGATGTGGAAGAAGAATTACGCCGACGCGCGAAAACAGTATTTCTCCACCGCGGCGCCGCTCATTGTGAAGAACCACTTGATTGTCGGAGTGGGTGGGGACGCAATGGATATGCCGGGCTTTCTCGATTCTTTCGATCCCTCAACCGGAGATCTGCAGTGGACGTGGTGGTCGACGCCGCGCAAAGGAGACCCGGCGCTGGCGACCTGGCCGAACGAGACCGCATCAGAGCACGGCGGCGGGATGACGTGGATGCCAGGGACGTACGATCCAGCGCTCAACCTGCTTTACTGGCCGACTGGAAACACGAATCCGGTGTTTGTGGGTCAGGGAAGACCAGGCGCGAATCTGTGGACCGAATCGATTGTTGCGCTCGATGTGGATACCGGGAAGCTGAAGTGGTACTTCCAGGTGTCACCGCATGACACGCACGATTTCGACAACACCACAGCTCCGATTCTTTTGGATCGCGAGATAAACGGAAAGTCGGAGAAGCTGTTGTCCCAGGCCGCGCGCAACGGATTCTTCGTGACCCTGGACCGTGTGACGGGTAAGCACCTGGTGGTGAAGCCGTATGTCCCACTCGACTATGCGTCGGGGCTCTCGCCGAATGGCGAGCCCATTCCGATTCCAGACAAAGATCCGTCGGTGGGCGGCTCGATCAATATTGTCAACGCGACAAACTGGCCCGCTCCCTCGTACAGCCCGAAGACCGCGTTGGTCTATGTGAACTCCGTCGAAGGCAAGGCGATCTACTACCTGACCGACGATAGCGACAAGCCTTCGGGCTACGGTGGTACAGGCGTGGGCATCGGGCGCCAGGTACGCGTGTTGAAGGCGATCGACCTGCTTACTGGAAATGCTGTGTGGCAGCATGCATATCCAAATCTCAACAGTGCGCCGACTACGGTGGGGCCGAGCATTCTGACGACCGCAAGCAATCTGCTCATCTCCGGCGACGATCAAAGGAACGTAATTATCTTCAGCGCCGATCAAGGTCAGATACTCTGGCATCACGAACTGAATGCGAATGAATCGGGCGGCATCGTGACGTATCTGCTGAATGGGAAACAGTACATCGTCTTCGGCGCGGGTGACAGCCTGTACGCGTGGAGCCTTGGCCAATGAAGGCGAGCCGTGCGCGTTATGGCGTCGTCCTGCTTGCCATTGGGCTTGCTGTGCTGTCGTACGTGCAGCGGGTGGCAATCTCGGGCGCGGCCGTGCCGATCTCCCACGATCTGCATCTCTCGAAGCAGCAAATGGGGCTGGTCTTCGGCGCGTTCGGACTCGCCTATGCGTTGTTCGAAATTCCGATGGGACTGCTGGGTGACGGGCTTGGTGTGCGGCGTGCACTGACACAGATCGTGCTGGCCTGGTCAGCATTTACGGCGCTCACCGGCGCAGCATGGAATGCCGCCTCGTTGGTGGCCATTCGGTTTCTCTTTGGAGCCGGTGAGGCGGGATGCTTTCCGAACCTGACGCGCATGCTGAGCGCGTGGTTGCCGTCGCGCGAGCGAGTGACGGCACAATCGCTGATGTGGGCATGCACGCGTTGGGGAGGCGCGGCAACACCACCGCTGACGCTGTTGTGCATTACATGGTTCGGCTGGCGGCGAGCCTTTGTGGGCTTCGCATTGCTGGGCCTAGCGTGGTGCATCGTATTCCTCGCTTGGTTCAGAGACGATCCGGCAAACCATCGCAGTGTGAATGCGGCGGAAAGAGAGATGCTCCATGCATCGCGAATCCTCACGACGCATGGTGCGGGACGAAGCTGGATTTCGCTGTTGCTGACGAGGCAGGTTGCAGTGCTGGTGCTGCAATACTTCTGCTTTTCGTATGTCTGGTATTTCTACATTACGTGGCTGCCGACCTATTTGCGCGAGGGATGGGGGCAGTCGGCCCAGCGTGCGGCTGCGCTTTCGGTATTGCCGCTTCTGTTTGGTGGATTCGGCTCGCTGACGGCCGGCCTTTCATCGCGGCGACTCCCGAGGCGGGCGATCGCGTTTGGCGGCTTTCTTACGACGGCTCTCCTGCTGTTCGCGTGCACTCGGATCCACGCGGTGGTGCCGGCGATGGTGGTGATGGGTTTGGCCAGCTTCGCAAGTGATTTGACGATGCCCATTTCATGGGACACCTGCGTGGAGATCGGCGGAGCTTACACAGCGACGGTTGCGGCGGCGATGAACATGATGGGCAACCTGGGTGGATTTGTCGCGCCCGTGATTGGTGGAGTAATTTTGCAGCGGGTCGGTACGGATCTCGCCGGCTGGAATCTGCTGATCTACTCCATGGTAGGAGCGGCGGCTGTTTCCGCAGCGTGCTGGCTGTACCTTGACCCCGAGTCGGCGGCGCGTAATCGAGAGCGTCAGCTGGGCTCCATCTCGACCTTCAGCTCGGACCCGGCACTTTTGTAAGATCAGCGATGAGCTGAGACAGTTAGGAAGGGGAGAAACGATCCATGGAGATCAGTCTGAAGGGCCGGACCGCTGTCATTACCGGGGGAAGCCGCGGATTGGGCGAGGCAATGGCAAAAGCGTTGGCCGGTGCTGGCGCGCAGCTCGCCCTGATAGCGCGTGATCGTGCACGCCTGGAGCGGGTACGCGACGAGATTGCCGCGAGTGGTGCAGTGGCCGAAGTATTTGTCGGCGACGTGACGCGCGAGGACGATGTCGCGAGGATGGCCGGGGAGATCAAGACACGATTCGGCAGCCCGCAAATCCTGATCAACAACGCCGGAACCAACATACGGAAGAATCTGGTGGATTTCACATTGGAAGAGTTCCGCAGCGTGATCGACGCGAGCCTGATCTCGACGTTTCTGATGTCACGGGCCTTGGTCCCGGGAATGAAGGGCAAGGGATATGGTCGGGTTATCAATATGACTTCTACCATGGGCCATGTTTCGATCGCCGGACGCACGGCCTACAGCTCGGCAAAGGCCGCGCTGCTGGGGCTCACGAGAGCGCTGGCACTGGAACTCGCCACGGAGGGAATCACTGTGAACGGGATCAGCCCGGGACCCACCGGGACGGACATGAATCTCCCGCTGATGAATAATCCCGAACTGAACGCGCAGATCGTGGCCAACGTACCCTTGGCACGGTGGGGCAAGGTGGAGGAGATTGGCGCACTTGCCTGCTACTTGTGCTCCGATGCCGCAGGCTTCATTACCGGCACCGACATTCTGATCGATGGTGGCTGGACGGCGCGCTAAATGCAGAAACGCTAGCGCGGTGCACCAGCTTGGGAGCGCGGTGAAGGCGGCGGCACATAGTCGACCAGAGTGTCTACGGGCTGATGAGCCGCCCATGCGATGCCGCGCAGCAGCATCTGCTGAATCTGATAATTGTCGAAGTTGGCGTATTCGTGTCCCTGCATCCACACAAAGGCGCGGGCAGGGCTTCCGCCGGCCTCCGTATGTTCATAGGTCCAGATCTGCGGGACTACTTCACCCTTATGAGCGCCCGCGCTTGGCGTACCGGGGATGACGGTTGTCGCGAGCGCGTGAATACCGGGATCGTGCGCCCACGTCATGCTGTAGAAAGCTTCGTCGTAGATGGTGAAATTCGACATGCCTTTCATGATCGGATCAGCAGGATCCGCAACTGTGTAGGGGATCGGCGCTCCGAGGGTGTAGTTGACCTCGCCGTGCTTTTTGCCTCCACCGACCAGCGTGGCAAAGTAGGCCGGATCCGGACCGCAGAGCGAATCATGCAAGCTGACCAGTCCTCCGCCGCGCTTCACGTAATCTTCAAGGACGGACTTCTCTGCATCGCTGAGGTATCCGGCATCACCTTTGTAGATAACCACGACGTCAGTATGCTCAAGGTCGGCTGCGGACGGTGCATGTAGAGCACCGTCGACAACGGCGCCGCGCTCCGTGAGCAACTTGCTCCAGTCGGCCAGAAACTGAGGATAGTCGTGCTGGCCGGGAAAATGGGATTTCAGCCCTGCCCAGATATAAATATGCATGCCGTTCGGATTCTGACCCGGCGGTTTGGGGACTTGGGATTCACGCGAAGCTGCCGCCTGTCCGGCGGCCAGCAGCGTCAGTAATGGGGCGACGACGAGAAGAATGAATGCGTAAAGTGTCCAGGAGAACTTATGCTGCAGGCCTGATTGGTTTCTCAACGTTTGCCATCCTTGGAATTTTGGTCGGGCATTGAATTCGAAGCTGAAACGAGGTCCATGGATACAGGATTCAGCGGAGCGGTGTCAATGTGATCGTGGAAATGCATTGGAAAGATACGACTGAATCAACTTCAATTCGTCGGGGGTGGCTGCGGCGCCTTTTGCGGACATGGTCTGCACAACATTGGTCCATTCCTGTGGAGTCAGATGCTGATTGGTCACAACGTCGAGGCCGTGACAGGTGGAGCAGGTGCGAATGGTGACTTCGCGGCCTGGTCCCGCGGGCAGCAAAGCGGCCTGGCGGCTGAGCAGCGCTTTCCTCTGCGGGTCCAGGTCTAGGGGCGTTGCGGGATACGGTGCAGGCGATGGCTGCGACCCCGCGGGATTCGGACTTGCCTGAACAATATTGGGTTCACCGCCTGCGCCGTCATCGAGCGTAAATGCGATGAGTTCGTCGCTGAGCAGTGGCGCACGTAGCAAACCCCCGCCCGTTGCGACAATAGCGACGAACTGCTTTCCATGTTCGTTCGTATAAGTGATAGGAATCGATTCGGCGGACGCGGGCAGATGATAGGTCCAGATTTCCTGTCCTGTTTTTGTGTCGAAGGCCCGGAAGCGCGCATCGTCCGTGGCTCCGACAAATGTGAGCCCGCCCGCCGTGAGGATGGGCCCACCCAGGCCGGGACGGCCGGTGTTTTGTCTTCCGGCGGGAAAGTTGTCGGTCACACCCAAGGTTGACCGCCAAGCGATGTTGCCGCTATTCACATCGATGGCCACGAGTTCTCCCCAGGGCGGCTCAGTGCAGGGAAGTCGTGTTTCGGGATTCCAGAAACGTGCGTATCCTGCGTACTGACCTTCATTGGTAAAACCTCCGATCTCGGCAGGCACAATACGCATTGGCTGGCCCAGATTGTTGACATTCACGATGAAGAGGCCAAGCGTGGGATCGAACGCACCGCCCGAGTAGTTCACACCGCCGTGGGTCCCCGGCATGGTCAGTGAATAGCGATTGAATGCCGGAGGCGTGTAAGGCTGCTGCGCCAGCAGCATGTGATTATCCTCCACATACGCTTTGCACCACGCCGCGTGCTCCGGCAGGTCGTGGTACAGCTCCACCTTCATTGGCGCGAGCGGTTCAGGCTTCACGGGAAAGGGCTGCGTAGGGGAGGCATGCTCGCCGGGAACGTCGCTGGGAGGTACGGGTTTTTCGACAACCGGAAACAGCGGCTTTCCCGTGGCCCGATCGAGCACGAACATGAGCCCCGTTTTGTTGACGATGACCACGGCAGGGATTGTTTTGCCATCGCGATGGACATCGATCAGCGTGGGAGGCGCCTCGGTATCGTAGTCCCAGATGTCATGGTGGACTGCCTGAAAATACCAGAGCAGTTTTCCTGTATTAGCATCTGCGGCGACTACCGACGTGCCGAAGAGATTGTTGCCCGGCCGATCTGTTCCTACTCGGTCATAGTTCGGAGCGCCAAAAGGCATGTAGACGATGCCCCGTTGCTGATCAACCGTCATGTATCCCCAGACGTTCACACCGGAGCGCTGTTTCCAGCTGTCGCCGCCCCACGTGTCGTGACCTACTTCGCCAGGACGCGGCACGGAATGGAACGTCCATACAAGCTTTCCAGTGTGAATATCCCATGCGCGCGTGTCTCCTGCAGGGCCGAGCCCGCCGCCCGTGCCGCCGTACCCTTCGCCAGGGCCTGCGCCAGTGATGACCAGATTCTTGTAAATAACGGGCGGAGAAGGCAGGATGTAGTGCTTGTCCGTGCCGGTACTCATCACCTCGGGAGTACGCAGGTTCACGACGCCATTGTTGCCGAAGGCTGTGTTTATCTTTCCGGTTGTCGCACTGATCGAATACAGAAAGCCATGACTTGTTCCGAAAAAGAGGGCGGGGTCAGCGGATGCGTCTCCAGGCCAATATGCCGCTCCACGCAGTGATGCCTGGTCTGATCCGGGAATGACGAAGACCCATTTCTCTCTTCCGGTGGCCGGATCGAGTGCGACCACGCGGCTATACGGCGTTACGACGAACATCGTGTTCCCGACGACCAGCGGCTGGTCTTCAGAGGGACGCCACGTGTTATCCGGAGCGGCACCCGCGGCTGGCGCCGGTTTCATGTGGTAGATCCATGCGACCTTGAGATGGTGGACATTGGCAGGCGTGATCTGAGCCAGCGGAGAATAGCGGGTACCCCCGGAATCGAGATTAATCGTGGGCCAGGATCCGGACGCATCGTGCGAAGCAACGGACGGAATGCTCACCCAGATGAACAAGAAAAGCACGAGCAAGACGTTCCTGATCAATGAATCAATGCCAGCGGATTCTCGCGTCATATCCCTCTCGATTTTCAGGAGCACAATTTTCGAGCGAAAAAGCTGCACCGATTCTAGCGGTCAAAAGAGGAAAATTGCATCCAACGGAAGAAAATGCATCAAGAAGTTGAATTACAGCCTTGGCGGAGTATCGTTGCATTGCCGGCTGCGTCAGACTTTGCGAAGGATGGAGATCACGGTCAGGTCATCGTCCTGCCCGTGATGAGATGCAGCATCGGCGAGGGCGAGTGGGGACGCTTCACGACGCAGAAGTGACTCAGTACGGGCGAAGCCGAACAGGGCTCCGTGCGAGTCGCGTGCTTCAACGACGCCATCGGTGATCAGAGTGAGACGATCGCCATCGCGCATCTCTAAAGAGGCTCGCTCCGGGACGGCTGAGGCGAGAAGGCTAAGCGGCGTGGACCCGACAAATGCAATCTCGACCCCATTGAGCCATGGCGACAGATGGCCCGCATTGGCTAATGTAATGTGCCCCGAGGGATCGAGGCGCACTGCCAGGCAGGTGACGAAGCCACCACCGTGTTTGCTCTCGAGGAGCCTGCTGTTGAGCTCAGCTAGAATCTGCGCAGGGTCCGGGCTGATTCTGCTGATCGTGTGCAGCATGCCAATCAACATGGAGACAATCATGGCGGCGCTTAACCCCTTGCCGCTAACGTCTCCGACGACGACAAGAGTCTGGTCGCCGCCGAGCGGGATGACCTGGAAGAAGTCTCCGCCAACCTGCGCGGCTGGGCGATAGATGCTTTCAATGGCATAGCCGGGAGCAGGCGGCAACTCTTCGGGCACCATGAGGCGCTGAATTTCTCGAGCGGCGGCCAATTCACTCTCAAGTGAAGCTTTCTCGAGCTCAAGCCGGATGCGGCGGCGTGCTTCAGAAACCGACACTACGAGAAAGCCGACATAGCCCAGGGCGATAGCGACCATCACAGCCACGCCGTCAAAAATGAGCCGGTTGTGCAGACGGTTCAGCTGTACCGGATCGAGTTGGGCAAATGGTGGTGCATCGGGCATCCAGATGTTCAGCAGCGCCATGCAAATGTGTTGGAGAACGAAGAGCGGCACAAAACCGATCCAGAACCGTTTGCGAAGGGTTATGCCCATGGCTGCATAGCCCACGGCGAAGAGCCCGACAATCACTACGGAGAAAGCAAAACGCAGGTTGGGCTGGCGGCCCAAGCTCATGCCATCGAACACAAATCCGAACGCGGCGAAGATGAAAAAGACGGCGAGCAGAAAGACGGTGATGGACCACCGAGGTGTGGTCTGCCACGGGCTCGAAGTGCGCAAATCTTCGTGGGATTTCGATCGCATGGCGCTGTTGTAAAGGGTGACACAACCTGACCTGATTTGTATCTAGATTTTATACATGCTGTGACGAGCAACTTGGATACGTCGTCAAAGATCGGCGGGCTCTATTCTGCAGGGCGTCAGGATGGAGATGGAACTCCAGTTGTGCCTCTCATTACGAATGGCTCGGGGGCAAGTTGGGCGATGTCTCCGCGTGCTGGTAAGCGGCGGGGATTATGTTCGCATCAATCCGTACACGTTCCACCCTTAGTCGGTCCGCAGCGCTTGCATGGGATCCAGCCGAGAGGCACGCCAGGCGGGAGCAAGGCAGGCCAGAATCGCAACCGTCAAAAGCGTTGCAATTACCCCGGACAGGACCACTGGGTCGAGTGGTTTCGTTCCGAAAAGCATTGATTGAAAGATGCGGGTCGCCGCAATGCTCAGTGCTAAACCAAGCCCGAGCCCGAACAGTGCGGGCCGCAGGCCGTCGATCAACATCAACTGCAAAAGCTGGTCTCGTTGTGCGCCGAGCGCCATACGGATTCCGAGTTCGGTGGTCCGCTGCGTGGTTAGGTAGGACAGGACCCCATACAATCCCACCGACGCCAGAAGCAGCGACAAAATCGCGAAGGCAAGAACCAGGGTCGCGCTCAATCTCGCATTGATCAGCGACTTCCCAATCACTTGGTCCAAGGTGAGGACATCCGAAACCGGAAGCTCAGGATCAAGTTCTGCAATCTGTTTTTGCACCGGCACCGAAAACTGCAGCGGCTCCGATGCTGTGTGAACAGCAAGCATGCCGCCACGCAGGGAACCATCGAGGATAGGAAAATACATCGTAGCCTTCGGCTCCTTGCCTACCTGGTATAACGTGTCGCCCACAACGCCGACGATCTCATAGTCGAACTCGCCAGGTGCGCCAGCAAGTGCATGCGCGGGAACACGCAAATGCTTGCCGATGGGATCTTCGCCGGGAAAATATTGCCGGACGAGCTGCCGATTCACAATCACCTTATAGGAACGTGCACCCCGTTCGTCGTTGGTAAAGAACCGGCCACTGACGAGCGGAATTCCGAGTGCGCTGAAATACCCAGGATCGGCCCAGCGAGACAGCGCGCTGGGTAAGTCTTCCTCCGATTTGAGCGGGGGATGCTCTTTCACAGTGAAGACGAAGTCTCCCCAATATCCCGCTCCCGGAACGGTGTTTCCCAATGCAGCGGAGCGAACGCCGGGCATGTTCCTCACTCGCTGCAGCAATGTTTCGTTGAATGCATCGACCTTCTCCGGTGTGTCGTATTTCTTTTGCGGCAGGCTGTACTGCAACGTGAGCGTGTTTTCGGTTACGCAGCCTACATCGGCTGAGTGCAGCTTCATAAAGCTTTTGAGCAGCAGCCCCGCGGCAACCAGCAGGACCACCGTAATCCCAATCTCCACTGTAAGCAGTGATTTGCGCAGCGCCGTGCGCGAAACATTGCTTGATCCTGTGCGCACGGAGGTCTGCAGAGCTTTCATCATGGTCTTGCCTGTTGTAGAGAGCGCAGGCAGCAAGCCGGCAACCAGCGCAGCTACAAACATCAGCACGCACGCAAACCCAATCACAATGCCATCGATATGGATACTCTGCGCGGTGGGCAGAGCCTTCCACCTTTGCGCGATTAGCTTCGTGGCAACGACCGACAGCAGAATGCCACTCAGGCCGCCAACCGCGCAGATCAGCACACTCTCCGTCATCTGCTCGCGAATCAGGGTAGTCCGCTGCGCTCCGAGTGCGCTACGAATTGCCACTTCCTTCTGCCGTGCCGCGCCTCGTGCAACCAGCAGATTCGCCACGTTGAGGCAGCCGATCAGCAGCATGCAACCCACGGCGTACAGCATGATATTCAGCGGCTTCTTCACATTTCCGGAGAGATCCTCGTTGAGCGAACGGGAAACAACATCTTCGGCCACAGGATCGCGTGGGTACTGCAGATGAAGCTGGTACTGGAGCGCACCTACTTGCGCCAGAGCGCTCGCCAAGCTGACACCCGGTCGTAACCGCGCAATCGCCTGGCTGTGGTGATAGTCATGGTGCTGCAAAAATTCCAGCGTCGTGTCTGCTCTATACGGAACCCACAACTGGATACTTGCATCGGGATAAGTGAACCACGAAGGCAACACGCCGACTACAGTGAAGGGTTTGCTGTTGAGATGAATCTGGCGGCCCACAATGCCTGCGTCACCCGCAAATCGTCTCTGAAACACGTTCCAGGTCAGCATGACGACGGTGGAGCCGGGCTGATCCTCTGACTCAGCAAATGCTCGACCCAAAGTAGGCTGCACTCCCAGCAGCTGAAACAGATTCCATGAGCAAGCCGCGGCGCGCACCGCCTCCGGCAATTCGCCCCGTTCACCGGTCAGGTTGTATCCGGTGCGACGTATCACGGCCATGTCCTCAAAACCATTGGTCTTCGAGCGCCAGTCGTAGAAATCTGCTGGAGCAACCGGGTTGTAGCTGAAATCCCCGGTGCCTGCCAGGCGTCCTCGAAAATGTTCATACACCACCACCAGCCGGCCGGGATCTCGAAACGGAAGCGGCCTCAGCAACACCGAGCGCATGATGGTGAACAGCGAAGTTGCCGCGCCAATGCAGAGGGCCATCACGGCAATGGCAATGAGAGAAAATCCAGGCGTGCGGCTGAGCGTACGCAGAGCATATTTCACGTCGTGTCCGAACTTGGTCAGCGCCAAAGGAGAGTTCTGTGCCCACAGCGACTCACGCACCTTCTGCGTGTTGCCCAGCTTTACTCGTGCCTGCCGCCGGGCTTCGCCGAGCGACATGCCGCGCGCGACGTTGTCAGCTGTTTCTTCAGCCAGAAAAACCTCAAGCTCGTCCTGCAACTCGGCGTCCGAGCGTTGGCGGCGGAGAAACTTGAGCCAGCTCATTGCGCGCCTCCTTCTTCGCCCATCACCAGGCCGATAGCGCGGGTCATCTGGCGCCAGCGGCTGGTCTCGCGCACCAGTTGTTTACGGCCCTCAGCCGTCAGCCGGTAGAACTTGGCTTTGCGGTTGTTTTCGCTTGCGCCCCAGTAAGAAGAGACCCATTTCCGATCCTCGAGCCTATGCAGCGCGGGATACAGCGAACCCTGTTCCACCTCCAGAAGATCTTCTGAAGTATGCTCGATGACCTTCGCGATCGTGTGCCCGTGGGCATCGCCGCCCACAAGCGTCCGCAGAATCATCATGTCTAAAGTGCCCTTGAGCATCTCGCTCTGGGTTTCGCCCTTCTTGCGCATGTGTCTCCCCTCGAACTTCTATTGGAGAGGATATTACACCACTCGGACTTCTATGGGAAGCCCTGCGGGAATATTTGTGCTGGAATTCGATCCAGAGTCAGCGGCCGAATCAGTCGCACTGCGTCGGGGCCTGCTGGACCTGAGGCAGTTTCTAGCTGAGCAGATGATGCTCCATCTCTCTATCCGCGATGTCCTGCGGTTGGCCTTCAAAGATCGCATACAGGCAAGGAACGATCACGAGCGTCAGAAATGTGGATGTGATCAGGCCGCCGACCACAACAATGGCGAGAGGCCGCTGAATCTCCGAGCCAGGCCCGCGCGCGAACAGGAACGGCACAAGGCCGAGCGCGGCGACCGTGGCAGTCATCATTACTGGCCGGAAACGCATACGTGTTCCGCGGATCACGGCCTCTATTTGTGACAGTCCTTGCTCTCTGAGCTTGCGGATATACGAGACCAGCACCACGCCATTGAGCACAGCGATACCCCACAAGGCGATGAATCCGACAGAGGCGGGCACCGAGAGATATTCGCGCGACACAAAGAGGCCAAAGACACCGCCGATCGATGCGAAAGGCAAAACAGTGATGATCAATGCTGCAAAACGGACGGAGTGAAAGAGAAGGAACAGCAGAAAGAAGATCGCTCCAATGGTGATCGGCACAATAATCATCAGGTGATGCAGTGCGCGCTGCATATTCTGGAACTGCCCGCCCCACTCGACAAAATAGCCTGGCGGCAGTGGGACGCGCGTATTCACCGCCTTCTCCAGTTCTGCCACGTAGCTGCCAAGGTCACGATCCGCCACATTGATGGCCACCACGATGCGACGCTTGCCCTGTTCGCGGTTGATCTGTGCCGGTCCTTCAAGAACGCTGATCTTGGCAAGATCTTCGAGTGGTACGCGAGGCCCGCTTGGCGCCGAAACCATGATCTGTTTGATGGCTTCGACGCTGGAGCGATCGGTCGCAGGCAGGCGCACGATTGCCTGCACGCGGCGTTCGCCTTCATAGATATCAGTAGCAGCCTTTCCGGCGATCGCCATCTCGATCGTGTCATTCACGTCCGCTGCATTCAGTCCGTAGCGGGCAATTTCAGAGCGATCGATATCAATCGTCAGGTACTGCTGTCCGCCGACGCGGTCAACTCGTGTGTCCTGCGTGCCGCGAATAGACGAAGCCACCTGGGCGACTTGCTGTGCCTTTTCGATCAGCGTGTCGAGGTCTTCACCGAAAATTTTCACAGCAATATCAGCGCGAACGCCTGTGACCATCTCATCGACGCGGTCGGAGATGGGTTGCGACATGACCAGATTGATGCCGGGAATTGTCGCAAGCCGCCTGCGCATCTCGTCGGCAATCTTTTCCTGGGTAAGTGAATGTGGCCGCTTGTCGACAGGCGTGAGAGTGGCCAGCACGTCAGCCTCGTTGGGTCCGGCTGGATCGGCGGGCGATTCGCCGCGCCCGAGGCGCGAGACGACGCTTTCCACGCCGGGAATGTCGCGCATCAGCCGCTGCATCTGCAGTTCCATCTTGATCGATTCATCGAGCGAGATGTTGGGAACACGGTCGGCATTCGGTCCGAGTGTACCCTCCTGCATCTCAGGGATGAACGCAGTTCCCAGAAACGGGAACAAACAGAGGGAAATCGCGAACAGAAGCACGACGGCCGTAATGCTTTTAGCCCTGTTCTTCATGGCTCCGGCCAGGATGCGGTCATAGAGGCTGCGCAGCCGAGCGACCAGCCATGTGTCCTTTTCGTTCCCGCCCTTGAGAAAGAACATGGAGAGCGCCGGCGACAGAGAAAGGGACAATCCAAGCGACAGCAGAAGTGCAATCGCGATCGTATATGCCAGCGGAGCGAACATCTTGCCTTCTGTTCCCTCCAGTGTCATAAGAGGAAGGAAGACGAGAACGATAATTAGTACGCCGAAGATGACGGGAGTCGCCACTTCCGCAACAGCATCGCGGACCACGTGCAGTCGGCCTTCTTCGCTGGAGTGACTGAGACGGGCGAAGACATTCTCAACCACGACCACGGATCCATCGACCATGAGCCCAATCGCGATCGCCAGGCCGCCGAGCGACATCAGGTTCGCCGAAAGCCCGACATGATTCATTACCAGAAACGTGATGAGCGGAGTAAGCAGGAGATTCGCGCTGACGATCAGGCTGGACCGCAGATCACCGAGATACAGAAAAAGCACGACCACGACAAGAACGATGCCTTCAGCCAGAACTTCTGTTACCGTATGGATCGCCGCATCGACGAGGCGTGACCGATCGTAATAGGGAACGATCTGCAGGCCGCCAGGAATCATGCCCTTCGTGTTGATCTCGGCAACGCGCTGCTTGACGCGGCTCACAACCTCCTTGGCATTGCCTCCGGCGATCATCATCACCACGCCGCCTACGGACTCGGTGTAGCCCCCCTTCACCATCGCGCCGTAACGCACTTCATTGCCAATGCGCACCTCTGCTACATCGCGAATGTAGACGGGCGTGCCGGCGCTCTCTTTCAAGACGATGTTGCGAATATCGTCGACGCCATGAATAAGGCCGATGCTGCGAATAAGGTACTGTTCTGCATATTCGGGAAGAATGCCGCCGCCTGCATTTGCGTTGTTTCGTTTGAGAGCCGAGTAGACATCTTCAATCGTGAGGCCGTAGTAGCGCAGCTTTTGCGGATCGACGAGCGTCTGATACTCTTTGACGTATCCGCCCGTCGAGTTGATCTCGGCAACGCCGGGAATAGAGCGCAGCAAAGGGCGAACCACCCAGTCCTCGATGGTGCGTCGTTCTACCAGTTCGTCATGTGTGAGCGCGCGCTTGCCGTCGTCAGGCCGCTCCAGCGTGTACTGGTAGACCTCGCCAAGCGCATTTGTTACCGGGCCCAGCACTGGAGTCACACCCTCCGGCATCCTGTCGCGCAACTCGCTAAGGCGTTCGCTTACGAGCTGGCGTTCAAAGTAAACGCCCTTGCCGTCTTCAAAGACCAGTGTGATCAGCGAGAGTCCGGGCTTGTTGAGTGAGCGCATATCGGTGAGACCCGGAATCCCCGTCATACCGATCTCGATAGGAATGGTGATAAACCGCTCGACTTCTTCGGGAGATTTTCCCGGCGCTTCGGTTGCAATCTGCACCTGAACGTTAGTGACGTCAGGGAAGGCATCGATCGACAGATGCAACGCGGCATCGGCGCCGAAAGCGAGCAGAATCATCGAAACAACAAGGATGACCAGGCGTTGGTGAAGAACCGCTGCAATGAGTGAACGCATTACTCCGCCCCTCTCACCAGGTTCTGCTTGCGCTCGTTGTTCAGATGAAATGCGCCATCCAAGACAATCTGCTGGTTTTCCGCGAGCCCCGAAAGAACAACGCGCCGGCCGGCAATCTCCGGACCCAATTCCACCGCATGCAGCATGTATTCCTGCGGTCCGCTCTGGACAAAGACATTGTCCTTGTTCTCTTCTCGCACCACCGCGGTCGAGGGAATCGTCAACCCTCGTTGCGGCCGGCTCTGGAAGGTCATCGACGCGAGCATCTCTGGTTTAAGAAGGGCGCTTTTATTTGGTAAATCCATGCGCGCCTGCACCGTGCGAGTCGCGGGATTGACAACCGGGCTTACGAAGGAGAGCGTGCCGGTGAAGGGCTCATTAGGCAGCGCTGGAACTGTCGCAATGACCGTCTTACCTGGATACAGCGATCCCGATTGCTCTTCCGGCACATCGGCCACCAGCCAGACATTCGATAGATCGGCTACCAGGAACGCCGGATCGGCTGGCTGCACAACCTGGCCGATCGTCACCTTACGCTCGATCACAGTTCCGGAAATGGATGCAGTGATGGGATAGTCGGAGTTGATCTTGCGCGAATTCTCAAGCTCTTCGATGGCCCCATCGGTCATGCCGAGTCCGCGCAACTGCGAGCGCAATGCGGCCAGCTCCGCGCTAGTCTGCAGTACCTCAGCTTCGCGGCGTTGCACTTCGGCCGAACCGATCACGTCCGACTTCACCAGCAACTGCGCCCGGCTCGCGGACTGTTCTGCGAGCTTCTGCTGCGAGAATGCCTTGATAAACGCGAACTGTGTGTCAGAAAGAACATTGCTGTGCAGCATAGCCAGCACCTGACCCTGCCGCACGCGCTCGCCCTCGAACACGAGAACTTTTGTGATGCGTCCATCCACGGGAGAGCCGATACGCGCGAGCCGCGAAGCATCCGTTTCCACGCGCGCAGCCACCTTCTGTTCTGTGGTCACCTCCTGCCACTGCGGTTTGCCCTCGGTAATGGAGTGCTTCAGGTTCGGCGTGATTTCGATCTTAAGCGGATCGGGCGCGACGGCAGTTCTGGTTGAGTCAGAGCCGGCAGCCGACTTGCAGCCGATAGGTGGAAGCAGCACGGCGGCAGCGAGACAGGCGACAATCAGTCCATTCATCGCGTGTGGGAAAACTATTTTCATGGATTGGTCGCTCCAAGCTCTTCAAGATCGATCAAAGCGGTTTGCCGTGCATAAAGCGCATCGAGTAAGTCGGTGCGAATTCCCTGCAAAACACGTTGCGCGTCGAGCACCTCGACGATGCCGCGCTCACCGAATCGATAGGCAGAGCGCGCAGCATCGACCGCGGCTTCAGCCTCACGCAGTGAACCCGCCTGCAGACTCTCTACCTGCTGGTTGCTGATCTCGTACTGGTCATATGCGCGATCGAGTGCGGCGAGAATCTCCAACTCACGTTCGCGGTTGATAGCTTCTGTACGGGATAGATCGGCACGCGCCTCATCAATTGGTCCTTTTCTCTTGTCCCACAGTGGAATCGACACGCTCACACCGAGCCGAAAAAAGGACAGGTCCGGTTGATGCTCGTACTCCCCATACACACGGGGCTGCGGAATCCGCCGTGCTCGTTCGTCGTTGACAACCGCTCGCGCCTGGGCAATGCGCGTGGTCGACTCGGCCAGCGCGGGATGTGTAGTCAGCACGTGTTGGCGCAACTCGTCGAGAGGCGCCAACTGCGCCTGGTTTGCCAGTACCCCCTCCGCATCGGGATTTTCCGACGCAGGCAGTCCGGTGACAGCCTTCAGTACGGCGCGCGCCGCCGCCAGCTCGATTTCAGCGCTATTCACCGCAGCATGAGCACGTGCAAGCTCGGCCTCCGCACGTGTGAGCTCCAATTTACCTTTCTCGCCAACGTTGACTTCCACTCCAACCCGTCGGCGCAGATCATCCACCAGAGCGAGATTGTCTTGAGCATTCACAAGCTGTTCCTTGCGCCGGATTACGTCATAGAATGCGCGCTTGACGTTGGCTACCACTGCGAGCCGTACGCCGGCAAGCTGATGCTGGTCCGCCGCGTAGCCTAGCTGTGCAGCTTGAATGCGCGCGCGGCGCTCGCTTGGAATCTCAATCGTCTGGCTGGCCGAATAGTGTTGCAGCAGTCCCGGAACGCCAGGAGTGGGCACATCGAGCCCTGATTGATGTCCTGCAAGAAAATCAACGGAAGGGTTGGTATATGCGCGAGCTGTCTGGATGTGCGCGCGGGCCATATCGACCGTGGCGCGGCCCTGTCGAAGTAGAGGACTATTTTGTTCCGCCAGCGCCAATGCCTGGTCGACAGTGAGCGTCTTCGCGGGCCGGTTGGCCGCGGCCTGCGCCTCGATCGCGTCGAGTGGGAGCGCAGGAGCGGCTGTGACCGGCCCGTCGATCAGCCCCAGGGGAGGGCCGCCTGTAAGCTGCGCCGAGGCAGCAAACGATGTCAGCAATGTGACGAATGCAAAGAAAAAAAGAGGAGTCCGCAGATACACATCGCACTGGAAAGCACGTGCGCTGCCAATGCATAAATGCTGAATTTACGCGCAAGGTAGGTCAAAGCTTGCTGCAATAGGGACACTCGGCCCTGTCCAGGTGGACGTTTTGGTACACTCGCGCTTCAGGTTGCGGAAAAATCCCGGGACGGCTTTTGAGCCTGTGTGGCAATTCCGTCTACCGTAGAAGGCCCACGCCCTCTATTCTTTTCCTATGCGATTGGAGCAGCTCTCAGCTTCGGTGAAGGCGAAACTCGCGGCCATGCTCATTGCTGCGCTGCTGCTGCTACTCGCTTTTTTGAACTATATTGTCCCGGCCTCCAATCTTTCCGCACACAACGTGTTGCACCATCTGAATTTTCTTCCGCTGATGATTGCGGGCATCCTGTTTGGCCTGCGAGGTGCTGCAATCGCCGCCGTGTGCGGCGGAGCCATCGACGCTCCGCTCATTGCCGCGCACTGGACGCAATGGCCGATGGACGCCAAAGACCAGATCGTCGAGCTGAGCATCTTCGCCGCGGCGGGACTCATCGCGGGCTACCTCTCTGACCGCGAGCGCGCGCACCGGCGCAACCTGGAGAAGACGCGCCACAAGCTGGAAGAGGTTTATCTGGAACTGAGCGAAAACGTCAGCAAGATGAAGCAGGCCGAACGGCTCTCTGCTACTGGACGGCTGGCGGCGAGCCTTGCCCATGAGATCCGCAATCCGCTGGCGAGCATCTCCGGGGCTGCGGGGATTCTGCGGCGCGGCGCAGCACCCAAAGAGCATCAGGATGAGAGCCTGGACATTATTCAGAAAGAGTCGCAGCGTTTGAACAAGCTTCTCACCGGCTTTTTGAACTTTGCCAAGCCCCGTTTGCCGCGCCTTCAAGCTACCGATCCCGATTCGCTGCTCTCTTCGGTTGTATCGCTGGCATCGCATACCGCTGAGTCGAGCAGGATCACTTTGCGGCATGTTCCGCTCGTGCCATGCCCTGAGATCGATTGCGACCCGGAGCAATTACGCCAGGTGCTGCTCAATCTCGTCTTGAATGCCATAGAGGCGTCGCCTGTAGGCGCGTCTATCTATCTTCGAACGATTGCGAAAGACAATCAGATTGTGATCGAGGTGGAGGACAGCGGGAGCGGCATTTCCATCGACGTGGCCGATAAGATTTTTGAGCCGTTCTTCACCACCAAGCCTAAAGGCACTGGACTTGGCCTCGCAATCTCTTCCATGATCATTGCGCAACATGGAGGCGCACTGACATTTCACGGTAATCCACGCGGCGGAACGATCTTCAGAATCGAACTTCCTACCTGCCAGGAGATTGGTCATGGCAGATAACTCAATTCTCATCGTCGACGACGACAGCAGTGTGCGCCGGGTGCTGCAGATGCAACTGGCAGAGGCGGGATATTCGGTGGAGCTCGTAGCCTCCGGCAGCGAGGCGCACCGCTTGATTGTCGAGCATCGCCCGAAGCTGGTGATCACTGACCTTCGCATGCCCGATATGGACGGCATTGAGCTGCTGAGCCGCATCAAGCAGGAAGAAGTGCAGACCACGGTCATTATGATCACCGCGTTTGGCTCGATCGATACAGCTGTGCAGGCGATGCGGCTGGGAGCGTATGACTACATCACCAAGCCCATCGATTACGAAGCGCTGCTGCTGGCCGTGCATCGTGCCATGGAGCGCCAGGAGTTGATTGATGAGGTGCGCAATCTGCGCTCCGCTCTCGACCTGCGTTACGGATTTGAAAACATCATTGGGCACTCGAAGAGTCTGCTGCGCGTGCTTGAGATGGCTTCGCGCGTGGCAGAGCACGATTCGACCGTCCTCATCAATGGAGAGACGGGCACCGGCAAAGAGCTGCTTGCTCGCGCGATCCATCACAATAGCCGCCGGCGCAATCAGCCGTTCGTTACCGTGAACTGCGCGGCGATTCCTAAAGACCTGGTGGAAGCCGAGCTGTTCGGATTTGCGCGCGGCGCCTTTACCGGAGCCGTTGCGAGCAAGCCGGGCCGTATCGAAACAGCCGATGGCGGAACCCTTTTTCTGGATGAGATTGGTGAGCTGCCGCTTGAGTCGCAAGTGAAGCTGCTGCGCCTCATCCAGCATGGAGAGATCGAGCGCGTCGGTGCATCGGGGGCGAAGACGATCAATGTGCGAATCGTAGCAGCGACGAATCGCAATCTCTCCGCCATGGTCGAAGACGGGGTTTTCCGCGAAGACCTCTTCTATCGTCTGGCCGTAGTGCCTCTCTATCTTCCGCCTCTGCGCGAACGCAAGCAGGATATTCCGGAGTTGGTCGAGCACCTTTTCCGAAATGCGAAAGAACGCCACGGGATGGAAAACGTGCGGATGGCGTCTAATCTGGCTGCGCGGTTTATGAACTATCGCTGGCCGGGCAACATTCGCCAGCTAGAGAACGTCGTCGAACGCATGCTCGTGCTCTCGAACGGCGTGCAAATTACCGACGACGATCTTCCCGATGAGCTGCGAGAGTCTTCCAGCGCACCACAAAAGTCAACGCTTCTGCTCGAATTGCCGGAGGAGGGAATCAGCCTGGAAGCGGTCGAACGCGAGCTTCTGCTCAGAGCGCTCGAAAAATTCGACTGGAATCAGTCGCAGGCCGCGCGTTATCTCGATATCAGCCGGCGCACTCTCATCTACCGAATGGAAAAATACGGCCTTCGACAGGAAGACGTAGCCAAGCACTAACGTCGAAATCCGCGAAGCAGGCATCGGCCGCCGACGCGAGTTCGCCACTCAGAATAACATCCAAACATTCGCTGAATCTATAAACACATCGAATGCACGGTGGGAGAGCAGGCAATCAGGGATGTTGTGCCTGTACTTGCCGGGATACACCATCCTGCGCTGTTCGTTTGTGGACGGCACTGTACGGGATCGAACACTGTTGGATGGTGCGGAGGGGGCGAGGCGCGAAGCCAAGTCCGAGCTGCAAAACTTGCCTTGCATGATCGGATCGAATCCCGAATTGCATGATTTGACGAGACAGATACGATTGCAGGTCATACGCCGAGCGGCTTTGAGCAACTGAACGATTCTCTTACGTCCGCCGGTTCCGTCAAAGTGGCAGTCAAAGTGCACAAGATTAAGTCGCAGCCGAGCCTCGTTTTTACCAGGAGACGCCGATGCAGACACTGCTCCAGGATCTCCGCTTCGCTTTGCGGCAGATCTTCCGCAGCCCTGGCTTTTCGCTTACAGCCATCTTGTCACTCACGCTTGGGATCGGCGCCACTGTTGCCGTCTACAGCGTCCTCTACAACGCCGTGCTCCATCCCTGGCCGTACGCGGGGATGGATCGAATCTGCCAGGTCTGGCTCACCGACAAGGCCGGCCACGACGGAGTACGAGGACTCACGGGTCCGCAGATTCGCCAGGTGCGTCAAATACAGGCTGCGGAAGAGGTGATTGGCATCGACGGCTGGAATCTGACCGTGACCGGGAGCGACGTGCCTGAGGATGTGAATGCGGTCATGCTGACGGGCAACGGCTTTCAATTTTTCGGTCTTCCAGCTTTGCTCGGCCGATCCTTTGGCCCTTCCGATGCACCCGATGGGAAAGATCCCCAGCCCGTGGCAGTGCTGAGCTACAAATTCTGGCAACGGCACTATCGAGGCGATCCTGCAATCGTGGGCAAGACGATCCAGCTCACGCACAAGACCTACTCGATTCTTGGCGTAATGCCGCCGCGTTTCACATGGGAGGATGCGGACGTTTATCTGCCGCTGAACATGGCATCCGATCAGGCGCACGGATATGGAATGTTCCTCAAATTGAAGTCAGGTGTCAGCGCGGCTTCAGCAGAGGCTGAAATCCGGCCTCTCTACACACAGTTCGATCGTGAAAGGCCGAATGTCTTCCCGAAGGATTTCAGGATCAGTGTCCGTGGCATGGCCGACAGCTATGTACGTGATCTGAAGAAAACCATGTATCTGCTGTTCGGAGCTGTCGCGCTGTTGCTGGCGATCGGCTGCGGAAATGTCTCGATCCTGCTGCTTGCGAGGGGTACGGCTCGTCAGCACGAGTTTGCAATTCGATCGGCGGTGGGGGCCAATGGTGTTCGCATCGTCAGGCAGCTTCTCACCGAGTCGCTATTGTTATCTACTGTCGGTGCAGGGCTGGGCATATTCCTGGCCTATCGCACGATGGGGCTCATCATCGCCCGTCTCCCCGCGTACTCGTATCCACACGAAGCCGACTTCCACATCAACTTGGGGATCTTGTATTTCAGTGTGGCCGTCGCGATCCTAAGTGGAGTGCTGTTCGGCCTCTATCCCGCGCTGCAGTCGTCCCAACCGCAGATTAGCCAAATCATGCAGGCCGGAACCCGAAGGCTCGCGGGCAGCGTAAGAGGCCAGCGGGTACATACGGCACTGATTGCCGGCCAAATTGCGTTGACCTTGCTATTGATGACGGCGGCTGGTGCGGCCATTCAGGGATTCATCCAGCTGAATCACAAACCGCTTGGCTATGAGCCGCAACATATCATGTCGGTCGGCATTCCGCTTCATGACAACACGCATACGGTATGGGCAGAACGGGTTCGATTCTTCACGCAGCTTCGGGAAAAGATCGCGGGAATGCCGGGCGTAGTTGCAGCGGGAATCTCGACGAACGCCACTCCGCCGAGTAGCGGCATGCGCACCTCCGTAGACATCCTTGGCAAAGCAGCTTCAGATGCACAAGAAGCCCATATAGAATTTGTGAGCCCCGAATATTTCACCGCGTTACGCATTCCACTTATGCGAGGGCGCGTGTGGGATCAAAGCGAAGTGATGCGGGGCACCACTGCGGTTCTTGTGAATCAGGCGTTCGTTCGCAACTATCTCGCCGGCGGAGACGCGCTGGGACACGCCGTTCGTATCCCACGCCTGACGAACCAACCACCCTATCAACTTGCGGCAACAGGAAGCGATGGATGGCTGCAGATCATCGGTGTTGTTGGCGATTCGCTTGATGATGGGTTGGAAAAGCCCGTTGCACCCGCCGTATATGCTCCTTACACGCTTGTCACCTGGCTCTGGACGCAGGTTCTGGTTCGCACTCAAACTGAGCCGCTGGCAATGCTGCACAGCATCCGCCAGCAGGTTGCTTCGATCGATCCAGACCAGCAAACCGCAGGAGATGTAAGAGACCTCGAAGATTGGATTCAGGGTGAACCGGAGTATGCGCGGGCGCGGCTCATCTCCATGCTCTTTGGTGCGTTCTCGATCTTGGCGCTGACACTGGCGGCTGTGGGCCTGTATAGCGTCGTGTCCTATACCGCACTGCAACGTACAGGCGAACTCGGGATTCGCGTCGCCCTGGGCGCGCAACGCCGTGACGTTCTGCGCATCGTGGCGCTTTCAGCAGGGACCAGTGTGGGCTTGGGAATTGCCGCAGGTCTCACGTTGAGCTTCGCATTGAATCGACTCATCGCCCGCTGGATCGAAAGCGGTGTGCACGATCCAGTAATGATCCTGGCAGTATCACTCATTCTGATTGCGGTTGCCGCGCTTGCGTGTTTGGTGCCGGCACGCAGAGCTCTTGCCATTGATCCCATGGTTGCTCTGCGCTGCGAATAGACCATCACCGCTGCCGAAACTCAACGCCATCGGCGCACGTAAATTTATCATTCGGTTCGGGGTGAGACCCGAACCGAATCGCATTGCGACCAGCCACAGATTGTAATCTCGGGCTGGTGTAAGTAGGGCGAAACCTCAACCAGCCCGCTGAACACATCCCCTGGCACATAAAGCGAGCAAGCGATGAAAGCTATTGGCTGTCGCTGCCCTTGATTGCATCCTTCACCGCTTCCGCGAATGATTTGGAATCCTTGGTGCGGTGAATTCGCCCATTGAACACATCATCCCAGGTGATGTACGGATAGAGATTGTGAGCTTTGGCCTGCGCTTCGAACTCAGCCTTCAATTCCGCCAACTTCTCAGGATACTTTTTAGCCAAGTCGATGCGCTCCGTGTAGTCGTCGCGTAGGTTGTAGAGCTCCCAGGCATTTTCATCAAAGGCCTTTGTGCTCGCGGCATTACCAGTGATAAAGCTGTTGGGATAAGCCAGTTCAGCCTTCCATCCGTCCTTGTAGATCGACCTTGAGCCAAAGATGTAGTAATACTGCTCGGTGTGACGAGAAGGGGCCTTGGCATCATCAATCGAATAGGCCAAAGAAGTTCCTTCGATCGGGATCTGATTGATTCCCCTGATCGCTTCAGGAGCTTTTACGCCGGCAAGGTCGAGCGTCGTCGGAAGAATATCGATGACGTGTCCATATTGACTGCGGATTCCACCTTTATCCTTGATTCCCTTCGGCCAGAAGGCGATGAGTGGATTGTGTGTGCCGCCTTCACTGTTCGCATCTTGCTTCCAGTACTTAAATGGTGTGTTCGCAGCCTGTGCCCAGCCAAGTGGGTAGTTCCCGTTGGTCGCAGCGGACGTACCTATCTCTCCAATCTTGTTCAGGTTGTAGTTGATATTCTCCTGTTCCGGTATGGGCTTGGCTGAAAAACCCTGATCGATGTTTCCGTTCAACGTACCTTCTTTGCTCGCCCCGTTGTCACCAATGATCACAAAGACGAGCGTATTGTCCAATTGGTTGGTCTCTTTCAAGTGATTGATCAACCGGCCGATTTCAAAATCCGTGTACGTCAGATAGCCCGCATAGACCTCCATGAATCGCGCATAGAGCCTCTTCTCATCGGGCGACAACTGATCCCAAGGCTTGATGTCCGGATTGCGATCGGGAAGCTTCGCGTCGGCAGGAATGACGCCAAGTTTCTTCTGGCGCTCGAAAACCTCTTCACGATAAGCATCCCAACCTTTATCGAATTTACCCTTGTATTGATCGCTCCAATATCGATCGACCTGGTGCGGCGCATGTGTGGCGCCCGGCGCGTAATAGAGGAAGAAGGGCTTGTCCGGAGCCGCCTTCTTTTGACGATCAATATAGGCGATGGCCTTATCGGTGATCTGATCATTGAGATGGCGGCCATCAGGACGGACATGAGCCTGATCTTCCACGAGGTCCGGTTTGTACTGGTCGGTCTGCGAGCCAAGGAACCCGAAGAAGTGATCAAAGCCTTTTCCGGTTGGCCAGCGATCGAATGGACCGGCATCGGTGGCATCTTCGTCAGGGGTTACCCCATATTTGCCAACCGCAAATGTGTTGTAGCCATTATCACGAAGAATTTCGGCAACGGTCCCGGCAGAGGAGGGGATTCTGCCGTCCCATCCGGGGAATCCAGCGGAAAGCATCGTGTGCGAAAAGCCGGATTCGTGCACTGTAGCGCTGTTGCGGCCAGTCAGCAACGCGGAACGCGTTGGAGCGCAGATCGCGCAGGTATGGAAGTTCGTATACCGCAATCCGTTGTTAGCCAGGTTATCGAGGGTGGGGGTCTGAACAAGCCCGCCAAACGCGTCGGCAGCGCCAAAGCCAACATCATCTAGCAAGATCCACACCACATTCGGTGCCCCCGCAGGTGCCTTCACAGGTTCGGGCCACCATTCTTTTGACTCGGCAAGAGTCCTGCCGATCACTCCTTGATAGGGCTGTGCTGTTTGAGCGTGCAGCGCGAGTTCAGCACTCGTTGCGAGAATGAGTGTTGATGTCAACGCCTTCAAGATGCTTTTCTCTTTCATGGGTCTCCTGTCGGTATGGGTCATTCGAAAACTAACTCCAGTTAGAGGTTGTCGATCGGGTCGGCAATATTTAGTGCCAATCCAGTTGTCGAAGAATTCAAAAGATCGAAAACCGTGACGATTCACGATTAAGCTTGTGAATATCCTTGGTATGCGGGCTGAGTTACGGCAGCGGAGCCCATCGCGCCTCTGCGAGATCGAGCCCACTCCATCACCCGCGATGGCGCCCGATTATTTTTCAGTTCGTTCGCCATGAAGCGCATATATGGATCAATGTGACGGAAGAAATGCTTATATCCGGAGCAGAGATAATTCAGCCCGTATTCTCCTGCCGCCGTCTGCGTAAAGCGGTGCTTGGGGCATTCGCCGTTACAGGCGAAGCGCACATCGCACTTCTGGCAGTCGGAAGGAAGCGCAGTAGCTTTGGCGGCGCCAAAGCGCGCCTGTTGTGAAGACGAAAGCAGCGTTCCCATTGCGCGCTCCATGATGTTGCCGAGCTTGTTCTCGGGATAAACGAAATGGTCGCAGGAGTAGAGATCGCCGTTGTGTTCAATCGCGAGGGCGCGTCCGCATTCAGGCGCGAAGACGCAGAGCGACTGCGGTACGCCATACCATGATTCGAGCGCGACATCGAAGATCTGGACGAAGACGCGCCCCACGTCCTGAATGACCCAGCTGTCGAAAATCTGCTGCAGAAATCTTCCAAACTGCAGTGGTTCGACTGACCAGTCAGAGACCTCGGTCTGCTGGCGTGCATACGGCTTGAGTAAAACCAGGCCGTTGGCATCAGGCTCGCTCGCGACCTGTTCGACGACAGGAATGAACTGAAGATGTTTGCTGCCGACCTGCTTCAGGAATCGATACACTTCGTTGGGCCGATAAGAATTCTTGCGGTTAATCACCGTGAGCGTATTGAATTCGACGCCATGCTTTTTCAGGATCTTGAGACCGCGCATGACACGCGCGAAGGTCGGTTGACCACCTTTGTCGACACGATACGCATCATGAAGTTCTTCGGGCCCATCGATAGAAAGACCAATCAGAAACCCATTGCGAGCAAAGAAATCACCCCACTTGTCGTCGAGCAGGGTGCCGTTGGTCTGCAGTGCGTTCTCGATCGTTTTTCCATTTGCATACTTTTTCTGGAGCTCGATCACGCGCTCGAAGAAAGCTACACCGAGCAGCGTCGGCTCTCCGCCCTGCCAGGCGAATTGAATCGTCGGCAGCGGATGCGTCTCGATGTATTGGCGCACATAGTTTTCCAGCACGTCACTGCTCATGCGGAAATCACGCCCGCTCCCCATGTAGAGGTTTTCTTTCTCGAGGTAATAGCAGTATGTGCAGTCGAGATTGCAAATCGGCCCGTACGGCTTGGCCATGATATGAAAGGGCTTCATGCGGACTGGTCCTGAAAACTGGCAAACGGGGCAATGCCCCCAAAACCAAAACCCACGAGGTCGACTCGTGGGCTCGCTTTCTTCAGGATCTAGAAGCCGTCAGCGCAATTCCGCGAAGTCGCTCAACTGTCTTAGAGAGAGACAGGGCGACAACAACAAAGACGGAATGGAAAATTACTTATCATGCTGACTTACTCTTACTAACCCCCAATCTCTTGCGAAGAGTGGTAAGAGTTATTCCGATCTTGCACGGAAGAAGATTTTGTGTCAAGCGGCGGCTTAGCGGATGAGTGTTGTGTCGCATCTGGTGAGACGCGGTTGACATTTCCTGGCTTTTGTGGCGTCATACGCAACATGCAAGGCCCACTATCAGTCAACACCGAAGCTACTCGCACAACGCCGGCAACCCGCCGCGCGTGTAGCTGTTGTTGATTTCCACGTACCGCTTTCTTCCCGCAAAACCCCTAAAGTGCCGCAGCCATCGTTGTGTTTCTGCCAGGCATTGCTGCAGATTCATGAGGCGGCTGCGCGAGTGCAGCATGCAGTCTCACATTCAGTTAGGCAAGGAGTCGAGCACATCATGATTCGCCATCTTTCGTGTCGTCGCTAATTGTTTCTTCCGGAAGATTGAGCCAGCCGCTCATTGAGGGCTGATTCGAAACGTATTCATTTGGTGCATGAACTTCGCCACTCACCGTGCCCTGAAGCGCGGCCGCGGTCGTGCGCCGTTTTCTGTGCGATCACTATTGGTCGCATTCTGGAGGCAGTGATGTTAGCAGCAAGATTCAGTTGGCTCCGTTGGAGCAGTATTAAGTCAATTGTATTTGCCGTGTTTTTGGCGATCGTCATGATAGGCCAGCGCAACTACGCACAGGTAGAAAAGGGAGTGATCACCGGCCAGGTCAAGGACACTTCGGGCGCGCTCGTCGACCATGCACAGGTGATGCTAGCCAATGTTGGCACCGGCTTGCCCACGAACACGATAACGAATGGCGAAGGAATTTACGTGTCACCTCCGCTCAATCCGGGAGACTACGAGGTAAAGATCACAGCCCCTGGATACGGCAGTTCGATCACGCACGTTCGACTTGAGGTAGCCCAGCGTTTGTCAGTCGACGCTACGCTTTCGGTCGGCTCCGCCTCCGATTCCGTCGAAGTGCAGGCAAACACGGTACAGTTCGATACCGAGACGGCCACGATTTCGAATCTGCGCACGGAGCAGGCAGTCCACAATCTGCCGCTCAACGGCCGTAACTTCGCGGAGCTGCTTGGTCTGGGTGCCGGCGTTGTGCCGGGACAGTCACAATTGGCCGGCAGCATTCCTTATGCGCAGCAGCGTGGTCCGACAGCCTATGCCATCAACGGCCAGCGCATGACTGACAATCGATTTCTGCTCGATGGCATCGGCGACAACGAAAACCACAATGGCCTGGGCGTGGTGATTTTTCCTCCGATCGATGCGGTCGAGGAGTTCCGCGAGCAGACGACGGATGCCGATGCGCGTTACGGCAGGGCGGCCGGCGGCATCATCAATCTTGTCTTCAAGTCGGGCACCAGCCACTATCACGGCGAAGCCTTCGAATTTCTGCGTAACTCCGCGCTCGACGCGAAGAATTACTTCGACAGTGGCAAGAAGCCGCCGTTCCGCATGAACTCGTTTGGTGCGACGTTCAGTGGTCCGGTCATTCCAGGCAAAAATCCGCGCACATTCTTCTTCGTAGATTATGCGGGCCAGCGCACCAGCCAGGGTCTAACGGATGTCGATTCGGTCCCGGCGTGGGGGCCACAAGGCGTAGGCGACTTTTCACTGTACTCGCAGGTTGTGCACGATCCGGTCACCAAAGCGGCTTTCCCAGGAAATGTAGTGCCGGCATCCTATCTCTCAACTCCGCAATCGCAGGTGGGTCAAAATATTCTGGCGCTCTTCACAAGCCACAATGTCGTCAGAAATGTCTCCGGAACAACCACAGCCAATAACTTCCTCTATAACCCGCAACGTATCGACAATGGCAACGCCTTTGATGCGAAGATCGATCATCAGTTTACGGACAACGACAGCGCCTTCGTGCGCTACAGCCACGCCTATGACGACATCTTTCAGCCGGGCCTGTTGCCAACGCCGCTCGTAGGCGCTGCTGTTTCTGGGCCGGCGCAGCAGCCTGCACATCAGGCAGTGCTGAGTGAAACGCATGTATTCTCTCCCACATTGCTCAATACCGCTCGCGTAGGATTGTCACGGATATTTATCACTGCGCAAAACTTCGACCGTGGCCTGAATCTTCCCACTCAGCTCGGCATTCCGGGAGTAATCGTTCCCGGTGATGAGGCGCATACGGACGGCTTGCCTCAACTCAGCATTACAGGCGCGAGTTCAATTGGCGACCCGGTCAATGCTCCCACGCAGATTGGCACCAACAACTACCAGGCGAACGACAACCTCACGATCGTCCACAGGAAACATTCCATCGACGTCGGAGCTGAGTTGGTTCGTCCGCAATACAACATGTATCAAACGCTCGCGGAACACGGCACGATGGCCTTCACCGGCAACTTCACCGGATTGGGCTTGGCTGACCTGCTTCTTGGCGCACCGACTTCAGGCGTTTATCAATATCAGCAGGGAACCCGCGGCTACCGCCAACTGGACCTCTCGTTTTATGGCCAAGACAGCTACAAAGTGAGCGACCGGTTGACGCTCGCGCTCGGTCTTCGTTACGACAACTTTCTCGGCTGGCCGTGGACGGAGGTCAACGATCGCGAGTACCAATTCGATCCTGCGCTCTCAACCACTGCTGTTTTCCAGGTGGGCACCAGCGGCGTTCCGCGAAGCGGCGTCCACGGCAACAATGCCGACTTTTCGCCGCGCGTTGGCTTCTCGTACAAACTGGCGTCCAAGACCGTCTTCCATGGCGGATTCGGAATCTACTATGAGGCGCCGCAGGTTGCCAATTCGTTTACGCTCGGCGCAAACGCTCCGTCGATTGACTACTGGGCCTTCAACAACACGGCGTATGGCGCTACGGGATTCAATTGGGTCTCCAATGGTTTCGTTCACACGCGCGCGACGACGAATGCTCCGCAAGGAGCACCGCTCTATGCCATCAATCCGAACGCGCGAATCCCCTATAGCGAGCAATGGCATGCGAGTGTGCAGCAAGAGATCGGCGAAGCAAACCGTATCACGATCGCATACATCGGAAACGTCGGGGTTCATCTCGACGGGCTTCTCGACATCAACCAGGCGGCACCGGGAACGACAGCGATCGCGACGCGCCGTCCGTATCCTTATTTCTCGCAGATATGGCAATTGCAAACCAGCCTCGTCTCGAACTACAACGGTCTGCAGTTGACCGTGGAGCGCCGCTCGAAAAACCTGAACTACCAGTTCTCCTACACCTACAGTCACGCGCTGGATGAGAACTCATCCAATCCCGGCACGATTGTGAATTCATATAACAAGCACGCTGACTACGGAAACTCCGATCAGGATATTCCCAATCGATTTGTCGGCAGCGTGAACTACTCGTTGCCGTTCAATGGCTCGGGGGTATTCCGGCCGCTAGTGCGGGGTTGGCAGGTAAATGCCATCGTTACCTACTCCGATGGAATTCCATTCTCCGTGATCTCCGGTTCCAATTCTCTGGGCGTTGCCGATGGCATCGTACCGCGAGCGCAGTTTGTTGGTACCAATGGGAACGGATCACTGCCTTCGGGGCAACGAACGCTGAAGCAGTGGTTCAACACCGCCGCATTCTCCAATCCGGGTGCACAGCAATGGGGCAACTCGGGGCGCAACATTTTGCAAGGGCCGGGCACGAAGAACGTGGATTTCTCTGCGTTCAAGACCGTCCCACTGCGCGAAGGAGCAAGCCTGCAGTTGCGATCGGAGTTCTTCAACCTCTTCAATACTCCGCAATTCAACAATCCGAACGCGACTGTGGGTCCTGGTTTTGGCACGATTTCCTCAGCTGGATCGCCAAACACACTGCAAAGAGTGTCGCGCGAGATTCAGTTCGCCGCAAAGGTTGTCTTCTGAGGGGGAGGTGGACCTGGCAATTGCAAAGGCAAAAACGACGAGCGAGCGCGGCCGTCCGCGCTCAGCCCATCTGCGACTCCAGATATGGTGAGATCAATCCGGGTTAGCCAAGAGAATGCCGGTTGCCTCTCGCGGGACAGATTCACAGTGTGAATTTGATCGTCCATGCCGGTTGCCGCCGCAGGTTTTCAGGAAGATCGGGAAGCTGAGCAACTGTTCCGCCGTTGCTATGCGTAAGTTTCAAAGATTGCTCATATCCCAGAAGCTTGGCTGCTTTGATTCCGGCAACATCCTTTAGTTGAAAAGTGGAACCTGGCCATTGGGGAAGGATTGCGAAAAGTTCGCCGTCTTTGGCGGTAAAGAGCGCTTCAACCCTCGCTTTACCGGGCTCGGGCTTTGCCGTCAGCTTTGAGACATCGTAGGCGTTGTTAAATTCACCGTTGTAGTTGGACTGCGGAATCTCACCGCTGCTCCATTGCCGGGATGTCTTCCAGGTCTTGGTTCCATAGATCGCTTCGCCATTGATCTTGAGCCAATCGCCAATCTGGGTAAGCCGCTCCTCCATAATCACCGGAATCGTCCCATCTGCGGCAGGGCCGATGTCAAGCAGCAGATTGCCGCCGCGGCTCACCGTATCGGCCAGAATGAGAATCAGCTCCTGCCCCGAGTGATAGCCGTCGAGGCGCTCCGCGCGGTTGAGGCCATAGCTCACGCCCATGCCCCTGCTTTCTTCCCAGGGGTGGCTCATGCCGCTCATGCCAGAGGTATACTCCGTCGTCCAGTAGCCTCCGTGCTTGTGCCGGCAGTCTTTGCCCCAGCGATCATTGATTACGACCTCGTCTTTTACCGGCGACTCATTGAAAAGCCACGCGAGCAACTCGGCGCTGTGCCAATTGGCTGAGTCCATCTCCCATTCACCGTCGCTGAAAATGATGGACGGTTGATAGCGCGTGACCAGATCTTTGAACTGAGGGAACATGTGCTCACGGACATATCGCTCTTTGTCGGTGAGCCAGAGCGGGTTGTACCACTCGTAAAGAGAGTAGTAATAACCCATGCGCAGATTCTTGTTGCGAACTGCTTGCGAGAGATCGCCGAGCAGATCGCGTTGCGGTCCGGTTTCGACGGCATTCCATGGCCGGCCCCATCCGGACGACGCTTCTTTGCTGGACCAGAGTGCAAATCCCTCATGGTGCTTGGAGGTCAGCGCAATGTACTTGGCGCCTGAATTTGCAAAAACGCTGGCCCAGTGATCCGGGTCGAATAGCTCAGCGCGGAACTGCGGAGCGAAATTCTGATAGGGATAATCTGCGCCGTACCATTTCTTGTGAAACTCCCACGTGCCCTTTTCAATCGCATTGGCCTTGGGATTGTCCCTGCCTTCTGTCATCTGGTGCCAATACCACTCAGCATAGGCCAGCTCCCCAGGAATCACTGGTGCATATGCCGGGACCGAGTACACACCCCAATGGATGAAGATGCCGAACTTATCGTGCGCAAACCACGACGGCGTTGGCCGCGCGTCAATGCTCTCCCAAGCCGGCTGATATGCCTGGGCATTCGCACTTCCCGCTATGCCATGCACCGTCGCAGCTATTCCCGCTGCACTCGCTGACTTAAGAAAGCTCCGTCGGTTCAATGTGCATTCCTCCATCTCTCGGATACTGGCTCAAACTAACGGGCTCCAAGTTTCGTGTCAAGAGCAGCGCCCAAATCCATCCGGCTTCTAAATGGTCTGCGTTTCGACGCGAGACCAGCACGCGGTGCTGCGGCCCACTAAACGTACTTGTGTATTGTGTATATGGTTGGGCAAAACTGGCGGCCTCCGATGCTCCTTACCGAGAATCTGGGGCCGGTATTGTGGCATGATGAAGGCGAAAATTTGACACCCAGCAAATTTGACACTCATTTGACGCGTCGCAATTCCCGAGCTGTGTAAAAATCGCGGATGCTTGAATTCACCTCGGCAGCTCTTTTGGGGAGACCTTGATCGGTGCTCGCATGTGCGTCCCGCACTGGGTTTCTTCGTTCGATTGCCTCGCTCGTCCGACCGAAAAACGTTTCATCTGTAACGATTTGCCGGTTCGCGCCACTATAGGCTAGTCGAATACTCCCGCGAAGCAGGCGCGACAGCACTCCCAAGCCGACGCCAACATCGTTATAATCCTCCGGCAAGGCGTGTGTACGTCCCAACCCTAAGCGGCTGCAGCACCCGGCCCGGTCAGCGCAGAAAGGATTGCAATGACGGCGAAGACGCTTCTGTGGATGGATCTTAGAACTACGTTCTCGGGGCCCGATCTCTGCGCCAGTCTTCCTAGCCCTTACAAGGCACGACGGTTGCGGACCCTTCCCGATCTATTGCAAGCGATGCAGGACTGGCGTCCCTGGGCGGCCTGCTTCGAGTACGACGTGCTCGACGCCCGTGGTCTGGACATCCTGCTGGCCGTCAAGGATCGGCACTCGCCTCTGCCGGTCGTGATGCTGGTCGAGCGCCCAACCACAACCCTCGCGAAATCAGCCTTCCGCAGATATGTATGGGATTGCCTCATCAAGCCCGTATCTGTCCGCCGACTGTGCAACTGCTTGACGACCATCGAACAGGGCGAAAAAACGGCCGAAGAAAATCCACGCCTTGTCGGGTCCGCAGTTGCGGCTCCGGAGAAACCCCACGCCGAAACTCCACTGGCCGCAGCGGTTTCCTACGTCACGACCAACTACTCCGAGAAGCTGTGCCAGGCAACGGCAGCCAAACTCTGTGACTTAAGCCCCTTTCAGTTCAGCCGAGTCTTCAAGAAAGCGCATGGCGTCACCTTTCGCGATTTTGTCGTCCGCGTCCGCATCGCGCGGGCCGCCGAGCTACTCAAGCAGTCGCGCGTCTCGGTCACGGAAGCGGCTTTTGTCGTCGGATTCAATGACCTTTCATACTTCGCGCGGATGTTTCGCCGCCAGCTCGGTGTCTCTCCTTCGCACTATCGATCCGACAGTGAACCGGCCCAGATGCTTCTCTTTCCGCAGCAGAAAGGCCGTTGCTAAAACGGCAAGACATTGATTTGTCCCCATGCGCCGCGCCTGGGCCGCCGACGCGATGCGCAAAAGACTTCTACTCGTTCAGCAAGAAATTCCTAGCCCGCTTATTTGGATTCGCTTTTAATGGGCGACAAATGCAGCTTCACAGCACTTTGTAGATTGACGAAGTGGAAGGGAAGCTCAGGTGCGGATGAGATCGACCTGATCTTGTCCGGGAGGAACCTCGATGGCAGTGGCAACTTCCTACCCTGGCGTATATGTGGAAGAGATTCCGAGCGGCGTTCACACCATTACGGGCGTGGCAACTTCGATCGCCACATTCGTCGGCTGGGCCGCTCAAGGTCCCATCGACTATGCCGGACTGGTGTTGAGCTGGTCTGACTTTCAGCGCATCTACGGCGGCTTCGATGCAAGAAGTCCTTACCTGGCTTACGCCGTGTCCCAGTTCTTCATCAACGGGGGACAGCAGGCTTACATCGTTCGGCTGGCGTACACGGGTGATAAAACAGCGTCGCTAACCCCCGCTGCCTCGGCCACGCTTACGTTGGGCGGCCTGACGTTTACGGCGGGAACCGTAGGGCCCGACGGACAGGTGGCCCACGCCGCAAATCCAGGAGTCTGGGCGCAGAACTACGGAATTGCGATCAAAAACCAGAGTGGAGGAACCAATCGGTTCCGCGTGCAGGTAATCTACGCTCCTCCAGGCGCAACCTCGGAAGTCGTCGTGGAATCGTATGAAAATCTGTCGATCACGACACCCGATCCACAAGGCAGATATGTCGCCGACGTCATCAATAAGCAGTCGAGCTATGTGACGGTCGCGGTGGCAAACGGCACAACGACTCCGCCAAGCGACACGCCATTACCCACCGCCGGCACTCCAACGCCTTCTCCCAAACTAGCGGGAACGGCGACGGACGATGGCACCGTGCTGCTTCCCAGTACCAACAGCGCGACGGGTGGAGTATTCGAAACCGCGCTGAATTCGGTCCCTGCGATTCTGGACCAGATCGATCTGTTCAATCTGCTATGCGTGCCGGGCGAGATCGTAACGGCGACGATCAGCACGCTCGAAATTTACTGCGAAGGCCGCCGCGCGTTTCTGATCGCCGACTCAGATCCAGGGATCACGGATATCTCGAAGATCACCGCGACGCCTACCACGGGCAAAAACTCGGCGTTCTATTTCCCGTGGGTGCAAGCTCCCGATCCGCTGAACCAGAATCGGCCGAGCTACTATCCACCCTGCGGCTTTGTCGCCGGCATCTATGCGCGGACCGACGGAACCCGTGGCGTATGGAAGGCCCCCGCGGGCACAGAGGCTACCCTGGCAGGCGCGTCTGGCGTGATGGTGCCGCTCAATGACAAGCAGAATGGGCTTTTGAATCCATTAGGCGTCAACTGTATTCGCAATTTCAACACGTACGGGATCGTGGTGTGGGGTGCGCGCACCATGCAGGGCAACGATGAGCTTGGCTCTGAGTGGAAGTATGTTCCCGTGCGCCGAACCGCGCTGTTCATTGAAGAGAGCCTGTATCGCGCGCTGAAGTGGGCGGTTTTCGAACCAAATGACAATCCGCTGTGGGCTGAGCTTCGCCTGAACGTGGGCGCGTTCATGCAGAACCTGTTCCGCCAGGGCGCTTTCCAGGGCAAGACGCCGGCTGAGGCCTACTTTGTGAAGTGTGACAACGAAACCACGACGCAGAATGACATCAATCTTGGCATCGTGAACATCCTGGTCGGTTTTGCTCCGCTAAAGCCGGCGGAGTTCGTCGTCATACAGATTCAGCAGATGGCCGGACAGATCGCCACATAACAACGATCACATCGCGCCGTCTCGCGGAGCGTGATCCTGCTTTACCGGCAGGTAGCACTATCAATCGATCAGATTTCGCGCAGACTTCGTTGGAAGATGAACCGGTAGTTGGCATCGAGGAGAAAGGACTATGGCGCAGTTCACAGTCAACGCACAGCGTTTCGATCCTTATAAGAACTTCAAGTTCCGGCTCAAGTGGGATGGGAAATACATTGCGGGTGTCAGCAAGTGTGGAATGCTGAAGCGCACCACCGAGGTGGTGAAGCACCGCGAAGGCGGCGACCCTTCGAGCAGCCGCAAGTCGCCGGGACGTACCGAGTACGATGCCATCACGCTGGAACGTGGCGTGACACATGACGTGACCTTCGAGCAATGGGCCAACAAAGTGTGGCAGGTAGGCGCTGGGCTTGGTGCAGAGGTGTCGCTCAAGGACTTCCGCAAAGACATCACAATCGAGGTCTACAACGAGGCCGGGCAGCTTGCCATTGCCTACAAGGTCTATCGTTGCTGGGTCTCGGAGTATCAGGCGATCCCCGATCTGGATGCGAACGCGAACGCGGTTGCGATCCAGCACATCAAGCTCGAGAACGAGGGTTGGGAGCGTGATCAGTCGGTCACTGAGCCCACAGAACCCTCCTTCACCGTACCAGCCATCGGGTAAGCGAAATGCGCGCGCTTTCGGCCCATCAGCTCCTCGATCTGTGGGAAGAAGGGCACGTTGCGCCGCCTATCGAGCGCGCGATGTCGCTTCTTGCCGCGGCTTCTCCCGATGCGACGCGTGAATCTCTCGAGCAGTTGAGCATCGGCAGCCGCGACGCGAAACTTCTGCAGCTGCGCGAATGGGTTTTCGGTTCCGAACTGACCATGACGGCGGTGTGTCCATCGTGCGGCCAGACCTTGGAGATGACGGTGTCCACCCCGGCCTTGATGATTCCGACATTGATGGAGGGATCCGAACAGCAATTCGAATTGGATGGCTACTCGGTGAGCTTTCGCCCGCCCAATACCAAGGATCTCGCCGCCTGTTCAGGCCTCGGAATGGCGCAAAGCCGCCGTGCGCTCATCGAGCGTTGCATCCGTGAAGCGAGCCGCTACGGCCAGGCTGTTCCTTTGGGGCAATTGCCGACCGGCGTTCTGAATGAGGTCGAGGACCGTATTGCTGCGATGGATTCCCAGGCCGATGTGGTTCTCGATTTTGACTGTCCCGAATGCCACCAAAAATGGAAGCAGAGGTTCGACATCGTCTCCTTCTTTTGGACGGAGATCGATGCATGGGCGCGCAGAGTCCTTCTTGAAGTCAATGTGTTGGCGCGGACGTTCGGATGGCGCGAGAACGACATTCTCGCAATGAGCCCCGCGCGCCGACAAATCTACATTGCGATGGCGCAAGCATGAGAGATTTTTTCACTGGGCTCGCAGCGAGAAGTTTTGGCGCCGAGACAGGCGTCCGGCCGAGGCTCGCCTCGATCTTCGAGCCGGCACGCAATCAGGCCGCCGTTTCTGCGGGATTTTCGGCGCCGGACCGCGAAAGGGAGAAGGAAGGCGTTGCTGCGCCTGACGAGCTGCGACGCCGCAAGATTTCGCTTCGACCAATCGCGGAGTCCCTGGCACGGACAGAAATACCGGGGCTCTCGAGAGAACCGCAGCGCCATAATTCTCCGGGTTCGATTGAGGAGCACTCCAGAGATATTCGTGTGGAGCTGGTTTCGTCGAAGACCGCGCCGAGTCGGCAGGATTCTCCGCACGAGGTCTTGCGGTCTGCCTCGGCTTCAAATCTTTTTCCCAGAGACATCGGCGCGTCTGCAACGATGCGAGCTGAGGCTTCGTCAGAGACTCGTACATTCATACCGCCAAGCTCACGCGCTCAAAGCGTTGAGATCGAAGCTGACCAGCAGCGTCCGGTAGACGCAGATCGAGCTTCGCGCGACGGCAATAATAAGCTTGCTTCTGTGTCGGCTCAAGACGGCAGACATGAAAATCAGCCTCCTTCTACGCTCTCCTCACGCGCGATCGCCGATCTGGCGGCGCGGATGAGAGAGGCGGCTTCTGCAATGAACACGGCAGCTCCGGCCCGGCAGAACCACCGCGATTCCGATCGCGAAACGAGCGGCTCGGCAGAGCCCATTGTTCACGTGACCATAGGCAGAGTAGAAGTTCGCGCAACGGCCGAGGCCCCGCGGGAAAAGCGGCCGCGTAAGGCTTCTCCGGTGATGGGCGTTGAGGAATACCTGCAGCGCACTGCGCAGAGAGGTGGCCGGTGAGCAATCCAGTTGCAATCGCCGCCACCACGCTCACGCTGCAGACGATTCTGCAGACGGCGATTGTTAACGATCCCTCCGATACGGATCTGACGGATACCACGGTGACGATCCTGCCACCCGACAAGGCACGGAGCAATTCGAGCGCCAATCAACTCAATCTCTTCCTCTATCAGATTCTGCCTGACGCCGCGTGGCGGAATATGAACATTCCCAACCAGGTGATGCCTGGTGAAACAGGCAACCCTCCGCTTGCGCTGACTCTGCACTACCTGATCACCGCATTTGGGAAGGACAACGACACCACGTTGCCTTATGGACATCACTTGCTGGGCAAGGCTATGAGCGTTCTGTACGATCATGCTCTGCTTGGTCCCGACGAGATCCGCACTTACGCGACGCCCTCGTTTCCCGCCAATAATCTTGACCAGCAGATCGAACGCGTGCGCATCACGCTGCAGCCGCTCACTCTCGATGAGATCGCCAAGCTGTGGTCAGGGCTCGTGACGCAGTACCGGCTTTCTGTGGGATATGAAGTCTCGGTGATGCTCATCGACAGCACGCAACCGAAGAAGACCCCGCTTCCGGTGCTCACGCGCGGCCCGGCAGACAAGGGCTTCCCGTCGCAGGCAAGCTTGACGCCATCGCTGCCAACTCTCAGCCAGATTCTCTTCCCGAATGCACAGGTTGCAGCGCGTCTGGGAGATACGCTGGTGTTCAACGGCTTCAATCTCGATGGAGCCGACGTCGGCCTCGTCTTCAATCATCCGCTTTGGACGTCGCCGGTCGAGATTGCACCGCAGCCAGGCGGAACAGCAACGCAGGTTTCTGTCGTCATTCCGAACTCACCAGCAGCGTGGCCGGCCGGGTTTTATACGGTTAGCCTGATGGTCAAGCGTACTGGTGAGAACTACCGCCGCACGACCAACCAGCTTTCTTTTGGCCTGGCCCCTAAGATCACGATCGCGCCCATCACTGCGGCCGGACCGGACGTAACGTACATCGTCACGTGCAGTCCCGAAGTATGGGTGCGCCAGAAAGCCGTGCTCCTTCTGAGCGACCAGGAACTGAATCCCCAGCCATTCACCACACAGACATCCACGTTGACCTTCAATGCGCAGAACGTGAGCGCGGGTGATTACTTCGTCCGTTTACGTGTAGACGGAATCGACAGCCTCCTCGTGAACCGCGCGGTTACGCCGCCAGTGTTCGATCCGACGCAGAAGGTGACGGTGACATGACCAACAACGACATCAATGCCGGTGCGGAATGGCAGAAGGGCAACGCCGAGTACCTCTCTGCGGCGATGGCGTGGCTGCGCGCCTGCCTGGAGCGGTGTGCTGGTCCATCATCAGAAAGCCAGACGAGCATTGTTCTTCAGCCGCTGCAGCCCCGGGAAGAGCCGAAGTCCATGTGGCGGCGATTCTCGAAACCCCAGCCGGCGCTGCCGGAACGAACGCCGACGCTGTTGCCGCCTTCCTCGGAACCTGGCGGTGAAAAAGTGGCGGCCGCATACGCAGCCATGCAGGCTGCCGCGAATGCCATGGATCCGCCGCCGGCTCTGGTATCGCTCACGCAGCGGCTGGGCCTATCTGCATTTGAAGAGCATCTGCTGATTCTCTGCGTAGGAATGGAACTGGATACGGGAGTGGCCGCCTATTGTGCGCGCTGTCAGAAAGACCCGGCGCGAAACTATCCCACCTTCGCTCTTGCATTCACAATCTTTGATGACGCATCGTGGAGCGCGCTCTCACCCGAGCGTCCACTGCGTTACTGGCGCCTGATCGAGATCACTCAGCCCAGCTATCAACCTCTGACTACAAGCGGACTGCGAGTCGACGAGCGAATCGTCAACTACATCAAGGGGCTGAACTACCTCGATGATCGCCTTCTTCCACTCGTGTCGCCGCTCGATCAGCGCGCCGCAGGCGCAGACCTTCCCGGCTCGCACAGCGATGTCGTAGAGAAGATCATCCAGTCGATGAAACAGGCCGATCCAAGCCGCAGTCTGCCCATCGTGCAATTGGTCGGGACCGACTCCGACAGCAAAGAGCTGGTGGCCGCGGCAGTCGCAAATTCGATTGGGCTCCAACTTTACCGGCTGCCGGCATCTCTGCTGCCCACGCAGCCGGCGGATATCGAGACCTTCGCGCGTCTATGGCAGCGCGAGAGCATGCTCCTGCCAATCGGCCTTTATCTTCACGCAGCGGAGAGCCGCGGGGAAACTGCGGCGCCAGGATCGGCGCCAATGACGAGCCATCTGCTGGAGCGCATCGAAGGAGTGATCTTCCTGGATACGCGCGAGGGCTGGCCGGGATTGCACCGTCAGAATCTGTCGATAGAAGTGACTAAACCGACGACCGCTGAGCAGGCAGCGGCCTGGGAAGCGGAGCTCGGGCTGGCTGCAGCGGATAACCCGACGCAGCTTGCTTCGCAATTCAATCTGAGTCACACAAAGATCACGCAGCTGGCGCGCGAAGCTCTTTCGCAAACCAGTTCCGCCGATCTGAGAGAGCGTTTGTGGCAGGGCATTGTGTCAAACACTCGTCCGCAACTGGATGCGCTCGCCGAGAGGATCTCTCCCAAGGCAACGTGGGATGACATTGTCTTGCCGGCCGCCGAGACTGGTGTACTGCAGCAGATCGCGCAACAGGTGGCGCAGCGCGCCAAGGTCTACGAGAGCTGGGGCTTCGCTGAGAAGATGAGCCGCGGACTGGGCATCAGCGCGCTTTTCTCTGGCGAAAGCGGTACCGGTAAAACCATGGCCGCCGAAGTGATCGCGAACGAACTGCGGCTGAATCTGTATCGCATTGATCTCTCGGCTGTGATCAGCAAGTACATCGGAGAGACGGAGAAGAATCTGCGGCGTTTGTTTGACGCCACTGAGGACGGGGGAGCGATTCTCTTCTTCGACGAAGCCGATGCGCTCTTTGGCAAACGCAGTGAGGTGAAAGACAGCCACGACCGTTACGCGAATATCGAAATCAACTACCTGCTCCAGAAGATGGAGGCGTATCGCGGGCTCGCAATTCTGGCCACCAACATGAAAAGCGCTCTGGATAGCGCGTTCCTGCGCCGCCTGCGCTTCATCGTCAACTTCCAGTTTCCGGGCCGCGCGGAGAGGAAGGAGATCTGGAGGAGAGCCTTCCCCAGCGGAATGCCGAAGGAGGAACTCGACTACGACCGGCTGGCGATTCTCAACGTGACCGGCGGACATATTCATAACATCGCGCTCAACGCCGCGTTTCTCGCCGCGCGCGCCAACTCTTCCGTGACGATGCCGCTTGTTCTTGAAGCCGCGAAAGCGGAGTACCAGAAGATCGAACGGCCCATCAACGAAGCGGAGTTCCGCTGGACAGAGACCAAAAAGGCGGTGGCATGAAGATTCATCTGCACATCGATCGCCTCGTTCTCGACGGAATCCCCGCTGGGCAGCCGCAGGTGCTGCGACGCACATTCGAGGCCGAGCTCGCCCGCAAACTCGGAGAGGATGGGCTTGCGCGGCAGCTTCACGGGCCGGCCACGGTTCCCCGTATATCCGGCGGGAATGTACGAATTGCTGGTAAGGCTGATTCCGCACAGCTCGGCCGGCAGATCGCAGGCGCTGTCCACCACGGAATTGGAGCGAAGAGATGACGGCGGCGAAGCCAGCTCGCATAAGGACCCGCGTCGAAGCGACGCCGACGATGCAGCAGTCCGTCACGGCGCAACCGTGGAAGGGAATTGGCAGCTCGCACGCTTGCGTGCATTCCGGAGCGCATGGAGATGCTGCGTCGTCGGACGAGAGCCATCCCTCTGTACCGATGCAAATCGTCTCGTACGATTTCGGCCGCATTCCTGCGAGCAATGAAATCCGCGAAATGACGCGCAGGAGCAGTGGGTGGAGCGGCCGTGCTGCTTCGACAACAAGGCGAGGCTCCATCCACAGTCGACTTCCTCTCACTGCGTCGATCCGCATCGACAGCCCTCGTCAAACGCCGCCTGCAATGCAGTCACTACGTCTTGCACCGCAAAGCGACGGTATACCGGGGTCGGAGATGACAAATGCAATCGACTTCCGTTCATTTGCTCCGGCCGCACAGTCGGGTGAGCAAACGGCTGCGATCGCCGAGCCGGAAGAGGGACAGACCGTGCAATTGCCCGACGTAACCGTTCCCGCGATGGCGAACGTGCCGCAGCGAGACCCAGTTGTCAGCGCTCTTACCTATAACGGCAGTATTACTCAGAGCGGATCTCCTCCCTCTCCATTTGGCGAGACCAAGCCATACACACATGCCCTTTCAGGAGTCTCAGTCACTCGGTCGGCAGGCAATTTTGTTGTCCGCGCTACCGTGGACAATCCAATCACATTTCAGGTGAATGGCGGCGCGGATACAAACATTGCATCGGAGAATGATCCTGCAATCACCCAGGCCAACTACCAGGCTCTGGCCAGTGACCTGACCCCCGATATGTCGGACGAGAATGGGCGGCCTCCTCGAAATCAATTCTGGGCCGAGGATCTCACCATCAGACATGAGCACTTTCATGCGCAGGAAGACTTGCATTTCGGTGGCCAGGGCGTCACTGACGCGCAAGCGTGGCTCAATACCAAGGCAGCCGGAAACGTCGCGGGAGTACAGGCGTTTCTGAATCAGGTGCCGGGAAGAGTAGCGAACACAGTCGCAACTGGGATGGCCTTTCCCGGTCTCGAAGAACGCGCTTATGGTGATGGAGCGCCGCTCTATAGGGCGCGAGCAAACGCCATCAAGCAAAAGGGAGATGCCAACGGGTACGCACCAGCGGGAGGCACAACCGCTCCAGGAGCGGCGGGAAACCCGGCTAGCGGAACGGGGCTGTCAAGAGGCGCAAAAGTGGGCATTGGGATTGCAGCAGGTACGGCAGTGGGCGCCGGAATCGGAGCGCTGGCCGGCGGTGGCGTAGGCGCGGCAGTAGGAGCGGGAGCAGGGCTGGCGGTTGGTCTCGTGGGCGGACTACTCGCTTAGATAGAAAACTTCTTGGGGATTCTTCATCGCTCCGTGGGTATTCAGAAGATTCGGATCTGCACTTACAGGCGGTCGATTGCGGTTACGGTTTAGCAGGAGTCGGAGATGAAAGCTCAGACAGCAGCGAAAAAGGATACATCTCCGGCTCCGGCGCTGGCGGCGCAGCGTAACGCGATGCTGGACCATCGCCACTCCTTCGGAGCCAATGCCTGCGTGCAGCGTCAAGCCGATGAATCCGGCGTTGAGCCGCAGGGACTATCTTCTGTGCGCGATGTGCTCGACTCACCTGGGCGACCGCTCGATACGGAGACGCGAGCCCTTATGGAACCGCGCTTCGGCCAGGACTTCAGTCATGTGCGTATCCACGCCGATGAGACGGGGGCTGAGTCGGCCCAGGCTCTTGGCGCCAATGCCTATACCGTCCACAATCACATCGCCTTTGCTCCAGGGAGGTTTTCTCCAGGAACAGAGAGGGGCAGCCGCCTGTTAGCGCACGAACTGACTCACGTGGTGCAACAGGGATCGAGCCCTTCGGGCAACACTGAGCCGGCCAATGGATTTGAGATCGTGTCGCCAGGCGATCGATCCGAGCGCGCCGCCGAAAGGATTGCGTCCGGTCAACTGGACGCGCGGACCGCCGCGCTGGGTGCTGGTGTGAGTGGTGGAACCGCGCTGATTCAGCGCGAGCCGAACAAGGACAAAAAGCCAAGCCCTGGCAAGGCGGCCACGGCAACGAAAGCCCCGCCGACTCCAGCGGCCCCGGCAGAGCGCCAGTTCAGCGGCCCTGAGGCATGGCTGTTCGCCGAAAACCGGATTATCACGGAGCTTGAAACACGCTACGAGGAACTGGTTCGCTATGGCGCATACCAGACAAGGGATCAGATCAAGGATTTTTTTGATCCATATGATGACGATCTCAGCGCGGATTCAACATTTAACACCATCCTCGGTATTGCTTCTGGCGGCGCGGGAAACGTGCCCAATGATCCTTCTGCCATTCAAAAGGCGCCGGCAGGGTCTCCGCCAGGCACGCCGTCTGGCCCGATCCCGGCGACCGCTTCAGTCAGCGGCGGCGTTGCCGGCGCGATTGCTGCGTCGATCACACCGCTTGTCGGAGTCATCCTCGATGCGAGCAGTGTTGCCGATGCGAAAAAGAATCTCCAATCGGATGTGGACAAATTCATCGCCGAAGACCTTACGACGAGCTCTCCGACCTACTCGGCGTTTGAGGATCTGGCCCGCGATGAAATGCGCCAGTATTTTCTCAGCAATTGGTCCGACTCACAGCGCCCGCACGATGCGGCTGACCTCAGCGCAATGATCAATGAAACTGCAAAGCATACACGCGACAGTTACGGACTGAAATCGTCAGTGGGCCAGCAGGTCACTAATGCGATTCGCGACTACGTCCAGAAACAACTGGACAAGCTGCAGCCGGTTCTCGATGACCTGGAGAAGTCGCATCGCAGAAAGCGCTATCTGGGCTTCGGCCTTGGAGCGGGGCTTGCCGGCGGGCTCATCGGTGGCGCGATCGGATTCTCCGGGGGCGGTGCAGGCGGTTTGTTGGCCGGCGCCGGAATCGGCCTTCTGGCCGGCGGTGCTGTCGGCGCAGGCGCGGCGCTTCTCACCAATATCTTTACGGATACCGCGGAAGACAAGCGAAAGAAGAAGGCCGCTGACGAGGAAAAGCAGAAGAAGAAGGATGAGGAGGAATTCAAGAAGCGCAACTTCATTCTTGAACCCCAATTTAGGCAAGGGCAAGGGAAAGGGAACCTGACAGCATGAGCGCATTTCCCGGATCACCTCGCATCTTGAAGGGCGGCCTGGTGCTGCTTGATCCGGATACGTTCGCTGTTTTGCCGAACGGCATCATCGTGCTGCAGTACAACCCGGAGACGCTCTCGCGCTCATTCAAGATCCAGGGCGCAGAAGAGGGAGGCGATCGCTCCGAAGCATTGCGCCTCAAAGGGCCGCCCGTAGAAACGTTCAAGATCGATGCGGAGATTGACGCCACCGATCAGCTCGAAAATCCCGATCAGAATCAGAACACGGTCAAGAACGGAATCTTTCCCCAGTTGGCTGCTCTAGAAACAATCATCTATCCCGCAAGCACGACGTTGCAGAACAACTTCAACCTTTCGCAGTCAGGAACGCTGGAGATTATGCCTGTGATCGCGCCACTCACGTTGTTTGTGTGGAGCGCCAATCGCATCGTGCCGGTGCGGATTACCGACATGAGCATCACGGAAGACGAGTTTGATCCCGCACTCAATCCGATTCGCGCCAAGGTGAGCCTCGGATTGCGGGTTCTGAGCATCGACGACCTCTACTTCAATGACAAGGGAGGCAGCCTCTACATGGTGTATCAGCAGCAGAAGGAAACGCTGGCCAAGCTGTATCAGGGCGGCACATTCGCCGCACTCGGAATTCGGGGGATCCCATGAGCTCCATGCCGACCAATCCGATACAGGCGCTGCTGGCGCAGACGTCTCTCGAGAGAAATCTGTTCACGTCTACAAGCCGCTATTACGGCATGGACACCGAGACGCTGACCACGGCCACTGGCACGACGATCATCTACGTGAAGCGCCGCTTTTTACCATCGACGGACAGCTTCCAGCTTCTGCAGTTGCACGCAGTCGTTCAGGGCGAGCGCCTGGATAACATCGCCGCCAAGCTGCTTGGCGATCCGGAGCTGTTCTGGCGTATCGCCGATGCTAACGGTGCAATGCGGCCCGAGGACCTGGTTGCCGTTGTAGGCCGCCAGCTCAAGATCACGTTGCCGCAGGGGATTACGGGATCTGCGCTATGAACCGTGGTTTTTACCTGACGCTCATGATGGGGTCCTTCAGCGCATCGCCGGTGCCGCAGGTGGTTGTCGATGCGCTCACCGAGGTGTCGGTGACCTCATCGGTTGGCAGTCAGGCCGGGTTCCAATTGAAGTTCACACTGGGCAAGCAATCGCGCGTGCAGCAGATGCTCTCCTCTGGATTCTTTGATCCGCGCACCCGCGTCATTATTGCCGTAACTGTGAACGGTTCAGTGCAAGTGTTGATGGACGGAATCATCACCAAGCAGGACATCACGCCGGACAGCAAGCCGGGAGCCTCCCTGCTCACGGTTACAGGAATCGACCTGACGGCCCTGATGGATTTTCTCGATCTGACCGGCATTCCTTATCCGGCATTGCCGGAGTTTCTGATTGTCGAAGCGGTGCTCGCCAAATATGCGGTGCTAGGTGTGATACCGCTCGCGATTCCTGCAAGCATCCCCAACTTCCAGAATCCGCTCGATCACTTCATTAAGCAGATAGGCACCGACTATCGCTTTGTCAGCACACTGGCTCGCCAGACCGGAGCTGTCTTCTATCTCGATCCCGGACCGACGCCCGGAAAAAGTATGGCGTATTGGGGACCTGATCTGAGCAAGCTCTTCGGCAGTCCGCAGCCGGCGCTCAGTATTAACTTCGACGGGACCACGAACATCGACTCGCTGAACTTCTCTTACGACGGCACGCTGGCCACGCAGTACTTTGTGACCATCATCGAGCCGAACACTAAGCTTCCGATTCCGATTCCGATCCCTAATATCGATCTGCTCAAGGCGCCTCTGGGTGCTCATGCGCCCACGCCGTTGCGCAGCGAGAACCTGACTCCCATTGCGAACGAAAGCCCGGCGGGCGCTGCGCTTGCGGCCCTTGGTTCTCTTTTCAAGACGGCGGACGTGATCAACGGCAGTGGCCAACTCGACGTGCTGCGCTACGGGAATATCTTCAAGGTGCGGCAGCTAGCCGCGGTCCGCGGCGCAGGAAATTACTACGACGGCAAATACTACGTGAAGAGCGTAACCCACAACATCAAGCGCGGCGAATACAAGCAGAGTTTCAGCTTGACGCGTGGTGGGGTCGGTTCTTCCGTCTCGACGGTGTCGGTATGAAAGAGAGCCCGAGATACTACGGCATCTACCGCGGCACTGTCGTGAACAATATCGATCCGCTCAACATCGGCCGTATTCTCGCGACAGTCCCTGACGTGAGCGGACTCACGCCGACCACTTATGCGATGCCGTGCGTTCCGATCGCTGGAAAACAGATGGGCACGTTTATGGTGCCGCAGATCGGCGCTGGTGTCTGGATTCAGTTTGAAGCCGGCGATCCCGATCGGCCCGTGTGGACAGGCGGCTGGTGGGGAGATGCTGCGGAGGTGCCTGCTCTCGCGCTTGCCGGTGTGCCCGGCGATCCGAATTATGTCATTCAGACGACGCTGGAAAACGCAATCGTTGTCAGCGATCTTGCCGGTCCCACAGGCGGAATCATGCTGAAGAGTACGACCGGCTCAACCATCATCGTGAACGATACGGGGATCTACATTCAGAACGGGAAGGGCGCGAGCATCGTGATGACAGGGCCCACCGTGACCATCAACTCGGGCGCGCTGGTCGTGGTCTAGCGCCTACCACGCGTGAGGCGCAGACGCGCCTGGAAAGGAGGAGACGATGCCGGGATTTTTGGTTCACGTGGGAGCCACGGTCTTGTGTTCTCACGGAGGACAAGCGCAGCCCACCGTGCCCAACCCGCGTGTCTCGGTCAGCGGCCAGCCGACGGTAGCGATCTCCGGTCCTTACGTCGTCGCCGGCTGCGCATTTCCTCCTCCTCCGGCTGCCAATGGCCCGTGCGTTTCAGCGCAATGGCTGGTCGGCTCTACACGCGTCACTTCGAACGGACAACCGTTGGTGGTGTTAAGCAGCCAGGCAATTTGTGCACCGACCGGAACTCCGCTGATCATCTCGGTAACCCAAACACGCGTCACGGCGACGTAAATGAAAGCTGCAGGAATGAATCAATGAATATCGCGTATCCATATCAATTCGATGGCCGCGGCCGTACCGCGACAGCGAGCGGCAACGATCACATACGTCAGATGATCGAACAGCTCCTCTTTACGTCTCCGGGAGAGCGCGTCAATCAACCTGACTTTGGCAGCGGGCTGTTGCAGATGGTCTTTGCCCCGAATAGTCCCGAACTTGCTGCCGCTCTGCAGTACACGACCCAGGCGGCCTTGCAACGCTACCTGGGAGACATCATCACGCTGCAGTCACTCCAGGTTACCGCGCAAGATTCAACTCTGAATGTGATGGTGCAGTACGTAGTTAAGAGCACCGGCGACGCGCGCACTGAGAACTTTGTGCGCACTGCGCCTGCAGCATAGATCGAACGGAGCATGCCCATGAACGACTCAACCTTGAGCTGTCTCAGAGAGAAGCGCCGTGAAGATGTAAGGACCGCGAACCTGTTCGGCCTGGATTACGTCGACGTTGTCGATCCGCAGCAGCTCACGCTCAATGTGTTCTTCCTGGGCAAGGCTCCGCAGAATTTCGAAAAAGCCAACCTGGTCCTCACCGGTGGACGCCGCATTCGCGATGTGCAAATCAAGAACGTGCGAGTGCGCCGCCAAGCCGACCCCACCCTCGACGACTATCTCGAGATTCGCGTCAACAAGGCAGGCGACTTCTCGACCTATACGATCAGCGCAGTGAACGCCGTGAATGGTGAGCCCACGAACGTCCCCATGGACGGCTTCGATCTGCGTTACAGCCAGGTGTGCTTCAGCTTCAAGGCGAGCTGTCCGACCGACTTCGATTGCAAGCAGCCATGCACCTGTGCTCCGCCTCAGGGCACACAACCGGAGATCGACTACCTCGCCAAGGACTACGAGAGCTTTCGTCAGCTCATCCTCGATCGTATGGCGATCAACATGCCGCAGTGGTCCGAAACGCATGAGCCGGACATCGGCATCATGCTTGCTGAGCTGCTAGCCTACACCGGCGACTACCTTAGCTATTACCAGGACGCCGTTGCGACCGAGGCCTATCTCAATACAGCGCGCCAGCGCATCTCGGTGCGCCGCCACGCGCGCCTGGTGGACTACGCGATGCATGATGGCTGCAATGCGCGCGCCTGGCTGACGATCTCCACCGATCTCGATCAGCAACTCGATCCGGCGCAGATTTACTTCATTACCCGTTATCCGGGCGCACCCGTCAACAGGCATATCCTTTCGTCATCTGATCTGACAGGCGTCGATACAACCACCTTCGAAGTCTTTGAGCCGCTCTACTGGAACGGCGGAACGCCGATCTCGCTGTATGCCGCGCACAGCGAGATCCATTTCTACACCTGGGGTGACTGCCAATGCTGCCTCGCTCCTGGAGCGACCTCGGCCACTCTCACGGATGCCTGGGTGACGCCGCCCAATCCGTCCGTCAGAGCAACGGACAGCCCCTCCGCAACATCCGCAGAGAGCCAATCTCCAGGCAGTCCGCGCCAGCTACAGTTGCAGATCGGCGACATCCTGATCTTCGAAGAGGTCCTTGGCCCCAAGACGGGCCAGGCCCCCGATGCCGATCCGACGCATCGTCAGGCGGTGCGGCTCACCAGCGTCACTCCGGGCGTCGATCCGCTCTACGACATTCCCATCGTTGAAATCGAATGGGCCTCAGAAGATGCGCTCGCGTTTCCGCTCTGCATCTCTTCGCAGGAGCCAGCGCCCGATTGCGGTTGTATGCAGAACGTGAGTGTAGCGCGTGGCAATGTGATTCTCGTCGATCATGGCGGAGATCCAGTCGACATACTGGGCAATGTGCCGACTCTCTCCTCTTCGGCGCAATGCCCGAAGTGCTGCGAGGCGCAGAGCGTCACGGTAACGGCCGGCCTCTTTCGCCCCGCGCTTACGCAGCAGCCGCTCACGGCCAGCGCACCGCTGCCGCCGGCCTGCTCGGCACATGACTTCCTGCAACAGGATCCGCGACAGGCTTTGCCGCAAATCGCGGTCACCAACATTCCGCCCGCGCCCGAGTGCCCACCGGCGGACCCCTCCCAGCCACAGCCGCCGTGCGTGATGCAGGCGTTGTTCACATTCGACGATCTTGCCGATCCTTCAGGGCTGGCCAAGAGCCTTCGTGCTCCCACTGATCCCAACACGCAATTTCTGCTCTCACTGCTGAGCTCTGCCACGCGCCAGGCTCTGACGGCGTGGGATGGCGCTCTGCCCCTGCCGCCCGCACTTTCCGCCGCGTTGATCGCCGACATGACTACCCTCGTCGAGACCTGGTCTGCGAAGCGTGATCTGCTCGAGAGCGGCCCAGGCGACCGCGACTTCGTGGTCGAGACCGACAACGACGGCTACGGCCATCTGCGCTTCGGAGACGGCGTCCGCGGTGCCCAGCCGCAAGCCGGAGCGCTCTTCCGCGCGAGCTATCGCGTAGGCAATGGTACGGCCGGCAACGTGGGCGCGGAGACGATCGCTTATATCGTCTTCCGGCAAGAGAAATTGAGCGGGGTCAATCTACAGCCGCGCAATCCGATGGCGGCGACGGGTGGAGTCGATCCGGAGCCCATCGATGATGTGAAGCACTATGCGCCGTATGCTTTTCGCGGTCAGCTTGAGCGCGCGATTACCGCTGCCGACTACGCGAGCCTCGCTGCGGACAACGACCGGCGCCTCGAAGAACGCGCAACGCTGGAAGCGGAGGACGACGCGATCTGCACCGCCTCGTTCACTCGTCTGCAGAGCGCCAAGGCCGACCTGCGCTGGACGGGGAGCTGGTATACAGCCTTGGTTGCGCTCGATCCAGCAGGCAGTGAAACAGCGAGCCGGGAACTGATCGAAGAGGTCTCACTTTATCTTGAGCCCTTCCGCCGCATGGGTTGCGACCTGCTCGTGAGCCCGGCCGAGTACGTTCCACTGAAGGTCGCCATCACGGTCTGCGTGTTGCCGAACTATCTGCGCGGCGATGTAGAGAAGGCGGTCGCCGATGCACTGAGCAATCGCGTTCTGCCCGGCGGCGCGCTTGGCTTCTTCCATCCGGACAATCTGACCTTTGGAAGTGGCGTGTATGTTAGCCGGCTGCTGGCAGCGGTGCAGGCTGTCACCGGCGTGCAGAGCGCCATTGTGACCGATCTCGAACGCCTGGAGATCATCGGGACGCTGCCCATTGCGAGCCAGCCTGTCGCAGGATTGCCGCCCGATTGGGTGCTGCAGCTTGGGCCCTTCGAAATTGCCCAGCTCGACAACGATCCAAACTATCCCGAACACGGATTGCTTGTGCTGGACGTGCGAGGTGGAAGATGAAACAACCATGCGGATGCTGCGCCGGCATTGAAGTTGTTACTCCTCAGTCGGAACTCAACCGGCCGGGACTACGTGCGCTTAACTATCGTGCCGGCACCTACGGCACTTTTTTCGAAAGCATGCTGGCGCGCATCTCCAGCCTCTATCTCGACGTGCCGGTCTCCGTGGGCAGCGACAAATTGCAGCGGATATTTCCTCTCAACGGGCTCACGTTGAACGGAGGAGTCCTGCAACGCGTAGGTCCCGGCCTGAGCACGCGGGAACTGAGCGATCCATCGATTGCACTGCTCGACGCGTTTGCAACCGTTGCCGATGTGTTGACGTTCTATCAGGAGAGGATCGCGAACGAGGGATACTTGCGCACCGCTACGGAACTGCGTTCAGTGCTGGAACTGGCGCGGCTGGTGGGATATCGGCTTCGGCCCGGCGTTTCGGCCAGCGTCTATCTCTCCTTTACGGTGAACGACGGATTCGCTGGAACAATTCCTGCAGGTACACGGGCGCAGAGCATTCCGCAAGTAGGACAGAAGCCACAGCCCTTCGAGACGTCAGATGATCTGGATGCACGCGGCACGTGGAACAACTTGCAGCCGCGCCTCACGCGGCCGCAGATCATCACTCTCGCGTCGAGTCCGCAGACGGATGCGATCGTGTCCATCGACCAGGGCACGGATGCAGCCACGCGCGACACGATCTACTTCAGCGGCATCGCAACGAACCTCAGCGTTGGCGATGCGTTGCTATTTGTCGCTGGAGATGGACCAGGCCAGCAGGTTTTGCGCTTCGCGCAGGAAGTCAACGTACAAAACGATCAGAAGCGCACCGAAGTTGTGCTGCAGGAGTCCGCGTTCAAACTGCAGAACGAGTCCGGATCGCCGGCGCAAGCCGCAGCCGCTGAACTCGATGCGGTACTCGGTCCATATATCGCGGACGCCGAAACGCTTTTCAGCGGCGGCGACCTTGCCAATCAGGTCGCGGAGATTCTGCAGACACTCATCAATGATGCGACCGCCCTCTCGACCGGTGCGACCAATCCATCGGCGGCGGACGTCGCGCAGCTCGTCCCTCCAGTGATTCCTCAGATTGACGAGAAGCACGAAGTAGCCGTTCGCCGCGGATTTACGCGCCTTGAGCCGTGGATCGCTGACATCTCCAGCGCGCTCCGCTCGCTCGCAGAGCAGCTGTCCGAATACGACGACGGTGAAATCGAGCCGCAGCAGGAAGAACCCATAACCGGTTCAGCCGTACTGGAAGCGCCATCCCTCGGGCGTCTCTTCGGCATCGTCGACCGGCTTAAGCTTGCGCCATCGCTGCAGCCAGCCAACACGTTTCGCCTGCAACGCAGCGTGCAACAGGTTTTCGCTGCGCAATCCGATACGCAACCGCGCTTGCTCGCCACCTTCGCTCCCGCTGCCGCGAAGACACTCTATCAGGCTTGGGGATCGGTGGAGACCACGCCTACTCCTCTAGCTGTTTATGCCATGCGCGTAAAAGCTTCGCCGTTCGGCTCCAATGCGGCATTGCAAGTCTCCTACCAGGGAGACCCGCCCAGCACTCCGATCTACTCCGATTGGCCGATGGCGATCCAGGTTGGCCAAGCTGCACCGAACACGATTTACACCGAAACTTCCAACATTCTCTATCTCGACGCTGCCTACAACAAAGTGGTTCCGCAGAGCTGGGTTGTCGTGGACACCAGTGCTGTAGATACGACACAAACAAAGGTCGTCACCAACTCTGGCCTGCTGTTCGCCAAGGCTGGCGACGTCAAGTCAATCACACGGGCAGCCTACGGGATGAGCAGCAAGACCACGCGACTCGCGCTCGTCGATCCCGCGACTTCAGGGCAGATTGATTGGATCGACGCAACCGCGGCAGACCCGAATTCGACGACAGATTTTCTGGCCATTCGTCAGACGGTAGTTTACGCGCAGCCCGAAGAGCTGCAATTGGCCGAAGAGCCACTGGATCGCGACGTCGAAGGCAGCACGATCGAGCTTGATGGACTCTACGACGGGCTTGAGTCGGGCCGATGGATCATCATCTCTGGCCAGCGTACGGACATCAACGACGCGACCGGCGCCGTGAATGCTACGGGGATTGTAGGCAACGAACTGGTCATGATCGGCCAGGTGACGCAGGGGCCCGGCAAGCAATTCTGTATGCCGCTCAGCTTCGATGCGGTGCCTTTCTCCGGGGTGTATTCGGTCGCCGGCCCCGACGCAGCGGGCAATCTGCTGATTGTTGGTCAACCCAACCAGGGACTCACCAACTTCATCACGAGTCTTCCCGTGCCGACCCAGCCCGATGGAACGCAGCAAATCTGCAACCCGGTGCAACTGGCGCCCGGACTCTACGCCAACGCGTATCTGCCCACAGCCGCGGAACGGCTCGGCGATTTCAGCGCTTTCAGTGCGTCGATCATCGATCCTGCCACCAATAAACCAGTTCCGGGCAACAAGATTCCTCCGAGCCGCATGGACTCCCAAGGAGGGCTTGCGGCGAACTTGCCTCCGCTTTACGCGTGGCGCATCGCGAGCCTCGCCAGTGGAGAAGACACTCTCCACACCACGCTGGTGCTGGCCAATAGCCTGGCCTATCAGTACGACAGCTCCACGGTAAAGATCTACGGCAATGTGGCCAAAGCCACGCACGGACAGACGCAAGGTGAAGTGCTGGGCGACGGCGACGCAAGCCGGCCTTCGCAGCAGTTCGCTCTCCATCAATCTCCGCTCACCTATCTTCCAGTTCCCACGCCGAGCGGTGTGCAGAGCACGCTGGAAGTGACGGTCAACGAAATCGAGTGGCACGAGGCCGGCAATCTCTTCGAATTAGGTCCGGCGGATCGCGAGTACATCACCGAAACCGACGACCAAGAGAACACCACCGTCATCATGGGCAACGGCATCCATAGCTTGCGTGTGCCTTCGGGCACAGGCAACGTCAAGGCGACGTATCGCAGCGGGACCGGCCAGGCGGGCAACGTGGATGCGCAGCAGATCAGCCAGCTTGCTACGCAGCCGCTGGGCGTCAAGAGTGTCATCAATCCGCTCGCTGCCTCGGGCGGCGCCGACGGCGACACGGTGAATGAGGCGAGGCGCAACGTACCGATCGGTCTGCTTTCGCTCGATCGCCTCGTCTCCGTCCAGGATTATGCCGACTTCGCCCGTAACTTTGCCGGAATTGCGAAAGCCAGTTCGCGGCGTCTCACCGACGGCAGAAGGCTTGTGGTGCATTTGACCATCGCAGGCAAGAATGACATTTCGATCGATCCCACGAGCGATCTTTATAAGGCGCTGGTGCTCGCCCTCGAGCAGGCAGGCGATCCCAACCAGCCGGTGCAGATCGATCTTCGGCGGCTGAAGGTATTGGTGATCTCGGCCGGAGTCAAGATTCAACCTGATTACGTGTGGGAGTCGGTCGCTGCCAATCTGCGCGCCGCGATTCTTGACCTCTACAGCTTCGATAATCGCTGCCTCGGGCAGAGCGCGTTCCTGAGTGAGGCCGTCGCGGTCATGCAGGCCGTCGCCGGCGTTCAGTACGTCGATATGCAGAAATTCGACTCTGTAGCCCAGTCAGTTACCGCCGCGCAGTTGACCACTCTGGCGAGCACTTTAACGGTGCAGCCCTTCGTCGAAGCAGAGCTGGCTCACGAAAGTCCAGGGCAGGGAATACTTCCGGCAGAGCTGGTCATCCTCACTCCCGATATTCCGGACACTTTGATCCTGACGGAGATTACCTCATGAGCGGCCCCAATCCAGATTGTCTCTACGAGCTACTGCCGGCGGTCTACCAGATTCGCGATGCGGATCGTGGTTATCCGTTGCGCGCGTTGCTGCAGGTTGTCTCCGAACAAGTCAACATTCTCGACGCGGACATAAGCCAGCTCTACGAGAACTGGTTTATCGAGACGTGCCAGGAGTGGGTCGTTCCTTACATCGGCGATCTGGTTGGCTATACGCCGTTATTTGACGGTAGCCAAGGCGGCGTGTCGAGCGCTCGCGACCAGGCGCGTGAACGAATCCTGATTCCGCGCGCCGAAGTGGCGAACACGGTGCGTTTCCGCCGCCGCAAAGGCACGATCTCTGTCCTCGATGATCTGGCCGCCGCGGTTGCCGGCTGGCCTGCTCTCGCAATCGAATTCTATCGCCTGCTGAGCTTTACACAGAACATCAATTATCTGCAGATGAACCGTGGGCGCACAGTGGATATTCGCAGAGGCGCCGACCTTGATGAACTGGGCACGGCATTCGACCGCATCGCGCACATCGTCGATGTCCGCTGCATCGGGTCTCGGCGTGGTCCTGAGTTTTACAACATTCCGAACGTTGGTGTCTTCGTCTGGCGATTGAAGACCTACTCGGTAACGCAAGCGCCCGCGACTTGCGACGAAGAGGAGGGTCCGAACTGTTTCCAGTTCAGTGTGCTCGGCAACGACACAGCTCTCTACAACAAGAGTGTCGCCACCTCCGCATATCCACCGGGCATTCTCAATCTGCCCACGCCCATCACGCGCCGCGGCCTGGAGCGCTTGGAGAACCAGCAGACCGGGAAAGTAAGCAGCGGAATCCCCTACTACTACGGAGAGGGGAAGAGCTTCGCGGTCTGGACAGGCTCGCCGCGCAAGCTGGTCGATCCCTCATCGCTGGTGGTTGCGGATCTAACTGATTGGACCTACCGCCCATTGCCTGGGCAGGTTGCCGTTGATCCAGCGCTAGGACGCATTGCATTTCCTCCTACCCAGAGCCGCCGGCAGGGCGTGTGGGTCTCTTATAACTACGCCTTTAGCGCAGACATGGGCGGCGGAGAATACGAGCGCACGCTTTCGCAGCCTTCCACCTACACGCTCTATGTGGTGGGCGAAAACGAGCCCTATGCGCGGATCAACGACGCGCTCGCTCAGTGGAAGAACGATCAGCCGACCAATGCTGTCATCGAGATTACGGACAGCGGCGCGTACGTTGAACCGATCAACATAGTCCTTGGCCCCGGTCAGAGCCTGCAGCTACGCGCCGCCAGCGGCAAGCGCCCCGTCATTCGCCTGCTCAACTGGCAGACCTCAGCGCCGGATAACCTGACGATCGAGGGCACGGCGAATACCGACGATCCTAATTCCGAACCGGCAAACTGGTTCACCCTCGATGGAATCGTCGTTACCGGCCGCGGCGTGCAGGTGCAGGGGGTGGTCGGCGGCGTTACGATCCGGCACTCAACACTCGTGCCCGGCTGGGGCATGGATTGCAACTGCGAGCCGCAGCGGCCCACTGACCCGAGCCTCGAACTCGATGGAGCGCCGAACTGCCTGCGCATCGAACACAGCATTCTCGGCGCCATTCAGGTGAATCGCGATGAGGTGCGCGAGGACCCCTGCAATATCTACATCAGCGACTCGATTCTCGACGCCGTAAGCACCAATGCCATCGCGCTCGGCGCACCCGAAAAGCTCTGTGCATTTTCCGTCCTCGACATCCGTCGCTGCACGGTCTTCGGCCAGGTGCAGACGCATGCGATCTCGCTGGCCGAGAACTGCATCTTTATGGGCGTCATCCGCGATTGCCGCCGCCAGCAGGGTTGCATGCGCTTCTGTTATGTCACAGCAGGGTCGCGCACTCCAAAACGGTTTGAGTGCCAGCCGGACCTGGTGGAAAAGGCTGTCCTGGCGCAGGTGCAGCAGGACAATCTCACCGCTGCGCAGCAAAGCGTGCTGCTGGCACAGGAGCGCGCGCGTGTCACGCCGGAGTTCAACAGCGTGCGCTACGGAACTCCCACCTATTGCCAGCTCTCCGACCAGTGCGCGACCGAGATTTCCGCAGGCGCTGACGATGAGTCAGAGATGGGTGCCTTCCACGACCTCTATCAACCGCAGCGGGTCGCCAATCTGCGCACCCGCCTGAACGAGTACACGCCGGCAGGCATGTCGGTGGGAATCATCTTCGCAAGCTAGGAGAGATAGACATGAAAGCCGATCTGACTCGGGACACATTTCATCCGCTGAAGCATTTCGCCCGTGTGCTGGTGCAGCAGGGCAGGGTGCAGCTCGACGCCGATATGAACGAGCAGGCAGCCATCCTGCTGCGTTATCTGCAGACGCTGGCTGCCGATCTCATCGGTCCTGCTGGCGGCCCTGCCCAGAAACTGGGCTTTGCCATCAATCCGCTGCCCGGTAATCCCAACCCGGTCGATGTTCAGATCGGCTTCGGCAATTATTACGTCAACGGCGTGCTCTGCCAGGCGGAGTTCATTCCGGTCTACATCTTCGCCACGGACACCGCCAATGTCTACGAGGTGACGAACTGGAGCCCCGACTTCGACCGCACGACTATTCCTTACTACGAGCTCTTCGAAACGGCTCCCGGTACGTTGAGTGCTCCTGTTCCGATTCAAATCTCCAACCCGCAGAAGGCGCAGAATGAGATCACCATTCAGGCCTTCGCCGGTGCAACGCTGCCCAGCTTCCAGAGTCCGGCGATTCGCCGTATGATCACCTATCTGCATCAACCGGACTTGGTCTACTCGACCGCATCCGGAGCGGTGAGCCCATTGCCCTTGCCCGCGAGCGGAAATGTGCAGTTCTACCTGGACGTGTGGGAGCGCGTGATCACCTATGCGGAAGATGATCACATTCGCGAGGTGGCGCTCGGAGGGCCGGACACCGCAGCTCGCAGCAAAATCGTATGGCAGGTCAAATGGCAGCAGGCCACGGTTAACGCCGACAACAATCCCATCTGCTCTGTGCCGCCGCCGAAGCCGCCGCGCGGTCTTCTCCAGGCGAAGGCCAAGCAGAATGCGCCTTCGACTAATCCGTGCATCATCAACCCGAATGCCGCTTACACAGGGCCGGAAAACCAGCTCTACCGCGTCGAGATCAATCGTGGCGGCCCAGCTGGTACGGTGTCCGGTTCTTCGGCCACCTTCAAATGGTCGCGCGAAAACGGATCGGTGATCTTTCCCATCGCAAGCGGCGGTGGGACGGCTCAACTTGTTCTGGAAACTCTGGGCCGGGACGACCGTTTCGGCCTCGCAGAAGGAAGTCTGGTGGAAGTGCAGGATGATCGCTCCGTCTTGCTGAACCAGAGCGGCAAGCTGTTGCCTGTGCAATCCATCAATACCAGCACCATGACCGTCGCTCTCTCCGGCACGCCTGACTCCGTGGTCGGCAGTGATGAAACTCTTCATCCTCTCCTTCGGCGCTGGGATCAAAAAGATGGTGATCCCGCCGAAGGCGGTCTCACGCTCGATACTGCCTATGACAACTGCGCATTCGTGCAGGAAGGCGTGTGGCTCATGTTGGAGAACGGCGTGCAGATTCAGTTCCAGCCGGCGGATCCCGTGCAGACTCCTCTAGAAAATGCAGCCGCCGGAGTCTCCAATCAGTACCTCACCGGCGACTATTGGCTAATCCCTGCGCGCACGGCCACTGAAAATGTGGAATGGCCCTCCATAACGGATGCACAAGGCAACACAACTCCGCTGGCTCTCCCGCCTCACGGCATTACTCACTACTACGCGCCGCTGGCGATCGTCTCGATCTCCGCAAACGGCGTATCGCCGATGACAGACTGCCGCAGCTCATTCAATCCGCTTGCGGGCCCTGTGAACGAGTAGAGCGTTCAATAACGAGCGTCGGGTTGAGGTTGTCCGATTGAAGTAGATCTTCGGCTGATTGGCGACTTGACATTTTTCTCTATACTTGTTTACTCTAGGCATGTTCGCATCATGCCTTATGAAAAATAACAATAACGTATCCCGCGATTTATTTCCAGGCGCTCTGGAGATCATGATTCTCGAATCTCTCCGCCGCCAACCGGCGCATGGGTACGCTCTGGTCCAGCATATCCAGCAGCGCTCCAACCAGCTTCTTCAGGTAGAAGAAGGCTCGTTGTATCCAGCGCTGCAGCGCCTGCTCAAAGCAAAGCTAGTCACGGCCAAGTGGACGGTCTCTCCGTCGACCAACCGCCGCGTGCGCGTCTATGAGATCACAAAGGCCGGCTTGCACCACCTCGAGCGCGAGATCTCCAGCTTCGACCGTATGCTCGAAGGCATCCAGATGGTGCTCGGCCCCGCAAAACGTGCCGCAAATTCTTGAGGGAGGCTCTCGCAGATGAGTTGGACAGATCGGATCTTGCGTCGCCGGCGTCTTTACGATGATCTGAGCGAGGAACTGCGCGAGCACATCGAAGAGAAGACCGAGCAGCTTATGCGTCTGGAGAATCTTTCTCGCGCTGAGGCCCGTCAAGCTGCTATTCGTGCCTTCGGCAATCCCACTCTCATCCAGACAAGGAGCCGCGAGGTGTGGCAATGGCCCGGGCTTGAATCTCTTGCTGCCGACCTGAAACTCGCCTTCCGCCGATTGGGAAGGTCGCCTGGTTTCGCCGTTACTGTGCTTCTCACGCTTGCTATCGGCATCGGCGCCAATACGGCGGTCTTCACCGTCCTCGACAGCGTACTGCTCAAGCCGCTGCCCTATCCCCAGCCGGAACAACTGGTGGCGGTGTGGCTGAATGCGCCTGGAGCGGCCGGCCTGACCAACTTCACCGAGGGATTGCGCCTTTCGCCGTCGATGTATCTGACCTTCGCCGAACACAACCGTACATTTCAGTCCATAGGCGTGTGGATTTCAGGCACGGCCAACGTCACGGGAATTGCTAAGCCTGAAGAGGTGCACACCACGTACATCAGCGACGGAGTACTGCAAACGCTGAACGTTCCGCCAACCGTCGGGCGATGGATTCTTACGGCGGACCAGGCTCCGCGCAGCCATCAAGTCGTGATGCTGAGCTATGGCTATTGGCAGCGGCGTTTTGGCGGCGACCCGTCGGTGATCGGGCGAAACATCGAAGTCGATTCCAAGACGCGAGAGATCGTCGGCGTGATGCCGCAGGGCTTTGAGGTCATGAACCAGGGCTTCGACCTGCTTATCCCGTTGAGCTTCGATCCACGGCACCAGATTCTGGCGGGCTTCGGCTATAACGGCATTGCCCGGCTCAAACCGGGTGCGACGATCGGCGAAGCAGACGCGGATATCGCGCGCATGCTCGAGATATGGATGGATTCGTGGACCAACAACGACGGCGGCGATCCGCACTTTTATAGAACGTGGAAGATCTCGGGCGCCATTCGCCCCATGAAGCAGGAAGTGATCGGCAACGTGGGCAGCGTGCTGTGGGTGGTGATGGGCACCATCGGCCTGGTGATGTTGATTGCCTGTACCAACGTGGCGAACCTGCTGCTGGTGCGCACTGAAGGACGCCAGCAGGAACTGGCGATTCGCACTGCACTAGGCGCCAGGCGGTTACGCATCGCTCGCGAGGTGCTGGGCGAGTGCGTGCTGCTCGCGGTGATCGGTGGCGTGGCCGGCGTGGGGATTGCGGATGCTGGGTTGCGGCTCCTGATCGCCATTGGCCCTGCGAACCTCCCGCGGCTCCACGAAATCTCGCTCGATGCGCGCTCGATAGTGTTCACGTTCGGGCTTTCGCTGGTTTCGGCGCTGCTCTTCGGGACAATCGCGGCGCTCAAGGCAATGCGGCCGGCTGCATCGCTGGCGCACGCCTCTGCAGGACGCACAGCGAGCACAAGCCGCGAGCGGCAACGCGGGCGCAACCTGCTGGTGATCGCGCAAGTGGCCATAGCGATGGTGCTGCTGATCAGCGCCGCGCTCATGGTCCGCACACTGGCAGCGCTGCGCGGAGTGGACCCCGGATTTGCCGACGCAAACCATGTGCAAACTCTGCGCGTCGCGATTCCGCAGCAGTTGATCGCCGACGCTCAGATGACCATGCACACTGAAAACAATATCGCCGACAAGCTGGCTGCCCTTCCCGGCATACACTCGGTAGGATTCGCGTGCAGAATCCCCATGGATGGTCTCGAGCCGTATTGGAACAACATTTTCATTGAGGGTAAGAGCTATCAGGCGGGAAGTGCACCGATGCGTCTCTTTAATTACATCTCGCCCGGATACTTTCGCGCTATGGGAACCTCGCTGGTGGCTGGCCGCGACTACAACTGGGATGACATCTACGGCCTGAGACCGGTCGGCATTATCTCAGAGAACCTGGCGCGCGAGGAGTGGGGATCGGCGGAGGCAGCTATCGGGAAGCATTTCAGGATTATGCCTGGCCAGTCATGGGTTGAGGTCATCGGCGTTGCAGAAGATGTGCGGCAGAACGGTGTGGATGAACGGGCGCCGGCGATTGTTTACTGGCCGATGATGGTGAAGGTGCCCTACATGAGCAATATGATCGACACCCAGCGTGCGATCACGTTCGTGGTGCATACCGATCGCGCGGGAACTGAGAGTCTGCGCAGCGAGATTCAGCAGGCAGTGTGGCAGGTGAATGGCAACCTACCTGTGGCGTCGATGCAGACATTGGGTGAAATCTACAACCGCTCGCTGGGACGTACCTCGTTCACGCTCGTGATGCTGGGAATCGCCGCAACCATGGCGCTCGTCCTCGGCATTATCGGCATCTACGGCGTCATCTCCTACGCCGTATCGCAGCGCACGCGGGAGATCGGCATTCGTCTTGCGCTTGGCGCTCAGAAGCGCGAGCTACGTTGGATGTTCGTCCGATCTGCCTTGGTTCTAACCGGAGTGGGTGTTCTCATCGGCTTTGTGGCCGCCGCCGCTGTGGCGCGGCTGATGAGAAGCTTGCTATTCGGTGTCAGTCCGCTCGATCCGCTGAGCTTCGCTGCCGTGCCTCTCCTCCTGATCGCAGTGGCGGCGCTAGCGAGCTTTCTTCCGGCTTGTCGCGTCGCTGCTGTCAATCCGGCCGACACGCTCAGAGCTGAATGAGCGGTCGAGGCTGTTTAGCACATTGGAACGGATGGTTGGCTCACAAGCACTAGTCTCATGAAACTAGAATCTCACCATCTTTACCTTCACAACCTCGGGCTGTTGGTGGAAACATAGGCCGCGGTCCGTTTCGTCGCCGTTCCACAGCCGCAGTGGCTTCCAGACGCCGTTTTGATAAGTGCCCTGCTCAGCTGAAAGAACCTCGCTGCGCATCCATGGAAGCTTGCCCGGCAGATGGAAGGTCACGCTGGCATCGATTCCTGTGACGAGAAATTCGTCTGGACCAAGCTGTGCCACGAGTGCCGTTCCATGCGCGTCTTTCGTGCCGGGCGCATGACGGCCATCGGATTGCGGAAAGCCGAAGGCCACCGTTGCCTGCCATGCTCCAAAGTCCAGCTCTTGCGTGGCCTGGCCAGGTTCTTCGACGGCAGTCTTGAGCTTGCCATCCAACTCCAGCTTCGCGATGAGATGATCCATCGGCCTGATCAGCGCAAAGTTTCTTGCGTGCGCCGACCACGGCTGATCGCCGAGAATATTCCAGCCCGTCCGATCTACGCCAAAGGGAGAGAAGCCGATCGCATCATCGCCAAGCGCGTAGAAAAAGAATTTTGCAAAGTTATCGCTGCGCCCGGTCTCGGGAATCCAAAGCGGGTTATCAGGCCGGTGATACGCCGCTATTGTGCTTCGATAAAACGGTGAGTCATCGGTATAGATATCTGGCCCAATCATGTCGATCGACGGAGCTAACTTGCGCCACAGACCCACCACCTTCTGCACCGCGCCGCCGCTGGGGTAGCCAATGCCTGGCGTATCGAGCTGTCTCTGCGGCAGCTGCGCTGCTGGGTAATCGATCCAGACATTGATGTAGTAAGGAATGTCGAACTCGGCTTTCCCCGCGGCTGCAATGGCGTTGATGTACTTCGCCTGATGATAGACCTGAAAAATCTCATCGGCGTCGCCCCCGAACACCTGGCTCCATGTGCCGGGCTGTTTCTGAGCGGCAGTAAGCAGATCGCTCGGGACTTGTCCGGCGAATTCACGATTCGCCTCGGCAGAGTTATCGCGGATGCTGCCAATGTTGCCCGACTCATTCTCAACCTGAATCAGCAATACGGTGTGTTGTTCCGCATCGATCTGCTTGAGATGGCGCAGCAGCGCAACAAACGCGGCTTTGTCTGCCTCCAGAGTCGCGTGTCCGAGCGGCGAGAGTACATCAATCGGCTCGCCGTCCGGACGAACCGTGCGCGGAAAGCGCTTGCCATCTGTCTTCACCCACTGCGGCGCATAATGATCGTTGCCATTCTTCCATGTGCCGAACCAGAGGAGAACTACGTGCAAATCATGGGCACGCGCGCCCTCAACGATCGCGTCAACATTGGCGTAGTCGAACTGCCCCTCTTGCGGTTCGAACTGCTCCCAGTAAACCGGAGCTTCTACCGTGTTGACGTGCAGATCGGCCAGCGAACTCCATACCTGCGGCAGCTCAGAAGGCCAGCCACTGGAGTTATGAATCTGACCGCCAAGAACCAGGTATGGTTCCCCATCGACCAGCAGCGTATAACGGCCGTTCTGCTGAACAATTTTGGGAGCTGGTTTCGGAGCTTGCGCGGCCACGGAAACCGGGAAAAAAGTTGTCGCAGTGAGAGCGGCAACAGAACACAAACGCAGTGAGAAGAACAAAGACATACAGGAAAGTACCTCGCAAGCAATGTAACCGTATACATGAAACATTGGCAAGCATTATCTTGCCTGCTGATGGCGACTGTTCATAAGCAGACACCGTGCATGAATTCGGCCAGTTTTGGTGGGCGCCAGGATCAAGGCGCGCTCTCTTCCACAATGCACAGGTCCCAGGGAGCCAGGGTAATCTCCTCAGCCTTGATTACCTGCCTGCCATCGAGGAGATTCGTCCCTGTGGCATGCGAATACGGGAACTTTGCGCTGCCTGAAGAGTAGTTGAAGTAGTAGTGCACTTGCTTGCCAAAGCGATTGATCCCTTGCGTCGCGTGCACGTGGGCAGGCAACTGCTGATCGGGGCTTGCGAGCCCTGCCTTTTCCAGTTCGCTTTTGAGGACAGCCGTCTGCAGCGTATCCGACAGATAAGTGCCTTCATAAAGCAGTCGGCCGGTTCCGTAGACATTTTCTGTGATCGCAGGCCACTTTCCAAAAAAGGGATGATCGTAGTAAGCCACGGCATGAGCATGCTCAGGCATGAGAAACTCCGCCCAGTACTGCACTTTGTTTTCGTCGCCTGCATGATAGGGATCGTCTTTCAGAGACAGCGGATGCTCCAGGTTGGAAAACTCCTGATAATTGAAGCCCGCCGCTTCCCGCAGCGGACCCGGCGCTCGCACCCAGCGCACGGCTGAGTTTTCATCGGCGAATCCGCTCTTGAAGGTCATCACGATGTGACCGCCATTTTTTACGTAGTCTGAGATGCGCTGCAGCAACGCGTCGTCAGAGATATAGAGCGCAGGCACGATCAGCAGCTTGTATTCAGAGAAATCCTTCGTGTCTGGGAAAACAAAATCAGTGCCTACGTTCAGGTCGTAGAGCGAGCGGTGTATCTGCTGGACCAGGGAGTCATATCCCTCCGCCTGGTGGGTCCAGCTCCATTGCGGTATGGGCCCGCCGTAGGGCATGAAGTTGATGGCGTTGGCAGAGTCGCGGCTCCACAGGATAGCGACCTTGTTATGGATCTGCATTCCAACCAGATGCGGCCCTATCTTCTCCAGCTCGTGCGCCGTGCGGCTCACCTCGGCGTAGGCGCGATTCGGTTCGAGATCGTGGGAGAGAACGCCCTTCCAGTAGGTCTCCTGATTGGCTGCGATCGACGCCCAATGCCAGTACTCAACCATGCTGGCTCCATTGGAGAGATGTGTATAGACATCCTCGCGAAGCTGGCCGTCGTAAGGAGGGAACTGACCCTGCGAGTTCCATCCGATGGTTTGCGCATTGGTTTCCGTCACCAGGAAATTTGAGCGTTTGAGGGAACGGGTAAAGTCGCCCTGGATCGACTGAATCGAGCCATCAAAGTGATCCTGCGATCCGTGGTAGATGTTGTCGGCGGGAATATCGAGGAACGAAGCGATGGCGTTTTCATTCACGTCGTGGCGCATCATGCCGCCAAAATCCGTCGTGACAAATTGCTTTGACGAGGCGCACTCGCGCACCAGAGCTGCCTGCCAGCGCAAAAAATCGGTCACGCGCATCTGGCTCCATCGGGTCCATTCCAGTTTGTAGCCCGTGCTCTGCGCGCCATCGCGAGTAGGAAGGTCCTCCCATGTGTGCAGGTTCTCACCCCAGTAGTTCAGGAACCACGCTTTGCTCAACGCCTCGGGCGTGCCGAACTTTTTTTCGAGATAGTGCTGAAAGCCGATGAACACATCGGGATTATCCGCGTCGTAGCTGCTGGTTTCGTTGTCGATCTGCCAGCCGATGACGGTGGGATTGTCCTTGTAGTGCGCCACAATATGGCGGATCAGACGCTCGGCGTAAAAACGGTAGGCCGGAGAATCGGTATCCATGTTCTGGCGCATCCCGTAGGTATTTTGGGTTGCCGTCCCCCCGAACTGACTTGCATTCAATCGTCGCGCCAGAATCTCAGGATGCTCGTGTGCCATCCAGGCGGGAATGGAATATGTGGGCGTGCCGAGAATCACCTTGATGCCGGCTTTTCCCATCGCAACGACGATGCGGTCCATCCACGCATACTCGAATTGGCCGTCCTCGGGTTCCCAGAGGCTCCATGTGGATTCGCCCATGCGCACAACATTCAAGCCCGCAGCCTTCATCAGGGCGACGTCTTGATCCAGGCGATCGTAGGGCATGTATTCGCTGTAGTAAGCGGTTCCGTAGAGAACCGTGGGGAAGTCCAACGTGCCGGCGGTTGCCGCCGTCGCCGAGCTTTGCGCTATCAGTTGCGCTGCGCCGATGAGTGCAAACAACACCACAGCAGAGACGAGACCACACATCCACCGACGCGGCCTGACTGGAAATGTGACGAATGAATCCATTTTCTCACTTTCAAAGGAATCATGGGCCATATCGTTCGTATTGAGGTGATGGGCGAACGGCAAGGAGCCATGCTACTACATCTCGTCTGCTGATTGCTTGACGGAAACCGGTAACCCGAATACTGTAAGACTCATCAGCACCAGTTATTTCCTTTAGCGACTAACGCTAATTTTGACGAGCAGCCTGTTAGGGAATGTGTCTTCGATCTCTGAGTGCTGGCAAGTCAGACGCGGGACGTGAGCAGAGACGATGACTCCAGGCCCGGAACGATCGAAGCTTAACATACGCACGGTTGCACGGCAGGCAGGCGTCTCCAGCGCCACGGTTTCAAGGGTGATCAATGGATCGGCAGTCGTCAAGGAAGAGACGGCGCAGCGGGTCCGGCGCATTGTCCAAGATCTCAATTTCGTCCCCAGTCCAATCGCCGCAACTTTGAAGTATGGCCGAAGCCGGACATACGGTGTTGTTATTCCTGACCTGACGAATCCCTTCTATCCCGAGTTTCTGGTCGAATTTGAAAAGATTCTAGTGGAAAGCCACCGCGAGATGCTGCTGACCACGATTCAGTCTCATGAAGCGGCCCTGATCAACTCAGTGGGCCGCATGCTGACGCGGCAGGTCGACGGCGTTCTGTTGATGGCATCTGAGTACGAGACCAAGGCAATCGAGCCGTTGTTCGATCGCAAGATTCCCATCGTGACCGTCGACCGCCGCAAAGTAGAAAAGGGAACCTGCGATGTGTCGATTGAATTCGAAGACGGCTATCGCGAATCGGTGATGCATCTGCGCAATCTGGGGCATCGTCACATCGGTTTCATCGGTGGACACAATGAGATTGGCACATCGCGAGTACGCCTGAAGGCCTTTCAAAATGCGCTAAACTTTGCCGGCCTAACCTACGAGCCAAATCTCACTCGACTGGGCGACTACCGCTTTGCCGGCGGAGAGGCCGCGGTCAACTCCCTCATGCTCGAAAAAAAGTGTCCCACCGCGATCATCACCGCAAACGATCTCACGGCCTTCGGCGCCATGCGGGCTCTCCACGCGCGTGGCATCAATGTTCCGGCACAGATGTCTTTGATCGGGTTTGATGGTATTCAACTCGGCGACGCCGTACATCCGCGGTTGACTACCGCCGGAATCTCGCAGAAGACCTTTGCTGAAGCCTGCGTCCGAGCCCTGGAACACCTCAAGACCAATGCGTCCAGGCGAGGTCTGCTTTTGCGCATCCCAAGCGCGCTTGTTGTGCGTGAATCAACGGCGCCTCCGCGGCGTACCGCGCGGCTCTCATCCTAGGCAGCTATCGCCACAGATAGTTCAAGACTACGCACAGCGCTAGCAGCAAGCCTGCCAGAATCCACCAGCGAAGTACCGCGCGAGCTGGTCTGTCTTCTACGTCTGACTGGTAGACCAGCAACTCTACTTGCGCAGCGCTCATTCGCTCTGCTTTTCTGCTCAATAGCACGCTTCCTGCGAGGGACGCACAAAAAGCGTACACGGCCGCATGAAAACTCGCGCTCATCGAAGAAACGAAAACCAGCTTTCCCGATGCGACGAGCAGATGAAACAGACTCGACACGAGCACGCCACCGAGCAAACCCGCCAGGGCGCCGGATGAAGTGGCCCACCGCGTAAAGATGCCAATCAGAAATACGACGAAGAAGGGAACACCGAAGATCGAGAAGACCAGCTGCACAAACTCCATCAAATTCTTGAAGTCGAGACACAGATAAGAGATGGCCATGCTGAGCCCGATGCCAGCGACAATCGCAATGCGCGCGACAAGAACGTAGTGGGCTTCGCTGCGCCCTCGCCGGATGCTGGTTCGATAGATCTCCTCCGTCCACACAGCGGAAAACGCCGACACATTGGCCGCCAGACCGGACATCAAACTGGCCAGCAATGCGGTTAAACCAACGGACAGCATCACCGGCCCGTAGCAGGTGACCATCAGCCGCGGCAAGGTCCCGTCGAAGGGCGCGCCACTTCCAGAGCCGAAAAAAGCGGGGGCTACAAGCGCGGGAATCACCACTAGATAGGCGAAGCCAAGCTTCCCGAATCCAGCCAGGATGGGCACCAGCCGCGCAGCCTCCGCGGACTTAGCGGTTAACGCCCTCTGCACCTGAACGAAATCCGTACACCAGTAACTGAAACTGAGCACAAAGCCCAGTCCGAAGATCACTCCAAATAAATCAATAGACCCGTTCGGAGAGATGAATTGCAGGCTGGTCCACAGGTGCCAATACGGGCTGCTGCGCGCGGAAGCATCTGGAAGTTGACTCACTGTCTTGAACAGAAGCGGCGCGAGCCCGAGTACGACGACCGCAAGCTGCAGAACCTCGTTGTAAATGGCCGCGCGTAACCCGCCGAGAAGCACGTAGATTAGTACGACAATCGCAATCATCAGCGCGCCCTTTGTAAAAGGCCATCCGAATACGACATCGAAGACGCGCGCCATCGCATACAGGCCAACCCCGGCGACCGAGACAAGTTTGGCCAGAATCAACCAGGAGTTGATCAAGCGTACACGGGCATCGAATCGCTTTTCGAGATATTCCGGAAGGCTCTGTATGCGGCTGCGCATGTAGACCGGAATCATGGCGCCGCCAAACAGGATCATTCCCGGAATGGCGCCAATCAGGTAGAAGTGCAGGGCCTGGACACCGTACTGTGCGGCAACGGCACTGAGCCCGACGATCTCCAGCGCTCCGCAATTTGCCGAAAGAAACGCGGCAACCACGATCCACAGCGGTAGCGTCCGGCTCGCATTGACGAAATCGTTGGCGGCGGGGCCGCGCCTCCTCGACTTCCAGCCGATGGCAAGCGTCGCCAGCAAATACGCCGGCAAGATAGCCAATCGGGTGAGATTGACCAGGAAGTGCGCCAACGGTCTCCTCGGAAGCTTTGAATGGGCAAAGAAATGTTCGTGACCACTATCCGCCGTCGGCGCACACCCGTGCAAATCCACCTCTGGAAATTAGGGACAAATCTCCACAAGGCAGCTTCTTTCCCATTTGTTTTTCCTTCTCTCCTGAAACACGCCGCGATCGAGCCCCGATCGAACGCAACAGATTGCCCTCGAAAGAGAACAAAAAATGAGCTGTTTGCCGGAAACGAGCCAACGCCGGCCATGCGTCTCCCGACTATAGCTCTTGGGTGTAAAACTCTCAGCTTTCAACGGCTCTAAAAAAATTCTTGACAGCGTTTCTGTGAGCAGCGTAAATTCTGGAGCGCGGTGAAATGTAACCGTATTCAGAAACCGTTTACAAATTTTGCGGCGCAATTGTTCGCAAGCGGTAACGTAGGCGCGCCGGCTACTTCTTTCCTTGGAAACAAATGATGGGGCAGCTAGATGCCCTTTGGAGGCAATGAATGAGATTTGCACGCAATTGGATGACAGTCGCGCTTCTAGCGCTTCTGCTTGCGCCAGCGCGGCTTGTATTCGCTCAGCTGGATCAAGGAACCATCACGGGTGTTATCCAGGATCAGTCAGGCGCCGTAGTCGGCAGCGCCAGCGTCACTTTGACCAACGTGGACACAGGCCTGGTGCTGAAAACGAAGGCAGACGGTTCCGGCATCTATGTCTTCTCTCCGGTGAAGATTGGAAACTATCAGATTTCCGCCAGTTCGTCGGGCTTTCAAACCACGACCCAGACGAATCTTCACCTCAGCCTGCAACAGACATTGAATGTGGTGGTTACCCTGAAACCAGGCTCCGCTACTGAAACCGTCACAGTCAGTACCGAAGAGCCTCTGATGCAGACGCAGGAGAGCTCAGTCGGACAGACGATGGACACGCAGGCCATCAACAGCATCCCGCTCAATGGCCGTAACTGGGTCTTTATCGCACAGCTATCGGCCGGCGCTGATCCGCCGGAAGGCTCGCGTGGCGCGGGCAAGGGCGACTTCAACGCCAACGGACAACGTGCTGAAGAAAACAACTTCATCCTCGATGGCGTCGATAACAACGCCAACGTGGTGGACTTTTACAACGGCGCCAGCTTTGTAGCGCAGCCGCCTCCGGACGCTCTGGCCGAGTTCAAGGTACAGACCAGCGACTACTCCGCAGAGTTCGGCCATGCCGCCGGAGCTGTGATCAATGCCAGCTTGAAATCGGGTACAAACCAGCTTCACGGCAGCGCCTGGGAGTATGTGCGCAACACGGCTTTCGACACGTATTCCTGGAATGACAATCGGACCCAGCCCGTGCCCGGCTATCACGAGAATCAGTTCGGCGCTACACTGGGCGGCCCGGTGATGAAGAACAAGATATTCCTTTTCGGTGACGCGCAGGCCAATCGCATCGTCTTCAACGAGACCGGAACCTATTCCGTTCCGACGGCCCTCGAACGCACAGGTGACTTTGCAGAGTTGCAAAACACGACACTGACCGGCAATCAATATCCGATTCAGCTCTATCACCAGACCTCGAATGCCGCACCGGTTGCATTCACCAACAACTGCCTGGTCACGAGCAGCAATTGCACCAGCAACGTCACTGGGGTCACGCTGAACAAGACGGCGTTGCAGATGCTCAACTACTACCCAGCGCCGAACACGAACGGTGGAAAGCTTTACAACAACTACGTCGCCGCGCGGCCGGTGGTTGACAACACCTTCCAGTGGGACCTTCGCGCAGACTGGAATATTGGCGCGAAAGACTCAACCTACTCTCGCTTCAGCTACTGGAACGAGATTGGCCACAATGCTCCGCCCTTAGGCAACATTCTCGACGGTGGTGGTTTCGGCGACGACGGCAAGCAGAAGAACCTCGGCGACAACTTCATGTGGTCCGAGACCCACATCTTCAGCCAGACATTGACCAACGAAGCGCGGTTCGGCTTCAACTACATGCACACCGGCTTCCAGCATCCCAATGCCGCCAACCTTGGCTTCGCCGCATCGGTCGGGTTCGGAGGCATCCCCAATGCTCCGCTCAATGGCGGTCTGCCCGCGGTTACGGTCAACGGCATCTCCGGGTTCGGCAGCCCAACGTGGTCCACGACGGACGAACACCAGAACGTTTATCAGATCCTCGACAACCTCACGAAGATCATGGGCAACCACACTCTGAAAGCTGGAGTCAGCTTCCAGAACATCCGCTTCTCTACGCTGCAGCCGCAGCAGTCCCGGGGCAGCTATACCTACAACGGCGAATACACCAGCAACCTGAACAAGAACGTGGTGATAAATGGCACCACATTTACTACGGGTTATGGTGCGGCCGACTTTCTGCTTGACCAGCAGAACAGCGCAGGACTTTCCAACGAAGTTACCAATGGCGATCAGCGTTGGAACAATGCAGTGTACTTCCAGGATGACTGGCGCTTCTCCACAAAGCTCACTTTCAATCTTGGTCTCCGTTGGGAACTCTTCCAGCCTTATCAGGACGTAGGCGGTTACCAGGCCTCGTACAACATGACCGGTCCAACGTCGCTGAACACGAACACCGGCGTGGGCAGCGGTAAGGCCCAGTATCTGATTCCCACCGAAGCGAAATCGTATGCTGCGCCGATCATGACCCAGTTTGGCTACACGAGCGTGCTGGCCAAAGATAACATCAATCTCGTCTACACAGACAATCCGCGGCTCATTAGTTCGCAGCATACCAACTTCGCCCCACGCGTTGGCCTCGCCTGGTCGCCGGATGGCAGAACCGCCGTGCGCGCCGGTTTTGGCATCTTCTACGGCGGCCTGGAGAGCACGGGTTACTGGCCGAATCTGGGCGAAAACTATCCCTTCCAGTTCACTGGTTCGTTCCCCTCTGCAAGCTGCGGTACCTTCAACTGTCCGACAGATGGAATCACCATCGCGAATGGATTTGCCTCGATCATCGCCAATGGTTTTGCTTCGAACGTAGAAAACCTGACGATGCGCGGCTCTGATCCAGCAGTGAAGACTCCTTACACTGAAGACTGGAACCTCTCTGTCGAACGCAGTATCACCAACGACTTTGTGGCTACGGCCTCGTACGTTGGCGATACTTCGCGTCACCTGCAGGTCTTCCCCGATCCCAATAACCCGCTGGCGTTGGAAAACCCCAGCAACAGCACCCAAAATGCACGGCCATTGCCGGACTTCGGCGGATCGTCCTACACCTCCTACGCCGGCATGAGCGACTACCACAGCCTGCAGACAAAGATCGAGAAGCGCATGTCCAAGGGCTACAACCTGCTTGCCACCTACACATGGTCGCATACTCTCGATGATGCGCCAACGCCGCTTGGAACCACGGGCGATGGCGGATATCGGCAGTCCAACTTGATTCCGATCAAGATGGACTATTCGAATACCGGCTTCGATACACGGCAGCGCTTCACCTTTAACGCGCTCTATGAACTCCCCTTCGGCAAAGGTCGCACTTACCTGAACCAGAGCCGTTTGGCCGACGAGATCGTGGGCGGATGGTCAGCCAACGCTACGTTCGTAGCGCAGACGGGCAACCCGTTCAGCGTAACTCCATCGGGCAAGTTCAAAACGGCGAGTGGAATCGGCACAGCTTACGCAAACAAGACCGGCAATCCTTTTGCTAGCAGCAGCGGCGCAGGATGCGCAACCGCAACAAAGACGCGGACCACGTGGTTCAATCCTTGCTCGTTTTCAGACCCGTGGGATCCGGTCGATCTGACGGTAAGTGGTCAGGCTAATCCTCACTACATTCCAACCTCCGCGACCGATTCGCAAACTCCAGCTGGGGATACGACGCCTGTCTACGTCACCAGCCTGGCCTCGGCTTTGGGATATATGGGCGGCAAGCGCGACACGGTTGTCGGCCCTGGCTACGAGCGTGTGAATATGTCGATCTTCAAGAGCTTCAGCCTCTATCACGAACACTCGCTCGAGTTCCGGACCGACATCTTCAATCTGTTCAACACGCCGTCGCTGGCTGATCCGAGTAACAACGGCAGCAAGCCGAACATCACCACTCAGGGCGCTGCCATTACTGGCCCCCGCAGCCTGCAGAGCCACGCGCCCGATTCGCGCTTCCTGCAGCTTTCACTCAGATACGCGTTTTAACCCAATGCACTTACCTCCCAAAGGGGATCTACTTTCGAGTAGATCCCCCCTTTTTGCTCGCAATAACATTCGTCAGGCCGAACGTGTTTCGAGACGATCACCGGAATGGGCGAGCTCTTGTACGATATGGACGAATGATCCTCCGAAGTTCATTGGTGGGAACGCACGCGGGCAATCTGCTTTGGAGTTCCGCATTGCTTGTGTGTCTGTGGCCATCGCCAGCCCTTCTCAACGCGCAGACTCCGCGCGGCTCTGCCACCGGCGATATGGAGCAAGAGTTCCAGGCTGCCATGGCCGCTCAAGACAAGGGTGATCTGGACCGGGCGGAAACGCTGCTTCGCGATTTGCACGCGCATCATTCAGGCATCTTTGCTGTCGACGAGTCACTCGGTCTTCTTTTGGTCGATCGCGAGAACTATCCTGCAGCCCTGCCATTCCTCGAGGCTGCCGTGCGCGAGCAGCCGTCTTCTGATGCAGCGCATGCAAATCTGGGCGCTGCCTGTTTTCAATTGCACCGCAATCAGCAGGCGCTCAGCGAATTTCAAATCGCAGCACGGCTCAATCCGCGCAACGCCGCCACGCAGCAGTCGCTCGGCCGTCTATGGATGGATGCGCATCAACCCAGGCACGCGGCAGACGCTTTTGCCGCTGCTCTCGCATCGAGCCCTGGCAATTCAGATTTGACGCTTGATTTAGCACAGGCCCAGGAAGACGCCGGCGATCTGGCGAAGGCGAAGGCAACGGTGCTGGGAATGCAGGATGCGGATTCCTCTGCTTCGGCACAGGCGCTGCTCGCCGATATTCAGGAGAAATCCGGCGCTTTCAAGGATGCCGTGCAGGCTTATCAGCGCGCTGCGACGCTCGATCCTAACGAGCCTAACGTGTGGGCACTCGGTATTGAGTTTTTGCGTCATTGGACCTTCGATGGAGCGATTCCAGAATTCGAGGCAGGCGCAGCCAAATTTCCAGCGAGCGCCCGCATGCATCTTGGCCTGGGAGTCGCCTACTTCGGCAATACCGACTACGCCAAAGCGATCCCCATCTTTGCGGATCTGCTTGACGCTGATCCAGCCAATGCGTTTTATGCGCAGCTGCTCGGTATGGCGTGTGCGGCTGTCATGCAGGAATCGAGACCACGCTGCAACTCGCTCCTCACGTACGCGCAGGCACATCCGCATGATGCGCAAGCTTCTGTCTATGCCGCCACCGGCCTTCTTCAAAGTCAACCGTCGGATGAGCAGATGAACGTTGCCGAAAAGTTGCTGCACAATGCCATCGCCGCCGATCCAAAGCTTCCCGAAGCGAAGTATCAACTGGGCCTTCTCGAGCAAGACCGCGGCCGATGGGCTGCCAGCATTCCCGATCTTGAAGCGGCCATTGCTCAAAAGCCGCAACTCGCCGTGGCCCATTATCGCCTCGGCCTCGCGTATGGGCGCACCGGCCGCAAGAAAGAAGCGCAGGAACAGATGCAACTTCAAAGAAAATATCGAGACGAAGAGCAACAGGATCTTGATCGGCGTCTGCGTCAGGTTACGTTGTTTTTGGTCAAAAGCCAGAACTGATTGCGGCAAACACAACGCGCATCGGAAGACGAAGAAAGCCAGCGCGTGTTGCTGGCTAGCGCGTGAACCGATAGTCTATTCGTGAGAGGGAAGGACGCGTGAAGGTTCGATCTCCACAGTCGGCTTGGGTCGCGTGATCTGTGCGATTCTGGCTCACCTCCGTTCATCGTGACTTCCAAGATTGAGGAAAAACCCGATTTCCACCCTGAAGTCATTCGCATTCCGGAGTGGCTCCATTCTTTTGAGCCCCATCGCTGGCTCGCCAATGGCCATGCGCAAACGGTCGTCGGCAATTTCTGGCCGCGGCGTCCCTTTCTGCTTCCAGCCGTCGCAGAAACTGTCCAGGTAGACGCTCACGATGGCAGCAGTGTGCTCTGCCACTGTCACTGGCAGCCTGAAGCTGTGCGCGCTTCGCGCCTCACTGTAGTTTCGGTGCATGGATTGGAGGGCTCGTCGGATTCCCGCTATATTCGCGGCATTGCGGGCCGCGCCTGGTTTGCAGGCATGAACGTGATTCGCATGAACATGCGCAACTGCGGTGGCTCTGATGCGCTGACTCCCACGCTCTACCACTCCGGGTTCTCTGCGGATGTGGGCGCGGTGGTCGATCACTTCACGCAGAAATTCGGCCTCGAATCTGTCGCCTTGATCGGTTACTCAATGGGCGGCAATCTGGTGCTCAAGCTTGCGGGCGAGTGGGGCCGCCGGCCGCCGCTCACTGCAGTTGCAACTGTGTGCCCGGTAATCGATCTTGCCCCGAGTGCGGATGCGTTACACGAGGCGGCCAATCGCATCTATGAAATGCATTTTCTGCGCGGCCTGATGCGACGCTTTCGCCGCAAGGCGGCGCTCTTTCCACAAATCTATCAGGCTGCAGGAATCGGTCCGGTGCGCTCGATCCGCGAGTTCGATGACAAGATCGTTGCGCGCTACTGCGGCTTCCGCGATGCCGATGACTACTACTATCGCGTCTCCAGCGCTCGCGTTGTGGACCGCATTGCTGTTCCGGCCCTGATTCTGAGTGCGCAGGATGACCCGTTTATTCGATTACTTCCTGAGACTCGCCGGCGCCTGCTTGCCAATCCACACATCACCTTTGTCGAAACCCGGCGCGGCGGACACTGCGCGTTTCTCTCGAGAGACGCCGGTGATGATGTGCATTGGGCTGAGGCGGCGGTCGTCCGTTATCTCTCAGAAGTCTCCTCGGAAGCCTTTCCCACCTCAGTGTCACTGAGATCGACGCTTGAAAAGCTACAATGAATTGCATGGGCGAGTAGCTCAACTGGATAGAGCATCAGCCTTCTAAGCTGAGGGTTCCGGGTTCGAGTCCCGGCTCGCCTACCACGCGCAGGACGATCTTCTTGAATCTCAAGGAGATTGTCAAGTGAATTCCTCTGCAAATTCCCTTAGAGCACAAGCCTATCACCAAAAATCCGAGCCCATAGGCATAACGCCATACGGCATTTTACGCGGGGTTTTGCGTGGAATTGCGCGGCTTTTCCATCGCCCCATTGAGTGCAGGCATGAGAGAAATTCTCTGCCCTACAACGATCGGCAGCATTGCCTTGAGTGTGGCGCCAGCCGCCGGTACAAATACACCCAAACCGGCATTTCCACAGGCCCGTGGGAAGTGCCATTACCGCCGCTTTCTACGGCTTTGCCGGTAGATGTTGATCGGCCCATTCCCGCCTATCTCAAACACATCCCCGCCCGTAAAGCGCACGTAATTCAAACGCATTGCAAAGACTGCGAAGAGCTGCTCGATGCCTTTGGAATGTGCCCGAATGCCCGCTCGCGCGATGGTGCCATTATGGCCGCTCCGGTCAATTGCGGAAAGCCGCATTTGTCTACAGTGCCACGCATCCTGGCTACCACTAACGAGGTGATGGATCGGCACAACGTTAAGGCGGTGCGGTGATGAAGGTTACCGTACCTCCAATCGGCTTGCTTATATCAGATCCGCCGCTCACTATCCGCTATCCAGAGTGGAGATCGAAACGCAAGACGCGCGGGCGGAAAGACGCTTCATTGCGGATGCGCTCCAACCGGCGCAAGGCGGCAAAAAAGGCGGTGCGGTGATGAAGAAGCGCCGCAAACCAAACCAACCATCAAGCTCCCACCGGCTTGTACTGATGATCTCGGACACACGAGGTAATGTCACGGTTCAATCGTCCGGTATCCGCAGTTTCTGTAAGAGTCGCCTGAACGATATCGCGCGTTTGGCTGGTTTTGCCGGTGCAGATTGGGCGATTGAGCAGTTATCAAATTGCCCCCCCC